>ENA-OWOZ01000041-OWOZ01000041.1-bioreactor-metagenome-genome-assembly--contig:-NODE-41-length-181539-cov-9.111037_pt1 | contig 181539 bp, 168 predicted proteins | sample MGYA00238140_ERZ651804 | MGnify/ENA primary metagenome ERZ651804 (study PRJEB26910, sample SAMN07631232) | bioreactor metagenome | isolation source: Switchgrass digestor | place: USA: Dartmouth...
TTATCAAAGCGTTTCATTGATGGACACCTCCATATATTATGGTTTTATTATACCAACCATTCTCTGTGTCCATCAAACCGGGGTAACTTCAAATTTTATCATGATAACCCAATCCTTACAAATGATTTATCATTAACCAAGGCGAGATTAGCGTTAGTATATGCTGTTAAGTATACACTTAAGAATGGGTTAAACCTAATTGGCATTGAAGCTCCTGAAAGAATGTAATTTATATATAGATGTCAAAAGCATAAAAAATAAGTGTTATTCTTAGACGATGAAATTAATAATGAAGCAACCATAAAGAATTATATACGAAAATAAGAAAAACATGACATGATAGATAAATTAAGTGTTAAGGAATATGAAGACCTCTGCAAACTACCTGTTTTACGGATAGTTATGATTTTGTCCATAGACGTTCATATGTTGATACTTGAAGCTTGATCATATTCTTTTTGCTCCTATTTTACTCCTAATACATCATAAAATGATAGAATCGTTAGCATGTATCAGACCCATTGTAGCTTTAAAAGGCTTGAAAATGGATATTTTAAAACTTAATAGACAAGCTGTAATTGCATTTTATTACTTCAAGTCAGTTGGCTGGGTGGTAGAAGTCCCTCTGGGCGCACCAAAAAAAATAAAAGCACTACAATAGCAATGTAGTGTTTTTTGATATCAAAAGTAAGCAAAAGAAGCCGAATAAAAACATGACCTTCAAGAGAGTTTTTTCACCTAGCAGTGATAGGGAGCAGGATGATAGTTAGTGGAATATCATTGAGTACTTTTGTGATGTATGGAGCTTAGAAGAGGTTCTTTTTATAATTGACACTAATATAGCAATAGCATTATGAGGGTGGGGTGTGGTTCTTTAAGTATTGTCTTCCTTATTGTGCTATACTATGTATCAGAATGTAATTATTGAACTTGAAGCGAAGATAGTAATTAAGGAAAGAAAAGATAAGTAGTGAGCCTAATGAATAAGTTTCGTGTTCATGTTGCTCCAAGCAATTTTATGAGTGCATTGTGGATATGAGACAACGCAACATTGATAGCTGAAGCATGCGATAAAGGCTTTTAAAACATGTTGATGTGGAATTTAAAAGACTACTTACAAACAATAAATGAAGGACATAAGGAGGATCTTAGAATGTTAGATTATCCTATCCTCAAAATGTGCAGCAAAGGTGACTTTGTAAAGGAACTTCAAAAATTACTATTCATAAAAGCTGATGGTATCTTTGGAATACTAACATACTTGGCTGTCCGATCCTTTCAGAGCAATAATGGGCTAAAGATTGATGGAATAGTAGGACAAAAAACATGGGAAGCACTACTAGGACACACTATATATTTAACTCCAAGTAGGGGGTTATACTTGATAAAAACAAAACCTCAAAAGATAAAGATAGTTATTTTAGGTGATACATTACACAATGCAAAAGTTAATGGCGTTAATGGTACTTTTTTTGACACGCCTAATCCAAAGCTAGCCAGTTCATGCTGGGGTTTAGCTGTTGACGAAGGCAGGCCTCTGGGGAGCAATTCCCATCTAACAGATTGGAAAGGCAGAAAAAGGGGGACCATTGCATGGAACGGTAAAGAGTTGATATGTAAACGGATAAACAAATATACTGAGATACCAGACATGATATGGGGTGTAAGTGGCATAATGCTATTGCCTAGCTATGACAGGTATGCTGAAGAATATTTTTCAGATGTATATAGAAAAACAAACCATACAGTAATAGGTTTCGATGCAAATAATAATGTGTATTTGCTTGTGAAAACAAATGTGGATATGAAAAAACTTGTTAAGATATGCAATGAGCTAAGACTTGTTGGTGCAGTATCTCTCGATGGTGGTGGCAGCAGTCAACTTAATTTTAATGGGAGAGGTTACAAAAGTAACAGAAAGATAAATAGTGCAGTATTGGTTACAGGGTAGTGGAAAGGATACTATAGGATAATTGGTCTGGGGAACGAGTTTCTCTGGGTGCAATATATAAATGAAAGCACTACAATAACAATGTAGTGTTTTTTTTATAATGCTAAGAAAGTATAAATTTTTCTATAAAAGCATTTCAAGAAAAGCTTCCTTTATTGTTTTAGACACTTCTAAAGGAAGCCTTTCTTATTGCCTATATAGGTAAAAGGATTCTAATATACAAGTTGATCTCCACAGGCATGATATGGCAATGATTGTATGATTTCTAGATATTTAATATGCTATAATGAAATCAGCTTTTGGAAAATTTGACTTAATCTAAGAAGGTTAACATATAATTGTGTTGAAATAAGATATATATAATGAGTAATTATTGGCTTTTTAAGATCTGATTGGAATTGCTATATATATGAGGGGGTTAATGCTGATGGAAAACCCAAATGAGAGTTTTAAGGAGTCATTTACATCAGATAATATTACTAAAGACATAATAAAAAATGTCCCTCAGATATACGAAAAAATTGCTAAGGAAGCCCCTGATTTAATCAAAGAAGTTAAAGGCATAAAAGAAGAGCTATTAAGAGATATAGATAAAAAGGAAAAAAATAACGGAGACTGGTTTGCAAAGCTTGTTCAGAAGGTAATAGAGGCACATTCAGAAAATGCAAATTATGAATACTTTAAGAATAAGTACAGTTCTGAAGATAGAGATATAATTGCAAGAAAAATAATTGAATCTTATCTAAACATTTCAATTATAATCGGAATGACGTCTGGGGCAACTGGAGGAATATTAGGGCTTTTATCTCTTATTTCGGTTACATTTGGTGAAATAATTACTATTATATATTATCAGCTCAAAATGATATATGATTTATCTATTGTTTATGGTAAGCCACTTAACATGGAAGACCCTGAAGAAACTTACAAGATATTAGGAGTTGCTTTGGGATTAAAAACTAATCATGTTGGTAATGAAACCATAAAGCAAGGTGTAAACAGAACTGGCAAAATCATAGCAAATAGATTTGGTAGAAAAGAAGTATTAAAGCCGATACAAAGCAAATTAGGGATGGAATTAAAACAGAAATCTATAAAAGATATTGCATCAAGAGCAATACCTATTATAGGTGTTGCTACAGGAGTGGTTTTGCGTTCTTGCTTGGATTATACTAATACTCATAATGTAGCAATAAATACTTTGGCTATTTATCGATTGCCTGAATTAATTATTGAATACTTTGAATCAGTAAATAAGATCAGCAGAGATAATGGGAAGAGCAACAAAGTATTAGCAAAAGGTTGCTTAATAATGGCTTACTCTGATGAAGTAGTAGATATCAATAAAACGGTTCTGCTTGACTATATAAAGAAAAATTATCTGGTGGAAGATAAGTTTTGGAATGAAATAAAAAATGGAAGAACAATTAAGGAAAAAGATTTTTTCAATGATCTAGAACATATTACAGAAAGAGAAGAACTTGAATCAATCTATAATGCGCTGATGCTTACAGCACTTGCTGATAAAAAGGTAAGCAAAAATGAGAAACGTATTCTGCAGGAGTTTATAAACAAGATGGATGTATCACTAAAGGAATTAGATGAAGACTTAAGAAGACTAAGAAAGTGTTTGTATATTCTTTAATTATTGAGTTTAGTACTTAACTTAAAATAACTTAGATTAAGGATGGTGATAATTATATTATACAAGGCAAGAAAAAGTACCTATTTGACAGAGTGCCAATTTGGCATATTTCTTCGAGAAATAGATAAAGGGCATGGGGGACAAGAGCGCAGGGTAATTTTCTTGTTAAATGCTGCCACCAAGCTACATTCACGTTCTAAATGGGTCATTGAGTAAAAAGCATTTTTCCCATAGAAACACCAAGCATATGAGAAAATTCTCTGATTTGTCCATTAATGCTTTGACAACAACAAACTGACAAGTTATAAATTTCAATCAGATTAATATGAGAGTGAGTTTTAGAAGGAAGCAATGTTTTTGTAATTAAATATGAGAAGATAAAAGCCACTTGCCTATTTGTGTTATCACTTCATAACTTGTACCTATGAAGTTTCTAAAATATGCCTTTGTTTATTATATTTATTCCACATAATCAAACCGAATGCAGATATTTTGCAATAATTATATCATCATGTAAAAATTATGTCATATGAAAGTTTAGGTAGGTGAGAAAAGTTTGAGTCTTAATGATGAAAAGAAACTGACTTTGCTGGCATCCTGGATAAAAGAATCAAGACATACTGTTGTTTTGACAGGAGCGGGCATGTCTACCGAAAGCGGCATACCTGATTTTCGTTCTTCCAAGGGTTTATGGAGAAACATAGATCCCAGGACAGTTGCTTCAAAAGATGCGTTGGATAACAATTATGAATTATTCAGAGATTTTTATACCATGAGAATAGAAAACTTAAGAGATTGCAAACCGCATGAAGGACATAAGATACTGGCTGATTGGGAGAGAAGAGGTTTCATAAGTTGCATTGCTACTCAGAATGTCGATGGATTGCATCATATGGCAGGAAGTGAAAAGATATATGAGTTGCATGGCAATATCAGAACTATAAGGTGTGAAGACTGTGATGCTCCAGCAGAAATGACAGAGTTTTTAGAACGAAAGCCATGTCCAAATTGTGGTGGAAAGCTTAGACCAAATGTGGTGTTGTTCGGAGAATCACTGCCATATACGGAACTGTATAATGCAACACAAGAGATAAGCAAAGCTGAATTGGTTATAGTTATCGGTACCAGTCTGCAAGTGTATCCAGTAAGTCAATTGCCAGATCTTTGCAAAGGCAAGAAGGTTTATATAAATTTGGATGTAGATATTCATAGCCATCAATTTGATTTGGTGATAAAGGGTAGTGCCAGAGATGTTTTAACAAGGACAAATACACTACTACAGGAGGTTGGGTAGTTTACGGAAATCATGCTGCAAAGAACAAAAACATAAATGGTTTTAGAATAGAATCTATGGTAGAATTTGAATAACTACTATAGAAATGAGAGGTATATATATATGAAGATACCGAGAGATTTTGTTGCATTTGATCTTGAGACCACCGGCTTGGCTCCACCGTGCAAAATATTAGAAATAGGAGCTGTGAGAGTGATAAACAATAAAATCGTTGATGAGTTTCAGACTTTTGTTGATCCGTGCTGTACTATTCCAAAACACATAACGGAGATAAATGGTATTAATCAGCAAATGGTTCGTAATGCTCCAAAAATAGAAGATGCTTTGCCTTTATTCTTAAAGTTTATCGAAGACTTACCTATTGCTGCACATAATGTTTCCTTTGATATGAAATTCATAAACTATGAAGGTGTGAGACTAGGGTATCACGTAACCAACAAGGTAATAGATACTTTAGCATTATCCCGAAGACATTATCCTGGATTGGAGAATCATAAGCTTAATACGGTTGCACACCATTTAGGTATCATAAATAAGCTTGCTCATAGAGGACTTTATGATGCTTTGGTAGTAGCTGAGATACTGATAAAGATGTCTCAGGAGGATAAACAAGTTGGGTAGAATTATGAGTTATTCTTTCAATGAATAGTTTTGGTTGAGGGATATAACCATTATATGGTAATATGGGTATAGAAACACATATGGAGGATATCATATGACCAAAGATGTTTATGATGTTATTATTAAAAAGATGAAAGACTTGGAAGGAAATTTAGTTTTTCTTAAGAAAGCATCTTTTGATATTAGCAAAGACAACATTAAGAAAGATATGATAAGGTATTGGGGCATTGAGAGAGGAATACAGATATGTATTGAATGTGTTATTGATATAGCAAATATTATTATTTCAACTACTGAAAATGTTAAGCCTAATACCTATAAAGAGACTATAGTTTCTATGGCTGAAATAGGTGTTATACCAAAAAGTTTTTCTGATAAGCTAACCAAAATGATTGGTTTTAGAAATATACTTGTACATGATTATGTAAAGGTTGACGAAAATATGATCTTACGTATATTAAAGTATGAATTAGATGATTTTATTGACTATATGAATTATGTTAGAAAGTGGATAGAAGAAAACTATCACTACAAGGATGAATAGAATATGGAAAAGAATATAAATGAAATACAAGAGATTATGGCACCATATGTAGAAGAGTTGATTAACAAATATAAAATTAAACTTATATATATTTTTGGATCATATGCCAAAGGCAACAATAATGAATCCAGTGATTTAGATATAGCAGTATATCTTGAGAATGAAGCATATGGATTTGTAAGATTATCTATTCTGGACGAACTTGTAGGAATATTTAACAGAGAAGACATTGATTTAGTAATTCTGAATAATGCAGATGAAGTAGTAAAATTCCAGGTTATAAAGTATGGAAAAATTTTATATATGAAAGACCTATTAACGAAGGTTATGTTTGAAACTCGAGTAATGAGCGAATATATGGATATGGAGCATTTCAGAAATATCAGGAATGAATACTCTCATAAAAGGTTTCTTGAAGTAATGAAGAATATAGAAGGGAACCATAAGGTTCCCTAGTAAGACTGCATTAATATTCAAGCAAAGGATACAATTTTTTGTCTTCTTTGTTTATTCTATTTTGTATTAAGTTAAGTACTTTTCTACTTTCTGTTATAAAGTCTTCTTTACTCTGTAGAATTTTGCCAGGGACATTATACTTTTTAACAAAAGAAGTTAAAATATCAGCCACACTGCCCATTTCATTATAAAAATTATAAGCAGTATCTCTTATATCCTCTTTATCATTGTTCATGAGTTGTGGGTACAAAAACTTGTCTTCAGAAATCAAATGCATCTTTAATTTGCCTGCCAAAATGTTTATATTAAATGAAATATTATTTACGTTTTTATCTAAATTGCCATTGTCCATTAAGTTCTTAATATTGTTTATGATTGTTAAAACTTCTCCGTGTTGTCTCTTTAGCATATTCAAATTACTCATAAGCCCTTTCCTTTCTTTTTTTTAGAGTATAATTGCTTATTTAGTTTAATAATCTCGTCCTTTATTTATAGTATAATGGTAAGTATTGCATTTTTCTGTAACATATGTTACGGAATTTAATTTATTTCGGTTAAGAAGCTAAACTACCTGCATGAATTGGTTCCAAGCTTTTAAAGTTGTTTAATGGGAATGAAACATGCTCATTGAAGTACTAGAAGATACAATGAATTGAAGCCATCTATAACATTGACATAAAGAGGGTGCGATAGTAAAATTATATGGATATTCTACATTTTACAACATAATTCTACATATAGACAGGAGATGGATCATTTGAAGCTGAAGCAGTATAAGTTATTATTAACATTTACAGTGGCTCTGGTTTTTTGCAGCATTTCTCTATCATTGTATGCTGATGGTATTGACAGTATAGGCACATGGAAAGAGATAAGTCCTATTCCATATAAACCTAAGTTGGCAGATGAAAGTATGAGCATAGGGCTTACAGCTTTGGCAGGAGAAAACAAGGTGTTTATAACAGTCAATTGGGATGATGCTTATGTGTATGATATCAATAAAAATCAATGAAAACAGCTAAGAAATAGAACCATGGAATATGGACAAGCCGCAATAACTTTATCTGATGGCAGGGTGCTCATTGTCGGAGGGGAAAAAAGAACACCCATGGAAGATGCTGATTATAAAAGAGAGTATATAAAAACTGAAATATATAACCCTCAGAATGATAGTTTTATGGCTGTGGCAGAAATGCCAGAAGGTTTAAGTGGAGTAACGGCAGTATTATTGAAAGATAATACAGTGTTAGTGCTAGGAAAAGCCTATAATAATAAAAATATGGCGTATGTGTATGATGTGAACAAGAACATTTGGATCAAAAAGGCAAAGGTAGGATATGCAGGTACTAAAACCCTTGTAAACAGCCAAGGCAATGTATTCTCATTCTCTCCGAGCGTGCTTGAAAATTCTCTTACTCCAGGGGAGTATTATAATTCCATTAAGGATGAATTCTCCACATCATGGGTAATGCCTAATCCAAGAACTTCAGGAGCATGTACTGTTATGGCAGATGGAAAATTCATGATAATCGGAGGCTCCAATGGAGGATACAGTCAAAATGCAAATTGGGATGCGGATATATTCGATCCAGAAAAGAATATTTGGAGGACCACTTCATTTATGAACAGCGGAAGGGATAATGCAAGGGCTTTTACTCTTCCGGATGGACGGGTTATAGTAGTTGCAGGCATTAGTGGAAAAGAATATTTCAGAACTACAGAGATATATAACCCTATTAGTGATGTGTGGACAAAGGGACCTTCACTTAAATATACTTACAGTCCTCCTGCTGCTTTGCAGTTGAAGAATGGTAACATATTGATAATGGGAGGTTATGATGGAAAATCATCAAACCGATGCGAGATGCTGGTATTAAGCCCATCTATAAAAGAAAAATCTAATAACTCATATGATAGTATTGATAATGCTGTTCTTACAACTTTAGGAATCCCTTATATTAAAGTAAAAGGGGAAAGAGTGATATTAGATGAAAGCAATTCAAAGTTGGTACCTGTTTATAAAGACGGGCAGACTCTAGTACCTTTAAATTTTTTCAAAAGTGGTTTTGGTGCAGAAGTAAGTGAAAATACGGCAGATGGTACAATTTACATCAGACATGAAGGTAAAACTCTCTCGTTGAAGATAGGGAGCAAAGAATTAATATCAAATGGGAAAAAATCTGCAATATCTGCTTCAGCTGAGAAAATAAATGGTACGGTATATGTGCCTTTGAGACCTATAACAGAAGCTCTGGGAAAAAAGATAACATGGCTTAAAGGCCTGATTGCTATTGCTGGCAAAACCGTATATCTTGACGTGGTTTCTGCCTTTGATGAATTAACACAGCTAAATAGTTCATATTTAATGGGTATCACAGAAAATGCAAAGCTTGTGAAGGAAAAACCTGCCTTCAGCCAGGACGGATGGGATTATAAATGGTATTATATCAAGCATGAAAATGCTTCAACATATTTTACTGAAAGGGACAGCGGTGAAGACTACACCCATCTGTACCTTATAAGGGAAAATAAGAAAGAGGGAAGACTTGAACAGGTTTACGAAGGAACGACGGGCGAAATTTTGAAGCTAGAAGGCAATCAAGTATATATTTATGATAATGGTTACTTATGCAAAATTCGGTTGGGAGATAAATACAAGGAGTATGTAAAAAGCTCCGATAATCTAGCAGATTCAGAGAATATATCATTGAACTGTACCTCTATCTACTGGGAGGATGATGACTTTATCAGCCTTGACAATGGAATGGTGGATGGGGAATGGATATATTTCACCTGGGACCCCTATGACTATATTAATACCCTTCGTACAGATCCATTAGGATATCCCATGAGAGTGAAATATGACGGATCTGGACTGCAAATATTGAGTGGCTATAGGATGTCACCAAACTGGCGTGGCATTTATGGCTTTGAGAAATCAGGTGACTATCTATACTACTTGACTAACCGAAAGGTTATAGAAGGAAGTGAGGAACAATTTACTCTTCATAGGGTAAAGGTGGATGGAAGCGACGAAAAGCACATAGCTGAAGTAATGTATTTTGATATTTACAAGGATAAGATATATTACCGACAGCTTGGCGAAAGCGGAGAATATGATACTGTAAAGTTTTACAGCATCAATCTTGACGGCACAGATAACAAGCTTCTCAGCGATAAGGGAGCCTGGGAGGTAATATACTTTGGAGACAATCTATATTATAGGATATATAATGATAGAGACGGTGTGTATACCATGAAAACCGACGGAAGCAATGTGAGGAAGATTGGTGATGCACAGGGAGATTTGCTCTATGCTGATGACAAGTATGTATATTATGACTATAATTATTTCGATTTTGATAATGGTGGATTCAAAAATATGGGCAAGTACAAAATCAATATTATGACAGGAAAGAAGGAAAAGGCAGAATAAGTGTCTTATTAAAATTAGATGCTGTTGTAAAAAAGCTTTGCAGCAGCTTTCCAATATTTACAATTGTGTGGTAAACGAGGGATAATGATAATTGGTGTGTGTCATTAAAAGCATTAAGCCAGGCATGAATGAAGCGGAGTACGAATAGAAAAAACGGTAATATTGACAAAATATGGCTGTGTACCTCTTTATAATACACGAAATGAATTGGTAGCAATATATTGATTCAGTATTTACAAAACTACTTTTTCTTTCTTTTGTCCACGTAAATAATAAGAGAGCGGACATAGCCTATAAAAGCTGTGATGACAATGACGGAGAATATAACTGGATATTGTCTGATAAACTCTTGAATGGCATTCATAATATATCACCTAAAAATCATTATATACATTAATATTATTAGATTAATTATCAGCTATATGCAAAATAAAAACAAGGAGTGAGAATTCATGAAACATGAGTCTGTAAAAAGAATGTGGGAAGAATATCTTTCTTCTGAAGGGGAAAAGCCATCAGCTACTGATAGAAAGTATAGTGCTTGGCACTTTTGTGATAATAGAGAAGATGCAGATGAATTGGCTCAGTTGGTTGTTCAGGGTATCAAGAGAGCTACTGCATCGTTATATCTTTCCTACGAAGCGGATAACCAAGAGTTGCCTAAGGTTGGAGATTATAGCATCATAACAGATTGGGATGGAATTGCCCAATGTATTGTGAGGACAGAAAAAGTGGATATTCTTCCTTTTAAGGATGTGACAGCTGAATTCGCAGCCTTGGAGGGAGAAGGAGACAAATCTCTGGAATATTGGAGAGATTGTCATTGGAGATATTTTTCAAGAGAAATCAGACCGCTTGGGAAAGAGCCCAGTGAAGATATGCTGGTAGTATGCGAAGAGTTTGAAGTGGTATATAAATAGCATTATGAACGTATATAACCCCTGTAGAATTAATAAATCTACAGGGGTTATATTGACTATCTCTTAACTACATCGAAGTTTTCCTCAATGAGTAGCCAGTTTTGGGGGAAAGGAAGACCCAGTTTCCAGTAGCTTACTCCTCGTAATCCCAGTTCCTTTACTAAATCGAATTTTGCCTGGATGGATCGGGCATCTTCAAACCAGACTCTATGCTGCCTTCCTTGGGTGTCTGTATAGTTGAAATATGGAGCCTGAGCTGTGTAATCATATCTAATGGGCACGTTGTTTTCTGCTGCTATTCGAATGGCCTGTTGAGGGCTTACTGCCCTTGCATACTGCCCACCAGGAACATAAGGCAGTGTCCAGTCATATCCGTATAAATTCTGACCCATCATTATCTTGTTGGCAGGCATTTCAGTCAAAGCATATTCCACAACCTGTCTTACCGGCCCTATTGGAGATACAGGCATGGGTGGTCCACCGCTGTATCCCCATTCATAGGTCATCAAAACAACAAAGTCGGCAATTTCTCCATGAGCCTTATAATCATGGGCTTCATACCATTCACCTACCTGGGTGGCGCTTGTTTTTGGGGCAAGGGCTGTAGACATGAGCAATCCTTCTGCAGATAGCCTTGCTTTAGCTTTTCTCAAAAAGTTGTTATAGGCTTCTCTTAAATCAGTAGGCAAAAATTCCATGTCAAAATGTATGTCTCCATAGTTGTGCTGTCTTGCTGTGGCGATTATATTATCAAGAAGACGATTCTGTACCTCTTCATTGGTCAGGATAATTCTTCCCAGCTCTGAGCTGAACTGTCCTTCTTCCAGATTTGTGACAACCATCATTAAAGCTGCACCGTTGGCTTCAGCAATAGCAGGGAAGTTGTTCAGCGGCGGAGGTTGCAATGTTCCATCTCTGTTTACTCTGTAACTGAAGGGTGCTAGGTATGTCAAAAATGGTGCTGCTTTTCGAGCCGAATTTTCCAACGCAGGAGTAACAGTAGTTCCTGTCGGCTCGACATATGCGTTTATTTCTGCCTTTTTTTTGGTACGTGGTGGGATATATAGTCTTAATCCTACTCGTAAAGGCTGATTTACTGGTATTCCGTTTATGCGAGCGAGTTCCTGATAGCTTATACCGAATTTTCGTCCTATGCTGTACAAGCTGTCTCCGGGCTGAACCCAGTAAAAACTCCCAACTATGGGGATAACAAGAGTCTGTCCTACCACCAATTGATTGGGATTGGGGACTTCATTGGCCCCTGCAACGGCAGAAACAGTGGTGTTATACAGTTGTGCTATTTGAAATATCGACTGGCCTGGTTGGACAACATGGATCTGCAAAATATCACCTACTTAAAATAAAATTTGCTTATATCATTATATGTTGTAGAAATAGATGTGTACTGATCAGTTTCATTAAATAAGATTAATAAAATATCCAAATAATAATCATTAGATTTGAAAATTTTTGTATCTTACATTAATGGATAATAATTATCAAAAAAATAAAGGTATTGACAAAAACTCGTCGAAATATAACTAATATATCAATAAAAAGAAAATTATAACGGGGTAGTGATAATATGGAGAAGAAAATATTAATTATAGGAGCGGGTATTGCAGGACTTTATGCATCAAAATCAGCTAGGGAAGCCGATAAGGATTGTAAAATAACATTATTAGAGATGGATAATCTAAATACTTATACAAGGACAAGAATACCACACTATATATCAGGCGAAACCAGCTATGAGGAGATGACTCCCTATGGTGATGATTGGTATGATAAAAACAGAATAAACCTTATAAAACAAGCAAAGGTTACAAGGATCGATATCAACAAAAAAGAAGTATTTACGGATAAGAGCAGCTATCATTATGACAAACTTATAATAACCACAGGTTCCAGTCCTTTTAAACCACCTATTAAGGGTGTGGATATGAAAAATATCATGACATTACGTACTATCCATGATGCAGATAATGTTATCAATCTTGCTAAGAATACAAAAGCATGTACCATAATAGGCGGAGGATTGTTAGGTCTGGAAATTGCTTATTCCATAAGACAGCTTGGATGTGAAGTTAATGTAGTGGAAATTAATGATAGGCTCCTTCCAAGACAATCGGATGACATTGCCTCATCACTGCTGCTGGATGCTCTGAAGGAGAAGGGCATTAATGTGTATCTCAATGGAGAAACAGAAGAGTTCTGTGGAGATGGTACAGTGGCACAGGTTAAACTGAAGGATGGAAGAACCATAGATACAGGTTTTGTGCTCCTTTCCATGGGGGTAAGGGCGAATATAGCACCTTTCCAAAATACGGGACTTGATATTGGCAGAGCTATAAAAGTCGATGAATACATGAGGACCAATATAGAAGGAATATATGCAGCAGGAGATGCAGCGGAATTTAAAAACAACAACTTTTGTATATGGCCTATAGCTATAGCACAGGGTAAAGTGGCAGGAAGCAATGCAGCGGGGAAACCCATGATATATGAGGATATAAGACCGCACACACAGCTTAAGATACATGGTATCACATTGTTCACCATAGGCAACATATTCAGTGAAGATTGTGATGTTTTCCAACGATTTGAAAAAGATCATGGAAGATACATTAAGTTCTTCTTGAAGAATGGAATAATAGAAGGAGCTATAGTATTTGGCGAAGCTTCACTGCCCAATAAAGTTAGAAAAGCAGTGGAAAGCAAGAAGAAATTTGAAGGAATATCCAATATTGATGAATTATTAGAGTCATTATAATTTATGTGACTTAATTGTTGATTTTATGCCAGAAAAGTTGCCAACATAGTTAAAGCATTTTCTATGTGTGAATAACAAATCAAAAGGAATAGAAAAGGTAGATATCTTATACAGATACTACCTTTTCTAATTTTTATGCTAATTAAGAATCTGTTCTATGTCATAACCATCATTCTCCAGTATTTTAATAACGCCTTTGTCACCCACTAAATGGCCTGCTCCTACTACTACAAAATATGTCTTTCCATTTTCATCTGCAAGAAATTTCTTTATTGTATCAGCCATATGTTTGTCTCTGTCATGCCAGAATTTGTTGACAAACTCATCTGAGAGCTTGTCAGCATCGGATTGCTTTGAAATTTCCAAAATAGCTTCCAAAGCAGCAGCATCGCCTTTTTTCCAGGCAGTCAGCATGTTTTTCATGCTTTCCAAAGTAGTATTATTGTCTTCTTTAGCTGTTTCCATTTCTGTCAAACTAGATATCAGAAGCCTTTCCTGAAGTTCTGGAGAGAAATTATCAAACATATCTACCTGAAACTTTATTCCTTCTATTTCTATGATATCCTTGATTCCCATTGCTTTATTTACAAAATACATGTCAATGCCGAGGGCTGCGTCAAAAGAGTTTTGGGCAAGAGTAAGATTAGGCAGCAACAATGTAACATACCATGGTTTGAACAAGTTGTATGCTTCAGGTCCTATACCAAGAGTACCGGCATAGCTATCCATAAATTCGGTATATTTTTTGTAGGTTTCTTCTGATATGTTTTTATCTATTGAATTGCCATCTTGATAAAATGCTTTTTGCAGCATATACATAATATCTTCATTGCTTGGTACAATATTAGCCTCCACAGCAAGATAATCAGATTTATAATAGGCTTCCATAATATTTCTTCCAAATGGATAGATGCTTATATCGGCAATATGTATTGAACCTAGCACATACAGGTGGTTTTTTCCATTAGATATCTTCCACATAAGGCCTTTTGAAGCCTTATTCCCTTCTCGTATTGCAAATTCGTAATATTTATTTGCAAGTATGATAAGTTCCTGACGTGTGCAATTATCAGCCAGAGCCAGCTTGCTTTCATTGGTGCCTTTTAGCAGATTTTTTGCAACGGCATATCTAGCTGCAGATAAATAAGGCTCTTCCAGGGAGTCAACATCTTTGTATTTTAAATCAATATCAACTTCATAATTAAATTCAGGCTCACAGGATTTTATAACATTATGTAAAAGCAATATAGCTTCTCCTCTTGTAATGGGCTTTTCAGGTTCAAGTTTGTCATCAGAATATTTTTGCATAAGTCCCAATTCATAGGCTTTGAGTATTGCTTCATCATTGCCGGTTGTTTTTTCTGTCAATTTTTCATATAGTGCTATACCGATTTTTGCTAAATCTTTTCTGGTAGCATTTTGACGAAAGTTGCTAAACATACTCTCATCTGCTAATTTATACAATTTTGCCATTTGAACATGTTCAGCAGCCCAATTACTTGGGGCATCAGATTTGTCGATTTCATTTTTAATTGCCCAAACATTTATTGTTGGCAGTTGCAATAATTGAAATAGGAGTAAAAAAACAATCAGACTGGCAGCTAGTTTTTTGAGTTTTTTCATTTTGACACCTTCCTTGATTATAGTTAATATACGTTAACTTAGCAGATTTTCCTAATGCCTTAATATGGTATATTATAATTCTATTATTGACTATTTAAAAAGTAAATACAATAGAGATATAACAAAATATTGAACATAGAATAATCATGAATTTTCTAAGTATAGGATATTGAAATAACTGACAGGCACAAGACCATGACAGTGGAGCTAACTGAAAGATCTTGCGCCGTTATATTTTACTTCATCTTTATTATTGCTGGCCCTGCTGTCCTTGCTGCTGGTTATTCTTACCTCCGAGCATCTGAGGCAGTTTGTTAATAAGCTGATTCATGGCTCCTTGGGTAGCACTGATGGGCATTACAGACACATTATTCTGGTCTATTACCAATACCGCATCAGTAGAAATTCGCGCACCTACTCCGAGTGCATCCAAGCCTGTATTGGTGGTTCCTTGAACTGAGGAGGTATTGCCTTGGGATGTTTTGCCTGAAGAATTACCGCCACCATATCCTATAGAAACGGATATAACCGGAATTATTGTTTTATTTTCAAGCTCTATGGGTTTTCCAAGAGTACCTTCTTCTTGAGTAAAGCTTTCTATATTGGAGAACAATGTGCTAACATTCTGATCCATTGTATTATTCAAATCCATTTAAAATCCTCCCTTGTAATACTAATTTTCTATAGTTATACTAGCCTCAATATAGAAGAGCCAAGGTTGAGTTTTGCAGTGGCGTCAATATTGACAAAATCTGAAACTGATGAAAAACATGGCTTCTGTCTTAGTGATTCTAATGTGAAGAATCTTGAAATGGTACTTATTGCACCAAATAATAAACCTGTGAAGTAAGGATCTTTGAATCCATATTCAGCAATGATGTGAATATCTGTTGGGTTAAGCTTTTTAAGCCAGTTCATGTTTTTTAAATCAGTCTTTCTGTTTATTATTCGCTTTTTAATAATTCTTTTATTAAACAGATAAATGTTTAAATGAAATCCATCACTTTCAGACCATGCAACTGACTTTAGTACAGGATAGAGCCAAAGTAGCTGTATAGTAAAGTTTGAAGAAATAGAATCAAAACGAATAATAACCTTTGAAGGTACAGCAAGCAAAAGAACTATAAAAAACAAGGCTGCAATTATTAATGCATATATCAAGATCATGGAAATTACCTCCATGCTTCATTATAAAAGCGCCCTTTTATATTTTAACCGGAGTAATTTCTTTTATGGTGGCAAATATCTTCAAAAGTTCATTTCTGATGAAAAAACTGAAATAGAAAGAGAAAACATGACGATTAAGGAACCCGCATTTTTTGAAATTTATATGGCTAATGTTGATATTTTTTATATATTATAATAATATAAAAGTGATATCAAAATGATATCATATAAAAATGTGGAAAGGGGTTTTTAAGTATGGCAAATAATACTAATAATGATAGAAAAGAGCTTCATTATGAAGAGATAGAAGCAAAATCAGTAAACGGATTACCTGTCTTAATTATGAACATCATGCTGATGATTGCTTCTGTAGTTGGTTTTATCATAGGTATTAACCTTATAGATGATAAAACCGTCACTGTAGCAGGTATTGCCCTAATAGTGGTTTCGCTGCTGTATTTTATAATAGTTGGGCCGATATTATTCATAGGTTTGAAAGTATTAAAGCCCAACGAAGCCCTTGTGTTAACTCTTTTTGGCAAGTATTATGGAACTTTGAAAGGAGAAGGTTTCTTCTTTGTAAATCCATTTACTGTGGCTGTCAATCCGGCACTTCCTGTGACTTCTACAGGGAAAATTGCTGCGGAAACACTGGCACCTTCAGATAAAGGCACAGCTCAAGTTGCGTTGTTTGCCAGAAACAAGAAGATATCATTGAAAACTATGACATTGAACAATGATAAGCAAAAGATCAATGATCAGCTAGGGAATCCTATTATCATTGGGATTGTTGTCATTTGGAGAGTTGTTAATACGGCAAAGGCTGTGTTCAATGTAGATAATTATACCGAATATCTTTCCATCCAATGCGATTCTGCATTGCGAAATATTGTGAGACTTTATCCCTATGATGCAGAAGATAATGAGAAATCATTGAGGGGGAGCAGTCAGGAGGTTGCAGATAGACTGAAAGAAGAAATTCAGTCTAAGGTTGATATTGCCGGTTTGGAAATCATTGAGGCAAGGATAACCCACCTAGCCTATGCTCCGGAGATCGCTGCAGCCATGCTTCAGAGACAGCAGGCTTCAGCCATAATAGATGCCAGACAAATGATTGTTGAGGGTGCTGTAGGCATGGTGGAAATGGCCCTTGCCAAGCTCAGTGAGAATGATATTGTACAGCTTGATGAGGAAAGAAAGGCTGCTATGGTGAGCAATCTATTGGTTGTACTCTGTGGCAATAAGGATGCTCAGCCCATAGTGAACAGCGGGTCCTTATACTAGAACATGTGGGGGAGGGCAATGATTTATGGATAGCAAAGATGAAAAAAAGGAAAAGAATAAAAAGCAAGTGTTGTTGAGATTATCGCCCTCTCTCTGGAAGGAGTTAATGGTTTGGGCGGAGGATGACTTTCGATCTCTCAACGGACAGATTGAATACTTGCTTACAGAATGTGTAAAACATAGAAAGAAATTAAAAAAAGATGATATTGACAAATTGTAATTTTAAGCATAAGATTGTGTTGCAAACTAGTATTTCCAATAATTGAAAAAGAATTGAGTGATTTGTGTGGATTTATCAGGAAAAAACGTAAAAAAAATACTGTTTATAATTTTCGTTTCAATAATATTTTATTCTGCATTGCAAAATCTATATTCCGTAATAGACTTTGCAAAAAGGATAACTGGCCTATTATCGCCATTTATAATAGGGGCAATAATCGCCTTTATTTTGAATGTACCAATGAAGGCTCTGGAAAATATATTCTTTCCTTCATCCAGGAAGCCTATAGTTCAGAAAATTCGTAGGCCTGCATGTCTTCTTTTGTCTGTTATATTAATATTATCCATCATATTTCTTGTGGCTTTCTTGGTGATTCCTGAAATAATAGGTACATTTGCCATTATAAAGAACAATGCTCCATTGTTTTTTGCAAGAATTCAGCAATGGATAGAAAAATGGTCGGTACAGCTTCCTGAGTTGAAGCAATGGATAACATCCCTACAGCTAAATTGGGAGAAGATAGCAACTTCAGTTGCTAATTTTCTTAAAAGTGGAACTTCCACTGTAATAGGATCGGCTTTTACAGCAGTATCATCTATTTTTAGCGGTACATTTACTATGGCAATAAGCCTTATATTTGCATTCTACATACTAACAGCCAAAGAGAAGCTTACATATCAGGCTAAAAAGTTGATATATGCATATTTGCCAGAGAATAAGGCGGATAGAGTTGCCTATGTATCCAGGTTATCATATAAGACATTTCATAGCTTTGTAACTATACAATTTACTGAGGCAATAATACTTGGATCTCTATGTTTTATTGGTATGTTAATATTAAGATTTCCACATGCCATGACAGTTTCAGTACTTATAGGATTTACTGCTTTGATTCCGCTGGTAGGCGCATTTATAGGTGCGGCTGCAGGTGCCTTTATAATCCTTATGGTAGCTCCAATTAAAGCCTTGTGGTTCATTGTGTTTATAATTGTTTTGCAACAGATCGAAGGGAACTTGATCTATCCCCGTGTTGTAGGAAACTCCATAGGATTGCCGGCCATATGGGTATTTGTAGCAGTCATATTGGGAGGAAGCATTTTTGGAGTATTTGGAATGCTGCTGTTTGTTCCATTATGCTCAGTAATATATAATCTTACAAGAGAGATGGTAACTTCAAGGCTGAGAAATAAGAATATTGAGGAAGAAAAACTCAGATAGGATGTAGTATATGCAGCTATAATATGGTATTGAGGTGTATCAGATATGGATTGGTTTAGGAGAATGATGGCGGGGCGCTATGGTGTGGATCAACTATCAAATGCAATGATTTTGCTTTCCATTGTACTTTTGATAATAAGTTCATTGATTGGATCGAGTATAATAAACATGTTAGCCATGATTATGCTTATATTGTCTTATGGAAGAGTATTTTCCAAGAACATCAACAAACGAAGAGAAGAAAATATGAGATTTTTGAGGTGGTGGAGTCCCATAAGCATAAAGTTGATGCAGTATATCAATCGCATCAAAGGATATAGGACATACCGCTACTTCAAATGTTCTGGATGCGGACAAACACTGAGAGTGCCAAGAGGAAAAGGACGAGTTCACATAACATGTCCTAAATGCAAGAATGAGTTTACAAAAAACACATAGAAATTTATGCAATTATGATGTATAATTAGTGACGTAGCTATTACCATATTAAAAAGTTGTCAAATTCCCTAACAGAGTGAATAATATTTACAACTTTCGTAAAACGTTGTAAATATTATTCACTTTTTTGACGATATTTGGTATAATTTTATATAATATTCTGAATATAGTACAATTGGATAATTACTCTTATTTTGGGAGAGTGATTTTATGAGAGGTGTTATAAGAAAAAAGGCGATAATTATGAGCAGTATAGCCATCATGATTTTTTCTGTTATCATAGGTGGCTTTATTTATTACTTTGCTTCTGGTGCAATTATTGCCAATATTTCCGAATCCCTTACCCAGATTGCTGTAATGGGTGCTAAGGCTGTGGAAAGCAATTTAGAAGGAAGTCTGGCAGTTATTGAGACAATAGCCGCAGAAGAAACTATAAAAGACCCCAATATTTCATTGGAGAAAAAAATAGAGATTTTAAAAAGAGAGGTAGATAGAAAAGGTTTTACGAGGATGAGCATTGCAGACTTATCAGGGAATTCCATTACTTCAGAAGGTATAGAGGTATATGTAGGAGACAGGGAATATTTTAAGCTTGCAAAAGAAGGAAAGGCGAATATTTCCAAACCTGTGGTCAGCAGGGTGGATGAAACTTTGGTAATAACCTTTGCTGTGCCTATAATGTTCAATGACCAAGTAACAGGGGTTCTATATGCTACAGAGGACATAGAATTTTTATCTGAAATAACTGATGAAATAAAACTTGGGCAGTATGGAAGATCTTTCATAGTCGATGACATGGGAGTAACAATAGCTCATGAGCTAAGAGAACGTGTTAGGAACAGAATGAACATATTGTTTGATTGGAAGAAGCTAGGATACAACAAGACCGTTTATGATTTTTTCTCTTCTATGCAAAAGAATGAAACAGGAGCTGGAAAATTCATAGTTAATGGATCACTGATATATGCAGGTTATGCAAAAATACCGGGAACCAATTGGTATTTTGGAATTTCTGCTCCCAGATCCCAGATTTTCAGAAGCATTAATCAGATATACTATTTCCTAGGATTTTTATTGCTTGCTTCAATTATAATTTTTTTAGCAGCCCAATTCCAAATCAGAGTTCTGAGAAAAAGATTAAAGGTAGAAAGAGATATGGCTGCAGCTGCCATAGATACTGCAAATATAGTAATAATAGGTTTTAATAAATATGGTGTAATACAGGAATTTAACAACAATGCGGAAACAAAACTGGGTTATAAAAAGAATCAGGTATTGGGGAAAATGAAGCTTTTAGATATGGTTGATATTGATTCCATTGATAACTATAACAAACTTATGGAACATATCAATAAGAATGAAGAGTTGGACAGCTTGGAATTATCTTTAAAGAATGCAGAGGGTACTGTAGTATATATGATATGGAGTTTGAATTTCATTGATGATTATGGCGATAAGTATATGGAATTAGTAGGCATGGACATAAGCCAAATAATGAAAGTTGAGAAAGAGCTGGTTGAAAGTCATGAAGAATTGACTTCTCTTTATGAGGAGTTATATGCCTCAGAGGAGACATTAAGACAGCAATATGAAGAATTATCAAGAAAGGAAAAAGAGATTCATAAATTGGCTTACTACGATCATTTGACGGGATTAGCCAACCGTACCAATGTAGAACAGTACTTTGAAGATAATATAAAAGACAGAAAAGATTGTGCAGCATTGCTTTTTATGGATTTGGATAACTTTAAATTTGTAAATGATACCTTCGGCCACTTTGTTGGGGACGAGCTGTTGATCAAAGTGGCAGAAAATATCAAGTCTGTCATAAATGAAAATCAAGTAGCAGCAAGACTTGGCGGAGATGAATTTATGATAGTGATGGATGAGTATAGAAATCTGCAAGAAGTTGAGGACTTAGCGGAAAAATTACTGAAATCCTTCGAAAGCAGTTTTAAAATAAATGATTCAATGATTAGCATATCCACCAGCATCGGTATTGCTTTGTATCCTGATAATGGAGATAATTTCAGAGAACTGTTGAAATGTTCCGATATAGCTATGTATGATGCAAAAGCATCAGGCAAAAACACCTATGCTTTCTTCGATGAGAAGATAAATGAAAAAATTGTGAGAAAGATGAAAATCCAGAACAGCATGAAAGATGCCATAAAGAATAATGAGTTTATGCTGTATTATCAACCTCAGTATTATATTTCAACAGGCAGGATTAAAGGCTTTGAGGCTTTATTAAGATGGAACAGCTCTCAACATGGATTTGTATCTCCTTCAGAGTTTATTGGAATTGCAGAAACTTCTGGGTTGATTATTCCTTTAGGTTATTGGGTACTGAATGAAGCTTGCAGTTTTATAAAAAGGGTTATTGATATGGGCTACGAAGATGTAAGCATTTCTGTAAATGTTTCTGTAATACAGCTTATGCAGGATGATTTTGTGGAAAACGTGAATAATGTATTGAGACAATATGGATTGAAGCCATCAAATCTTCAACTTGAAATAACAGAGAGTATATTGATGGAGAACATAGATTTCAATCTTAAGAGAATAAGAGAATTGAGGAGATTGGGAGTGGGATTATCCCTTGATGACTTTGGAAAAGGATATTCTTCTCTTACATATTTAAGGGATTTGCCTATAGATATTTTGAAAATAGATAAAACATTTATAGACAATATACTGGAGTCTAATGAGAAAAGTTGCTTGACAGGCAACATAATTACCCTTGCTCATGATTTGGGACTCTCTGTAGTGGCAGAAGGAGTTGAAGAAGAAGAGCAATTGAAGTATCTAAAATGTTATAATTGTGATATGGTGCAGGGATACCTGTTTAGCAAGCCATTGCCAAGACAGGAAGCAATAGAATTGCTGGTATCAGCATCTTCTAGTGATGAGAGGAGCTGTTAGGGTGTAAAAGTTACTGTAATCATAGTAAATGCAGAGATAATGTGGGGGGTATTGTAATATTATTTACTAAAATATATGTAGCATTTGTGAGGAGTTTTGAACAGATGAATTTAAAAAATATGACATTTGCGAAGATCGTAATAATTTTGGCTTTAATTTTGGCGATACTGTTTTTCGCTTATAAAATAGTTGATATACAGAGAATCCAAGAACCTGTTGTAACAATTGAGAACCAAGCAATTCAAGACTCTACGGTCATAATGGAAAGAGTTGAAAGACTCTGGGAAATAGCATCAAATAAATACTTTTACAGTAATGTGCTGGCATTTAAGGATAATGTGAAAATCAAAGATTTCCAAGTACCTTTTACGGAAAAATCATTTTTGATAAAATATGATGGATATTTGAAAGCCGGCATAAATGCTGAGGACATGGAGATATTGACTAATGAGGGAAAAACTATAAAATTAAAGCTGAAAAATTCAAAGATACTTGACCATGTAATAGATGAGAAAAGCATATATGTATATGATGAAAAGAATTCAATATTCAACAACCTAAGTATAAAGGATATTTTTGATCAACTTTCAGAGGAAAAGGCAAATATTGAATCTAAGCTTATAGAAAAAGGGTTTCTCACAGATACAAACAATAATATTAAGATGTTTTTGGAAGAGTTTTTGAGAAACCTTGGTTATGAAAAAATAGAAATAGAGTTTGAAGATTAAACGTGATATTTGGCAATTTGTTTGTTTAGACTTGTTAAATCGAAACTGAATAGACGATTCCAATGTAAAAAAATAAGGCAAAAACACAAAAGAATGTGTTTTTGCCTTATTTTATAAGTAAAAATATGCGCAAATATGAATAAATATAATAGAAAATTGTAAATATTACAAAGCTGAATGTATGATTTTGTAATATTTACAATTATTTGTTCAGAATTTTGTGATAATATAAAAATAATAATTATGAGAGGAGGAAAAATAATGAAAAAAACTATATGTATTGCACTCCTGGTATGCATTATGGGAGCGATTATTGCAGGATGTTCTGGTAATGGAAATGCTCAGAATACAGAAAAAAAGCTGAAGATAGCGTATTATGCTTATAACACAGAACCATACATTGATTTTGATCCAAGTGTTGAATACTCAAATGGAATAATTGTTCTTAACAATATTTACGAAACATTGACAAGATACGATATAAATACGGAAAAGATAGAACCTCTTTTGGCAGAAGAATGGACATCCAATGAAGATGGTACTGTATGGACCTTCAAAATAAGGAAGGGTGTTAAATTTCATGATGGAGCAGAGCTAAATGCAGACGCAGTGAAAAAGTCCATAGAAAGAACAATGGGCTTGAAGATGGGAGCAGCATATATTTGGGATTGTGTAAAGGAAATAAAAGTTATTGATGATTATACAGTGGAGTTTGATTTGAGTTATCCAGCACCTTTAGACTTAATCGCCAGCGCTGGGTACGCAGCTTTCATTATTTCTCCCAATGCCATAGACAAGGATAGTACATGGTTTAATGAAGGAAATGAAGCCGGTTCCGGTCCATATAAGGTTCAGCAGGTTACAAAAGGTGAGGAAGTTATATTGGCAAAATTTGATGATTATTGGAGAGGTTGGAATGATAATCAATATGAGAGAGTCATTATTAAGAAGATACCGGAAAGTTCATCAAGGAGGCAGCTGATTGAAAAAGGAGAGGCTCAAATAACTACAAGCCTTTCAGTGACTGATATCAAAGCATTAAGGGAAAATGCGGCAGTCAATGTAATTGAGGGTCCGAGCTGGAAGAATATAATAGGCTTTTATAACACAGAAAAAAAACCTCTCGATAATGTTGATTTCAGGCGAGCTTTAAGCTATGCATTTCCATATGACGAAGTCGTAAATGATGTTAAAGAAGGCATGGCATATAAATCATTCGGTTTAATACCTAAAGGATTATGGGGACATGATGAAAGCCTTATGCAATATGAAATGGATCTTCAAAAAGCAGAGGAATACTTGAAAAAATCAGGAGTGAACCCGGAAGGCATAAAGCTGGAAGTTACATTTACATCAGGTAGTGAGGCGCTAAGAAATGCTGCTCAGTTATATCAAGTGAATTTGAAAAAACTAGGCATAGAATTGCAGATACATGAGATGAACTGGGACAATGTATGGGAAAAATCTAAGAATACAAATCCGGAAGACAGGCAGGATATATTGTTTATGAATTGGTGGCCGGATTATGCAAGTCCTATGAGTTGGTTGTTCAGCTTGGTGCACTCGGAAGAAACAATACTCTTTAACTTATCTTATATTAAGGATAAAAATCTTGATGGGATAATTGAAAAAGCAGACAAGCTTAGCGCGATAGATAGAGCAGAAGCGGAAAAATCAGTTATTGAAGTTCAGAGGGATGTCTTAGATAAAGCATATTTTATACATGCATTCGATGATAAATCAGTATGGGCAGCAGATGCACATTTTAAAGGTTTTAAACCTAATCCTGCATATGAAGGCGTAGTTTTCTTCTATGATACATTTTATGAGTAAAGACGAAATTTAGTTTTGTGGAGGTTACTATGATATCCTATATTTTTAAAAGATTAGTATTAGGGATAGTAGTATTGTTTGGAGTTATCACAATAACATTTACAATCGCCAGAGTCATTCCTTCGGATCCTGCTGCCAAATGGGCAGGACCGAGGGCAACACAAGAGCAATTGCAAAAAGCCAGAGAGGAATTAGGTTTGGACAAGCCATTGATTGTTCAATTTGGAAAATATCTTAAGAATTGCCTAAAGGGGGATTTGGGCTATTCCCTTCGCACCCATCAGCCTATTACAGAGGAATTAAAAACATTTATTCCTGCAACTTTGGAACTGGTTATTATAGCATTTGTTTTTGCAACAATAGTCGGCATACCCTTAGGCATTTACTCTGCAAAAATGAAGGATCATCTATTGGATCATGTAAGTAGGCTCTTCTCAATAGGCTCAGTTTCTTTACCTACATTTTGGGTAGCTTTATTTCTTCAACTTATATTCTATAATTGGCTTGAGTTATTACCTATTGGAGGGCAAATTGGTACTGATATAAAAATTATGTATGAAGTTCCAAGAGTAACGGGTATGCTTCTTTTAGATTGTATTCTAACATCAAATTGGACCATATTTGGAGATGCATTGAAACACTATATCTTGCCATGTTTTACCATATCCCTTTACCCAATCGGTCTTGTAGCAAGGATGACAAGGTCAGCGCTCCTTGAAGTGCTTAATGAAGATTATATAACCGCTGCCAAATCATATGGACTAAAGGACAGAAAGATACTTTGGGTATATGCCCTAAAAAATACACTGGGACCTACTGCTATAGTTCTTACACTGTCCCTTGGATATACTTTGGTAAATACATTCCTGGTGGAAACAATATTTAGCTGGCCAGGCCTGGGTAGTTATGTAACTACTGCCGTTACTACCCTTGATTATCCGGCAATTATTGGAGTAACCATATTTTCAGCAGCCTGCTATGTGATACTCAATTTAATAGCAGATATAATAATAGCTTTAGATCCGAGAGTAAGGCTTTAGGGGGTGGATTATGATTCTGAAATCGAGCAATCTGACAGAAATAATTAAACCTAGAATAAAAGAGGTGGGTCTTTCCTTTTATCTCTTAAAGAAGAATAAGCTTACTTTGGCAGCCTTTTATGTAATTATTGCTATTATTGTACTTGCCATACTAGCACCTTTTATTGTTCCTTACCCTTCACATATAAGCGAAGAGGCAAATGCTGCAAATAAACTGTTACCTCCATCCCAGGAATTCATATTCGGGACAGATGAACTTGGAAGAGATATATTCAGCAGAGTCATTTATGGCACAAGAATATCATTGACTACTGCAGTTTTAGCAGTTGGTCTTGCTCTCCTTATAGGAGTGCCTATGGGAGCTATAGCCGGAACCATTGGGGGATGGGTTGATGAAACCATTATGAGGATTACTGATATTTTCTTGAGCTTTCCTCCTTTGCTTTTGGCAATAGCAATAGTATCTATTGTAGGACCGAGCCTCAATAATGCAGTAATTGCCATAGCTTTGTCATGGTGGCCTTGGTATACAAGGCTTGTAAGAGGACAAGCTGTTTCCCTTAAAGAGAGAAAGTTTATACAAGCGGCAGAAGCCATTGGAACATCGAAATGGAAGATTATATTTAGTCATGTAGTACCTAATACTATATCTCCTGTCATAGTTCAAGCTTCTATGGATATGGGAGGAGTTATACTCACAATTGCTTCACTCAGCTTTTTAGGCTTAGGAGCTCAGGCACCGACACCTGAATGGGGTCTTATGATAAGCACAAGCAGGAACTATTTCCTCAATGCATGGTGGTATAGCATATTTCCCGGTATTGCAATATTTATCACCGTGCTTGCATTTAATCTCCTGGGTGACGGTTTTAGAGAAATAATGGATCCTAAGACTAGAAAGAATTAGGGAGGTAATAGTTTTGAGTGCATATTTTGAAATCAGAAACCTTAAGGTTGATTATAGAACCTATGAAAAGCAGCAAACCGTATTGGACATAAAAAGAATAGCCATCGAAAGAGGAAAGACTTATGGAATAGTAGGAGAAAGCGGTTCCGGTAAAACGGTTCTGGCGTTAACCATAATGGGATTGCTGCAGTGTCCACCCGGAATAATTCAAGGCGGAGAGATAATCTTTGACGGACAGGATTTGTTGAAGAAAAACGGCAAAGAAATGGCAGAAAATTATAGAGGCAATAGGATTGCCATGATATTTCAAGATCCAATGTCAACATTGAACCCGGTTTTTACAGTAGGGTATCAGATGATACAGATCATTAAGCAAAACCAAAAGCTTCATAAAAAAGATGCTTACAAAAAGGCAGTTGAAATGATGCAAGTTGTCAAGTTGCCGGATGCTGAAGATATCATGCAGAAATATCCCCATCAACTAAGCGGTGGCCAGAGGCAGAGAATAATAATTGCGATGGCTTTAGCATGTGGAGCAGAATTCTTAATCGCCGATGAGCCTACTCGAAATCTTGATGTTACAATACAGGCAAGCATACTTAAGCTTATGAAAGAACTACAACATAAGTTCGGAGTGACAGTGCTTTTTATAGCAAATAATTTAAGCCTTGTGTCTGCTTTTTGCGATGAAATTGGCATTCTCCATGATGGCAGAATTGTAGAACAAGGGCCAGTTGAGAATGTAATCAGATCACCGCAGAACCTATATACTAAGATGCTTATTGATTCTATAACCAAAGGAGAAAATGCCAGAAAAAAGAAGCAGGAAAATGATGAAGTTCTGCTTGAAGTAAGATCATTGAAAAAGTATTTTCCTGTAAGGAAAAAGACATCTGAAAAGCTTTTTGTTAAGGCGGTAGATGATGTAAACCTGATAGTTAATAAAGGAGAAGTCCTCGGTATAGTAGGAGAGTCAGGATGTGGCAAATCCACATTGGTGAATACAATATTGAATTTGCATGAACCTACTTCGGGACAAGTGCTGTTTGAAGGCAAGAATATATTTGAGTTGGATAGAAGCCAACTGCGCAAAACAAGAAAGGATATACAAATAGTTTTTCAAGATCCCTATTGGTCTCTTAACCCAAGATGGCTTGTTAAAGATATCATTTCAGAACCTATTAAGGTTCATGAAAAGCTAGACGGTATAAGCATATTAAAAAGAGTGGAAGGATTACTGGAACTTGTAGGACTTCCGAAAAACAGCGCTTTTAAATATCCCCATGAGTTCAGCGGTGGTCAAAGACAGCGTATTGCTATAGCAAGAGCTCTTGCTGTAAATCCGAAGCTTGTAGTTTTGGACGAGCCTACATCATCCATTGATGTAATATCACAATCACAGATTTTGGAATTATTGGAGGGTCTCAGAGAAAAGCTTGGTTTGACCAATATTCTCATATCTCATGATCTAAGCGTTGTGAATTATATGGCAGATAAAATAATTGTTATGTATTTGGGAAAAGTTGTTGAATATGGAGATTCTGCCGAAGTATTTAAGAACCCGCTACATCCATATACAAAAGCACTTTTTAATTCAATACCGTCTTTGGAAGTCAACGGCATAGAGTCTTTAACAACATTGGAAGGCAATGTGCCAAGTGCGATTAATCCACCATCTGGATGCAGATTTCATACAAGGTGCAGCATGGCCAGTGAAAGATGCAGCAAAGAGGTGCCTACTATGAAAGTGCACAGCGATAATCACAGTACAGCTTGCTTTTTATATGAGTAACTAGAAAGTGAACTATACCATATTTCATTCTGTCAAGAATCTGGGTAATTAATATGCTTAAAATTTATATTTAAGGAGGAAGATTATGATAAAGCTTAACAAAAAAGATCTATTTGATATATTATATGGATGCGCTATTTTGGGAACCGGCGGTGGAGGTAGCCTTGAAAGAGGATTGGAAAAAGTCTATAAAGCTTTTGAGGAAGGAAAAGAATTTATATTAGTAGATTTTGATGAGTTAAAAGACGAGGATCTTATAGCGACTCCCTATTCTTGTGGAGCTATATCGCCTGAAACAGAGGAAGAACGAAAAAAATACCAAAGACTGCCTTTGCTGAAGGAATCTCCCCATGTTGCCGCTTTGCTGAAAATGGAGGAGTATTTGGGCAGAGAAATAAAAGCTGTCATATCTACTGAGTTGGGTGGAGGTAATACAGCTGCAGCCTTTGAAGTTGCAGCTCAAGCAGGGAAGTATATTGTTGACGGAGACCCTGCCGGCAGATCTGTGCCGGAGCTACAGCATAGCACATATTATCTTAACAATATTCCTATTCAGCCTATTTCCCTTGTAAATATCTTTGGGGAATCTGCTATCATAACTGATGTTGTGGATGATAGCAGAGCGGAAGATTTGGTTAGGGCTATGGCTGTAGCAAGTAAAAATACTATAGCGGTAGTAGATCATGTGAATACATCTAAAGTGTTAAAGAATGCTGTAATCAGAGGAGCCATATCCTATGCATGGAAGATAGGAAAAGCCTTTAATTCAGCAAAAGTTGAGGGGTACAATGTAGTGGATGCAGTGATAAAAGCAGGTGATGGAGTGAGGCTTTTCAGCGGCGTAGTGGAAAAAAATGAATGGGGCACTGTAAAAGGCTTTACGGTAGGAGAAGTTGAAATTGCCGGAGAAGATGAATACAAAGGGCATAAATATAAAATATGGTATAAAAATGAGAATATAATCGCATGGCGCGATGAAAAAGTTGATGTAACCGTCCCGGATTTAATCTGTGCAATGGATATGTCAAAGCAAGAACCAATATTGAATCCATATTTTGAAAAAGGAATGGATGTTGCGATTTATGCGTTACCTGCACCGGCAGAATGGACTACTAAAAGAGGCTTGGAGGTATTCGGACCAAGGAGCTTCGGATTTGAGACAGATTGGTTATCCCCCTTTGAGAAATAAATTAAGTGGCTTTAATTAAAGCCACTTAATTTGCTTTTGCAATCATTTTTTATATAATAAAATGAATAATATTATATTTTTATTGATGAGGGGATGTGATCTATGTTTATTACAGTAGAAGATGCACTTAAACTACCATCATTTAGTACTGCAAGCGTTATTGCAGGGGCAAAAGGCTTGAATCGCAGAATATACAGAGTCAGTGTGGTAGAATGTCCTGAATTTCCTATCGATGTAAGTATTGCAGGGAGAAATAACCTGCTTTTTATGGATGGTGATTTTCTTATAACCAGCTTTTATGCTATAAAAGACAATATTGGAGATATGCTTGAGACAATAAAGTTATATAATCAGTTCAATTCAAGCGGTATATGCATTGTTAGAAGATATATAGAAGAAATTCCTCAAGAAGTTATAGATTATGCCAATGAAAATGCATATCCGGTTTTATTTATTAGTAAAGAAGTGGCCTATGCAAGCATGATAAGCGATATAATGAGATCTATTTATGGACAATACAATCAGCAGGCCGTGTTTGAACTTATGGATAAAATATTATCAGGCAGCTATCATGGCGATGAGCTTAAAAAGCTGGCTTATTCATTATATTCGGGATTTAAAAACCATATTATGGCCTTTTGTATAAAAATATTGAAAGATGAAGATGTTAAACATGGAAACTATCTAATCAGAAGGATAAACAGCAATCAGTTGTTTTATTGTGTGAGATACTATGATAAGATAATTGCCTTTTCAACCCAAGCAAAAAAGTTCAAAGATTCTTTAAAAGACAGCATAAAAAATGAGATCACAGAAATCATTGATGCATGTAAGCTGGATTATTGCATGGGAATCAGTGGCCCGTATAATGGTCTCCATAACATAAAAAAAGTTATAGAAAGCGCTATAGATGCATGTGATATGTCTGGTATACTTGAACAGAAAATAGTTAATTATGAAGATATTGGAATGTACAAATTGATTATGAAGGTTAAAGATAAAGATTTCCTGTTGGAATTGTTCGAAGGTCTGATTAAGCCCATTACTGAATATGACAGAAAAAATAACTCAAATCTTCTTGAAACTTTGATATGCTTTGTAAAAAATGATGCAAGTATTAACAATACAGCTAAAGAATTGTACCAGCATAGCAATACTATAAGATATAGAGTTGATAAGATTAGGGAATTGTTGGGTGTAAAGGATAATAATATAAAATTTTATGAAGATATCAATATGATATACAAACTTTACATAATGTATAACAGAGAAGAGAAATTATTGATCTAAATAAGATGATTAGTCGGAAAGAGAATTCACCAGTATATCATATCATTTTGAAAAGCTGATACATCTGTGAACTTAAAACATTGACTTCTACTTACCTTTTTCTCGTGATCTGCAAAACTAAATTCCACTATCTGCATATTTGGGGTGGAATTTGCTTTTTAAATTAACCCAATGAAAAATTTTATAAAAATGTTTTTTATACAGTTGACATATTATTATCTATTTTGTATAATGTAAGAGTCGGTTGCGACAAGATGAAATTTAAATGCGCCATTAGCTCAGCTGGTAGAGCAACTGACTCTTAATCAGTGGGTCCTGGGTTCGAATCCCCGATGGCGCACCATATGGTTACATAGCTGCAAGTAGTTGCAGCTTTTTTGTTTTGTAAGAGTATGATTCATAAAGAAAAAAGAATGCAACCCACTAAGTAGTGTTCATAGGATGGAAAAATCTGAAGATTAGAATATAGTGCTTCTTTGTGAAAAAGAGTTGCAAAGTGGCCTTTTTTGTTTTATGTTTAATATAAAATCACAATATATAAGCAGGTGTAGTAAGATATGAAAAAGTTAAATGTAATGATAGTTGATGATTCTGCTCTGTTTCGTAAATTTTTAAGTGATGCAGTGGAGAAAACCGGTATAGCAGAAGTTCAGTCAGCAGTTGCCAATGGAAATGAATGTTTGAGTATCCTTAAACAAAACACTCCCGATGTGGTTTTGCTGGATATAAATATGCCGGGCATGAATGGCTTAGATGTTTTGCGAAGCATAAAAGAAAATTATGAAAACACTAAAGTAATAATGATAAGCTCTGCTGACAATTCTGACAATGTGCTTACCGTTACGGCTTTGGAAATTGGAGCGATAGACTTTATATCAAAACCTAAAGGAAATGACTGGCAAAGAAATATGCTTAGCATATCCAGTTATTTGAAGGTGCTTTTTAACTATATAATTATCAACAAGTATTATAGAAGAAGCAGTAAGGAAACAGCTGCAACCGCTGCAAAAAGCAAAGTTGAGAGGGAGAGTCCAACAACTCCGAAGCAATCCAATATTGAAAAGGAAACAGAGTCGGCTCCTACAACTCCCAATATAGAAAGACAGGCAGCAAGGTTCAAAACCGATTTGGTGCTTATAGCTTCTTCTACAGGAGGGCCTAAAGCTTTATATGATGTTTGCAGCAAACTGCCTGCTGATTTGGGCGTTCCTGTTCTCATTGTCCAGCATATGCCCGCCGATTTTACAAAGATCTTTGCCAACTCACTGAACAATATTTCCAAACTGGAGGTATCTGAAGCCAAAGATGGTGATATACCCAAAGCAGGTCATATTTATATTGCAAAGGGTGGCAAGCACATGATAGTGACCAAATCTTCTTCAAATACAATGACCATAAAGTTGGAAGATGGTCCTACAGTAAATGGAGTTCGTCCTGCCGCCGATATTTTGTTCGCATCCGTAGCCGATGAATTTCCCAATCTAAGCATGTTGGCGGTAGTCCTGACAGGCATGGGCAAGGACGGTACGGAAGGTATAAGAAAGCTAAAGGAAAAGACCAAATGCTATGTTATAACCCAGAGTGAAAAAACCTGTGCAGTATATGGCATGCCTAAGAGCGTTTATGAGGCAAATTTATCTGATGAGGTGTTGGACATACAGGATATTGCTGGAGGTATAGTTCGCAGAGTCAAGAATAAATAAGAATTAGAATAAGAAAACCCCTTTATTGGTAAACTTATGTTGAATACTAATGAAAGGGGTTTTTTTATGGGCGAAACAATATTGGAAAAAACTGAGGGTAGAGTCAGCTATCATGATTCTGTAGAGGAGATGTTAATTAGGATCAGAGAAGATGGTCTATCAAATGTTTTTGACCGCTATGCATTGCAGGAGAAAATACGCTGTAAATTCTGCCTGGAAGGATTAAGCTGCAAGCTTTGCTCTCAAGGTCCCTGCAGGATAAGCGAAAAAGGAGGCCAGACAAGAGGGGTCTGCGGTATAGGTCCCGATGCCATGGCCATGAGAGAATTTCTATTGCATAACATTATGGGAGCAGGTACTTATGGTCATCATGCATATCAGGCATTCAGAACATTAAAGGCTACGGCTAACGGAGAAACTCCTTTTAAAATAACCGATGTTGAGAAGCTCAGATGGATGTGCAAGATGCTGGATATCGACACAAATCTGGATACAAATAAGATGGCAATAAAGCTTTCTGACTTGCTTCTGGAAGAACTTCATACAGATTATGACAGACCTAACAGGATGGTGGAGGTCTTTGCGCCAAGAAAGAGAAAAGAGGTATGGAAGAGCCTGGATATATATCCCGCAGGAGTCATATATGAGGTACAGGATTGTGTAGCCAGCTGCTTGACTAATGTTGATGGAGATTATGTATCTCTAGCTACAAAAGCCTTGAGGCTCGGCTTATCTACCATATACAATGCCCAGATAGGTCTTGAGATGGTACAGGATATCCTATTTGGTACCCCCAAACCCCATGAAGTTGAGGTTGATTTGGGCATAATGGATCCGGATTATATAAATATTGTTTTCAACGGACATCAGCCATGGCTTGGAGTAGCTACAATGCAGAAAGCAAAAAGCCAGGAAGTTCAGCAAAGAGCCCGAGAGGCGGGGGCAAAGGGACTGCGCATAGTAGGATCTATAGAGACAGGGCAGGAATTGCTCCAAAGGTTCGATATGGACGATGTGTTTGTAGGGCTCATAGGAAATTGGCTGGCAATAGAACCACTGTTGGCGACGGGTACTGTGGATGTATTTGCCATGGAAGAAAACTGCTCACCACCGCACATAGACACATATGCAGAAAAGTATCAATGTACTTTGGTAAGTGTAAACGATATTGTGAGAATACCAGGTTTGAAATACGGATTTGATTATAATCCAAAAGAAGTAGATACGGTTTCCGATTCATTAATCAATTTGGCAATAGAAAACTTCAGGAAGAGGCACGGCAAGATACAGCCAAAAGTTCCAAATGTGAAACAGAAAGCCATAGCTGGATTCTCTACAGAAGCTGTATTAAATGCGCTGGGTAACAATCTTGATGCCCTTGTGAAGGTTATCGGCGAAGGAAAGCTTAAGGGAATTGTCGCATTAGCAAATTGCACGACTTTAAGAAATGGACCACACGACTGGAACACAGTAAACCTTACAAAGGAACTTATAAGGAGGAATATATTGGTAGTAAGCGGCGGTTGTGGAAATCATGGTTTGGAAGTGGCAGGTCTATGTAATCTGGATGCAATCAAGCTTGCCGGTGACGGATTGGCTGAGGTTTGCAGCATGCTCAAGATTCCTCCCGTATTAAGCTTTGGTACCTGCACAGATACTGGAAGAATCTCCATGCTGGTGACAGCATTGGCGGATCATATGGATCTGGATATACCAGAGCTTCCTATAGCTGTTACAGCACCTGAATGGATGGAACAGAAGGCTACAATAGATGGTGTATTTGCCATAGCCTATGGAACCTATACTCATTTGTCTCCGGTACCCTTCATAACAGGCGCTCCGGCTCTTGTCAAGCTCCTTACAGAGGATGTGGAAGCCATGACAGGAGGTAAGGTTGGGTTGGGAGATAATCCAAAGGAAGCCGCCGATGGCATTGAAACTCATATAATGAAAAAAAGGAAGGCTCTTGGATTGAAGTAGTGATTTTTGAGGCTGTTGCAAAGTTCATTTCATTTATCATTCTGAATATGTAAATTACTGATGGTTTTTCCCAGAGTTCAGTACGTAAAAGTTGAAATGTGGCAACAGCCTCTCTAAATGGTAACATATGTTACTGAAAAATGATTTTCCATGGGATACTATATAATTAACATAATTGGCCGGCAGTTATTGAACACCAATAAATCTGTTAATGAAAAATATGATGGGAGGGTTACAAATGAGCGAAATCATCAACAACAGAGAGTACAGAAAGAAAGTTCTTAAGGAATTGATAATGGAACTGCATGATGGGAAAAGCGTAGAAGAGGTAAGAGAAAGGTTTGCAGAGCTAATAAAGGGTGTATCGGCCAGTGAAATATCTGAGATGGAAGCAGCTTTAATTGCTGAAGGCATGCCGGTACAGGAGGTCCAGAGGCTATGTGATGTCCATGCTGCAGTATTTAAAGGCTCCATAGAAGATATACATAAGGAAGATATACAAGAAATTGAGAGAACTCCTGGGCATCCTTTGCATACCTTTATGCTGGAAAACAGAGAAATAGAAAAGTTGCTGAATGGTAAAATGAGTGAAGCATGGGAAGCCTTTAAAGCTGATGATAGCAACAGCAATATTGAAAAGCTCGTTGAAGCATTTAATTTACTATGGGAAATAGACAAGCATTACAGCAGAAAAGAAAACCTCATATTTCCCTATCTGGAGAAGTACGGCATAACAGCTCCCCCAAAAGTCATGTGGGGTGTAGATGATGAAATAAGGGCTGAGATAAAGGGTATAAAGATTGAACTGGAAAAGTATAAGGGTAACAAGGATGAAATCATAAAGAGAACAGAAACTTTGATGAACAAAGTCATCGAAATGATTTTCAAGGAAGAGAATATATTATTCCCTATGTGCAAAGATACTCTTACAGAGGATGAGTGGTTGACCATTGCAGAAGAAAGCGGGGAAATAGGATTTTGCCTCACTGAACCTGCCGGAGTGTGGAAGCCCAAGAGGGTAAATCTGGAGAAAAAGGAAGCAATTAAAGCATCAACGGAAGCAACTGGCTATGTGAAGCTTGAAACAGGCATCCTGAAGCTGGAAGAACTGGAGGCAATGCTGAATACCCTGCCTTTTGACATAACATTTGTTGATAAAAATGATGTGGTGAAGTATTTCTCCCAAGGCAGAGAGAGGATATTTGCAAGGACAAGGGCGGTAATAGGAAGATCCGTTCAGAATTGTCATCCACCGGCAAGTGTTCATGTTGTGGAAAAGATAGTTCAGGATTTCAAAGCAGGGGCAAAGGATCATGAAGATTTCTGGATCAAGATGGGTGATGTATATGCATTGATCAGGTACTTTGCAGTGAGAGACGGTGAAGGCAACTACCTTGGTACTCTGGAGGTTACTCAGAACATAAAGCCAATCCAAGAGATAGAAGGAGAAAAGAGGCTAATGAGCTGACATTTCAATTGATGAAGATGAGCATGGAAGCCATGAATTGGTTTCCATACTCATTTTTAAAATAATCATTGCTTATGGTATATGAAAAATGTTTGCAATATCAATTCTAAATCCCGCTTCACTGTGTTTTTTGTAATCAATATGAAGCTTTTCTTATATTTTACTAATAGGATGGATATTCCCCGTCCCATACTATGCTGCGATACTTATCTGGATCTGTGTCTCCTTCGGTACTGAATAAAAGCACTCTGGAATTCTCATCAAGCTTTAAGGCTTCTCTCATATCCTTCAGTTCAGCTCTGGTCATTATTGCTGCAACCAATCCGAGAGTTACAGCACCAGATTCACCAGAAATAACCCTTTCATCCCCTTTCAAAGGATTGCCCAGCATCCTCATTCCCTTTGCCGCAACCCAGTCAGGACATGAAGCGAACATGCTGCTGTAGGATTTAAGGACTTCCCAGGCTATGATATTTGGCTCACCGCAGGCCAGACCTGCCACTATAGTGGGCATATCACCAGTTACTATTTGTGGTCTGCCATCGCCTTGGAGTGCTGATTTATACAGACATGCTGCCTCATCTGCTTCTACAATGACAGTTGTGGGGCAAGCATTTTTGAAAACAGAGGTGAAATATCCTTGTACTGCTCCTGCAAAAGATCCAACTCCTGCCTGAACAAATATATGTGTAGGCTTTTCAATACCCAAGGAATTCAATTGTTCCAAGGCTTCTGAAGCCATAGTTCCATATCCCTGCATAATCCATGCAGGAATATCCTCATAACCTTCCCATGCAGTATCCTGAACCACAACCCAGCCATAATTTTTAGCGTTTTCAGCTGCAAGCCTTACAGCGTCATCATAGTTCATATCGGTTATGGAAGCTTCTGCCCCTTCTTTTCTGATATTCTCCAATCTGGTGAGAGACGAGCCCTTTGGCATATAAACAACGGATTTTTGCTTTAACTGAGTTGCTGTCCATGCAACGCCTCTGCCATGGTTGCCATCAGTTGCTGTAACAAAGGTGATCTCACCCAGTTGTTTTCTTGTTTTTTCCGAGGTCAGTTTTTCATAATCCAGTTCTGAAATATCCTTTCCAAGTTTTTGGGCAAGATATTTTGACATGGCATAGGAACCCCCAAGAACCTTGAAAGCATTAAGGCCGAATCTGTAGGATTCATCTTTTACATATATGCCTTCAAGTCCAAGTTTTTTTGATAAGTTATCCAGGCTGACAAGAGGAGTTTTTGTATATTGAGGAAAGCTTTCATGAAATTTTCTCGCCTTTTCTATTTCACTTTGGCTTAAGAAATCTATATCTGCCTTTTTATCAACCTTTATGGTATTAAGTTTCCATAGTATTTTATTGCTCATCCTTTATATATCCCCTTCCTTACAGCATTTGCCCTTATGGCTTATTATACCAAACTATATATTTCTATTGTGACAGAATGACCTATATATTCATAAAATATCATCTACGGAATGTATTGGTGTATTTTTTTGCAAAAAGCTAATGCTATAAAAAGGTAAATGAACAGATGTTGAAGAATTATTATCACAATACAGGATTGAGTTGAAATAGCAGCAATTACAACATCAAAAATGTTCAAACACAAGGTAATTTAAAACTGTTCATAAAGAGGATGATATGATAAATGGCTATAGAGATTTTACCAAAGGAACTTAACGGCACTGTACATATACCACCGTCAAAAAGCATAAGCCATAGAGCCATAATAGCGGGCGCTCTGTCTCAGGGGAGAAGCACAGTTGGAAATGTGATGCTTTCTGCAGACATAAAGGCTACATGCAATGCATTGATATCTCTAGGTATACATATGGAAATTCAAAAATATGAAGGTAACAGGTATCAAATCATAATATGTGGCAAAGAAAACATGGAACCAGTTGAGACTACCATTGACTGCATTGAATCAGGGTCTACATTGCGATTTATGATACCCATAGCAGCACTGGCAGGTGGCAGAGTTACTTTCCAAGGCAGGGGAAAACTTGTGGAAAGGCCACTGAATATATATTATGAAATATTTAAAAAACAGGGTATTGAGTATAGAAACCATGATGGAAAGCTGCCTCTAACTATATGTGGCGGGCTTAAGCCGGATAATTTCTATATCAGAGGAGATATAAGCTCCCAGTTTATATCAGGCCTTATGTTTGTTTTGCCCCTTTTGAAGGAAGACTCTGCCATAATTATGAAAACTCCTCTGGAATCAAAGGGTTATGTGGATTTAACAATAGATGTATTGAAAAGCTTTGGTGTTCATGTGGAGAATAACAACTACAACAGCTTTCATATCAAAGGAAATCAAAGATATATCCCTACAACCTTCAAGGTGGAAGGGGACTTTTCTCAGGCTGCCTTCTGGCTTGCAGCAGGAGCATTATCCGGCAGAGTTGCCTCCAGGGGGTTAAACCTAAACTCATTGCAGGGAGATAAGGATATATTGAGAATAATACAAGCCATGGGAGGGAGGCTGGAAATAGGGGATGACACAATAATTGCCCATAAAAGCAGCCTGAAGGCACTAGATGTGGATGCTTCCCAAATACCGGATCTGGTACCCATAATTGCTGTAATGGCGGCTTTAAGTAAAGGCACAACAACCATAAAAAATGCAGGCAGATTGAGGATAAAGGAATCCGATAGGCTTAAAGCCATAGCAACGGAACTGAATAAAATAGGAGGAAAAGTATCGGAATTGAATGATGGCCTCAACATAGAAGGCGTGGAAAACTTTACGGGAGGTATTGTAGATTGCTGGAATGACCACAGAATAGCAATGGCTTTAGCCATTGCAGCTACCAGATGCAATAAACCCCTGATTATAATGGGAGAAGAAGCTGTAAATAAGTCTTATCCGGATTTTTGGAAGGACTATGAGACACTGGGGGGAGTTCTTGGTGTCTCATCAGACGGAAAATGAAGTATCGAGGACGGTTCTCCATGTCTCATTAGGTGAAAACTGAGACAGAGATAAGCGTCCACAGTGTCTCAATATGGAGGTGGAAGCAATGAGCGGAATTTGGGGAAATAGGTTAAAGGTATCAATTTTCGGTGAATCTCATGGGGAAGCCATAGGAGCCGTTATAGACGGGTTGCCGCCGGGAATAAAGCTGGACTTGGAAGCCGTAAGATCCCAGATGAAAAGGAGAGCACCGGGGCAAGGTGGCATCACTACTGCAAGAAGGGAAGAAGACGAATTTCAAATATTGAGCGGGTTTTTCAATGGTTACACCACAGGCACTCCTTTGGCTTTCATAATAAAAAACAATGATACCAGATCCAGTGACTATGAATATTTGAAAAATGTTCCACGGCCTGGACATGGGGATTATACTGGAAAAATAAAATATAGAGGTTATAATGACTATAGAGGAGGAGGTCACTTTTCCGGAAGAATTACTGCTCCAATTGTATTCGTTGGAGCAATATGCAGGCAATTTTTGGAGGAAAAAGGAATATATATAGGATCTCATATTAAGAATATAGGCAAGGCAGATGATGATAGCTTTGATGCTGTACATATTGACAAAGATTTAATTTTTAAGCTGAATGTTATGAGACTGCCTTTAATAGCAGAGGAAAAAATAAAAGATATGGAATCAGAAATAATGTTGGCTAAAGCTGACGGGGACTCCATAGGAGGAAGTGTCGAATGTGCTGTCATAGGTCTTGGCGCAGGTTTAGGAGAACCGTTTTTTGATTCTGTAGAGAGCAGGCTTGCCCATATTCTTTTTTCCATACCTGGAGTAAAGGGAGTAGAGTTTGGTTCAGGCTTCAGTAGCGTAAGGATGAGAGGTTCAGAAGTCAATGATGAGTTTTACATACAAGATGGAGAAATAAAGACCAAAACCAATCATTGCGGCGGTATCCTTGGAGGTATCACCAATGGAATGCCTATAATATTCAGGGTGGCTATAAAGCCCACGCCATCTATAGCAAAAAACCAGAAAAGTGTTGATATGACCAAAATGGAAACGGTGGACCTTAATATAAAAGGAAGACATGATCCATGTATAGTGCCAAGAGCAGTGCCTGTTGTGGAAGCTGCTGCTGCCATTGGAATTATAGATTTTGTTTTGGAGGAATGAATTTGAAAGAATTAGAGCTTTTGAGAAAGGAAATTGATGATATAGATGAACAACTGGTAAGACTTTTCGAAAAAAGGATGGAGCTTGCTGTAAAAATAGGAGCCATTAAAAAGAAAATGGATATGGCGGTTCTCGACTCTAGAAGGGAAGAAGAAGTGATAGAAAAGGCGATAGATAGGCTGAAGGATAAAAAATTGTCTGAAGAACTGGAACTTTTTTTCAGAAACATTATGGATTTAAGCAAAAAAATTCAGTATGATAGGATGCAAAAAGCTGAAGACTAAGTATAGTGCTTCAGCTTTTTGCATAAAGCTTCGAATATTATTTCCAGCTTTACATTGGGAGATACTTTTCTAAATTATAAACATAGTAAAAAGACAAAATAGCAAGAATGTAGTTGTTTGGCGGACTAATTGACTAAAATATTCAAAAAAATGACTTGTTAGCGATTTGAATAGCAAATTTTACTTATATATAATTATAATAGAATAAATTTAGGTAAATACTTATACTGATTCTATTTTTAGGGAGGTTGTAATATGGGTATTCATGATCTAGACTTTATAACCCAGAGGATAGATGAACTTAAAGAACAAGGCGTATATAGAAAGTTGGCGGTACTGGAGAGCCCTTCAGGACCAAGAAGTGTTATTAATGGCAAGAGTGTAATTAACCTTTCTTCAAACAACTATCTAGGCCTTGCAAACCATCCAAGATTGAAGAAGGCTGCTATGGAAGCCCTGGAAAAATGGGGTGTTGGTGCAGGCGCAGTAAGGACTATCATTGGAAACATGACTATACATGAAGAATTGGAAAGAAAGCTTGCAGAGTTTAAGCATGTAGAAGCAGTGCTGGTATTTCAATCCGGATTCACTGCCAATGCAGGTGTAATTCCGGCAGTAGTTGACAAAGGCGACGTAATAATCAGTGATGAGCTGAACCATGCCAGCATAATAGACGGATGCCGTCTAAGCCGTGCTGATGTTGTAAGATATAAGCACAGCGATATGGAAGACTTGGAGAGAGTTATCAAAGAAGTAAAAGATAAGTACAATACGAAGCTTATCATTACCGACGGTGTATTCAGCATGGATGGAGACATAGCAAAATTGCCTGAAATCGTAGAACTTGCAGAAAAATATGGTTGTCTCACATATGTAGACGATGCTCATGCCAGCGGAGTATTAGGCAGGAGCGGAAGAGGTTCTGCGGATCACTTTGACCTTCATGGCAGAGTAGATATACAAATAGGCACATTGTCTAAAGCCATCGGCGTGGTTGGAGGATATGTAGCAGGAAGAAGAAACCTTATAGAATGGTTGAACCACAGAGGAAGACCATTCCTATTCAGCACAGCTGCTCCACCAGCAATAGCAGCAGCATGCTTGGAAGCAATAAACATCTTATCTGAAAGCTCCGAACTTACAGATAAACTATGGGATAACGCAAGATACCTGAAAAAGGGCTTGAATGACTTAGGATTCAATACAGGAAAGAGTGAAACACCTATTACTCCTGTAATTACTGGAGAAGATAGAACTGCTATTGAATTGAGTAAGAGACTTTTCGAGGAAGGCGTATTTGCCCAGAGCATAGTATATCCTACAGTTCCAAAGGATGGAGCAAGAGTAAGAACAATAGTAACGGCTGCTCATACAAAAGAAGATTTGGATGAAGCCTTAAGAGCATTTGAAAAGGTTGGCAAAGAATTAAATTTGATTAAATAAAATAGTAGGTAGCTAATAAAGCAGGAGGTATATCAATGAAAAGAATTTTAATAACCGGTTCCTTGGGGCAAATTGGCTCGGAATTGACCGTACTTTTGAGAAGCATCTATGGTAACGATAATGTAGTTTCATCAGATTTAAGAAAGGTAGAAGGCTCTAAAGTAATTGAAGGTGGACCCTTTGAATTGATAAATGTAGAGCATGCCCATGAGATAGCTGAAGCAGTAAAAAAATATAAGATTGATACAATAATACATCTTGCAGCATTGCTGTCAGCAACTGGAGAGAAAGATCCTGTTAAAGCATGGAATGTAAATATGGGCGGATTGTTCAATGTGCTTGAAGTTGCAAGAGAGCTTGGATGCTCTGTGTTTACACCTAGCTCAATAGCTGCCTTTGGTCCTAACTCAAAGAAAGTGAAAACTCCACAGGATGATGTTCAGAGGCCAACTACTATGTACGGTGTAACCAAGGTATCCGGTGAGCTATTGTGTGACTACTATCATATGAGATTTGGCGTAGATACTAGAGGAGTAAGATACCCTGGTCTCATATCCTATGAGACACTGCCAGGTGGAGGAACTACTGACTACGCAGTTCACATCTTCTATGAAGCATTGAAGAATAAGAAGTATGACTCATATATAGCAGCAGGTACCTATATGGATATGATGTATATGCCCGATGCTTTGAATGCAATAGTAACATTGATGGAAGCCGACCCATCAAAACTGAAACACAGGAATGCATTTAATATAACAGCAATGAGCTTTGCACCAGAGCATATTGCTGCTGAAATAAAGAAGCACATACCTGAATTTGAAATGGGTTATGATGTAGATCCTGTAAGGCAGGCCATTGCAGAATCATGGCCAGATTCTTTGGATGATAGCGCCGCAAGAGAAGAATGGGGCTGGAATCCAAAATATGATTTAGCTGCAATGACAACAGACATGTTGGCTAAATTAAGAGAAAAGCTTGATATAAAATAGTAAATCCATTGAATACTCCACTTCATAGAGATAGAATATGAGGTGGAGTATATTATTTTATTGAAGGAGATGTAATTATGTTGAAGACCAATCAGGATAAACTAGTCATGCAGTCAGTGCAGGGGAAGATACATCATCCTGTATCTAATTATCCCTATAGAATAAGTTACCTTGGAGAACCTAGAGTTTTGCCTGCCACAGGAGGAATTACTTATAATGTGAAGGTAGGAGATCCTGCCATGGGTTGGGCAGGTGATCATGTAGAACCAGGAGTGTCCATAAGAAATGATAATGAAGGTGAAAATGGGGGCTTAAATCTGCTATCCTGTATTGGAAATATGGCAAAGGTAGTAAGCGGTGATGCAAAAGGGGCATTGGGATATGTAACAGGAAAACATGGCGGAGTTGAACATGTGTTGGTATATTTTAAAGAAGAAGATCTGGACAAGATGAGCGTTGATGATAAGATACTGATTAAAGCTTGGGGACAGGGATTGGAGCTTGTTGACTATCCTCAAGTGAAGATTATGAACATAGATCCAGAGCTTTTTAACAAGCTGGGCATCAGGGAAAGGAATGGGAAGTTGATAGTTCCAATAGCTGCCGAGGTTCCTGCATATCTTATGGGTTCCGGTACCGGCTCTACTTCAGCATATAGCGGAGATTATGATATCATGACCAGTGATGATAATGTAATCAGGGAATATGGTCTTGATAAACTGAGGTTTGGGGATATAGTTCTAATAAGGGATCATGATAACGGCTTTGGCAGGACTTATTCAAAAAATGCGGTTTCAATTGGTGTGGTTATTCACAGTGACTGCATAAAAGCGGGACATGGACCTGGAATAACAACAATAATGTCCTGCAGAGAGCCAATTATTGAAGGAGTAAAGCAGGACAAGGCCAATATAGCTGACTATTTGGGAATATAATAGGAAATTAAAAGATGCAGAAAATCCTTATAATATGCTGAAAGGTCCAAATTTTGATTCTTCTCATATCATATTTAATCGTAGAAAAAAACCTCACAATCCTCACAATATAGAATAAGCATATGTCCAAATTAGCATATGCTTATTCTATTCATTCATACAAACAGTTGTATATCAGATTCCAATGCATCCTTTAGATATTGCTGAGCATCCATAATTTCCACTTCGGGTATGAGTTCATTTTTGTCAATACCCATGATCTCCATTGAAAGTTTGCAACTGTAAAATTTGACTCCCTTTTTCCGGGCACTGTTTAAAAAGTCAATGAGCTTTGGAGCTTCATTATCATCCATCATCTCAAGCATCATGGCTTTGCCTATACCGCTGAAGTTCATTTTGGATAATGGCAGATCTTCAGGTCCTTTGGGGGTCATAGCAGACAAGAGCTTTTCATAAAAGCTTTTTCCTTTCATATTGCTGTCATTTCTCAGAATGCAAAGCCCCCAGAATGCGAAAAACATTGTTACATCAATACCCATTTGCCTTGCGGTGTTTGCCAATATCAATGCTGCCAATGCTTTGTCATACTCACCGCTAAACATAAGTATATTGAGCTTTTTAGCCAAATTAATACCTCCTTTGTACTTCCTTTATAAAACACTGATAATATTCTGTCCTAGGATTCCAAAGGATATTCTCTCATGTAGTGTTCTTTATTATCTACAATCTTTTTTAGTATTCCAATCAGTGCATCTATTTCTTCGATTGTATTGTAAAGACCAAAGCTTAATCTTACAAAACCGGGGCGGATTTTCAAGTTGCCCTTTTTCCTTTCGTCTATTTCTTCATTGCTGACATTCAGTAGTTTTTGTATATAAGGCTGAGCGCAGAAACAACCATTTCTTACGCCTATGCCAGCTTCTTCAGAAAGGATTTCCGCAACCTGACTATGGTGTAAACCTTTTATATTGAATGGAACAATTGATACTCTGTCATTGCTGTTTTTATGAAAGTTATATAGGTCTATGTCAGGTATCTTTGATAAATGGTCATAGGTATACTGAGCCAGGCTCCTTTCATATCTATCCAAATACTCCATACTGATTGAGTTTAATATGTTTATGGATTCCAATAAAGCTACAACGCCCATCACATTAGGTGTACCAGCCTCTTCTTTGTCCGGAAGTTCAGCCCATTTGATATAATCATGTGTTACCACATCAATGGTACCTCCACCCTTATAATCGGGAGAGCATTGATCAAAGATTGAGTTAGGTCCTATGAGCACTCCTATGCCAAAGGGTGCATACATCTTGTGAGCCGAAAAAGCCAGATAATCTATATGTTCAGGTGAAGAATGAGGTTTCATATCAACAGCGCAATGAGGAACCAATTGGGCTCCGTCTACGAGAATCTTGGCCCCATATTTATGAGCTAATCGGGCAATTTGATGAATAGGATTTTTGTACCCTGTCACATTGGAAGCACCTGTGACGGTTACCAGACGAACCATTCCCCTATATGCCTGCAATTTCTTTTCTAGATCTTCCAAATCAAGTCTTCCCTCTTGATCTATATTTACATAATCAACATGAAATTTGTACCTCCAGGGCAGATCGTTGGAATGATGTTCCATAGAAGTTGATAATATGACACCTGTACCATATATTTCTTTATACATGTTCGACAACTTGTTAATAGCTTCAGTAGTATTTTTTACATATATCACACAGTCTTTTCCACATGTACCTCCAACAAAGTCAAGAATAGCTTTTCTCGAAGAGTCATATATCTCCGAAGAAAGTTTGGATTTGTATCCAGTTCCTCTGTGTATAGAGGAATACCATTGTGAAAAGTCAACAATTCTGTTTACTACAGATATAAAAGGAGGGGTAGTGGCTGCGTTGTCAAAATTTATATAGGTTGTAAAATTTCCGCCTTTTAAAGGCACTATTGTGTTGACGCCGGCAATCAGGTTTCTATAAGGATTTGATTCATTTCCGAACATCTAAATCACCCTCAAGCAAATATATATAATCATTTTATTCACAGCTAAAGCTTTGGTGACAAAACTTTTCTCATCAACACTGGCAGAAAAGATTGTCTGATGGTTGTCATTGAAATATGAAACCAAGTTATTTAAAATAGTATTAAGCATGATACACTAAGGTTATATCAAATATAAACGGTAGGTGATTTAGAATGGTAAACAGTTATCTTTCAAATTTGCATAGCCTATTGGATGAGTTATCAGAAGGAGTACTGGTATACCATTCTGAAGATAAAATAACAATAAATAATCACTTAATGCATATATTTGATATAAAAAATAATGAATCCCATATTATAATGGCTCAATTGAAGAAATATGGACTAGAAGAAATGCTGAAGGAAGATAACCATATAGATAAGGATATTCTAATAGGGGATAGAAAATTAAAAGTTAAAAAAAGAAAGTTATCCTTTTCAGAAGAATATAATTTTCACATTCTGATTTTTAAAGATTTGAAAAACGGTGACAGATATTCTAAGATGGAAGAACTGATACGAAGTCTTGATGCCATGAAAGATATAGTAGATAATGTGTATCAAGGCATGGTCCTGGTTGATAAAGAAGGAAGGGTACTCAAGTGGTGTTACGAAAAGCTGCTAGGAATAAAGGAAGAAGACGTGTTGGGAAAACATGTTGATGAAGCTATAGAAAACACCAGACTTCATGTTGTTGTAAAGACAGGACAAAAAGAATTATGTGAAATCCAGAGAATACAGGGACGTGACATGCTGGCAAACAGAATTCCCATAATTGAAGATGGCGAAGTCATAGGGGCAATAGGCACTGTGCTTTTTAGAAATATTGAGGAGTTAAGAGCAATTACCAAGAAGGTGGAAATGCTGGAGAAGACTGTTAATAAGTATAGGAATGAAATAAGCAAGATGTATAGTGCAAAGTACACCTTTGAAAATATAATAACTCAAAATGTTGACATGATTGAACTTAAAGAGTTTGCTGCCAGGGTTGCTAATTCGGATTCAACTGTATTAATTCAGGGAGAAAGCGGTACAGGCAAAGAGTTTTTTGCCCATGCTATACATAATGCCAGCAACAGGAGATATGCTCCTTTTGTGCAGATAAACTGCGCAGCAATACCCCATGAGTTGTTGGAATCAGAACTTTTTGGATATGAAGGAGGAGCATTTACCGGTGCCAAAAAGGAAGGGAAAATAGGGAAGTTGGAGCTTGCTAACGGAGGGACAGTATTGATGGATGAGATTTCCTCCATGCCTATGAGTATGCAGGCAAAGCTTCTCAGGGTATTGGAAGAAAGGGAAATAGAAAGAATAGGCGGAAACACAAAGGTAAAGATAGATGTTAGGATTATTGCTTGTACCAATGAAAACCTGAAGACGGCAGTAAAACAAGGAAAATTTAGAAATGACTTGTTCTATAGGCTTAACGTGGTGGAGATAAACATTCCGCCTTTGAGAGAAAGAATGGATGATATACCTGTATTGTGCGATGAAATATTAAGTCAGTTGGTAAGGAATATGGGTTTTACCTATAAAACCGTTACTGATAGGGCGGTGGAAGCCTTGAAATTGCATAGTTGGCCAGGTAATGTGAGAGAGTTGCGAAATGTGCTTGAGAGAGCGGCAAATATGTCTTCAGGTAATCTCATCACTCTGGAGGATTTGCCGGATTATATAAAGAGCAATGTTAAAGACAGAGTTTCAAAAGCTGATAAATCCTGTCTGAAGACTAGAGTTATCGATACAGAGCTTGACGCAATTATTGAAGCGCTGGAAAAAACAAACGGAAATAGGACAGAAGCAGCAAAGCTTCTAGGGATCCATAGGACGGGTCTTTACAAGAAAATAAAAAAATATGGAATCAATATAAAGAACATATGATGTAGAATAATTTCTACACTAGAAAATATGTAGAAAATATTATACAATGTGAAGATTTGCTATATTTAAAGATGTTCCATTGGTTTTATTAAGCAGAGCAACTATAAATATGTAGATTATTATCTACATATTTATAGTTAGTTTGTTTACATAATATTTGATGTATGATATAATTACAGATGCCTATGTACTGAAATTACTTGGCTAGGTAATATGGCATAATATTAGGAACATATGGCACGTTATTTGCAATAGTAATAATTCAAAATAAAACATTTTAGGAAAGGGGACTAATAACTTGAGAGAAGTCGTTATAGTTAGTGCTGTAAGAACTGCTATTGGAACTTTTGGAGGAAGTTTTAAAGATGTATCTCCGATAAAATTAGGAGCAACAGTTGTAAAAGAAGCAATGGCTAGAGCTAATGTTAAACCTGAAATGGTGGATGAAGTCATATTCGGCAGCGTGCTTCAGGCTGGTCTCGGTCAGAATGTAGCAAGACAAGTATCAATTGCTGCAGGAATACCCGCTGAAGTGCCATCTATGACTATAAATAAGGTATGTGGCTCGGGTTTGAAAACAGTAAGCCTTGGTGCTCAGGCTATTATGTTGGGAGAAGCTGATGTGGTTGTAGCAGGAGGTACTGAGAACATGAGTATGGCTCCCTATCTGTTGAAGAATGCAAGATGGGGTCATAGAATGGGAGACGGAGCTGTTGTTGATTACATGGTATATGATGGTCTTACTGATGTATTCAACAATTATCATATGGGAATTACCGCAGAGAACATAGCAGAAAAATGGAACATAACAAGAGAAGACCAGGATAAGTTCGCCTTAGAGAGCCAGTTGAAAGCAGAGAAGGCTATAAAGAGCGGAAGATTTAAGGATGAGATAGTGCCCGTTGAAATCCCACAGAAAAAAGGAGATCCTGTTATAGTTGATACAGATGAGCATCCTCGCTTTGGTACAACATTAGAGGCATTGGCAAAACTGAAACCTGCTTTCAAGAAAGATGGAACAGTTACAGCAGGAAATGCTTCAGGAATAAATGACGGAGCAGCTGCAGTAGTGCTCATGTCAAAAGAAAAAGCAGAAGAGCTTGGAATCACGCCTATGGCAACAATAGTATCCTTTGCTTCAGCAGGCGTTGATCCAACAATCATGGGATATGGACCTGTACCAGCTTCCAGAAAGGCACTAGAAAAAGCAAATATGACTATTGATGACATAGATTTGGTAGAAGCTAATGAAGCTTTTGCAGCTCAATCCATAGCTGTTGTAAGAGATCTTGGATTGGATCCTGAGAAAACTAACGTAAACGGTGGAGCAATAGCTTTGGGTCATCCTATCGGATGCTCCGGAACGAGAATATTGGTAACATTGCTTCATGAAATGGTAAAGAGAGATGCTAAGACTGGTCTTGCAACTCTTTGCATAGGCGGAGGCCAAGGTACTTCATTAATAGTAAAGAGATAACAGCATTGACAACCATAATATGAACTGATGAAAAAGAAGATCCTGACTTTTATGGGTCTTCTTTTTATGTTATCAAATAAAATGAAAGTCTAATGAAAAATATTGAGAAAATAAGAGATAAATTCAAATATTTAGATATAAACACAAATTTTTATATAATATTAAGCATATCACTAATTGATATTAAGACACAATGGTGCAATAATATGATTGAAGGTCAAAGAAAGTCAAAGTCAAATTAGTTGGAGGTGTTTCATATGTTTCTAATTCCATATGGCAGAAGAAATAAATCACTGGCTAACAAAAGCAGAGATATTTTCGACATAGATAATTTATTTGACGATTTCTTCAATGATTCCTTTATGCCAGCTTGGTTCATGGAGAACACTCAGATGAGAGTGGATGTAAAGGAAAATGATAGGGAATACATTGTAGAAGCAGATTTGCCAGGAGTAAACAAGGAAAATATAAACATTGAACTTGACAATGACAGGCTTACCATTGCTGTAGAAAGAAACGAGGAAATAAATGTGGAAAAGGAGAACTACATTAGAAGAGAAAGAAGAAGCGGCAGCTTCTGCAGAAGCTTCTATGTAGAAAATGTAATCGAAGACAAGGTTACTGCAAAGTTTGAAAACGGAGTCCTAACAATAGTGCTGCCTAAAAAGGAACCAACTCCAAAGAAGAGAAACAGAATAGAGATCAAATAGTATTAATAGGGGCTGATGGATAACTGACAAGCAGTCAGTTATCCATCAGCCTTCTTAATTTATCCAAGATCAATTAACCAGAGAGGGATGAAGAAAATGTTCTCCTTGTTTTTTTGTTAGTGTTGCATTTGAGTTGCTAGCTTGAAGCATTTCACTATCATCCTACTTTGTCCCTATTTTACCAAATACAAGTTGAGATATGGACAGGTTTTATGCTATAATTATACAAATTAAATAAAATATGTTAAATAAAGGTTTAGTTTTCTATAATATCCTTTTAAAGGAGGTGTCCTATATGATTAATGTAGCTATATGTGATGATGAGAAAGCTATATGTGCCTACATGGAAAATGTATTATTGGAAATAGGACAGACCTTTTGCGAGGAAATATCTGTAGAGACATTCTATTCTGGAGAAAAATTATGCCAGTCATTACATGAAGGAGTGTATTATGATGTAATATTTTTAGATATTGACCTAAAGACCATGAATGGAATAAGAATTGGTAAACTCATAAGAGAAGTAATAGCTAATGATATCACCCATATAGTTTATGTGTCAGGAAAAGACAGCTATGCCATGGAACTTTTCGATATAAGGCCTCTCAATTTCCTAATAAAACCTCTTACATATGAGAAAATCCAGAAAGTATTTATGACAGCCTTAAGACTTTTACGTAATAATGGCATTATTTTTGAATATCAAAAGGGTCATTGTTTTTATAGAATACCGATAAATAATATTTTATATTTTGAAAGTATGGGTAAAAAAATCCGCATTATTATGAAAGATACCATAGAGGAATATTATTCCAAATTGTCAATAATACAAAGGCAGATTAGAGGAGCGCCTTTCATATCCATTCATAAATCATATCTGGTAAATTATGATCACATAGTTGAAGTGCAATATGATAAAGTTAGGATATCCAATAATGTGATACTGCCCATTAGCCAACATAACAGAAAGGCTGTGAGAGACAAGCTTTTGCAGATGAGACAGAAAGAGGTTAATAACAATGCTTGATAATTACGATATTATTTATCTTCTGTCAAATATCTTTGGTACTTATATAATTTTCAAATTTATGACTTTTTTCTTTGAAAATGATGCAGTCAGCAAAAATTTTGAATTCATATCTTATATACTTTATTATCTATCTATAGCTATTATTTACATTATGTTTAACAATCCAGGTGTTAATTTAATTTCAAATCTTATTCTATTTTTCTTGCTAACGTTTAATTATCCAGCTTCATTGAAGTCAAGACTTATTGCAACGATTTACATATATGCAATATTGCTGTCTGTTGAAGCTTTAACAGTGTATGGGTTAAAATCTATGAACTTAAATCAATTAAGCGATGATGCCAATGTAGAATTAATAGCTGCACTAATTAGTACAAAGATAATTTCATATATGATCATGCTTGCTTTATCAAATTTCAAAATGATAAAAAATGATATAAACATTTCTCCTATGCATTGGATTGCAATAATTTTAATACCTGTAGGAACTCTCTTTTCCACCTTTATTTTGATAACTATAGAAGCTCAATACAAATTGTATTTTATTTTGATAAGTATATCAATATTATTCATTATTAATGTTTTTGTATTTTATTTATATGATGCTTTGATAAGATCTTATAACGAAAAAATAGAAAAAGAATTGCTGCACCAGCAGAATAATGCTTATATAAAACAACTTGACATTATTAATCAATCTAATGAGAATATAAAGATTCTCAGACATGATATAAAAAATCATATCTCAGTTTTACAGGTCCTAATAGAAAAAAACGACAATAAAGGTGCTTTGGAATATTTACATAGAATTTTTGATTTAATCGGAGAATCAAACAATCATATCAAATCCGGCAATATGCCGGTAGATAGTATATTGAATTATAAGATAAATGAGGCAAAAAAGCTTGGCATAGAAGTGGATTTGGAATTGAACATGCCTGAGAAATTAGATATCCAGCCTTTTGATTTGAGCATAATTCTTGGCAATTTGTTTGATAATGCTATAGAGGCGGTATCAAAATTGGAAAGGGATAAAACCATTAAAGCTTCTATCAAGCTAGATAGAAATGTTCTTTATATTAGCATCTCAAATCCCTTTGACGGAAATCTTGTCTATGAAAACAGCGATCTTAAGACGACTCATAGAGATAAAGAAAATCATGGATTTGGTTTAAAGAGTGTAAAAAAGGCCATTGGCAAATATAATGGAGCGATAACCATACAACATACAGACTCTATGTTTTATGCAGATGTTCTTTTATATAATTTTTGTCATAGTTTTTAGAAATAAGAAATCCAAGCTGAAGGCCTTACTACAAATATATTTCCTAAACAAACATAATTTTAAATTTTACCAAAAATGTGTATAAGTTTTACCACTTTCCCCCATTAGGGGGCTTTTTTATTATAAGCTAAAAATAGCTATCAATAAATAACGCATGAAGTAAAACAGAAATAAAGGAGGTGAAATTATGGAAAACAAAGGCATATTGAACTCAATTAACCTAAATTCAGTTGAGAATTTAAGTATTACTGAAATGGAGAACAGACTTGAATTCAGCTTTATCTTTGCTGGTGTTCCGGATTATTATGATGGTAGAATATGTGATGCTATTGTATGTGATAAGATATGTGACTGCATCTCCGCAGTATGTGATGCAATATGTGATCAAATATGTGGACAAATATGCGATGCAATTTGGTAGCAATTTGATTTTGCAAAATAATTAAGGTTACATACTCAAACTCATCTTTGGCTGGGGCAAAGATGAGTTTGAGTAATCCTCAATTAGTTCTTTCGGATGTTTATTAGACAGGTTATGCAAATTGAATAATGTGAAAATATAACTTGGGGGAATGTTTATGAATAATATTATTAGAACTATTAACCTGTTCAATGAAGACAATCTAATATTGGAAAAATCTGAAGAAAGAATTGTCTATTCGATTATGGACATATCAATTTTAGATATAATCCGCCCTGAGTGTACAACCGGTGTATGTGATGTAATTTGCAGTCCTATTTGTGATAAAGTATGCGATAAGATTTGTGGGGATATCTGTGACAAGATATGTGATAAAGTTTGTGATGTTTTTTGTGACACAATATATCCATGCGATGTAAATTTCGTTTGCGGAAGATTCTGTGACAAGGTCATCTGGTAGACTGATGATGGAAATAACATGATATTAAAGCGAAAGAAAGGATAAATGTTATGATACAAGAATATCATAAAATTGTTAAAGAACTGTCCAGATTGCATATTGTTCCCTTTCATAAATGGAATGAAACGACGAAAGCTATTTTAGCTTCTATATTAGGAAACATACCTTTTTTTATTACAAGGAACGGTAATATTTTTTTAGGAGAGGATTCCCAAGAAAAAATAAAAAATAATAGGATATGCTTTCAGGCTCATCTCGATCATCCTGGAGGAAGGCTTTACTATAGTCAAGATGAGGAATATATGTACTCAAAATTGTACGGACATAGAACTTCAAAATATTTAGTGGGCAGAAATTTTGGAGTGTTTTTGCCGGGAATGTATGAAAGTATAGATCAACTTGAGGTAGAGCATTGTCATAGAAGTGGCATGGATGGCGTCACATTGTTTTTTAAAGCTCATAATGATTTGATAAAAACTTATGATTCAGGTGAACTTGTCATCCATTATGATGGGTCTCCTGTATTAAAAAATGATACTTTGACAAATTGGAACTTAGATAATATATTGAATGCTGCTCTTATCATATATCTGATGAAATATGAAAACTATGCTGATAAATATTACGGACTTTTGACGCTTAATGAAGAGGTAAGTCATTCAGGATTGTATGAGTTTTTAAACATAATTTATGATAGGGATCTATATTTTATATCTATGGATGCCATAGACTCATCGATAAACAGCAATAATGGCTTCGGTATACGCACAAAACAAAATGGTGTAGAGCTGGATAAGTTTATCCCTGAAGGAGTTATGCATCAGTTAGATGAAAAGTATAAAGCGGAAATTCCCTTTGGAGTATGCGAAGGTGTAACTCTGGTAAAAGAAAACAGACCAAGCATAAGCCTGTTTATTAAGATTAATCATTTTCACAATGGCATTCCTTTTAGTAAATTTGGAGCGGAGGAAATTGATTTATCACTTTTGAAAGAATATACTGAATTTATAAAAACTATTGCTTTTAAAATTGAAAGTGAAATAACAAATGAGCCCATATCTGCAAATATAAAAACATCCATTAAGGAACCTGATATTAATATCACAAATCACTCAGATCATATAAGGAACATCATTTTAAGCTGCGATAATTATGTTGATTATTTAACCCGAGGCCTTCCAGAGTTGAGAAAAATATTTTCAACTTACAGCTTGGACATGCCTAATCTGGATAGTAACTCATATTACAGATATAAAGAATTTTTGTCAAGTAAAAAAATAACCCCAATAGAAAAAAAAGATATAATAGATATCCGTGAATATTTATCCGGTGAAATTGAAACTTTGTTCGGTATTAACAAAGATGTTTTTCTTAAAGATATTGATAACATTGAGATAGTGCGCATATTATTAGGTAATTTCAATGCATGCAATTGCTTTAACCCAAACCGTGTTATAATGCTCTCTGATGACAGGATTGATGAGCAAGATATATTAAGACTCATCACCCATGAGCTAACACATTTCATGACTGCTGGCATATGGCGTAGCATGAATATGCCACATGAGTTAATAAAGTATTATGATGAAGGGCTTGCAGTTTATCTGTCTGCCAAGAAATTTGACATAGATATCAGACAAAGCTTGGGCTTTTCAAATGAAGTATATGAAAGATTTTTAGAACAAAAGCCGCAGTTGGAAAAATGGTTCTCCGATTTTTATAAAGGCAACTTTTATAAGATTCATAAAGGCAATATTCATGAATATTTCATAAAAAATGATGTGCCTCATCCATTTTATGCTAACGGAAGCAATGTGTCCCGTTATGGATATTTTTTATCTGCATTGGATACAAAAAGGTTCATAGAGGAAGGAGTTTATTATGAAAAACTATTATGTTAGCAAATATCTAAATATAATACCTCTTAAAGACACATATCTGTTATTTAATGGATTCAATGGATGTATAGATGAGGTTTCTAAAGAGATGGGCCAACTTCTAAGCAATAAGGATAAAGTGGTATCTTCCCAGGATATTGCCGATGTGGAAATTGAATTCCTGCAAAGAAGAGGGCATGTAACAAATCTTACTCCTGAAGAAGAAAAGAAAGAGTTTGTTAAGTTTGTTAAGAAAATAGATGAGTTTAATTTAAAAAATGATTTTTCAGAGTGCAACTTGATGTTGCTACTATCATATGCATGTAATCTAAATTGCTATTACTGTTATCAGAAGCCAATTAGAGGAAAAAAAGAAAATAAGGTTATGACGAAAGAATTTGTGGATCAATTGTTTGGCATATATTTTGAAAAGTTATATAGAGATGTTTCAAGAGAAGACCTGGACATTACCTTATATGGAGGAGAACCTTTTTTAAAAAGGAATAGGGATGTGGTAGAAAGGGTATTGGAGTATTCCAATAAATATTCAATCAATGTAGGTGCCATATCCAATTGTACTCAATTGGAACATTACCTGGATTTGGTTGGTCCTCTGCCGGGCCAAATAAACTTCATACAAGTATCAATAGACGGCAACCAAGAAGATCACGATACAAGTAGAGTTTCAGAGCCTGGAAAGCCAACATTTGATACAATAGTAAGGAATATCCATTTAATGCTGGATAGGAAAGTAAAGTTGAATATAAGAATAAATATTGATGCCAATTCTTTGGAAAAACTGGCATTCTTGTACGATTTTCTTGAAAAGGAAGAAATTTTAAATCATCCATACGCATATATTTATCTGCATCCTTTGCACAATCACTTCAAGCAAACAGATGACAGTTCTTTTGTAGGACATATGGAAGCCGCTGCAACAATAGAATCAATCAATATAAAAAGCAAAATCAGACATCCCATAAGAAGAAAAGCAGAGGGATTGGCATATCTTATGAAAATTCAAAGGGGCATACCATTCAGAAAAACAAGATTTTGCATGCAAAATATACCCAATAACTTTCTCATTGACCCATATGGAGACATATACGGCTGCTATGAGGAAGCAGGCAGGGATGATTATAAAATAGGATACCTGAAAAATGGAGAGGTTTATTTTAACTCATTGAGAGAAGATTACCTAAACAGAAATCTGCTTAATCTTGATAAGTGTTTGGAATGTTCCATCTCACTGCTTTGTGCCGGAGAATGCGGCGTTCAGGCTAGAGAAAACAATGGAAGTATATATAACCCATATTGCAGCACAAGGAAAGATGAAATTTATGAAGCCATCAAATATATATATACTGAGCGAGAACAGGATGATCGCATAGATAGTTTAAATTTCCTATTTCCTCATCTGTAATTATGCAAAACAAAAGCGAGTGATAATATGAGAGCTGGCTCAGAATATGTTAATGTATTTAAAAATGAATATATGCCGGATTATAAAAATGGGAATTTAATAATCAACAAGACATCTTGCTATAAGGTAAGTAAAGAAGTGGCTTATCTCATATCCGTTCTGCCTGAAAAAGGTGATAAAGAAGAGTATTTAAGGCATTTAACATCTTTAAATATAGAAAACAGTCAGGTTATATTTGACAAATTGATTGATCTTGGAGTGTTAAAGGAAAGACAGTATGAAAGTTTCAATAAAAAATTTAAGCATATAATACGCAAAATATTTAATCCTCAAATTCAGGTGCTTTCAAGCAGTATTCAAGAAAAGCTTTTTGGTCACAGCTTTTTATATAATTTAAGGGAAAATACCATGCTTAAACTTGTGTCTATCTCTGTTCTGCTGGTGGCTGTTTTAGGATTGCCTTTTAATAGTTTTTTTTCAGCCTATCAAAAAGAAGATAATTTTTACATATCAGATTTCTTTGCTTTATTATTGATTATTATAATTGGCATCATGTTTCATGAACTTGGACATTCATACATGTGCAGCTACTGCGGCATAGGATTAAGACCTATCAGTTTTTCCGTATATTTGATATATCCAGTTATGTTTACGAATGTATCAGGGATAGATGAACTTGATTTGAAACAAAGAATTTTGGTTAATATTGCAGGATTGTTTGCGCAAGGCATATATATGGTTTTATTAATTATTTTATATATAGTAACTAAATACAGCATTTTTCTAATATGTATAAATATGCTTTTTTATACTTTTTATTTTAATTTTCATCCTTTCATGAGAACAGATGGATATTGGTTTTTCAGAGATGTTTTGCAGTATTATGAGAATAATAAAATAGGTAAAGTTGCAAACAACATTTACTACTTCTTATATTTTTTATTCACAATAATTTTAATTAAAAAAGGTGCTTTGATTGTAAAATTCATAGTGTCATACTTTAGGGATTTCAGTAATATTAAACTTAATGTGAGACTTTTAATGAATTTATTTTATATGTATTTAGTAATAATTCTTTTTAGAGCTATCACAAATAGGTTTTTAGAGTTCTATAATCGCTTTATAAGAAAAAAAGAGGTTGATAATTGTGCTCAATAGCATCATTAAGGGTGTTAAAAAATAAAATAGAATAAGGAGGAGATATTATATGCTAAATAAAGGTTCGAGAGCAACAATGGTTTTAGCAGCAGTATTTGTGTCAGTGATCATGTTACTGAACTTCAACAACATCGTTTTATCTGCTGATTCAAAGACAACAGACGGGCTTCAGGAAGAGAATTCTGTGATTCTTAAATCTGATGATGAGAAAAGGGTTAGTAATATGGAATTTACGATTGATATGTTAACACAGGCAGTATTGGAGAACAACATTGCATTAGTTAAGAGGATATTAGCCAGTGGAACAGTTGATATAAACAGTCAGGATTCAGAAGGGCAATATCCTATTGAGATGGTGCTGGTAATGGGAAATTGCGATATGGCTAAAATATTGCTGGAAGCCGGAGCAGATCCTTATGTTATAACATCCAGTGGAAAGTCAGTGTATGATCTTGTAATGGAAGGAGATAACACCTACCTGAAGAAGATTTTTAAGCAATATGCCAAATAAAACTCCCTTCACCAAACAGGTGAGGGGAGTTTTCATTTTACGAGACATTCCTTCCAACCAAAGCAGAACTTTAAATTTTACCCAAAATATATGTAAATTTTACCATATTAACCCATTAGGGACTTTTTTTATTGTAAGATAAAATTAGCAATTAATCCAAACATTAAGCATCAGATTAAAATAAAGGAGGTGAAATTATGGATAACAAAGGTATATTGAATTCAATTAATTTGAATTCCGTTGAAAATTTGAGCATTACTGAGATGGAAAACAGACTTGAATTCAGCTTTATCGTTGCCGGTATTCCAGATCCCGGTGAAGTCGTAATATGTGATGGTATAGTATGCGATAAGATATGTGATTGTGTTGCTTCAGTATGTGATGGAATATGTGATGGAATATGCGATAAAATTTGTGATGCATTTCGTGATCCAGAGGAACGACTGATGTGATGCAAATTTTGTTTGCGGAAGAATTTGTGACAAAGTTGCCTTTTAAAAAACAGCAGAGGAGCTTCAAGAGAAAAATTTTGTGATACTGAAATCTGATGATGAGAAGCTTTTTAAGCAATATGCCAAATAAAGCTCCCTTCACCAAACAGGTACCGGAAATTTTCATTTTACAAGACATTTCTGCTAATCAATTCAAAATTTTAAATTTTACCAGAAACACATATAAGTTTTGCTATTCAATTCCTTAAAGGATATCTTTTAAGGTAGAGACATTTTTATATGTGATACTTGTTTTCCATGAGGATTTTATAAAGATAAACTAAATTTAATTATCATTTGCTTCAACATATACTGATTGATTTTTAAGATGCTGTAATGTGTACATTGTATATATTTTTCTGAAAAAGTGTTAGGTTATTGGAAAAACATGTATAAATTTTTAATTTGTACTTTCCGTAATAGGTTTCAAGAAAGGCTACCTAGATAAATATAAACACTTTTATAGTAAGCCTTTCTTATTTTAAAATGAAGCGAAAAATAATGTTAGTTAGGAGATATTTTACACAAAATTTGCTTATAAATAGAGAAAGCACAGATTTAAGAGTTTTGAAGTGATTATATATGGAACAATGTGTATGCAGACCTATAAAAGATTTTAGTCTCTTTTCATGCTGTTAAGCAAAATGATGATCAATGTAACATTGATATGATATATTTAAAAAGTATAATTCATATTATGAACTGGGCCAAGAAATACTTGGGAGGAGCTAGATAATAATGGAAATTACAGATAAGTCAATCAGTATTTTGATAGTAATTATATTGTTAATATATGTTGCATGTAATTATTATTATATGTCTCCCAAATCAATAAACACTACTTTATACGGACTTAAGTTCAGGATGGTAAATAGGGAAGATGTGGTACCCATTACCATATCAATTAATGGAACATATAGGCCATCAAAAGACGGGGGAATTGCATTTGAAGGCACTATTGATGTAGAAGACCAACGATTTGACTTTACTAAAATGACATTGATAATAAATAAAGATAGAATGGCAGGCTTAAAGAATAGCGATACAGTTCTGCATGCTTATTTTGGAGATAAGTTAGAAAAGATTATGATTAAAATATTTGAGCCCAATGAATCAGGTGTATATAGTTTTAGTTCTGCTGATGGATGGATGATTTCTGCGCCATCTAAAGATTGGAATGAGGCAGTACAATTAGCTAATGAACTTCTTCCCAAGAATCAAAGATTTGCTAATACTTTTTAAGAAAAAAACTGTAAGTTTTGCCAAAAACATATATAAGTTTTACCATCTAATCGCTTAAATGATATCTTTGATGTAATATAAAACTAAATGAAAAGATTTATGGGAGGTAATGGTAATGAAAAAAGCTTTAATAAAGTTGAGTAGTTTGATTGCCAGTTTTGCCTTGTTTATAACAACAATGAACGTAAATACAACATGTATATGCTTAATTCACCAACCAAAACTGCCTAAAGGTGCAGAGAATTTGCGCAAATTCTGATTGATATGGACTTGATTAATAAAATTGCGGATGGGCTCATTGCCAATGGAGCCATAAAAGTTGAAGACAGAGACTTATATGAGTATGGTTTAAAACAGGGATTATTAATAATTGTGAATATCCTTACAACAATAGCAATAGGCCTTTTGTTCAATATGGTTTGGCAAAGCCTTCTGTTTATGATTGCATACATTCCGTTGAGGTCATTTGCAGGAGGTTATCATGCAAGGACACAATCAAAATGTTACTTTTTTTCCATATTATTAACTATGTCAGTGCTTTTGGCAATAAAACTTATTCCTTGTACAAGGTTTAATATTGTATGTATAGCAATGATTGCAGCAATAATCATCTATGCCCTTGCTCCTGTGGAGGATGCCAACAAGCCCTTGGATAAAATGGAAGAGGAAGTATATAAAAAGCGAGCAAGAAAAATTCTTGCAGTAGAATTATGTGCTATGCTACTGGCCATGGGGCTGAGAGTGAGCTGGGTTTCGTTTTGCATATCTGTATCGATACTTGCATTAAGTATTTTGATAATTATTGGAAAGGTGAAGAATTTTAGAAGTGGAGGTTGTTGCACAACTAATAAATAGTTAGTTGGGCGGCAGCCTTCTTAAATTTATAAAAAACGAGAAATGGGCAAGTTGTAAGAAGTGATATGTTAAAAAACAATATGGCAAAGGCACAACAAGATAATTATGTATTGAGCAGGATTTTTGCTGGAAATCTAAAATACAGACTAAGGGATTTATTATATGCAGAACTGGGGCTTGTGGTGCGGAGTATCAATGCTTTTATACTTTTTATGTATGTAGCAGTCATCGGATTATATTTGCTTTTGTCATTTGATTCGGTGAAGGGCCCCATAATATCAATTTTATGGATAATGCCTTTAAGCATCATATCAGAAATAAACACAAGGAACATTTATTATAGTACTAGAGAGGTGATTCAGAGTACATCATATTTCAATAGGATGTAGATTTTAACGCATTATATTTGCGGAGTCCTTATAGTGTTTTTGCCCAATGTGCCATTGATTTGCAAAGGGCTATTGCTAAGGCAGCATATTGATATTACTATGATAATGGCAGGGAGCATATTTATCCCTTCTTTGGCCTTATTTTTAAGCGCATGGAGTAGAAGTCCAAATTTGTTTCAAATGATATATTTATTCATTCATTTGGTATACAGGTATTAGCTAGAATAATTATATCTTAAATTTTACGGGGCTATGCAATGTTGGAACAGATGTGGGCATGAGCATATTGATTGGTTATTCAGCTTTGAGTCTAATATTGTTGGCTGGCACGTATATTATAAGACTGATTGAACTAAAGACTGGATGATTATTTTAACATTAAGCTTAACAAAAAATGGACACAACGATACCATAACTGGTTTTGAGTATCGCTCCAGTGTCCATTTTTGATGTGTCAGGTCACAAGCAGGTTGGATGATTGTCTTGTTTGTTACTAAACCCCGATATTCATTGCTTTGAGGTTAGAGCTGTAAATGTATTTTTATATTAATGTTTCTTGATTTATAAAAAGCTTTGGGGTTCTGCTTTTGTATCGCAGTATATGCAGCGATAAATTCTGTTTTCTCTGTCTGTCAGCTTGAATACGTGCTTTAACCCTTGTTCTGTAGATACGATGCAGCGAGGGTTTTTGCATTTTATTACTCCTGTAATGGTGTTTGGCAATTGAGGATGGATCTTTTGAACCCTGACACCGTCTTTAATGATATTGACAGTAATCTGTGGTGCAATATATCCAAGTATATCAAAGTTTAAGTCGATGACTTCATTGACTTTCAGAATATCCTTTTTACCATGCTTCTCACTGAAGGCATTTTTTATGAGAGCTACTTCACATTGAAGCTCTTCCAGATTCAAATAGCGGTAAAGTTCCATGCCTCTGCCGGCAGGAATGTGGTCTATGACAACTCCGTTTACTATGCTTCCTATAATCATTGTTTAATTCACCCCCAAAAGATTAAGTATAAGTGCCATGCGGATATATTTACCACAAAGAACTTGTTTGAAATAGCAAGCTCGTGGATCAGAGTCTATTTCCACCGAAATTTCGTTTACCCTTGGCAGTGGATGGAGGATGGAGAGATCTTTTTTTGCATTTGAAAGTTTGTCAGGAGTAAGTATATAGCTGTCCTTGAGACGGACATAATCAGCTTCATTGAAGAAACGCTCGCGCTGGACTCGAGTCATGTACAGTATATCAAGTTTTGGCATTGCTTCTTCCAATGAGGTTGTTTCTGTAAATGGAATGTTGTTTTTTATAAGAACATCAGTGCGAAGATGCTCAGGAATCATCAGTTCTTCAGGAGAGATTAACACAAATTCTACATTATCATACCTTGACATGGCAGAGATAAGAGAATGAACTGTACGTCCGAATTTAAGATCTCCACAGCATCCAATTGTAAGATGGTCCAATCTTCCTTTTTCACGCTTTATTGTAAGGAGATCCGTCAAGGTCTGTGTAGGATGGTTATGGCTGCCATCTCCTGCATTGATGACTGGTATAGAAACACTTTGAGCAGCTACCAGGGGAGCTCCTTCCTTGGGATGTCTCATGGCTATTATGTCTGCAAAGCATTCCACCGTCCTTGCTGTGTCTGCAACGCTTTCGCCTTTAGCTGCGGAACTGCTGCCGGCCTCAGAAAAGCCTATGACATTGCCACCTAGCTCATACATGGCAGATTCAAAACTAAGTCTTGTACGGGTAGATGGCTCATAAAACAATGTGGCCAGTTTCTTTCCGCGGCACTTTTCACTATATTTTGCCGGGTTTTCTATTATGTCTTCAGCAACGGAGATGAGTTCGTCAATTTCTTCTTTTGAAAGATCAAGAATGTCTATAAGATGTTTCATTACTTTATACCTCCTATCCAACTTTCATCTGATGGATTATCTCTGAATGAGAGAAGCCTCTTTATATCATCTTCCTCAATATATTTTTCCTTTGCTGCTACCTCAACAATGGTGTCAAAGTCTGTGAGGCTTATGTTTTTTACATTAGCTTTTGAAAGTTTATCCATGCTTTCTTTCATGCCATAGGTAAATATGCTTGCGATACCAAGGATTTCAGCCCCTGCTTCCTTAAGCACATTTACAACCTCAATGGCACTTCCTCCCGTGGATATAAGGTCTTCTACGACCACAACCTTCTGACCGGGTATCAGTTTACCTTCAATCTTATTCTTTCGTCCGTGATCTTTTGCACTGGAACGAACATAGCCCATGGGAAGATTTAAAAGATGTGCCGTAATGGCTGCGTGGGCAATGCCTGCCGTACTGGTACCCATAAGAACTTCAGCTTCGGGATAATGGGTTTTTATAATATTTGCAAGGCCTGTTTCCACATCCATTCGCACTTCAGGATCAGAAAGTGTAAGACGGTTGTCGCAGTATATAGGGCTTTTTATGCCACTGGCCCAGATGAAAGGTTCATTAGGTCTGAGAAATACAGCTTTAATTTTAAGCAGATCCTTTGCAATTTTTACTTTCATTTACATCGCCTCCTATACTAGAAAATCTTTTATACATCTATGGTATGCAGACACTGGATCTTCAGATTGTGTTATAGGTCTTCCAACCACTATGTAATCTGAGCCTAACTCCTTTGCTTGTGCAGGTGTAGTAACCCTCACCTGATCGCTTTTGTCACCATCAGGGAAGCGAATGCCCGGTGTTACGGTGATAAAATTATTGCCGCATTTCTCATGAATGATTTGAGATTCCAAGGGGGAGCATACCACACCGTCCAGTCCGGCGGATTTGGCATTGGCAGCATAGGCAAGAACAGTATTTTTGAGAGATTCATTGATAAGAAGTTCATTATGCAACTGTTCTTCACTGATGCTGGTCAACTGGGTGACAGCTATCACCAATGGACGTGAACCATCATATTTAATCACTCCTTCCATGGCAGCCTCCATCATGGAGCTTGTTCCGGCGGCGTGAAGGTTTATCATATCAACATTGAGTGAGGAAAGTATCCTCATGGTTCTTTTTACAGTATTGGGAATATCATGAAGCTTCAAGTCAAGGAATATTTTGTGACCGCGTACTTTCAACTCCCTAACGATAGTCGGTCCCTCGGCATAATATAGTTCCATGCCAATTTTCACATAAGGCCGAATCGATCCGAATTGTTCAAGAAACTTGAGGGTTTCTGATGTGCTGCTGAAATCGCAGGCAATAATCACGTCTTTTCCCATGTTAATGTCCTCCTCCTATAATTGATTTAAGACTTTTTATCCCATACCGCTCCATTGCGGAGGGAAGATCTTCTATGATTTTTTTGCAGGCATAGGGATTTTTCAGATTTGCAGCACCCACCTGTACTGCAGTTGCTCCGGCCAGCATCATTTCAATCACATCATCTGCCGTTGATATTCCTCCTATGCCAATTATGGGTATTCGGACTGCCTCATATACCTGCCATACCATGCGAAGGGCGATGGGAAACACTGCCGGACCCGAAAGCCCCCCTGTTACATTGGCGAGTATTGGTTTTTTCTTTTTTATATCAATGCGCATGGCAAGGAAAGTATTGATGAGGCTGATACCATCGGCACCTGCTTCCTCACAGGATTTTGCAATGGCTGCTATGTCCATTGCGTTGGGAGAAAGTTTGATATAGACGGGTTTATTGTGTACGATGGTTTTCACAGCTTTTGTAATCTCTCCGGCAGACTCCGGTGAAGTGCCGAAACTCATGCCACCGTTATGAACATTGGGGCAACTGATATTTACTTCAATTATATCTACCAAAGGGGACTCATCAGCTTTAGCACAGCAATACACATACTCATCTTTACTAAAACCGCTGATATTTGCAATAATGGGTTGATGATATATATGTCGCAGTTTTGGAAGTTCCTCGTCTAATACTTTATGGATGCCTGGATTTTCAAGTCCTACAGCGTTAAGTATCCCTGAAGGCCCTTCTGCAATTCGGGGGCAGTCATTTCCAAATCGAGGTTCCTTGGTGGTTCCTTTAATGCATATGGCTCCTAAACAATTGATGTCATACCAATGGGCAAATTCATAGCCATAACCAAAGGTTCCGCTGGCAGGGATTACCGGATTCTGAAATTTGATTCCGTTCAATTCCACAGATGTGTCTACCATATGATTTCCTCCTTTCTGAGCACCGGACCATCTTTGCAAATGCGCTTATTGCCGTATTTTGTTCTGCAAGTGCAGCCCATACAGGCACCAAAGCCGCAACCCATCCGTTCTTCAAAGCTGAACTCGCCGGACGATATGGATTTCTCATAGACAGCCTTTAGCATAGCCTCTGGACCACAGGTATATATGTAGGAATAATTTTTATCTGCCATAGCATCTGTGACAAAACCTTTTGTGCCATGACTGCCGTCTGCTGTTGTTATTGTTGTTTTGATTCCTAGGTTCTGGAATTCTTCCACAAGGAACATTTCCATATATGTATTGAAACCGAGGATGACCTCAGGTTGTTTCCTTTCTTCAATAAGTCTCTTAGCCAAGCCAAAGAGGGGAGGAATGCCGGCTCCACCGCCAATGAGCAATGGCCTGTCTCCACTGGCTGCCAGATTATACCCATTGCCAAGACCGATGAGCACATCAAGACTTTCACAGGGTTTCATGCAGCTCATTTCTGCTGTTCCTTTTCCCACCACTTTATAATATATGGTCAGCTTATAATCCTCCCAGTCGCATACGGAAAAAGGCCTGCGGAGGAAATAGCCTTGGAGTTCTATATTTATAAACTGGCCAGGTGCAGTAATTGCCGAGGTATCCCCTGAAAGTTCCATTTTGAAAATGTTTTCTGCAGCAATGTCATTGCTTATAATTTCAAACAGCTCTTTTTTCATTTGATAACCTCCTTTAGACTGTTGTCTTTCCAGACGATTTCTCCATTGCACATTGTAAGTAGGCACTTGCCAAAAGAATATATACCGTCAAATGGTGAACTTTTGCCAAGAGAAAGAAAATCTTTTGAATCAATCTTGTATTCTTCTTTTAAATCATAAATGGTAAAGGATGCAGGTTCACCTACTGCAATGGAAGATCCTATGCCAAATCGTCTGGAAGGGTTCCTGTACATAAGGTCTATGAGCTTTTCCAAAGGAATGATTCCTTTGCATACAAGACCTGTATACAATACAGGGAATGCAGTTTCCAAACCTGTTATTCCATTGAGGCTCTCACGTAAACCTCCTGATTTTTCCTGGACCGAATGTGGTGCATGATCTGTTGCAATCATATCTATGGTGTTGTCACAGATCCCTTCAATAAGGGCCTGTCGGTCTGCTTCGCTGCGAATAGGAGGATTCATTTTGAAACGCCCATCATCTTTCAATTGCATGTCATTAAGCAGCAAATAATGGGGAGCCGTCTCACATGTAACATCAACACCCCGCATCTTTGCATTACGGATGAGTGATACGCTTTCTTTGCATGAAACATGGCATACATGATAGGCACAGCCTGTTTGCTCTGCCAAGCGGAGGTCTCTTTCTATATGCCGCCATTCGCTTTCACTGGGGATACCTCTATGATTGTAAAGGCTGGCATAGACACCTTGGTGAATATAGCCGCCATTTAGCAGGCTGTTGTCCTCGCAATGGGCAGCGATTATCTTGCCCAGAGTTTTAGCCTTTTTCATAGCAGCAAGCATGATTTCTTCATCTTGTATACCTTTTCCGTCATCTGAAAAACCTATTACCTTGTCTGATAATCCATCCATGTCTGCCAAAACTATTCCACCTTCATTAACTGTTATGGCACCGTATGGATAGACATTAATGACAGCATCTCTATCTATTATTTCCTTCTGAATATTCAGATGTTCAATGCTATCGGGAACAGGATTGACATTTGGCATGGTACAGACAGAAGTAAAGCCTCCGTGCGCTGCGGCCAAGGTTCCGTTTTTGATTGTTTCTTTATATGAAAAACCCGGTTCACGCAGATGCACATGGACATCAACAAAACCGGGAAAAAGGAAACAATCATTAAGTTCAAAAACGGGCTTATCTTCGATAGCGATATCAATAAATGAAATAGTGGCAATACGACCATTGTCAACGACTATGGTCCCTTTTTTGAATGCACCTTCCTGATAGATGTTTACATTCTTAAACACATATTTCATAGTCCATTTCTCCTTACTGGGCGGTGCAGAGAAGTGTCATTTCATAGTGCAACAAAGATGAGAAGTATTATTTCAGAGTCTAATGGCAAGCAAAAAGTCTTGCGGATACCGCAAGACTATAGAATGGCTCAATATGTAAGCACACCAATTCCTACAATATTGACTTCTAATCTTGTCGGCATCTCTGTACCGCATTTAAAGATTTTTATAATAGTAACATAATCATATGAACCTGTCAAGTATCATATTACTTTTTCTGTTAATAAAATTATAGATTGATTTATGGTATATCATACAGCTAAATTTTGGATTCCATCAATGCCTTCTTTGCCAGTTCATCTGCCATTTCGTTATATTTGTCTCCTGAATGGGCTGTAACCTTTTGAAAGGAGATATTCATAGCATTTCTATATTTACCCATGTATTCAATATATTTTTTTGCGCAATAGGAGTTGGCCTTCCATTGGCCTGTGAACCACTTGGCTATTCCTTCATAGTCATGCCTTATCAATATGCTATAATAGCCATTGCTGTATGCCCATCTTACTGCAAACATGGTACCCATCAGTTCTCCTGCCACATTTCTGCTGGTCAAAGCTTCAGGATCTTCATTGGAACCCTTTTCGCATATTATTTTTCCCTGGGGGGTGATTATGACGCATCCAAAGGAGTATCTTTTTTGACTGCCATCATAACTGCCGTCCACATAGGCAATAACGGAATTTGATTCTGCAGCCGTCTGTATATGTATATTTGAAATATCTATACCCTTTGCAAAGGCATCAGCTTCCTCGAAGGTAGGAAAGGCCTTATATTTTACACTCTTCACTCCTTCAATGCTGCTTTTGCATTCTTCCCAGGTTTCAAACACACCTGTGATATTTTCGCTTCTCACTCCATAATACTTCTTCTTTGACATAGCCTACCTCCAATAATGATGTCAGTCAAATGCTACTATATGATGCTGCATTTGTCAATCATGGAGGAGTAATTAGGCTATGTATTTTTATGACGCAATTAGTAGAAATTGAGAAGATTTTTTAGCTTTGATATACTATAATTAGTCGATATTTACTAATAAGCCCATTAGAATTCTACAGGTCAAATGATGCTGGTGAGATAATCGCTAAGTTTTTTGCCATAGGTCATGATATAGCAATTGTTGTCCTTTATCTATGGTCTATAGAAAGGAGATTATCCATGTATATAATTGCTGATGTTATTTTAGCATCTATAATGTCTTTTTTGTCCTATGCTTCAGTAGTGAAATTTTCATCTTTAAAGTTTTCAAAAATAAAATTTATACTTTATATCTGTTGTGTAACTTCACTTACAGTTATAAATAAAACTTATGATTATAGCACTGATATGTCCAATATAAGGTTCATAGGGAATTTTTTTATTGTTGCTTTTTCAATTTACTTCATTTTGCTTCGAAACTTGGTTAAATCTGTTTATTATACGTTGACTTTGTATACTTTGATAATGATCAATGATTCTTTAGTGGTATTTATTTTTGTAAAAGTTATGGGATACACTTTTGAAAAACTTCATTCCAGTTTTATGATATGTTTTTTAACAAACATTGGAATATCTATTCTAACTTATACTGAAATAATCCTTATTAAAGTAATGTGTGACAAGAAAAAAATAGCTGATGTGACAAATAGAAATGCGGCTCATATGGCATTTGCGTTGATGACATTCATAGTTGCCGCCATTAATATAATGGTTTATAGCAAATATATGGATTTGATAGATAGAAGATTAATGCTCATAAGCATACACATAATGACAGGTTACTTTATACTTACTATGGCGGTATATAGAGTATATAGCAATTTAGTGGTGAATGAAAAGGAAAATGAACAACTTAGAGTATATATAAACATGGTGGATGAATTGATAGATGAGTATAGAAGGGTGAGGCATAATACATATAATATCATTGAAGCTGCATCAGCTTTTTTAGAAGAAGATGATATGGAAGGCTTAAAGGAGCATTTCAGCGGAGTAATTGAAAGGCAAAGAAGTATTAAGAAAAGCAATATAGCATCTTTATATAAGATAGCTCATCCAGGGATAAAGAGCCTTTTATCCTCAAAACTTGGCAGGATAGAGGCATTGTCATTGAACCTGAATCTAGAAATAACCACTGATTTGGAAGGAGTTAAAGCAAATATATCGGACCTTTGTGAGATACTTGGAGCCTTCTTGGATAGAGCGATAGAGTCAGCTGCATTGACTAATGAGAAATATATGGAGTTTTGCATCTTTGAAGATGACCAATACTATATAATCATCATCAAGAATTCTTATGACCCCAGTCATGAAAAAAAAGACGCAGCGATAGGATTAAAGACAGCAGACAGCATAATAAGGAAATATAGTTTGATGCTTAATAATACTATAACAGAGAAAAATTACCATATCCAGGAGCTGGTGATTAAAAAACAAACTGATAATTTTTGAAAAAATGCATTTTGTACCTAAAAGTCTACCTCTTATCCCATTTATATGGATTTTTTATTTTATTCTGGTATATTTAAACTAGGGCCTAGTAATTACTCTATTGCAGCCCAAATTTAAAATTGATAGTATGATTTTTCTTTTAATTCATTGATCAATTAAATTAGTTGTGGGTGTTAACGATGCTATAGAAAAGTACGCAATTATTGTAGGTTTAAAATGTGCAATATTGTGTACTTTTTGCCCTTTATATTTGTAAACTTGTTTTAATTATTCCATATTTGAGTTCTGCAATGACAGAGTAAAGTTAATTGATAAGTTGTTAGGGAGTTAGAATGAAGCGCATAATCCTGTTTATCATGGCCATAAGCTTAATATTTGCTACAGGCTGCGGAGCAAATCCTACAACCAGCATAGGCAATGAGCAGAACCAATTCAACTATGAAGCCAAAGAAATATATTCGGCCGATGGAAGCAGAGGGATATCATCCATTGCCATGGGAAGAAACGGAGAACTGGCTGTATTCAAATATCATGAAAAGAAGATATACATATTTGATAAAAACGGCGCCAAAACCGGAGAATTAAAAGCAGAAGAAAACTGGGATGGAGCATTGTACTTTGACAAGGACAACAAGCTTTATGCCCTTCTCCAATACCGTGTAAAGAATAATAACAATGATTACGTTTTGCTGGAAAGACAGCTAAGGATGTATGATATTCAGAAAAGTACCCTTGAAGAACAAAGCGATATAGTGGAAATCAAGAGTGATAACATTATTGGAGAAGTAGTAGAGAAAATTGAAGTAGACAGTCAGGGGAATATATACTGCCTAAAGGCAAATGAAGAAGTGGAAGTATCGGACAAGAAACCAAAAAGTATTAAGACCATTTAAGGGAGAAAGTTTATGGACATAGCCATAGATGAAGAAGACAACATGATAGGATCATGCTATGACAGCAGCTCCAAGTTATATATAGAAAAAATGTCGGATAAAAATCACAAAACTATATGGAAGAAGGAATATGACAGCAAAGGAGCGGCCAAATTATATACTATAATGAGACTACCAAACCCTGTATGGATTTAAAGAAAAAGGTCTATTCAAATATGATGGCAAAGGCAATGTAAAGGGATACATAGCAGATATCGCTCAGTTATCAGGGTTGGAAAGCATGAACAGACTTATCGTAGATGAAAAAGAAAAGATATATACCTATGGGAAGGACGGCAGTAAAAGCAAGCTGCTGGTATATGAAAAGACGGAAAAAAAGGAGATAATGCTATATTCCTATTGTCCTAGAAACGATCATATACATCAAAGCATGGTAAATGTGATAAGAAAGTTTGAGCAGAAATATCTGAATATAAAAATAAAGTTCGTTGCTCATGACAACTTACAGCAAATCAATACGGAGCTTTTGACAGGAAAAGGCGCCGATATAATATGTGGAATATATCCGGCCATGGAGTACATCACAAAAGGCGTGTTTCTTGATTTAAACCGGATGATAGATGCAGACAGCAAATTCAATAAAGAAGACTATAATGAAGCGGTCATAGAGGGCTCCAGATATGGAGAGGCTCTGTATATAATGCCAATAACATATGTTAAGCAATTTTATGCAGGAAATAAAAATCTGCTGGAGGATAATAACATAAAAACAGATATTGAATGGACTTGGAGAGATTTATATGAAATCATGAACAAAGTGAAGTCAAAAGGCATATATGCGACTTCTACATGCCCGCAAGAAGAAAATTTGCTTTTAATGGTTAAGGATGCTTTGGACTAGTATATAGATTGGGAGAATAAGCAGGCCAGATTTAATTCAAAAGAATTCAGAGAAACCTTGGAGCTTTTTAAGGTCATAAAAAGCGGGAACTTTGAACATCTTGAGGCCGAGCCATATCCTAGAAACGGAAGAAAATTTGAGCTTCTCCTAAACAACACCTTGTTCTATCCTGATTTTCATTCAGGATAGTATGAATCTGTATATATTCATAGTCCCTATTCAGATATTATGCTTCTTCTAAGGCCCAGACCTGAATATGGCGATACCAAAGCATTTAGAGCATATAATGCAGGAATAAACAGCAAATCAATATACAAGGATGAGGCTTGGAAATTCATAAAGTATCTTTTAAGTGACGATATTCAATTATACATTGGAGAAAAAGATATTCCGGTGAATAAGAGAGCTGGACAAAAGGTACTGGAAAACCAATTAGAGCGAATGACAGAACATGGCTTTGATGCAAATGCTAATTTGCAAGTCTTTAAAGATATAAATAGTACTTTGAATAAAAACGCAGCTTTACAAGTGCCTGATGAATTGCTCAATACCACCTGGTAGGAAATTAAGCTATATCTTTCTGGCAGCAAGAGCCAGGATGAGAGCGTTAAGGCCATACAGAACAAGGTAATGCTGTATCTCAATGAGTAGGTATATTGATGTTTGATGATAAAATAAGGTTTGGAGGATATTATATGCTAAATAAGGGATTCAAAGCACTTGTTGCTATAGTTCTGTTGGCAGCGGTAATCATATTCCTGAGTTTTGACAGCAGTATTTCATCTGCTGAACCTAAGGCAGTAGATGTGCTCAAGCAACAAGATGATGTAACTATTAAAACTGATGATGAGAAAAGGGAGAATCATATGGAAATTACAGTTGATAAGTTAACGCAGGCAGTATTGGAGAATGACATTACGTCAGTCAAAAGTATTATAACCAGCGGAATAGTTGATATAAACAGTGAAGATTCAGAAGGAGAGTATCCTATTGAAACGGTGCTGGTAATGGGAAATTGTGACATGGCTAAAATATTGTTGGAAGCAGGAGCAAATCCATATGTTATGACATCCAGCGGAAAATCTGTATATGATCTTGTGATGGAAGGAGATAACACTTACCTGAAGAAGATTTTTGAACAATATGCTGAATAGAAAGTTAAGGAATACTATGTGTATCATAAAAATTCCTTCACCAAACTGGTGGGGGATTTTTATATGCGTATATTTTAAACGGAGCCTTTGTGGTTAATGGAAAAGTTAAATTTCTTGTAGAAGTTGAGAAGATATTGTTAATCTGATATACTATCATTATCCAATAATTACTAATATTTATAATGATTATATATTTTTCAAATGAGTGCGGGTGAGGATCTTGTTGAACGTTGTAATATGCGACGATACCCATTCGGAGAGTATTAGAGATGCCGTTGAACCCATAATAAATGAGCTAAGCATAGGCAAGATAGTTATGGTTGAGAAAAGTCCTGATAAGGTGTTGGAGTACATAAACTATAATAAAGCTCCTACCGTATACTTTCTGGACATTGAATTAAATTCATATATTAATGGAATTCATATGGCAAGATTAATAAGAGAGAAAGATTCTTTTTCATATATAGTATTTATAACAGCCCATGAGGAGTTTGCCTTTTTGACTTATAAATACAAACTGAATGTATTGGATTATATAGTTAAGCCTGTTAACAATGAGGATATTAAGTATTGCATTGAGTCAATCTGCAAGTTGGAAAATCAAAAGAAAGTCAAAGAAGATGATGCTCAAAAGGATTATATATTGAATATAAAATCCGGATGGAAGCAGTACAGGATAGATGTAAGAGATATCACATACATAGAGGTCATAAAGAATAAAATAATAATTCATGTTGAAACAGGACAAATAAGTTTCTTTTCTACATTAAAGGATTTTAGGGACAAGCTATCCTCTGTGGGCTTTAAAAGCATAGTGGTTTGCCATAAGTCTTATATGGTAAATTTAAAGAAGGTAAGCTGCATAGATAAGAATAATATCATAATGAAAAATGGTGATCGCTGCCCAATATCAAGAAGGTACAAAAGGGTGATTATGGATGCTTTTAATAGCTAATTTTTTTGTGTCTCTGATCACAGGTGCCATGTTTTATATATTAGCAATTAGGCTATTGAGCTGTGATTTTAATAAAAGAAAGGCTATTCTCTTTATATCTTGTTATGCTTTTTGCAATGCATTAATAAGAAGTAACAAGTATTATGATAATATAACTTCTTTAATGAAATTATTTTTTGTAATGACTGTGGTAGTACTTTTAACCAATGCTTTTATAATAAGGGATATCATCAAATCCTTCTACTATACAGTTCTTGTATATACAGTTGCATTAATCAATGAATCTGTTGTTGTTTTTTTAATGGTCAAGATTTTTGACATTTCATTGAAAGCGATGCAGAACCATATTCTATATATGACTATAGCAAGCTTATCAGTTTTTTGGATGACTTATATTGCCATAATAGCCATGAAATATCTGTGGGATAAGAAAAAAAATATTGCCAAATCAATAAAAAATGGAGCTTATATTATATTTGCGCTTCTAACCTTCATGGTAACTGCCGCAAACATATTGGTTTACAACAAATATATGGAAATGATAGACAGTAGGCTTATATTTATCAATATACTTATAACATTTTTATATTTTCTGCTTACTATAGCAGTTTACAGAATATACAGTAACTTGGCCATCAATGAACAGGAAAATAAGCAGTTAAAGGCATATATAAATATGGCGGAAGAGTTAATAGATGAGTATAGAAGGATAAGGCATAATACTCATAATATTATTGAATCGGCATCAGCATTTATTGAAGCCAACGATATGGAAGGATTAAAGGAACATTTAAGCAGTGTAATTGAGAGACAAAATAGAATTAATAAAAACAATATTGCCTCTTTATATAAGATAGCCCATCCAGGAGTTAAAGGCCTTTTATATTCTAAAATAGGAAAGATGGAAGAATTGTCGCTGAACATAAATGTTGAAATAACTACAGACATGGAGCATATTAATGTAAATGTATCAGATTTATGTGAGATACTGGGGGTGTTCTTAGATAATTCAATAGAAGCGGCGAGACTGACAAAAGATAAATATGTTGAACTTTGCATTTTTGAAGATAATGAATGCTATACAATAGTCATAAAAAATTCTTATGATATGAACCAGAAAAAGGATGGAAACGGCATAGGTCTTAAAACGGTAAAAAGCATATTGAAAAAATATCCTAATATGCTAAATAACACTATAATAGATGAGAAATATTATACTCAAGAACTCCTCATAAAAAAGTAAAATAGAAATCACAATTCATGCTATTTTACCTCTTGTCCCATATCTATTTTTTTTCATTTTGCTTTGATATATTTAAATCAGATGATAAAACATCTGAAATTGTTTATATTGTTATATGCTGACCCTAAATTTCGGACTCATAGGCCTAGTTATGTTTAGGGGGTATATTCATGGACAAAATAAAAATCAGAGATGTAAATCTTCTTTTGCTCATTGTACTTATGCTTACGTTTATCGTTAAGCATCCTTACAGTCATATATTAACATTAATTATTACTCAGGCTTGGGCTGGAAGAAATGATTTAAAATTGAGAGATTTTCTATATCTTAACAGACCAATAGTTTCGATAGTGCTGCTTTCTATGATAATCGGTGTTTTATTGGCCCTTATGAATGTTTTTAACTATTTCTATTTTCGATTTAGTATAGAATCAATTGGAGAAGATAAATTCTCATTATCAATGTCAACTTTTTGGTTTTTATTTAGTATCTGTTTTTTCGGACCTTTGGTTGAGGAGTTATTTTTTAGAGGATTTTTATATAACTTTTATAAAAAGAAAGGTATATTAACTGCTGTTACATTAAGTAGTATGTTTTTTTCAATTTTTCATTTCAATTTGCATGGAATAATTATGATATTTATTTTAGGTGTATTTTTGGCATTGTTGTACGAGATAACCCAATGTTTCTGGATACCTGTATTGATTCATTGTAGTATAAATGCTGTTGGTACTCTTTTATTATCCGAACCAATGATAGGATCATTAAATGACTTTTTATTCTGGTTGCATGGAGACAATGTGTGGTTTTTCAGGATTAAGCTTTTGTTTGTATCTATTATGTTATGCATATTTACCATATTAGTTATGTTTTTAGTTATGCGCATTAGCGGTAACAACATATTTGAAGGGAGAAAAATAAAAGACTTGATATCAATAAATAAAAATGATGATGAGCCATTGATAGATAAATATTTTATATCGGTTTTTATTATTTTCATTGGCATTATAGTATGGGCTTTATTTTTCATGCAGTCTTAATCGGTGGGATAGGTTCATTTGTCATTGTAAGTCCTTTATAAGCTAGACACAAAAGTATTGTAGTTTTATTTTAGAGGGAAAGCAAGTTTATATGAAATGGGGAAATTCCAATGGATATGGTATATTGACTTATTTATTAGTCACAAATGACAGATGGGTTACAGGACTGACAATACTAGCTGGTCTGAAGTAGTTACTACAGCGTCTGGTTCTGCAAAACTTTCTCATTCGTACAGTTATATTGATAAGCTAGGTTATGTATATAATGAACCATTGAAAGAATGGATCTTAAAAGTTGATATACAAAAAAGACAATGGTTCAGGCATGAATACGCTTCTTTCAAATGTACCGATGGATATACTCGTTCAGGAACGGTAGACTGTATTCCTACAAATGGCTATTCTCCAATAAAAGAAGATTTGAAATACAATTATAATAATGACAGTTATATTAAAGCTGAAGCATCATATAGATATAAATACAACCTAGGGCCATATAGAGATGTTTTTGTGCCGTTATATTAATGATTATGATAAATAATGATTCAATAAAAACATATAAATTTATATTATTTGCTTTTCTTCTTTTATTACCATTGATGCTTTGGTTATTTAGCATAAATAAGGATATGAAATCAAACAATATTATTATGCACGATGAAAAAGAAGTCGATGAGAATCTGCTTATTGATAGCAATAAAAGCGATAATTTTGATTATCATTTATATGTTTATTTGAAAAAAGAAAAAGATGAACATGGTTTTATGAATGTTATTTATAAGTTAAGAATTACTCCAAAGGCTGGTAAAGTTTATAATAATGTAATGGTTACTGCTTTTTTTGGATGAGTCATTAAAAAGTGCATTTACAGTTCAGAACTTCCTTGGTTTCGGAACCGACGTATCTGAGAATATAACATTTGGTTCTTTAAATAAAGGTCTTGAAGTCGGACGTTCAACATTGCTGACAGACTATTATGATATCGAGATTTTGAAGTGCCTTTTGATTAAAGATATTAAGGTTAAAGTTATATGGAAGACCGGGGAAGAATATGTTATACTTTCACCAGAAAATGTTGAATTAATTTGCGATTAGTAGATATGTTAGTGCTTAATCAAGTACCTATTTATATTAGTGTATAACAAAACAACTTTTACACTATTATAAATAGGGGCTTTTTATATGTTCATGTGTTTAAGGAACCTTTGTGGTTAAGTGGTGAGCCACATTTTGTTTTCCATGACAGGCTGTAGGGCTGTTGGTACATCAAATTCCAAGGATGGCATGGAAGAAAGAGCATATTATTATGAGGCCTTTGACTTAAGCAATGCCATGAATTTGAAATACTTCTCCAGTCCATGCATCAACAGCAAAGGAGAGATAGCGGTGTTTGATGAAGAAAAGGAGAAAATACGCATATTTGATAAAAAAGGAGCATTGCTGCGAGAAATACCTGATACCTATAAAGGAATCATGTCTCTTGCATACGATAGAGAGGACAAGCTATATACTTTTTTACAGAATCAAAAAAATAGACGGTAATGAAGTGACCGGAATGATATTTAAGCTGGTAATCTATGACCAACGGGATCAGACATTATTGGACAAGATTGAAAAGGAAATAAAGGGTGATTTTGAGTCTCTAAAAGAAAAGTACATAGTCAAGATGATGGTGGATAAAAAAGGAGACATCTACGTGCGTAGAAATGATGGAACAGTTGAAGTGCTCGACAAAAATCTTAATGCCATAAGAACTTGGGGCAGATCTAAATATACAGACTTTGCCATAGATGATAAGGATAATATCATATTGCTGCAAGAAATGCAGGTAGTAAAAGTTATATACAAAAATTAAACCTCCAAAATGATAAAGTTGTATGGAAAAAAGAACTCAGAAATGTGGATGCACCGGAATGCATACATTACAACAGGAATACAGACAAGCTATATGGTATCCAAAACGGCATTGTTTCCAGATACAGCCCCAGCAGAGATATTGAAGGAAGACTTTTGGATATCAAAGAGTTGGTAGCATTTAATCATATAGATGGATTCATTGTAGATGATGAGATGTATGTCCAAGGCTATTAGGATGAAAAATCAAGCATCATCCGATTTATAAAGCAGGATGAAAGCCAGAGGAGTGCCTCAGAGGAAAATAATAAGAAACTTACTATATACGTGGTTTATTATGATGATAAGGACTTATCAAATGTGGCTCTACAATATGAGAAAGAGTGTCCGAATGTAGATATTATAATCAATGATATCATCCAAATATCATACGAAAAAACAATAAAAAAGCTGAACACGGAGCTTATGGCAGGAAAAGGGACGGATATTATTAACGGTTATTTTCCCATAAACGATCGTAAAGAGAAAGGCATGCTGGTAAATCTGAAGGAATTTATCAATAGGGATAAAAGCTTTGACATAAAAGATTATAATGAAAATATTATAAATTTATCAAAAGCAGAGTATGGATTTTACAGTTTGTCTGTAGATAAGGTGAGGGTTGACAGCAAGGACAACATACATGCACTTAAACTAAACGGAGAAATTGAAATATATGATGAAAACCTTAACAAGACAAAGGTGCTAAATGAAAAGCAATACAAAGATATTGCAAAAGATGAAAAGGACAACCTCATAGCATTATGTCTCGATTGGGAAAAAAGCACTATAGGGTATATAGAAATAAAAAACTATAAAACCAAATGGGAGAAGGAACACCAATATTCTCAAGTCCCCAACATTATATTTTACAACCTCAGTAACAAAACTTTATATGGATTAGTAAACGGTATAATAATGCAGTATGATTCAGAGGGTAATCCGGTAAAAGAGCTGTTGTATTGCACAAAGCTTGAATAAGCTGTGTATTGATACGGATGCCATATATTTACTATTGGAAGAGGAAATCTATTATTATGTAACCGGTCACAGGAGTGCAGAAGATGCAGCCAAGGTCATACAAAACAAGGTGGAATTGTATCTCAATGAGTAAGAAGCTTTAATGCTTGTCATAGTGTAAAATAGATAGATAAAAATGACACAGATCATTTTTATGGATATATGCATTTTGTCCTTAAAACCCTGCATCTTGTCATATAACTATAGACTTTAGCTTTCTATATGCATATAGTTGAATTAAATTAAGGGTTCGTAGACATTTGAACGATGAAATAAAAATTGCTTATGATGAGCCTGAAGTATTTGATGCTATTGTATCTTAAGAATAATTTTGCTTCAGGCATGAATCAATCATAAAATAAATAATGAAAGGTAGGTTAGTATGAAGCGTGTAATTCTATTCCTAATTATCATAAGCATAATATTCACTACATCATGTGGAGTAAAGCCAACAACCGGCACTAATAAGGAACAGGAGCAATTTACCTATGAAGCAAAAGAATTTTATTCAACCAATGGAAGCAAAGGCATATCATCTATTGCCATGGGAAAGAACGGAGAATTGGCTGCATACAACTTTTATGAAAAGAAGATACACATATTTGACAAAGATGGAATAAAAACTGGAGAAATAGAAGTGGGAGAAAACTGGGACGGGATACTAGCCTTTGACAAGGATAATAGGATATATGTGCTTCTTCAATATCGTCAAAAGAATGAAAAAAACGAGAATATATTGCTTAAGAGACAGTTACAGATATATGATACTCAAGGTTATACAATTGAAAATCAAAGTGAAATAGAAGAAATCAAGGGGGAAGCAACTATCTTACAGGAGAAATCGTGGAAAGAATGGAAGTAGACAGCCAAGGGAATATTTATTGCCTGAAAGTAAGCCAAGGAGTAGAAATAATGGACAAGAAGCTCAATAGCATTTCTAGGCTTCAAGGGAAGAAGTTTCTGGACATAGATAAAGATGAGGAAGACAATATAATAGGACTATGCTATGAAAGCGGTTCCCAATTATACATAGAGAAAATATCCAAGAAGGATCAGAAGACCATATGGAAAAAGGAACATGAAAGCAATGAAGCACCAAAATTAATATATTATAATGAAACCACCAAAACCCTATATGGGTTGAATGACAAGGGAATATTCAAATATGACGACAAAGGCAAAATAAAAGAGTATATAGCAGATGTTATCCAATTATCAGGCTTGAGCGACATATATAGATTCATCGTGGACGAAGGAGAAAAGATATATACCTTCGGGAAGGATGGCAACCAAAGCAAGTTGCTGTCATATGCCAAGACAGAAAAGAAGGAACAAGAAGAAAAAGAAAAGAAGGAGATATTGCTATATTCCTATTATCCGGAAGAGAATTATATTCATCAATATATGGTAAATGTGATAAGAAAGTTTGAGCAAAAATATCCGGATATAAAAATAAAATTTGAAATTCATAACGATTTACAACAAATCAATACGGAGCTTTTGACAGGAAAGGGTCCTGATATATTGTGTGGAATATATCCTGCTACAGCATATATCACAAAAGGTGCATTTCTTGATTTAAACCAAATGATAAACGGAGACAGCGAATTTAATATGGAGGACTATAATGAAGCGGTCATAGAGGGCTCTAAATATGGAGATGGGCTGTATATAATGCCAATAATATATAGCAAACAATTTTGCATAGGCAATAAAAAGCTGCTGGAGGACAATAATTTAAAAATAGATATAGAATGGACATGGAGGGACTTATATGAAATCATGGGCAAAGTGAAGTCAAAAGGCATATATGCTGCTCCCCAATACCCGGATAAATATATATTATATGAGATGTTTAGGAATAGTTTAAACTACTTTATAGATAGGGAGAAGAAGGAGGCAAGGTTTGACGCAAAGGAATTCAGAGAAACTCTGAAGCTTCTTAAGGCTATAAGCAATGGAAACTTTGATCATCCTGAGGCTAAGCCATATCCTAAGAACGGAAGAAACTTAGAGATTATTCAGAATAACACATTGTTCTATTCGAATTTTTACTTAGGAAGATATGATTTCGCCCATGTTCTTAGTCCATATTCAGAAACTTTGCTCCTTCCATGGCCTAAACCTGAATACGGTAATACAGAAGTATTTTTTGCATATAATGCGGCAATAAACAGCAAATCGGAATATAAGGATGAGGCTTGGAAATTTATTAAACATTTATTAAGTGAAGATATTCAATTTTATATAGGCGAAGATGATTTTACGGTAAATAAGAAAGCTGGCGAAAGACTGTTGGAAGTCCAATTGGAGCAATTGAAGAAGAGGGGCTATGATGCATATGCCAACCTTCAGGCCTTTAAGGATATAAATAATAGCTTAAATAAGAATGAAGCTTTGCAAGTGCCTGATGAGTTGTTCAATACCATCTGGGAAGAAATAGATTTATATCTTTCCGGTAGCAAGAATGAAGAAGAGACCATTAAGGTTGTACAGAGCAAGGTTGAGCTGTATCTTAATGAGTAAAATCAAAATTCCTTCACCAAACAGGTGGAGGAATTTTATTATGTTCAAAAGATAAATATGTATAAATTACATTTAGCATATTCTATTACTTTTATGATTTGTACCTCTTATCCTTAAAACTTTGCCTCTTGTTCTGTATATATTGAATTCCCATAATATTTTGATATATTTAAGTTAGATGATGATATTTAATGATCTAGTTAAGGAAAAGTTTAATGTAAATCACATGGCAGAATAAAAAGCTTATTATAACAGCATAAGTAATATCGTTATATACACTTCATCATACAACAAAAACCTATCAAATCATATGAACTTAAAACAAATCCATAGATATGTTCTATATTAGCTATTATTGCAAACTTTAATGTAGTTTGTTTCATACCCCAAAATATGTCCACCATAGCGTTAATAATTATTTATTGAATCCTTATTGGTATAACAATATTTTAAATCAATTGCTTTATATCTAGGATGTGAATAATGTGAAAGAGAATGCGGCTATTGTTAAGAGGCTTCTGAAGGCCCTATATCCCTTTAGAAGGAAAATACTTCTTATTATATTTTTAATGCTGCTTTCTTCAGCAATAAGCTTTATACTACCTTTGGCAAACAAGTATTTGATTGATGAAGGCTTGATAAAAAATGATTTTGGCAATGTTTTTAAGTATTCTATTATAAGTCTTGTGCTAGTTGCAATAGATCAATTGTTTTCTTTACTGAGATCCAAGAATATAGCTTATGTAAATAATAGATATATCTATTATTGGACCAGCCTTTCTATGCGAAAATTGATGAAGCTTAAATTATCATATCTGAATGAAACTAATTATACCGAAATAATTAACAATTCAAAAATGGATATTATGAATATTTCTCAAATCACAGATGAATCCTTTGTTTACAGATTGTTAAGCCTGCTAAAAATAGTTGGTGGTCTGATAGGGCTGACTATCATCAATTATAAATTAACCATAATGATAATAATGATCATACCTATTAAATATTTATCAACAGTTTATTTAACAATGTTGCGAAAAAAATTGCATAAAAGGTATATGGAATATGCAAGAGATTATTCAAAGTGGTACGGAGATAAGATGTCAGGGATTAAAGAGATAAAACTGTCGGGCATAGAAAATATCATTATGAGACAATTTACAAAATTACAAAGGAATATTATAAAAACCGATATCAAATCTCAAATAGTAGATAGTGCAAAAGAGGCATCTGATTTGTTGTTGTTGCAACTAATGGCTTCAATGATATATATAGTAGGCTCGAAGATGATTGTACGAAATGATTTTACAATAGGAGGTTTATTCGCTTTTGCAACTTATAGTACCAATGTGATTATGCCTATTTCATCCTTGATCAACATAAGATACGATATGTCGAAAATATTGCTATCAGCTAAAAGACTGTTTGATTTCTTAGATATGGAGTGTGAAAATACTTCAAAAGATTCCATAAGAATAAAAAAAGATGAAATTAAGGGTAAAATCGAATTCAGAAATGTTAATCATTCTTATAGAAGTGATAGTGAAGTATTAAAAGATGTAAGCTTTGAAATAAACCCAGGAGAAAAAATAGGAATAGTAGGATTGAATGGTTCAGGAAAAACTTCTATATTTAATATACTTTTGAGACTCTATGATAATGAAAAAGGAAATGTCTATATAGATGGTATTGATATCAGAAACATTAATATAAAAGACTTGAGAAAAGCAATAGCTATAGTGAACCAAGATATCTATATTTTTAATGCCACAGTAAAGGAAAATATTTCTATGTTCAATAAGCACTCTGAAAATCAAATAATGCAAGCTGCAGAAATTAGTTGTGCAAATGAGTTAATAAATAGTCTTTCTGTAGAGTGGAAAGCAATGCTTGGGGAAAAAGGCAGTAAGCTTTCTGGCGGAGAAAGGCAGAGAATAGCACTGGCGAGGGCCTTTGTAAAAGGATGTAAAATAATATTACTTGATGAAGCCACATCAAATTTAGATATGAAGCATGAAAAGCAAATATTAGAAACTGATTATTAAAAGTTGTTTGTATCAAGTTTTTAAATCTATCTATATGATGATTGGAATTAATATGAGGCATAGCTGAAGTATATTGCATATTTCGGTTATGCCGAAAATTATATGTATACTTTAAATACTTGAAGGATTTGGAGAGTGTTAAAATGAAGAGAACAATTCTATTCTTCATGGTTATAAGCATAATATTCACAACATCCTGCGGAGCAAATACTGCCACTGTCAATAATATAGAGCAGGAGCAATTCACCTATGAAACCAACGAAATATATTCAGCCAGTGGAAGCAAAGGAGTATCATCCGTCGCCATGGGAAAAAACGGAGAATTGGCTGTATACAACTACTATGAAAAGAAGATATACATATTTGACAAAGACGGTACTAAAGTCGGAGAAACAGAAGTTGGAGAAGACTGGGAAGGATTACTGGCCTTTGACAATGATAATAAGCTTTATGTGCTTCTTCAACACCGTGAAAAGAATGAGAAGAATGAGAATGTATTACTAAAGAGACAGCTACAGATATATGACAATCAAGGCAATGCAGTTGAAACCCAAAGCGGAATATCAGAAATCAAGGGAGAGAGCAGATATCTTACAGATGAAACCGTGGAAAGAATAGAAGTAGACAACCATGGAAATATATATTGCCTAAAGGTAAGCCAAGAAGTAGAAGTATTGGACAATAAGCTCAAAAATATTGCCATGCTTCAAGGGAAGAAGTTTCTGGACATAGCCTTAGATGAAGAGGATAATTTAATAGGATTATGCTATGACAACGGCTCCCAAGTATATATAGAGAAAGTATCAGGCAAAGACCACAAGAGCATATGGAAGAAAGAATATGGCAGCGATGAAGAACCAAAGGCAATTTTCTACAATAAATCTACCAAGACTTTGTATGGGTTCAATGAAAAAGGAATATTCAAATATGACGACAAAGGGAATATAAAAGGATATATAGCAGATGCCGCTCAACTATCAGGCTTGGACAACATATATAGGTTCATCGTAGATGAAGGAGAAAAGATATATATCTTTGGGAAGGACGGAAGCCAGAGTAGGCTTCTGACATATATCAAGACCGAAAAAAAGGAGCAGGAAGAAACAGAAAAGAAGGAGATACGGTTATATTCCTATTATCCAAACGATGATCATATACATCAAAGCATGATAAATGTGATAAGAAAATTTGAACAAAAATATCCGGATATAAAGATAAAGTTTGAAGCTCATGACAACTTGCAGCAAATCAATACGGAGCTTTTGACAGGAAAAGGCCCCGATATATTATGCGGAAAATACCCTGCCATGGGATATATCACAAAAGGAGTATTCCTTGATTTGAACCAGATGATAAATGAAGACAGCGAATTCAATAGGGAAGATTATAATGAAGCTGTCATAGAGGGGTCAAAATACGGAGATGCTCTGTATATAATGCCGATAACATATATTAAGCAATTTTATATAGGCAATAAGAAGCTATTGGAGGACAATAAGATAGAAGTAGATATAGAATGGACCTGGCGAGACTTATATGAAATCATGGAAAAAGTGAAGTCAAAAGGAATATATGCTGCTCCTATATACCCGGAAGAATATATATTATCAAGACTGGTTAAGGATGGCTTGGATTACTATATAGATTGGGAAAAGAAGGAAGCAAGATTTGACTTCAAGGAATTCAGAGAAACCTTGAGGCTTCTTAAAAACATAAAGAGCGGAAACTTTGAACACCCTGAAGCTGAGCCATATCCAAGAAACGGAAGAAACATGGAGCTTCTCCTTAACAACACCTTGTTCTATCCTGATTTTCATTCAGGAAAGTATGAATCTGTATATATTCATAGTCCCTATTCAGATAATATAATACTTCTTCCAAGGCCTAAACCTGAATATGGGGATACCAAAGCATTTATAGCATATAATGCGGGAATAAACAGCAAATCAAAATACAAGGATGAGGCATGGGAGTTTATAAAGTTTCTTTTAAGGGATGATATCCAATCTTACATAGGCGAAAAAGATATACCTGTGAATAAGAGAGCTGGCGAAAAGGTACTGGAAAACCAACTGGAGCGAATGAGAAAATATGGCTTTGATGCAGATGCTAACTTGCAAGCCTTTAAAGATATAAATAGTAGTTTGAATAAGAATGAGGCTTTAGAAGTACCAGATGAATTGTTTAATACAATCTGGGAGGAGATTAAGACATATCTTTCTGGCAACAAGAGCGAAGACGAGGTTGTTAAGGTTATGCAAAACAAGGTTGAGCTATATCTCAATGAGTAATAGAAAAGGAGGGTGAGAAATTGGATATCAAGGATGCTTTTATACATACTTTTAATACAAGGCAAGGATACTATTTATATGATGTCAATACAAATTCTATTTTAAAGATAGATAAAAATCTGTATGAATATATAAACAAAAGGAAAAATGGATCTTCTGAAATTAAGGAAGATTTAGAAGAGAAAATCAATAAAATGAGAGATCAAGGTTTTTTATCATCAAAAAGAGTAGAAAAGATGGAACATTCTTTTAGCTCATTGCTTCCTTATGTGATAAAAAACAGGCTGAGCTCCATAACCTTACAGGTGACTCAGCAATGCAATTTAAGATGTGAATACTGTGTTTACTCTGGTTCATATAAGAATAGGATACACGATGATAAGAGCATGAGCTTCGATATTGCAAAGAAGGGCATTGATTTATTAATAGAGAACTCTTCTGAATCCAATATGATAAACATAGGCTTTTATGGAGGCGAGCCTTTACTGAGACCAGATTTTATCATGCAGTGTGTGGAATATGCAAAAGAGCAGGCAGAGGGACAAAACATACTATTTCATATGACTACTAATGGAACTTTGCTTAAGGGAAAAATTGCTGATTATATGGCCGAAAACGATGTCCAGATATTGGTCAGTTTAGATGGTCCTGAAGAAATACACGATAAAAATCGTAAGTTTGCTTCCAACGGAAAAGGTACATTCAAAGTTATAATGGAAAACATAGCTGAATTAAAGAAAAAGCATCCTGAATATGTAAAGAAAAATATAAGCTTCAATGCGGTACTGGATGGTACCACAGATTTTCATTGTACTACCAAGTTCTTTTGTGAATATGAGGATATAAAGGATTTCAGGATTAATACTGCTTCAGTAAGCAACCAGTATTCCAACAAAGAAATAAGGATGAAAGAAAGCTTTTATATCGATATCAGTTATGAGCGATTCAAATTTCTTCTCTATAAACTGGGAAAGCTGGATAAAAGATATGCTTCCAAATTATATGAAACTGAATTCGCAAAGTCTATAGTTAGTATAAATGAAAGAAAAAATTATAAAAGTGTATCTAAAAAAGAACATCACGGTGGTCCTTGTGTTCCAGGCTTGAACCGACTTTTCATGGATACTGACGGTACATTTTATCCTTGTGAGAGAGTTAGTGAATTATCTGAGCATATGAAAATTGGCAATATATATGATGGCTTTGATTTGGATAAAATGGATAAAATCCTTAATATAGGAAGACTGACAGAGGATAAATGTAGGAACTGCTGGGCTTATAGGTTTTGTTATTTATGCGCTGCTTTTGCAGATAATATTGAAGGATTATCCAAAGAGAAAAAGCTTTCCAATTGTGTCAGAGTAAGGAACGATATCGAAGAGCGGATGAAAAACTACTGCATGATGAGAGAAATGGGATATGCTTTCAACGATGAAGCAGCATATGCTTTGGAAGGGGAGGTACTGTGATGGATAGGAAAAGAGCGTTGATATATCCATATGACAGTGAATCTGCTTTTTTGTTAAGATTTAATCATCTCAACAAAGTTTTTAACTCTGTAGGAGTTGTTTCCCCAAGAGGATGGGCATTAGTGGGCAAGGATGCAGGAACTGCTGATGGCGGAGGAGAGATTGGGCTTATAGTAGCAAAAGATTTTGAAGAATATAATGATAAGGATTATGATGCTGTTGTTTTGGTAGATTCATTTAAGGAGCTTGATTTCGAAAAAATAGTTTATCCAAAGCTAGAGCTTCAAGTTTCCAAAGGCAAAGGTATCATTAGCCTCACAAAAATTGAATCTTATCACTTAAAACTTTTAGAGGATTTATGTAACAGCAATAATGTGTCATTTCAAAGTTTTGTCGATGATAAAAAGCCGAACATGCCCAAGCTTACCAATATTTTAGATATAGATGTTCCAGTCATATTTGTTTTAGGGCTTGGAGATAGGACTCAAAAATTCAATATTCAGCTTTCGCTATGGGAAGGATTAAAAAGATTAGGTTATAATGTAAGCCAAATTGGGAGTAAAAGTTATGGCAGTATTTTTGGTTTTCATTCTTTCCCGGATTTTATGCTTAGCGATGATATCTCAGAACAGAATAAAGTAATTTTGTTCAATAGGATGGTTAAAAGAATAGAAATTAATGAGAAGCCGGATGTGATAATCATAGGAGTGCCAGGAGGTATTATGGCGATAAACAAAGATATTGCACAGGGATTTGGTATAATTCCCTATATGATTTCTCAGGCGGTAAAAGCAGATGCCTCCATATTGAGCATATATTATGAAGAATATAGTGAAGATTTTTTCAAGGAGATAGAATTATTGGCCAAATATAGATTTAGAGCTACTATAGATTGTTTTAACCTATCTAATATAAAGATAGATTATGCAGAGGTGGAACAGTCTAAGCAAATGAGCTATCTCATGGTTGATAAAGCTTTTATAGACGATAAAAAGAATAAATATAAAGGAGTTAATAAACCATTTTTCAACATTTTCAATGAAAATGATCAAAGAGATATAGTCCAATATATTGTTGATGTGCTTTCTGGAGAAGAAGCAATTGAAGATGTGTTATAAATTAGTTGAGAGATTCAGATAATCGCTTTTTAGCTTTTTGTATTGTGAATGCAGTTCATAAAATATATTTAGTGTGGACATATTAGAATCTTATGCTGATGACAAAGTAAATAAATTAGTTTTTTAAACAATGTAATTTGATATTAATTCATGGTTAATAATTCAGTGGTAAGTCCAAATAAACATAAGGGGTTAAGTTAGAAAGTGATTATTTAAAATTAAATAAATGTAGAAATTCAATTAACTATTTGATCAAGGAGTAATAAAGCATAGCTGAAGTATTGGTCATACTTCAGCTATGTCTCAAATTAAATGATTGATTCAAAGTATCAAAGAAACTTGGAGAGTGTTAGAGTGAAGCTATAACTCTAATCTTTATGGTTATAAGTATAATATTCACTACATCCTGCGGAGTAAAGACTGCAAAAAGCACCTATAGAGAGCCAGATCAATTCACCTATGAAGCCAATGAGATATATTCGACCAATGGAAGCAAAGGCATATCATCAATTGCTTTGGGAAAGAACGGAGAATTGGTTGCATACAACTTTTTATGAAAAGAAGATACACATATTTGACAAGGACGGAATAAAAACTGGAGAAACAGAAGTGGGAGAAAGCTGGGACGGGATATTAGCCTTTAACAAGGATAATAGGCTATATGTGATTCTTCAATATCGTGAAAAGAATGAAAAAAAAACGAGAATATATTGTTTAAGGGACAGTTGCAGATATATGATATTCAAGAAAATGCAATTGAAAATCAAAGTTAAATAGCAGAAATCTAAGGGGAAAGCAATTACATTACGGGAGAAATTGCAGAAAGAATGGAAGTAGACAGCCAAGAGAATATATACTGTTTGAAAGTAAGTGAAGGGGTAGAAATACTGGACAATAAGCTGAAAAATATCGCTACGCTTCAAGGGAAGAAATTTCTGGATATAGCCATAGATGAAGAAAACAATATAATAGGATTATGCTATGACAGCGGTTCACAATCTTACATAGAGAAAATATCCACGAAGGATAAGAAGAACATATGGAATGAAGATTGAAGGTGAAAATATGAAAAGCACAACCATGGCTAGGTTTTCAATTGTTTTATTGTTGTTCTATATTCTATCCATGGTATCAGGATGTAAATATAATGTTGTAGATGATAATTCAGGATTAAAAGAGAACATGAAATATTTTAAAATCGTGGATATAAATGAAGAATTAAGATCGGTCAGCATTTCTGAGATATGCAAAAACAGTAAAGATGAGATTGCTTTTTATGATAAAGAAAATGCAAAAACTGTTGTGATAAACTAGAACAATGAGCTTATAAGGGAGATATCAGATGAATTTAGAGGAGATGTCCATATGAATTTCAGGGCTAATGATAACCTCTATGTAATTGTAGAAAACTTAAGAAAAAATGATAGCGGCGGTATAAACGGATTAATAAGAAAGCTTATAGTATTTGATAGTCAAGGAAATAGATTAGATAATAAATGTTTTACCAGTGAAATAGAGGGAGATCGGGAAACTGTAAAGGGCGATTTTATACGGAAAATATATGTTACTGATAATGACGAAATATACATGCGTAAAGCAGATGGTACTATCGAAGTTTATGACATATTTCTGAATGGAAAAGGAAAATGGGAAACAGCTCAATACAGGGACATATGCTTGGATGAAGCTGATAACTTGATATTGCTATACACTAATAATACTTCAAGTACGGTAGAAAAAATTGATCCCAGAAGAAATAATACTATTTATAAAGTGGAAATGGCTCATAATGATAGTCCTTAGTCCATATATACTGATCAGGCGACCGGGTTCACCTATGGAATTAGAGATGGAATAATATATAAATGTGACTTCGCTCGAAAAACAAAAGAAAAATTATTGAATTGCAGGGACTTATGGCCTATAGAAGATGTATACGGCTTTCTGGTGAGTTCAGATGAATGAGAAAAAATATACAAATACTAAGGTTATTGTAGAAAGATATGATGAGCTGGAGTATGAGCAATATTTACAGAGAATTAATACTGAATTGATGGCTGGAAAAGGTCCAGACCTGATTTATAGTTATTTTCCTTTTGATGAGTATCAAGAAAAAGGAATGCTGTTAAAACTGGATGATATGATAAATAATGATCCTGAATTTGATATGACCGATTACGACCAGACAATAATTAATGTTTATAGAAGCAAAGATGGGTTTTATGTTATGCCGGTTAGCTATATTGTAGATAGCTTTTTAGTCAATAGTACATTGGTGTGAGACAAAGGCATGGAGCTAAATGATAATTGGACATGGTTGGATCTATATAACATGGCAAAAAAAGCAAATGAAAAGCAAAGCCCGAAATGCTATGCCATACCTAAAACACCTGAAGGTTACTTGTTTAGAGAAGTAATTTTCAAAGATATAGACTATTATGTGGATAAAAATGAAAAGTATGCTTTTGATACAAAGGAATTTACTGATGCATTAAAACTCTTAAAAAGAATAATGGATGAGCAAATAGAGCATCCGGATATAGATTTACGTACTGTCATAAAACCTGACGGGGAAATCGAACTTGATGACATTTTATTTCTTCCTATTCAGCTTTTTTCGTATGACAATATAGTAACTTATAATGTCTACTTTAAAAGTATAAATATTTTGCCTGTCCCAAAGGGATTGTATACGGGTGCAAAAGAAATTTGGGATGATTATATTGCTATAAATAAAAGTACGTCAAAGAAAAATTAGGCTTGGCTTTTTATAAAATTTCTTCTTTCGGAGGAAATGCAGTTCAAGATGGGAGAGGATGGCTTTCGTGTAAATCTAAAAGCAAGAGACAATTATATTGAGCAGATTTTTGATAATCAAAATTTATATTCTAATTCAAATGTTTATAGGATTACTTCAGAATATATCCAAAGGCTGCAAGGTATAATAAAAGATTGCAACAAGAACTCTTGGGATAGAGGAGAACTCTTTGATATTATATGCGATGGGGTTAAAGCTTATCTCAATAACGAAAGAAGTGCAGAGGAGGCGGCTAAGATCATACAAAACAAGGCGGAGTTGTATCTTAATGAGTAGAAAGTTTTAATTTTTGCTGTTGAGTGAAATATATTGATAACTTTCAAACCGAAAATATGGGCAGAGATGAAACTATATCAAATTTAAATATGAAGGTCACTGTTGAGGAATTTACTTGTGATGCTGTTTGCATCATGTGTTTTGATGATGATTGGAATTAATATAAGGCATGGCTGAAGTATATAGCATATTCAGCTATGCCAAAATTATGTGTCTATTTCAAAAAATGTATAAGATATGGGAGAGTATTAAAGTGAAACGTATAATTCTATCCTTTATTATCATAAGCTTAATATTCACTATATCTTATGGAACAACTCCTGCTACTGGCACCAATAAGGAGAAAGAGCAATTCACCTATGAAGTCAACGAAATATATTCGGCCACTGGAAGCAAAGGAATATCCTCAATTACCATGGGAAACAACGGAGAATTGGCTCTATACAACTATTATGAAAAGAATATATGCATATTTGATAAAGAAGGAACTAAAATCAGAGAGATAGAAGTAGGAGAAAACTGGGACGGGGTATTGACCTTTGACAAGTATAATAAGCTTTATGTACTGCTACAATCTCTTGAAAAGAAAGACAGACAAGAAAATGCATTGTTTAAAAGACAACTTAGGATATATGACACTCAGAGCAATATACTTTTAGACAGAGCAGTATTGTGGAAACTAAAGGGAACAGTAAAGAACTTATTGGAGAAGTAATAGGTAAGATTGAAGCAGTCGCTCAAGGAAATATATACTGTTTGAAAGCAAGCGGAGAAATAGAAATATTGGACAAGAAGCTGAAAAATATTGATATGCTTAAAGGCAGATAATGTTTGGATATTGAATTGGACGAAGAAGATAATATATTGATCCTAGGCTATGGCAGCAACTTGGAAGCATATATAGAGAAAATATCGGGAAAGATTCAAAAATCCATTTGGAAGAGGACTTATAAACAAACTGATATGCCGGAATCCATATACTATAATCCGAAGAGTAAAACTTTATACTGCTTAACTTCACAAGGCATAGCATGGCTCAATGATGAAGGAAGCATAAAGGGAAATATTGCTGGAAGAGAGCAGCTTGGATATTAGGATAATATATTCCTGCTTATTGTGGATGAAGAAGAAAACATATATGTCCAAGGAAGAAGCAATAATACTCAAAAAATATTGAAGCTTACAAGGACAAAAAATAATGAAGAAGGTATCAACAATAAAAAGAAATAGTTGTATATTCTTATTATCCTTCTGATAGCGATGTCAGCAAAAACATCAGCTAAATATCACCAATCCCTTTGATAAAGGCATGAAGCTTTTACCATGGCCCTGGGGAGAGTATACAGATATCAGGCCCTTTGATGCTTATAATGTATCCATAAACAGCAGATCCCAAGTTAAAGAAGAAGCATGGGAGTTTGTGAAATTCCTTCTTGCTGAAGATACACAATTCTATTTAAGCGAAAGAAATTTTGCTGTAAATAGGAAAGCTGATGAAAAGAGAATTGCTGTTTTTGATGAAGAGTTAGAAAAATATAATCTGTTGGGCGAGGATAATATAAAGGCTATAAGCTATATTAAAAATAGCATAAATAAGAATAGAGCTTTAGGCGTACCCGATGAATTGTTCAATACTATCTGGAATGAAATCAAGATATATCTTCCCGGCAGCAGAAGTATAGAAGAAACTGCTAAGGTAATACAAAATAAAGTTGAGTTGTATCTCAATGAGTAAGTTAAAAAGAGAGGAGCAAAATGCAGCAAATGCAGAAGCTAAGGAGAATTTTAAAGGTTGAGTTAAATAAACATCGAGGGCGATCTACTTATTAAAAAAGATATCAAATTGGTGCTACCTTCTGCTAATTGCAAGTTGAGATATAAAAAAGCTGTATGCTATAATTAAACATAATAGGTGAATTATGTTTAATTAACATTAAATTTGTTATATTTTCTTTATAGAGGTGGTCTTCATATGCTTAATATAGCTATATGTGATGATGAGAAGGAAGTATGTGCCTATATGGAAGATGTATTGATGAAGATTGGACAAGCATTTTGTCAGGAAATCTCTATAGAGATATTCTATTCCGGAGAAAGATTATGTAAATCATTATATAAAGGTATATATTATGATATGATTTTTTTAGATATTGACTTAAAAACTATGAATGGTATAGAAATTGGAGAATTTATAAGAGAAACAATAGCTAACCAAAGTACCCATATAGTTTATATATCAGGAAAAGATAGCTATGCCATGGAGCTTTTTGATATAAGGCCTCTCAATTTCTTAATCAAGCCTCTTAAATATGAAAAAATCCAAAAAGTATTTAGAACAGCTTTAAAGCTTATACATCATAATAATGACCTAATTTTTGAATATCAAAAAGGGCACTGTTTTTATAGAATACCATTATATAATATATTATATTTTGAAAGCATAGGTAAAAAAGTTCGAATTGTTATGAAAGATGGTGTAGAAGAATATTATTCAAAATTATCAATAATTCAAAATCAGATTAAAGGAGCTATTTTTATACCTATTCATAAATCATATTTAGTCAACTATGATCACATAATTGAAGCACAGTATGATAAGGTGAGAATATCAAATAATGTTGTACTTCCAATTAGTCAACGTAACAGAAAGGCTGTACGTCAAAAACTACTCCAGATAAGACAGAGTGAGGTAAATAATAATGCTTGATAGTTATGATATTATTTACCTTCTGTCTAATACCTTTGGTACTTATACAATTTTCAAATTTATGACTTTTTTCTTTGAAACTGATACAGCTAATAAAAAAATAGAATTTATTTCCTATGTATTTTATTACTTAACAATAGCCATTATTTATATTATTTTTAATGACCCAACTATTAACTTAATTTCAAACCTAATTCTATTTTTCTTGTTGACACTTAACTATCCATCCTCATTGAAATCAAGATTGGTTGCAATAGTCTACATTTATGCAATACTGTTATCTGTTGAGGTTTTAGTTGTGTTTGGGTTAAGATTTATAAATTTAAATCAATTAAGCGATAATGCAGATATAGAATTAATAACTTCATTGATTTGCACCAAAATATTTTCATACATGGTTATGCTTGCTTTATCAAATTTTAAAATGATAACAAATGATATATATATTCCTCCTATACACTGGATTGCAATAGTTTTAATACCTATAGGAACTATGTTTTCAACCTTTATGTTGATAACCATAGAAACTCAATACAAAATACAATTAATTCTGATAAGCATTTCAATATTGTTCATTATCAATGTATTTGTTTTTTATTTATATGATGCCTTGATTAAATCTTATCATGAAAGAATAGAAAAAGAATTGCTTCATCAACAGAATAATGCCTATAAAAAACAACTGGACATTATAAATCAATCTAATGAGAATATTAGAATTCTTAGACATGATATAAAAAACCATATATCTGTTTTGCAGATTTTAATAGAAAGAAATGATAATAAAGGAGCTTTAGAGTATTTACATAGGATTTTTTATTATATCAGGGAATCAGATAATCACATAAAATCCGGAAACATGATGGTAGATAGCATATTAAATTATAAAATAGATGAAGCACAAAAGCGTGGCATAAAAGTAGATTTAGAATTAAGTGTACCTAAAGAGCTTAATATACAGCCCTTTGACTTAAGCATAGTTCTCGGTAATTTGCTTGATAACGCTATAGAAGCAGTATCAAAATTGGAAAATAACAAAGTGATTAAAGCTTCTGTTAAGTTAGACAGAAATGTTTTTTATATAAACATTTCAAATCCATTTGATGGAAAACTTATATATGAGAACAAAAATCTTAAAACAACTCATGAAGATAAAGAAAATCACGGATTTGGCTTAAAAAGCGTGAAAAAGGCCATTGGCAAATATAACGGTATAATGAATATACATCATACAGACTCCATGTTTAACGTAGATGTGCTTTTATATAATAATTTGTCATAGTTTTTCGAGATAAAAAGCAAATTATAAGTTTTACCAAGAACATATATGAGTTTTACCATTTTTATATATAAAGTATATTTTTGATGTAAGTTAAAGATAAAGAAATTATTTATTTTATTGGGAGGTAATAGTAATGAGGAAAGCATTAATAAAGTTTAGTGGTGTGATTGCTTGCCTTGCCTTGTTTGTAACAAAAATGAATGTAAATACAGCATGTACATTCCTAATTCATCAACCTAAACTGCCAAAAGGCGCAGAGAAACTTCGAAAGTTCTAATTGCTGTGAACATGAGTTATAAAGTTATAGGCGAGCTTATTGTAAGCGGAACCATAAACGCTGAAGAAAGAGATCTATATGAATATGGTTTGCAGCAAGGATTACTCATAGTTCTTAATATACTTACTATAATAATAATTGGCTTTTTACTCAAAATGATTTGGCAAAGTATTATATTTATGATTGTATATATGCCGTTGCGGTCATATGCAGGAGGTTATCATGCAAGGACACAATCAAGATGTTACTTTTTTTCCATATTATTAACTATATCAGTGCTTTTGGCAATACAACTTATTCCTAGTACAAGGTTTAATATTTTATGTATTGCAATGATTGCAGCAATAATCATCTATGTTCTTGCTCCTGTGGAGGATGCCAACAAGCCCTTAGATAAAAAGGAAGTAGAAATATATAAAAAGCGAACAAGGATAATTCTTGTGCTAGAGTTATGTGCTACGATCTTGATGATGGGGTTGAGAGTCAATGGGGGTTCGTTATGTATATCCGTATCAATGTTTGCATTAAGTATTCTGTTGGTTATTGGAAAGGTAAAGAATATTATAAGTATAGGTTAAGCACTTTTGACTCCCTCAATGCTGCTTTTGCATTCTTCTCGTGTTTCAGATATCCTTGTGTTCATTTCGATTCTTACTCTTCATACTCAATAATTCCTTCACCAAATAGGTGGGGAAATTTTATTTTACAATGGAAATTGTAAGTTATACCAAAAACATGTACAAGTTTTGCAATCTTACTCCATAAAGGATTTTTCTCATATAAGATAAAGTTAATAATTGAAACTATATTTACTCATGGATATCAAGTTTTTTTGCAACATTTGAAGCACTATGTTCCTATTCTAAAATTAGACAGGTAATTTCAATCTTAAAACTTTTATTAATTTGTATGCATTAATGAAGATAAAGTATAACAAAAGCCCTATATAAGCTAGACATATAAGTATTGTAGCCTTATTTTAAAGGCAAAGCAAGTTTATAAGAAATGGGGGTGACTCCATTGGATATGGTATATTGACTTATTTATTAATCACAAATGACAGATAGGTTACAGGACTGACAATGCTAAAAATTAAAATTGGAGGTAGAGCTATGTTAAAAAAAATAGTATTATTTCTTTTAATTATAGTAATTATGAGTAATACTCTTATTTTGAGTGCTGATGTCACATCAAAGAATAATTATAAAAATTCCTATACGACAAGTGATAATTGTAAAATAGTAATACCTTTTAGTAGTGAAAAGGCAAATAGATATGAAATTGAAGCTGCAGAAAAATATAGACGAGAAAGATATAATGAGAATGAAAAAATACAACTATATGGTCCAATTATTGAAGATGGAACCGTAAATATAGTTACTTCAACTCCATGGACAAGTGGAGTATTATATGAAGATGGCTCAAAATCTAGTAATATTCTATCTTCGATATTAAATATTACATTAACAATATCATCTTATTTCACAAAAACTGTTTACAATATAGTGAAGGATGTAGCGCTTATTATGTTCCAAACTAGCTGGTCTGAAGTAGTTACTACAGCTCCTGGTTCTGCAAAACTTTCTCATTCGTACAGTTATATTGATAAGCTAGGTTATGTATATAATGAACCATTGAAAGAATGGATCTTAAAAGTTGATATACAAAAAAGACAATGGTTCAGGCATGAATACGCTTCTTTCAAATGTACCGATGGATATACTCGTTCAGGAACGGTAGACTGTATTCCTACAAATGGCTATTCTCCAATAAAAGAAGATTTGAAATACAATTATAATAATGACAGTTATATTAAAGCTGAAGCATCATATAGATATAAATACAACCTAGGGCCATATAGAGATGTTTTTGTGCCGTTATATTAATGATTATGATAAATAATGATTCAATAAAAACATATAAATTTATATTATTTGCTTTTCTTCTTTTATTACCATTGATGCTTTGGTTATTTAGCATAAATAAGGATATGAAATCAAACAATATTATTATGCACGATGAAAAAGAAGTCGATGAGAATCTGCTTATTGATAGCAATAAAAGCGATAATTTTGATTATCATTTATATGTTTATTTGAAAAAAGAAAAAGATGAACATGGTTTTATGAATGTTATTTATAAGTTAAGAATTACTCCAAAGACTGGTAAAATTTATAATAATGTAATGGTTACTGCTTTTTTGGATGAGTCATTAAAAAGTGCATTTGCAGTTCAGAACTTCCTTGGTTTCGGAACCGACGTATCTGAGAATATAACATTTGATTCTTTTAATAAAGGACTTGAAGTCGGACGTTCAACATTGCTGACAGACTATTATGATATCGATACTTTGAAGTACTTTTTGATTAAAGATATTAAGGTTAAAGTTATATGGAAGACAGGGGAAGAATATGTTATACTTTCTCCAGAAAATGTTGAATTAATTTGCGATTAGTAGATATGTTAGTGCTTAATCAAGCCCCTATCTATCTTAGTGTATAAGAAAACAACTTTTACACTAAGATAGATAGGGGCTTTTTATATGTTCATGTACTTAAGGAGCCTTTGTGGTTAAGGGATAAGCTACATTGCATGTAAAGTTGAGAAGATATTGCTATTTTTATATACTATTATTGTTATTGTCAATAAAAATCCCGCAAAAATGGGAAAGAAAATCCACCACTTTGGGTAAAAAAATTTAGTTGGAATCGAATCTTTCTTTTTGTTCTTTCATTCTAAAACTTTCACCTTTAATTAAGACTAAATGGCAATGATGAACAATTCTATCTAGAATAGCTGATGCTAAAATTGAATCATAGAATATATTTCCCCATTCATCAAAAGATTTATTTGAAGTAATGATAACTGAACCTTTTTCATATCTTTTGGAGATAATTTCATAAAAAAGGTCAACAATATGCTCATTTAGCTTCCTAAATCCCAGTTCATCTAGTATAAGTAAGTCTGGAGATAAATAGTACTTTAGCTTTTGATGATATGAGTTATCTGCCTTAGATTCAAATAATACACTCATCATCTCAGATACAGTTGTAAAAATAACTTTATATCCTTGCCTTAGAGCATTAACTCCAAGGCTTATGGCTAAATGGGTTTTACCGGTGCCTGGAGGACCTATAAAAACCACATTTTCTTTTTTTCGTATATATTCACATGTAGCAAGGTTATATATTTCTTGCCTATTTAGAGATGGTTGGAAATTAAAATCATATTCTTCTAATGTCTTAAAAGCCGGAAAGTGAGCTTTTAGTGTGCGTTTTTTATAGCTGTTTTCTTTACGGTTTGACAGCTCATCATCAATAAGTAATTCTAAAAATTCTATGTATGATAAATTTTCTTTTATTGCCTGCTGGTTTCTGGTTTCAAGGGTCTTAATTACACCGGAAAGCTTTAAGTTTTTTAAGTTTTTAATGATCGAAGTATTCATGCTATCTCACCTCCTTCAGACTTAATAGTTTCACATACTCTGAAAGAGGTCTTGATAAATCATCCATATTATCTTTTGTTACAAGGCTTTCAGTATTATCTAGCGCAAGAATATATAAACCTTTTTCATATATACTTTTTATTGTTTGATATTTTAATGAATTAAAGATTAATGCTCTTTTACATGCTTTTTCTATAACTTCATAGCCGTAGTTTTCTGCTAGTTTAAGTACACCATATATTGGTTTGCCCCAGTGATTTTTTTACTCATCTAAAATACAGTCGAAAAATTTTAAAGCATTTGGCCCTATTATCTCCATTTTTTGTCTATACTCTAACTGCAGCTGTATTTTAGTTTTTACTTTATAGTCAGGGTAATAGACAGTATTAGTTGAAAATTGACTTTTACCCTCCATTTTTAGGTGGGTAGCTATTAGTTCATAATTGCTGTATATTTTGTTTAATTTATTACAAACCCATAGAGTAACTTCGCTATTAATAAATCTATACGGAACCGAATAAAAGTTACTTTCATAACATATATGACAATTTGTATTTACTTTTCTTGTAGCCCATACAGAAAAATCATATTTTTCAATAGGAAGTGGCATTAATGCTAGCTTTTCTTCACCTTCAAACACTTCCTTGGGAATTTTTTTAGTAGTACCATGTATTCTAACATTACATATATCGTCTAACCAAGACTTTAATTTATCTGTATATTCTTCATATGTCTTAAAGCTAAGCCCTTTAAAGAAATTATTCTTTACATATTTAACACCAGATTCAATTTTAGCTTTATCAGTAGGGGTCTTTACTCTACATGGTATAGAAGAAAAGCCATGGTATTTACCAAACTCCTTATATTCTCTTTGATATATAGGTTCATAAAAATTAGCTTCAAGTATAGCAGCTTTAAGGTTATCTATCTTAACTATTTTAGGTACTCCACCAAAATATTTAAAGGCATTTTCATGGCATCTAATGAATGTTTCAACTTCTTGATTAAATACTATTTCACAGTACATAAGTCTTGAATAGGAAAGTATCATGCAAAATACCCATGCTTTTTTAAACTTACCCGTAGGGTCAGGTATTTTCCCGATATATCCAAAATCAACTTGAGCTTCTTCACCTGGTAGAGTATTATTTACCATATACACTTTTGTATGTGATTTTTTATATTTACCAACATATTTCTTTACAGTATCATAGGAGCCTGTATATCCATATTCCTGTATATCTTGAAATATTCTTTTTGCACTTAACTCTTGATTAATTTTTGTTTTAATTATTTCTTTATAGGGATCTAAGATAGATGAAACTGGTTTCCTTTTAATTTCTTCTCCCTTTTCGATTCTTATTAATACATTTCTAACAGTTCCTCTATCTATCCCTAACATATTAGCAATTTGAGTTTTGTTATATCCTTTATCAAAAAGGGTTTTTATTGTTGTATACATAGCTTCCCTCAGCACCTTTCTTTCCTCCTTTTAGCTCAGAATCTATATTTTCATTCTTAACTAAAAGGAATTTTTTAGTATCCCTACTGAGGGATTTTCTTTCCCTTTTTTGATGCTTTTATTTTACCATTAACATAATCAGAATTATATGTATATTTTCAATGCTGTTTTCCATGACAGGCTGTAGAGCTGTTGGGTACATCCAATTCCAAGGATACCATGGAAGAAAGACCATACTATTATGAGGCTTTTGATTTAAGTAATGCTATGGATTTGCAATACTTCTCCAGCCTATGTATCAATAGCAAAGGAGAGGTTGCAGTATTTGATGAAGAAAAGGAGAAGATACGTATATTTGATAATAAAGGAGCATTACTGCGAGAAATTCCTGACACCTTTAAAGGAATCATGGCTCTTGCATACGATGATGAGGACAAGCTATATACCCTTTTTCAAAATCAAAATAGAAACGGCAGTGAAGTGACTGGAATGATAATGGAGCTGGCAATATACGACCAACAGGGTCAGAGATTAGGAGATGAGATTGTAAGGGAAATAAAGGGAAACGCAGAATCTTTAAAAGGAAAATATATAAACAAGATGATGATAGATAAAAAAGGAGACATCTATGTTCTTAAAGGTGATGGGACGGTTGAGGTGCTGGACAAAAACTTGAATACTACAAGAAACTGGGATAGAGCTGAATATTCAGATTTTGCTATAGATTATATGGATAATATTATATTGCTGCAAAGAAATACAGGGGGAAAAAGCTATTTACAAAAAATAAATCTCCAAAATGATAAATTTGTATGGGAGAAGGAATTCAAAAATGTGGATGCGCCGGAACATATATATTGCAACTTGGGCACAGGCAAGCTATATGGCATTCAAAACGGTGTCATTTTTACCTATGATTTTAATGGTGATATAGAGGAAAGACTTTTGGATATCAAAGAACTGTCAGCCTTCGATTATATAGATGGATTCATAGTAGATGATGAGGAAGTGATATATGTTCAAAACTATAATGGTAAAAAGTCAAGTATCATCAGCTTCATAAAGCAGGATAAAAACCAGAAGAGCGCCTCAGAGGTAGATAAGAAGAGATTGACCATATACGTAACTTATTATGCTGATAATATTTTTTCAAATGTAGCCTTACAATATGAGAAAGAACATCCAGATGTTGATATAGAGATTAATGTTATCAGTGAGATGTCAGATAAAGAAACTATAAAAAAGTTGAATACAGAGCTGATGGCAGGAAAAGGACCAGATATTATATTTAGTGACTTTCTTCTAACAGATTACATAGAGAAAGGCATTCTTGTGAATCTGGAGGAATTTATCAATAAGAATGAAAGCTTTAATATAGAAGATTATAATGAAAATCTCATAAATGCATCAAAAGCAGAGTATGGGTTTTACTGTCTACCTGTTGATTACAGTATAAATTGTTTTTTGGTGAATACCAAGCTCATGGAGCAAAAGGGAATTGTTTTAAAGGAAGATATGACTTGGGAGCAGCTTTATAATATAGTTGTAAAGGCTAACAGCAGCTCTAAGGAAAAGTTCTATATACTTCCTAAGATGGAGCATGAAGAGTTATATTATTATATAATTTACGAAGATATTAACTACTATATTGATAAAGAAAACAAGGTTGCCAGATTTGACAGTCAGGAATTTATGCAGGCACTGGAGCTTATGAGGCGCATGGTTGATGGGAAATTACTGCATCCTGATTTAGATGTTAAGAAAATTATACGTTCTGACGGTGAGCTTGCACCTGAAGATATATTATTTATTCCTATTTCGTTTTATAGCTATAAGCATATATGGACATATGGTATGTATTATGATGGCTTTCATATAATTCCTGAGATCAGAGGATTAAGCACCGATATAAGAGAAGTGAATGCCCGAAGCATAGCCATCAACAGCAATTCCCAATACAAGGGGGAGGCATGTGAATTCATAAAACTGTTTTTATCTGAAGAAGTACAGTATAAGCTTAGTGAGAGCAATGATTTACCTGTCAATAAAAAAGCAGATGAAAAATCCATGGCAGATATGCTTAGGGAGACGAATGAAATACCTCCCGAATGGTACAGGCCTACAGAGAAGGATATAGGACATCTTAAAGGCTATATGGCAAAAATAAACAAGATTTCCTCCTATGATCAAGAACTGGATAAGCTAATATGGAATGAAATAGAGAAATATATGAAAAATGAAAAAAGTGTGGAAGAAACAGCCAAGGCTGTTCAGAACAAGGTAGAGCTGTATCTTAATGAGTAATCTTATCATTTATTGTCCTATATGGTAAAATTTGATATAATGATTCTGTATAAAGTGAAAAATTCTAGAGGAATAATGTTATCAGTCAGTATGATGGATATGCGGAATACTTAATGCGTTGTGCATAATCATAATACAATGAGGAAGATTATTATGTTTTCGAAATATAGAAAAAAGGAAACTATAATGGCTCTGATTCTTATTGCGCCAAGCCTTATAGGCTTATTGATATTTTATATAATCCCATTTATATGGATGATAATATATTCTTTCTTTGACAGCCCTATAAATGGAAATTTCGTAGGTTTGCAAAACTACATAAATCTGATTAATAATGAAGCTTATAAGCAAGCAGTAAAAAATACAGCTATATTTACAGGAATAAGTGTTCCACTTATCGTTGTCATTTCTTTGTTGCTATCGTTGCTTTTAAATAGCAAAATACATTTCTCACATGGCTTCAGGACTGCCTTTATTGTGCCGCTGGTAGTGCCTGTGGCTTCTGTCATAATATTCTTTGAGCTGTTATTTGACTACAGAGGATTTCTAAACAGCTTTTTCAAACTATTTGATATAGCTCCCATTGATTGGTTGAATTCATCTTATGCCATGATAGCCGTTATTATAATATATGTATGGAAGAATGTGGGATATAATATAGTTCTATTTCTTGCCGGACTTCAAGGTATACCCAAGGAATACTATGAAGCAGCCAGCATAGACGGGGCAGGACCTGTGGCCAAATTTTTCAATATCACACTGGTATATCTTATGTCTACCACATTTTTTGTAATAATTATATCCATCATCAATTCCTTTAAGGTATTCAGAGAGGTATATCTTCTGGCAGGAGATTATCCGCATCAAAGCATATATATGCTTCAGCATTACATGAATAACGCTTTTAGGAAGCTGGATTATCACAAGCTGGTGACTGCCGCCATATTGATGACTTTGGTGATTTATATATTTGTCTTCATTCTGTTCAAGGTGCAAAAGAAAATTAATGATGCCATAGGCAATTAGGGGGTGGAAGTATGAAAGGATTGAAGCCCAAGATGACAACTGCATTTCTCATGCTTATGGCTCTGCTGATGCTGTTTCCTCTGATTGTCACAGTGACAAACTCTTTTATGAGCAGTTCAGAGATAGCAGATAACTACAGCAGTTACGATGGGGAAACAGAGGAGAATAAGTTTTTTTCCATAAAGTTAATACCCAGATCTGTAACCATAAGACAATATTATGATGTGCTAATCGCTAAATCTAAGTTTTTGAGAATGTTTTGGAATTCTGTTTTTGTAGTTTTGCCTATTGTAGCAGGACAGGTCATCATATCCTCCATGGCCGCCTTTGTTTTTGCCAAGGTGAAATTCAAAGGCAGGGATTTTTTGTTTTTTATCTATATCATCATCATGATGATGCCTTTTCAGGTGACTTTGGTGCCCAATTACATTACCTTGGATTTGTTAGGTCTTATAGATAGATACTCAGCAATAATTTTTCCGGGAGTCTTCGGGGCTTTTGGAGTATTTTTGCTGAGACAGTTTATGATGACAATTCCCAATGAATATATAGAAGCAGCAAGAATAGACGGCTGTTCATTGATGCAGATTTTTTTCAAAATAGTTCTACCCATATCAAAAGGAGGCATTGCATCACTAGCCATATTATCCTTTATTGACAACTGGAACATGGTGGAGCAGCCTTTGATATTTTTGAAGGATGCCAATAAATATCCCCTTTCTATATATCTTGCCAATGTAAACAAAGGGGAACTAGGCATTGCTTTTGCTGCCGCATTAATATATATGCTTCCTATGCTGCTCATGTTTTTATACGGAGAAAATTATCTGGTGGAAGGTATTTCACATTCTGTCATAAATGATAAAGGAGTGGACTAAGTTGAACACATCCGAAATAAGAAAGCCCATAATGGATAGAAAGAAAAAAGTATTGAATTTTGCCAAGGTTTTTCTTGGCGTAATCATATTTCTCACTTTTTTCTCCAAGAGCTTTTATAGTTGGACTTTACCTAAGGTCAGAACAGAGAGCATTGGCTCCGGAAGCTTGAATAAGGAAATAATGGGTAACGGTACAATCACGGCAAAAGAAAGGATAGAGCACTATGTGGCAGTAAGGAGTCAGATAAAGGACATAAAGGTCAATGTAGGCGATGAAGTAAAAAAAGGTGACATTATTATGGTTCTTGATAAAAGTGAGTTAGAGAAGCAACTTGAAAGAAAAAACATTGAACTTTTAGAGCTTAAGCTTCAGTATGATAAATTGGTGGATCATAGAGATTCTAATTTGGCGAACGACTACGAGAAAAAGATGATGAAATTGGAGGATGACCTTCATCAAAAAGAAAAGGAGTATCAATTATGCAAGGAATTATATGAAAAGGGATTGGAATCCAGGAACAACTATGAATCAAAGGAAAAGGACTATTATAATGCACAGTTAGAGATTGAGAATCTGAAAAAAGAGTTTGAGATGGAACTGGAAAACAGCAGCAGGGATATTGAGGCTGCAAAGCTGGCTATAGATATGAAGGAATTGGATATAAGAGATATTGAAGAAAGTATTAAAAATTGCACTATTGTGGCTCCATCCCATGGTATTGTAAAGGAGATAAACTTCAAGAAAGGCATGATGATAGATGATTCAGTGCCTGCATATGTGTTGGATAATATGAAGAGCGGTTTTGAGATGAAAGTGGAACTGAACAGTGATCTTTCCAAGTACATAAGTCTGGGAGACCAGGTGGAAATAAAAATTAAGAACCAGGGGAACAAGGTTATCGATGGGGAGATAAAAGCCATTAATGATAAGCAGAATGACTACAGCAAAAAAGTTGTGACAGTGGATTTGGGAGAGGCAGATTTGTCGGGAGGAGAAGCGGGAGAGCTATATCTAAGGAAGAAGATTGGCTCCTATGATGTTATAGTACCAAGATCTGCAGTTAATAAGGACAGCGAAGGAGAATATGTGTATGTGCTGGAAGAGAAGGAAGGCCCCTTAGGTGTAGAATATTATGTGTCAAAGAGAAATGTTACCACAGGGGATTCGGATAACAGCTATGTTGGCTTGCTCTCAGGCCTGCTGGGAAATGAAACTGTGGTAGTCTACAGTAATAAGAGCCTCTATGATGGATGCCAAGTGATATTGGAAAAATAAAGTGAGGTGGGGGTGAATGAAAAATAAGTGGCTATATGTAATAATGTTTGTTTTTATCATTACTATGCTTCTTACAAAATCTTTATATTTAAAATCTCAGGATATTAGCGGCCGAGTAGGATATGACCGTTTTACCGTAAGGCTTAAGGGAGATTCATTGATAGAAAATGCTTTTGATGTAAGTGATATAGAAGAATTGGAAAGGACATTGAATCCGGAGCTTATGACTTGTTATGCCCTTGATAAAGGACAGGTGGCATGGGAGAAATCAAGAAAAGAAGCTGTCATATGCGGCATAAAAGGTGACTTCAACGAATTTTATAATATGAGAGTAAAAAGAGGCTCTTTTCTAAATGAAATTGATTATGACAATGAAAGCTATGTTGCAGTATTAGATGAAGAACTGGCAGCAAGCATCTTTGGTTCAGATGACATTATAGGCTTAGATGTAAAAATATTTGATAAAAAGTTTAAAGTCATTGGAATTACAGGTAATGATACTTCCATAGCCGGCAGGCTTATTGAGAAAGATTTAACATATGCATACATACCTTTGAACACAATGGATGATGCAAATGGAAGCTATAGTATTGCAAATATTGAGCTTAAAGCAGAGAAGGGTTCATTGGATAGATCCGTCATAGAGGATAAAATTACTTTGACTGGCAGAAATACTGATGATTTTTATATTGAGGATTGGAACAGCATAGGCATAATAAGCAGGCAGAGGTTTGACATATTGTTGTTTATCACAGGTATATACTTGATATGGAATCTGTTGCTTGTAATTTATGATATATCTGGAAAGTTTATAGCTCTTATAAAAAGCTATTTGAAAGAAAACTATTTTTCCGATGTAATCAAAATCATATGGGTAAAGTTTTTAATAGCCTTTGGAAAAACGGCAGGAATTTTAACCGCCATAATATTTATATGGAAAGAAATATCTTTTGATTTATATATATTACCGGAAAGATTTCCAGAAGATCCAACCAGCATAAGTGAAATTTTGGGGATTGGGAAAAAAGCCTTAATGGAAACTATCAGGACGGATTATTCTTATATGCATCATAATAACTTGATCATTAGCTTCTTGAATAAGCAGGGAAGCATGATTTTCCTTGTGGCTTTAATTTGCGAGATTTACATATTATTCTTTATGTTGAAAAACATAAGAGCTCATTATGGTAGTATGTTGGAAGCTGTGAAAGGATTGGGATTATGTTATGCAGTTTCAATTCTGCTGTCTTATCTTATCATTTATAGCATGGGTCTTCCTGTAGAGCTTTCTATTAAATCAATGATATTATTGTGGGCAGGATTTTTTACTATAGCTGTGGTTAAAGGAAGCAAATTTGTGGAGTCAGAAAGTGTGGGGGTAAAAAATGAGCAAGGTTGTGCTTAATAATGTAAATAAGATATTTGACAATGGCTTTCATGCTGTTAAGAATCTGAACCTGAGCATGGATTCTCAGGAGTTTGTGGTGCTGGTAGGACCTTCAGGCTGCGGTAAAACCACTATTCTCAGGATGATAGCGGGACTTGAGAAGATAACAGAAGGAGAGCTTTATATAGATGATAAACTGATGAATAATATTGAAGCTAAAGATAGAGATATTGCTATGGTTTTTCAGAATTATGCTCTTTATCCCCATATGTCAGTTTATGACAATATGGCCTTCGGATTGAAAATGAGGAAAGTGAATAAAAAGGAGATATATAATAAAGTTACAGAAACTGCAAAATCCCTTGGAATAGACAGCCTGCTCAAGAGAAAGCCCCATGAGCTTTCAGGAGGACAGAGACAGAGAGTTGCTCTGGGAAGAGCCATCGTCAGAAACCCAAAAATATTCCTTATGGACGAGCCTTTATCAAATCTTGATGCTAAGCTGAGAGTGCAGATGAGGGCAGAGATCATAAAGCTTTATCACAAGTTGAATACAACTTTCATATATGTTACTCACGATCAGACGGAAGCTATGACTATGGGGACAAAGATTGTGGTTATGAATGAGGGGGAAGTTCAGCAGGTTGCTGATCCCCAGACCATATATGACAAGCCTGCCAATGTGTTTGTAGCTTCTACCATAGGAAATCCTCAAATGAATTTTATTGATGCCCGTGTGGCTAAAGAAGAGGGTGGCATATATCTGAGATTTGGAACCTTTAAGGTGAAGATGTCTGCTGATGTATCAGAATTGCTGCTGAAATCAGGATATATAGATAAAGAGGTAATAATGGGTATTAGACCTGAGAACATAATGCTTGATCAAGAAAACAAGAGAGAAGCTTTGTCATTGAAGTTAGAGCTTATGGAAAATTTGGGTTCTGAGAACATATTATATTTTGAAATTATGGACAGCAGCTTGGTGGTGAAGGCAGAGCCTAAATATAGGGGTGCCATAGGAAGTTATATGAATTTATACTTTGATGTGGATAAAATCCACATCTTTGATAAGGAAACAAAGGAAGCGGTCATTTGAAAATTTGACCAAAAATTATCCAAAGCAGCTTCATAATATGGCTAAAAACACAAGTGCAGCCTGATGCTGCACTTGTTTGTATGGAACTTATTGGGGGAAAATGTCTCTCCACATTCTTCTGTTGAATCTTATGCCTTCATAATCATCATTAAATACTTCGTCATCAAATTTTGTGAAGCTTGGATCGAAATCCAGGGTATAGAAATCTGCATCAAAAATTCTTTTCATGTGAGGATATTTGCTTTCATCATTTTCATCATATAGAATTTCATCTTCAAAATCCTTATACTTCAAGTCAACACCCCACTTTCTACTTATTGACATCATTATCCAAAACATCTCTTTTTGGTTTGGCATCATTTTTTAACTTTGCCATTACTAGGTCGCTATGACTTACTGCTTTTAAAGCTCCGTCAGGTAGCACATTGGGCAAGTTTTTCTGATCCATAATACCCCTCTTTCATTTTTTCAGTCGTTGGAGATATAATTAAAATCATATACTTTTTAACATCAAAATTTGTTATGCTATTCTGTACAGATTATTTTTTGCATCAAGAATCTCAATATACAATGTATTTTTTGATATGATTTGACAGTTGCAAAAAAAATACTAAAATATTTAATGCAAAGAACTTTTTCGGAGGGGTGTATATGAACAGAGAGAGTGGAAGCATTTCAATTCAGACAGAGAACATATTTCCAATTATAAAGAAGTGGCTATACTCCGATAAGGATATATTTGTAAGGGAGCTTATAAGCAACGGAGTAGATGCTATAAATAAGCTCAAAAGACTGGCATCCATCGGAGAAGCGGAGATTTCTTCCGAGGAGAAGTTTGAAGTCAAAGTATCCTTCAATAAAGATGAGAAGACTATAAAGTTCATAGATAATGGTATAGGAATGACTGCCGAGGAGGTAAAGAAATATATCAATCAAGTAGCTTTCTCGGGAGCAAAGGAGTTCATAGAGAAATATAAGGACAAGATGGGAGAAGAGGCAGAAATAATAGGACATTTCGGACTAGGATTCTATTCAGCTTTTATGGTGTCCAAGAAAGTAGAGGTTGATACCCTGTCTTACCAATCCGGAGCAGAAGCTGTAAAGTGGATAAGCGAAGGTGGAACAGAATATGAGTTGACATCTTCAGAAAGAGCTTCAAGAGGGACCACCGTAACTCTTTATATAGATGAAGAGAGCGAAGAATTTCTTGATGAATATAAATTGAGGGGAATCATACAAAAACATTGTGCCTTTCTTCCTGTAAAGATATATCTGGAAGATGAGAAATTTAAAAAAGAAGGTGAAGACAGAAAACCTCTTAATGATATTAATCCTCTATGGCTTAAGAATCCTAAGGATTGCACCGAGGAAGAATATAAGGCATTTTATAGAAAAGTGTTTAATGATTTTAACGATCCATTGTTCTGGATACATCTATCGGTAGATTATCCTTTTAATCTCAAAGGAATACTTTATTTTCCCAAGCTTCGCCATGAGTATGAAATCAGCGAAGGGCAGATAAAGCTTTATAATAATCAGGTATTTGTAGCAGATAATATAAAGGAAATAATTCCGGAATTCTTAATGCTTCTGAAAGGTACAATAGATTGTGCAGATTTGCCTTTAAATGTATCCAGAAGCTTTTTGCAAAAGGACAGCAATGTAATTAAGCTCTCAAAACATATCACTAAGAAGGTTGCGGATAAGCTGACAGAGCTATTTGAAAAGGAAAGAGAAAAATACGAAGGCTTCTGGAAGGATATAAGCCCATTTATCAAATATGGTTCAATAAAGGATAGAAATTTCTATGACAAGATTAAAGATGTATTAATATTTAAGTCCATAAACGGAAATTATCTCACGCTGAATGAATACTTTGAAAAGACAGGCGGCAAAAAAGAAGGAGATAAGGAAGAAAACAAGATATTCTATGCCAGCGATGAGAAAAAGCAGCATCAATATATTAAGCTATTTAAGGATCAAGGTTTGGAGGCTGTTGTATTAGACTCGGTCATAGACAATCATTTCATAAGCTATCTGGAAATGTATGAGTTGAATGTGAAATTTTATAGGATAGATTCGGATTTGGCAGATAGCTTAAAGGATATAGAAACGGAAGGTAAAGAAGATAAAGCCAAAGAAGAAAAGCTTGTCGAAGAGGTAAAGAAAGCCTTAAACATTGAGAAATTGGAAGTAAAGCTTGAGAGGCTTAAAAATGATGAAACCCAGGCAGTGCTCTTAATGGCAGAACATGAAAGAAGACTCCAGGAAATGAGTGCCATGTTTGGCGCTGAGGAAATGAACAAAATGTTCAAGGGTGAAGAAACATTGATACTCAATAAGTCCAACAACCTTGTAAAAGCTTTGGGAAGCTTGATGGATAAAGAGGAAAAGAAAGAAGATTTCCAAATGATATGCAGCCATATATATGATTTGGCTCTTATGGGCAGCAGAGGATTAGATGGAGATAAGCTGGAAGCATTCCTAAAAAGAAGCGGTATGATCTTAGAAAGACTGGCAAACATATAATATGTAGAAACTTGCCTATTTGTGTTCTATTAAATATCAGGAGTTGATTTTTTGTATATTGCCTGGGAAATATTCAAAATGCTAGAAGAGCACTTGTTATTGGATGATAAGCCATCGAAATTCTTGTCATATGAAGCAGAAGAAGCAGGCTATTTCGACAGACATCCTTTTACAATGTTGAAAAAATTAAAAGATATACCTCAATCACCGGAGCATCATCCTGAGGGAAATGTATGGAACCATACTTTGTTGGTGGTGGATGAAGCAGCAAAGAGGAAGGATGAAAGTGAAGATAAAAGGGCTTTCATGTGGGCGGCTTTGCTTCATGACATAGGAAAGGCTCCTGCCACCAGAATGAAGAAGGGTAGAATAGTTGCATATGACCATGACAAGATGGGGGCGAAGATGGCAGTTGAGTTCCTTGAAGCTCTGACAGATGACAGGGAATTGATTGGTAAGGTTTCAAAACTGGTCCGATGGCACATGCAGATTCTTTTTGTGGTGAAGGATTTGCCCTTTGCTGATTTGGAGAATATGATGAAGCAGGTTTCGTATAAGGAAGTGGCTCTGCTAGGAATCTGCGACAGATTGGGAAGAGGAGAATTGACCCAAGAGCGCATACAAAAAGAAAAGGAAACTGTGGAATTATTTGTCCGCAAATGCGAGGAAAGGTTGCGGTATAGCGGTTGTAGCTGTATGGAATAAGCATATGTGCAGTTGCACATATGCTTATTCTTTGGTTAGTGCAGTTTCCTAAAGTATAATAGTTGTTATCCTGAGCGTTAAGCTAAAGACCTTATTTGCAGAAGGAATATACTAATTCCTGTAGCAGGGTAGAAAACTTAAAGCCATGCGGCAATACGATAAAATCAAAGGGATATATGAGAGAGCATTAGAGTCACCAAAGTTAATAACCTGATGCGATATTATATATCCATTTCATTGGCTTTAGTCTCTACGATGGGTATATCGGATCCTTTAGTGTCTTTTAGTGTCCTCAATAAAGAACCCTCTGCGCTAATCCGTGGATACGGCCGTGCTAACTTGTGTTCCTCAAAGCGACCCAAAAGAATACCCTAATGCCAGAGACCAGCGGCTGGTGACTAGAGACAAGACCTAAGATGAATACACTAGGCTTGCTATAATATACAACTTACCAACTCATCCAGACTAATATTCTTGAAATAATTATCTATATTGACATCTTTCAGAGCATCTCTTATTTGGCTTTCTTCATATCGTTTGCCTTTGAGCAAGTTTTCTATTTCTTCCAGATTGTCGCTGCCGAAGAAGTCACCATAGAATTTAATGCTTTGGATTATACCATCCTTAACATTTGATAAAGTTTCTATTTTGCCATTGGCAAATCTTTTGGAGCGTCTTACATTGAACTCCGGTGATTCACCATAGTTCCATTCCCAAGTAATATACTTATTTTTCATTAAGGAATTTATGTTATTCAAATCCTTTTCAGTAAGTTGACCTTCTTTTAAATAAGTGTCTTCATCAAACATGTACTTTAGAAGCAGCTCTTTAAACTCCAAGACTGTTATGTCCCGGGGCAGATAATCTTTTATATTAGTGACTCTGGCTCTCACGGATTTAACACTTTTAGACTCAAACTTATCTTCAGATACCTTTAATGCTTTAGACAACACATCCATATTTGAGTTGAAAAGCAAGGTGCCATGATGAAGAAGTTTTCCGTGTTTTACCAATTGGGCGTTGCCGGAGAATTTCTTGCCATCTATAGTTATATCATTTCTACCGGATAATTCCGATTCTACCCCTAATTTTCTCAATGCCTTTATGATAGGTATAGTGAATTTGCTGAAATCATAATCAGCCTTTTCAATGCCTTTTATTATGAAGCTGTAATTAAGATTTCCCAGGTCGTGGTATACGGCACCGCCTCCTGTGATTCTCCTGACTATATTTATATTCTTTTCCTTAACATATTCGGAGTTTATTTCTTCTGACGTATTCTGATGTTTCCCTACAACTATTGTATTGTCATTCTGCCATAGGAGAACATAATTCTCATTATCATCTAGATTAAATAGATACTCTTCTAAAGCCAGGTTGAAATAAGGATTATTGCTTTCGTTTTTTATGTAAATCATATAATTCTCCTTTCCATAATTTTGTAATATTATAGCATAAGATATTATTCCTTTTGAACAATAAAAAAGCAGCACAAGCTGCTAAAAATAGATTTTGTTTTTTATTATGTCATTTTTCATATGGTTGGCTTCTTTCAGATAATTATATGCTTTTTCAAATTCTCCCATTTGATAATATATATCAGATGCAGATTCTAAAGCAAAAGCTAAAAGCCTTGAACTGCCAAACTTTTTCATTTTTTCTATGGCTGTAAGTATAGGATCAATTGATTTATTCAACTGTCCCAATTTGGAATATATAAGACCTTCATATACCTTGGTGCTCCACATCATAAGATAATCAAGTTTATGAGAGGCATAATCAGGATAAAATACATGTTTGATATTTTCTAAAGCTTCATCATACTTGCCTAAATAATATAATGCTTTTGCTTTTTCTCTATAATAGAAATATTCATGATGAGGAGCATTTACCTTTTTCATCTGTTCAAGATATTCCAATGCCTTATCATAATTTCCTATTGCATTTTCATGTACTACTTTTACAGAATATATATACTTCATGATCACCTTGTTTTCTGTAAAAACTGCAAATTGCTCTGCTTTTTCAATATTTATTTTGTAGTTCTCGTGATCACCTTGAATGTAGTTCATTACAGCTTTAGATCTATATAGCTCATCAGCCTTATAATAAACACCGGTAGTTTTTGAAATTTCCAATGCATCATCTAGGTACTTTGAGGTGACATCAAAATCTCCTATTGCGGAATAAAAGACAGATAGACCATGAAGCAACTCTATTTCAAAATGTATATCTCTGTTAGGGGATTTATCATATATTTCCTTTGCCTTTAGATATATATCTATGCATTTTCCATATTCAAAGTTTCTCCAATGCTCAGTTGTTGTTTCGGCATAAGATTTTGCTGCTTCTATATAAAAGTTGTTATTGAGGTATATTTCATATGCTCTGTAGAATAGCTTTACAGCTTCTGCAAGCTTATCCAATTCCATCATGCATTGGCCTTTTTTATATAATATGTCTCCCATAAGCTTGCTATTGTCGTACAGGGATGTTAAATGCTCCAATTCTTCTATACAGACCAATGCCTCTTTAAAAGCGTTGCTTTTTATTAATTCGTCTATTTTTTTCAGTTCATTTACAATATGATCATAGCTATCTTTATCATCATTATCATTTTTAACTAAATGGTCCGAGGATTCATCAATAAAGTATGATACAGGTTTATTTAACTTTTTTGCAATAAATTGAAGGCTTTTCATTGAGGGCATGGCAAGGCCGTTCTCAATTTGGCTCAACATGCTTTTTGTCATTTCCGGCTCAGCCAATTGAGCTTGAGTCATTTTTAGTTCTTTTCTAAGTTTTTTTATTTTGCTTCCTAAACTGGAATCCATATTATCACTCACTTTGCTTATTGTAGTTAAATTATATTATATTATTTGCGATATTGCAATAAACATGGCATTTGAGAAACTGTATAGCAAAGAAAGATTCAAAATAGTTAAACTCATATATTGACTTAAGCATATACTAAGAATATAATGAAGTAAAGTTTAATATTATTAAATATATATTTTAATATAATTTAATAATTAATTAAGGAAGTAGTCCTTGATATAATAAAAGGATTCTCAGTGAGAACGTATTTTTAAACATCAGGGAAAAGTTTAATATAATATGAAAATAACAGGGGGGCATTATAATGTATAAATATATGCTGAAACATAAGCTTTTGACTGTGTTTAATATAGCATTCACAATAATAGATTCTGCGTTAAATGTTGCATTAGCTTTAGTATTAAAACTATTGTTTGAGGCCGGTTCCTCTGGAAGTATTATAGAGCTTAGAAATGCAATTGTAGTATTTTCATTATATATTTTTGTATCTTCTATTGTCTGGATGATATTAAAAGCATTAAGGGCCAGTTTGTTAAGAAAATGCCTTACAGATTTAAAAAATCAGATTTTCACCAAAATAATTTATCGAAGTATAAATGTATTCAATGAAGAAAACAGTGCAAAGAGCATATCTTTATTGACGAATGATATAAACATACTGGAACAGGATTATTATACAAATCTGTTTGAATTGCTCACTAATCTGGTTGGTTTCATTATTGCTACTATAGCTTTGATAAGATTGAACATATACATAGCATTATTTATCTTTATTTTGGAATTGATTCCTTTAAGCATGCCCGTTGTATTTGGCAAATCATTAAGCAAGCATAAGAATAAATATTCTGATTCCATAGGATTGTTTACAGTAAAAATCAAGGATATTTTTTCCGGATTTGAGGTAGTTAAGGGTTTTAATATTGAAAAAAGGATATTGAAGGATTACAGTATATCTAACGGTGAAGCAGAGTTAGCAAGGTACAGATATAATATATTTGCCGGAATAACAGATTCTTTAGCTTTAGCTTTTGGTTTGATTATGTTTTTAGGCACTATTGGATTGAGCGGATATTTTGTAATAAATGGGAAGATGACCATAGGATATATGATCGCAGCGACACAATTGATGAATAACATTGTGAATCCTCTTGTAGCACTATCTTCAAGACTTAACCGATTAAAATCCACAAAACTAATTGAGGACAAAATAAATGATATTCTCAATAAAGAAGATGGAAGCGTTGAAGGAATAAGCAAGAATTCTTTTGATGATAAAATATGTTTTAATAATGTTTCTTTTTCCTATGACGGAGAAAAGAATGTATTAAAGAATGTCAACTTTACCATTGAGAAGGGCAGGAAATATGCAATCGTAGGAAACAGCGGCGGAGGGAAGTCCACTGTATTGAAACTTCTTTTGAGGTATTATGATAATTTTTCAGGAGACATACTAATTGACGGCATAGACAATAGGAACATAAAGGCTGAAGATTTATATAAGCTTGTAACCATCATTCATCAAAACATATACATGTTTGATAGCAGTATAAAAGATAATATTACCCTATTTGAAGGGTATGATGATACAGATGTAGAAAATGCCATCAAAAAAGCTGGTTTGGGTGCTTTGATTAATAAATTGGATCACGGAATAAACAGTGCTGTGGGTGAAAATGGTTGCAATCTGTCAGGAGGAGAAAAGCAGAGAATAGCCATTGCCAGAGCCATAATCAAGAATACACCTATACTTGTAATTGATGAGGCAACATCATCATTGGATAATGAAACGTCCTACAACATAGAAAATTCTATTTTGAACATACCTGATCTTACTTGTATTGTTGTTACTCATAAGCTGAATGAGGATATACTGAAAAGATATGATGAGATATTGGTTTTAAAAGACGGAACCTTGAGCGAGAAAGGTACTTTCGGTGAGCTGATGGGGAAAAAAGGTTTTTTCTACAACTTATATAATGTGGCATGAAGAAGTAACAAATGGGCCGTAGAGGAGTTGCAGATGATTCCCATACAAAATGATTATATTGAATGAAAAGTAACATGTTTTGTACCACCTGAATAATATGATACTAAATGATTAATAAGGTGGGATAACATGTATAAAGAGTATGAAGATGATTTCGACAGATATGAAGAACTTGAGGATAACGTGGATGAATTTGTCTGCCCTCTGATGAGGCAGGGACCCTTTGGACAGTTTATGCCTCCCTTTGGGCCAGGCTTCCAAGGACCTACGCAAGGCGGACCTTTCCAAGGACCTGCTTCGGGGCCACCATCAGGACCTCCGCCGAACTTTACGCCACAACAATCCGCTGCCGGGGGAGTCGGGACATTTGCCGTAGATGCAGGCGCAATCAGAAGATGTACATTTAGATTTGTATATATATGGCCTGATAGAGGAAGAGGCTTCTGGGCATTTCTGGTATTCGTAGGACCTCGTTCTGTAGCGGGTTGGAGATGGAATGGGCGAAGATGGGTATATTTTGGAATGGATCTAAGAAGAATTGAGAGCTTCCAATGCTTCTGATTTTGAAAGGCGGAGAAAAGTCTCCGCTTTTTTGTGTATTTGTTGAAATCGGAAAAATACTGAATTATTCTATATATAGAGAGAATAAGAAATTATTGTAATATTATAGGAGGTCTTGTAAATGACTAGGATAATAGTTGATAGTACATGCGATTTGCCGGATGAATTGATGGAAAGCTACGGCATAAGCATGTTGCCTCTAACGGTTAGCATAGATGGAAAAGAATATTTTGATAAGGTGGATATAAAGGTGGATGAGGTGTATGAATCCATGAGAAAAGGAATATGTCCTAAAACATCTCAACCTAACCCATCAAATGCTTATAGTTTATTTCAGGAATGCATTTCCAAAGGTGAAGATTTTATATTTCTATCTTTTTCGTCCAAACTGTCAGGCACATATCAGACTATCTGTTCAATAGTAGAGGAGCTAAAAGAAAAGTATAATAATATAAAAATGGAAGTCATTGATACCAAATCCGGTTCTTTGGCTACAGGTTTGATCGCATTGCAGGCATCAAAACTTGTGAAAGCTGGAAAAAGCTTTGAAAATGTCATTGATGCTGTAAAGAATATGATTCTGCATATTGAGCATGTTTTTACCATAACGGATTTAAGCTGGCTTATAAAGGGCGGGAGGATAAGCAAGACTGAAGGAATAATTGGCAATATGCTTAGCATAAAGCCAATCCTCCATGTAAATGACGGTGTAATGGAAGTTATACAGAAGGTTAGAGGAAAGAAAAAAGCTTTAAAGGAATTATTGGATATTGTGGAAGAGAGAATGAGCAAATTCCCTGATCAGATTATAGGAATAAGCCACGCTGATGATATTGATACTGCCAAGGAGTTACAGGCCATGCTTCAATCGAGAATGGGAGAAGCTAAAGTTATTGTCAGCAAGATAGGAAGTGTGTTAGGTTCCCATCTAGGAATTGGAGGAGTAGGAGTATTCTTTTTCAATGATAAGATTGAATCATACATAGATTAAATGCTATACCATTGATGGACCTTAGAAATGGTTTTGGTATAAATATATGGAAGACCTAAAATAATATATTATTAATTATGGAATCGAGAGCTCAAGGAGTTGTCTTAATTATAAGGGATTATTATTTGAGTTAACGATTCTATTTTTTACTGAATGAAATGAGCATGATTTTTTTAAAAGTGCTTATAATATATGATACTAAAGAGTATGAGGAACCAAGATTATGAGGTATTGTCATGTTTATCCCAGATAGAGTGATTTTTGAAAAAGATGCATTTCAATATAAAAAGGCTGTAGAGCTTTTTGATTATTTTCGCAGCAAAGGTATAGAAATCATAAGCCTAAGCTCAAATAGAGTTCAGGGTATACCGGGAGATAGTCCGGCAGAAAAATATGCAGAAGGGAAAAGGACCTTGGTCATTGGCGTCAGGAAAACCTTGAAATTTCAGACATGCAAACCTTCTGCTCATTTTCAGCTTCCCTTGGTATCGGGCTGTGTTGGACAATGTGAGTATTGCTATTTAAATACTCAGTTGGGGGATAAGCCGTATATAAGAGCATATGTAAATATAGAAGAGATTCTTGCTCAGGCAGATAAGTATATTAAGGAAAGGAGAGATGATATAACCATATTTGAAGGATCTGCAACATCTGATCCCCTTCCCGTTGAGCCTTATACCAAGGGGCTAACTAAAGCAATTGAATTTTTTGCCGAGAGGCCTAATGCAAGATTTAGGTTTGTGACGAAATTTTCAAATGTTGAAGACTTTATTGATGCAGAGCATAGAGGTAATACATCTGTCAGATTCAGTTTAAACATAGATGAGATAATTAATAACTATGAACATAAGACACCATCAGCAAGGAAGAGAATAGAAGCTGCTGCAAAGGTGATAGAAAAGGGGTATCCTACAGGCTTTCTTATTGCTCCTGTGTTTTTGGAAGAAGATTGGAAAAAAGAATATGATGCTCTTTTGAAAATGTTAAAAGATAATATTTGCCATATATCAAATAAGGATATAAGTTTTGAAATCATATCCCATAGATTCACTGCTAAAGCTAAAAATAAAATTCTTCAAGTATTTCCAGGGACTACTTTACCTATGAATGAAGGAAACAGGAGCTATAGATTTGGACAATTTGGATATGGCAAATATATATATAATAAAGAGCAGATAGAAGATATGAAAGAATTTTTTCAAAAAGCCATAAGAAACTACTTCCCTGAGAGCAGAATACTGTACATTATATAATTCATAATTATTCAAATAATTAAATCATATTAGTAGCAGGGAAAAGCCACCATTAATAGATTGTAATAGAGAAGTGCAATCTGATTAATCGGGGGTTTTTTTATGTTTCCATATAAAACCGTACCAGAATTATGTGAAAAAATTTGGGGTGGATATAGATTAAAGGATTATAATAAATATTTCTCTGGGAAAATTGGGGAAAGTATAGAATTTGACGGTCAGAAACAAGCTATGCCCATTACAATAAAGTTAATAGATGCATGGGATAATCTTTCCATACAAGTACATCCCGATAAGGAAACAGCATTGGAACTTAATGATGGAAACAGCGGAAAAGATGAGCTATGGGTGGTTTTGGACTGTGAAAAAGACTCATTAATTTTCTATGGATTTAATGATTTTTATGACAAAAAAATTATACATGAAGCTGCTTTAGATGGTTCCATAATAAATTTGATGAATAGGATAAATGTAAAGAAGGGTGATTGCATTTTCATCCCCTCCGGAACAGTTCATGCTTTGGGAAAGGGAGTATTGGTTTATGAACTTCAGCAGGCTTCCAATGTAACGTATAGGTTATATGACTGGAACAGAGTGGAGAATGGAAAACAGAGAGAGCTTCATATAGACAAAGCTATAAGAACTATAAAAATTGATAATTATATAACTGCTGAAAACATCATAAACATATATAGTAAGTCCAGTGAAGATTCCAGATTGGTCACTATTGGACAATACGAGCATTTTGGAGCAAGATTTGTAACTTTGAAAGATGAAGAATCTATTATGCAAAGATGCGATGAACCGAGGATAATAACTGTAATTTCCGGCAGAGGATTATTGTGCTTTAAAGGTAAAGAATCATGTTTGGAGAAAGGAGAGACATTTGTAATACCGGCTAATATTGATGAATGCATATCTATAATAGGAATTGATGTATTAAATTACATTGAAAGTTGGCCACGAAATGCAAATCTTTAGATTTGACATAGAACATTATGCTATGGTAGCATTTAAAATATAACAAGGCAAGGTGTTAACATCTGTCTTAACTTCAACAAACATTGTTTCATAAGTGAGAAGGTATCGGAAAGAGGTGTTGCATATGTCTGAAGACATGAGATATGAAGCAAAAACAATGAAAGATGACGGATTTATTGATTGGAATAAGCTTAATTGTAAAAAATTAGTTTATAATAAGAGATTATCAGGAAAGTTCAGATTATATTTGAGCGACAAAGGAGCTTATAAAAAAGCCTTTGAAATAATAGCGAAAAAAAGATATATCAATCATTAATGAAAATAGGCCGTAGAGCCTATTTTTTTTAATTTTTTGAGCAAACTATATTTATGCTACTGACAACTTAATTTAATATTGCAGAAGTTATTTAGTAATGGGGAGGTTTTACAATGTCTAGCAATAAAAACAACTTGAACCTTGAACAGCAAAAATATAAGGATTTTGCACAGCAGCGAGAGCCTAAAAGACCTGTTGTAGCAAACTGCATAAAAGCTTTCATTGTAGGTGGAAGCATATGTGCTTTTGGTCAAATACTTCAATTTTTCTTTATAAAGTATTTTGGATATACTGAAAAGAATGCCGGCGATCCTACAGCAGCAACATTGATAATAATATCAATTCTGCTTACGGGTTTGGGAGTATATGACACCATTGCGCAATGGGCGGGAGCAGGTACTGCGGTGCCAATAACAGGTTTTGCAAATACTATTTCCTCAGCTGCTATAGAACATAGAAGTGAAGGATATGTTTTAGGAGTAGGAGGAAATATGTTTAAGGTGGCAGGGCCTGTAATTGTTTTTGGAACTGTATCTGCTTTTGCTGTTGCTGTAGTAAAAATGGTGATTAACTATATAGGAGGGATGTAAATGGTTAAAGGCAATCAAAGCTTCGTTTTTGAGTCTAAGCCTGTAATTATTTCTTCTGCAACCGTTGGAGGTCCATTAGAGGCAGAGGGTCCCTTGAGTGAGGATATAGATATTTTGCATGATGACCCATATATTGGTCAGGATAGCTTCGAGAAAGCAGAAAAGCTCATGCTGGAGCAGGCAGCCACAAAGGCTTTGGAAAAAGCTGGAGTAAGCAAATATGACGTAGGCATTTTTATCAGCGGAGATCTAATAAATCAAATCATATCAAGCAGTTTTGCTGCAAGAACCATAGGAATACCTTATTTAGGCATATATGGAGCATGTTCCAGTTCCATGGAAGGCCTTACCATAGCAGCATCTTTTGTAGATGGACAAAAAGTTAAATATGTACTTACAGGAGCATGTAGCCACAATAATTGTGCAGAAAAGCAGTATAGATATCCGAATGAATACGGAGCACAGAAACCGCCTACATCGCAATGGACTGTCACCGGAGCGGGAGCATGCCTGTTAGCTTCTGAAGGCAAAGGTCCCAAGGTTACTGCTGCAACCGTAGGAAGAATAGTGGATATGGGACTTACTGATCCATTTAACATGGGAGCGGCCATGGCGCCGGCAGCGGTTGATACCATAGAAGCTCATCTGAGGGACTTAGGAATAGAACCGGATTATTATGACATAATAGTTACTGGTGATTTGGGAGCTGTAGGTCACAAAATCGCTCTGGATAAGTTCAAAGAAGATGGAATTAATATAGACGAGAAAAAATTTATGGATTGCGGAATGATGATTTATGACAGGGAAAAGCAACCTCAGGTTTTTGCTGGAGGAAGCGGTTGTGCCAGTTCCGCTGTAACTGTATATGGCCATTTGCTTAAAAAGATGAGGGAAGGTCATATCAAAAAGATGCTGGCAGTGGCAACAGGAGCTCTTCATTCACCCTTATCCTATCAGCAAAAGGAAAGCATACCCTGCATAGCTCATGCAGTAGCAATTGAAATGTAAGGAGGTTTTATTTTGGAAAAGATTATTTGGGCTTTTATAGTGGGCGGAGCCATATGCGTTATAGGCCAGATAATGATGGATGTTTTTAGGCTCACTCCTGCCCATACTATGAGCACTCTTGTAGTAGCAGGTGCTATTTTAAGTGGTCTTGGTTTATATGAACCTCTTGTGAAATTTGCTGGTGCTGGAGCCACTGTTCCAATATCAAACTTTGGTAATGCCCTTTTAAAAGGAGCACTGGAAGAGCTAAATGAACACGGAGCCATAGGAGTATTGATAGGAATTTTTAAGCTTACCAGTGCCGGTATATCATCGGCTATCATATTTGGGTTTATAGCTTCCATTATATTTAAGCCCAAGGGGTAATATATATTAGTTCATTATCGTGTATTCCTTATTTACAAGTGTAAAGTTACTTTTAAGTCCTGAGGATAAATACACCTTTTTGTCTGTAGTTATAAATATGGCTTCTGTATTATCCAAACTCTCGATAAGCTCCAGCCCCTTATCTACACCTAAAAGGAATATAGAAGTAGAAAGACCATCGGCATCAATGGATTTATCGGTAATTATTGATACACCGGCTAAACCATTATCCGCAGGATAACCGGTTTTGGGATCCAGTATATGGTGGTATCTTTTTCCGTCGACTTCGAAATATCTTTCGTATATTCCTGAAGTGACTACAGCCTTATCAATGACTTCAACTATTCCCATGTAGTCGTTGCGAGGATAAAAAGGATCCTGAATGCCTATTTTCCATGGCTGCTTATTAACATTGGCGCCGAGAGCAAGTATATTTCCGCCAAGATTGATGATGGCATGATTAACGCCATGTTTCTTTAGTATGGTTGCAACTTCATCGGCTGCATAGCCTTTGGCTATTCCTCCCAAGTCTACTATCATGCCGCTTAACTCAAGCTTTGCAGTGAGATTATCCTTATTTAAAGACAGCTTATTATAATCAACCAGCTTTAATTTCTCTACCAATAAGTTATTGTCTGGGATGGCGGCATTTGAAGTGCCTATGTTCCAAAGCTTGACTAGGGGACCTATTGTTATATCGAATTTTCCATCTGATAATTTGGAATAATATCGCCCTTTTTCTAAAACATAAAATGTATCTTCACTTAATTTTACATCTTGTGTACCTGAGGCTTCATTCAATTTTGTAATTTCACTTGGGTTTTCGTTGTTTATGCTCATTTTGGATTCAATTTCACTGATTCGCTTGAAGGCTTCATCAATGATTCTTTCATTCTGGCTGTCATAAAGGGTTATACTAACCTGGGTGCCTAACAGGTAGTTGGATTTTGTCAAAGGGGTATTAGATTGATTCTCTTTAGGAATACATCCAATTGATAAAGAGCAAAATATGGAGAGAATCAATAGTAATATAATATTTTTTTTATTTATAAATTTCATACTATACCTCCATATATTAGATAAAAAGAGTTTTCACAATAGAATTTTATCATAGTATTTAACAATAAACAAATGAATATTATTGGTTTACATATGAATATAATTTGAATAAAATAAGAATTATTTTTATCACAAAATATTTATTGAAATATATCATAAATAATTATATACTATATTAAGCAAGCTACTAATTGACTCAGGTTGTTAGATATTTCTCAAACAACCTAAAGCAATAAATTAGTATAACAGAGTAAGGCTAAAGCCAAATGTTACCAAAAAAATGCATAAAATTTGAGCATAAAGTAATTAAATAATGCATACGCATTCATAAGTGTGGTACTAGGACATTATACAGGTCAGTTATCATTGGAGGCTTTTATTGTCTTTTCTGTTAAGAAAAATATCATAGGAGGGTTAAAATGGAAGCTAAGACTAAGATTGTTATTCTTGGCGCTGGATATGCAGGGGTAGAAGCTGCTAAAGTCTTAAACAAAAGATTTAGAAATGATGACAGTGTAAAGATAACACTGATTGATCGAAATCCATACCACACTCTGCTTACCGAACTTCATGAGATTGCTGGACATAGAACTGAAAAAGAGAGTGTTATGGTAGACCTATATCAGGTTTTTAAGGCTACAAAGGTTGAGTTGGTTACAGATGAAATTGTTAAGGTTGACAAAGAAAAACAGTTAGTTATATCTGAAAGGACAAGCTACGAGTATGATTATCTTGTTCTTGGTGTAGGAAGTGAACCTGCATTTTTCGGTGTTCCCGGAGTAAAAGAACATGGCTTTACTATCTGGTCCTTAAAGGATGCCCTTAAGATTAGACATCACATAGAAGATATTTTCAGAAGAGCAAGAGAAGAAAAGGATCCTGTGAAGAGGAAGAAACTGCTGACAATAGTTGTTGCAGGTTCGGGTTTTACAGGGGTAGAAGTTGTGGGAGAGCTCATGGAATGGAAGAAGCTTCTCTGCGCTCAACATGATATTCCGGAATCGGAGGTTTCATTATATAATATTGAGGCTATGCCCAATATACTTCCCATATTGAAACCCAAGATGCAGGAAAAAGCCAAAAGATATATGCAGAAAAAGGGTGTTAAGGTTCTTACAGGCTCTGCCATAGTGAAAGCCACTGAAGATGGCATAGAGCTTAAGGATGGAACAAAGATTGACACAGAAACATTGATTTGGACTTGTGGTGTACAGGGAAATTCCTTCAATATGGAAACAGGTTTTACCGAAGGAAAGAGAAATAGGGTACAAGTAAATGATTTCTTGCAGACTGCTGACAAGGATAATATATATGCGGTAGGCGATAATGCATATTACGAAATTAACGGAAAACCAATCCCTCAAATAGTTGAAACCGCTATACAAAGTGGTGCATGTGCGGCAAAGAATATTATAGCAGACATAGAAAAGAAGGAAAAACAAAAATTTGAGTTAAAGACCCATGGTTTCATGGTTTCCGTAGGAAGTCATTACTGTGTAGCTGAGTTGATGGGAGTTCAATTAAGCGGTTTCTTTGCTATGTTGATGAAGCATTTGGTTAACTTGCATTATCTCTGGGGTGTAGGCGGAATAAGATTAATATGGAACTATTTACGACATGAATTCTTCCATATGCAGGACAGAAGATCCTTTGTTGGAGGTCATTTATCATTTAGGACTCAGACTCTATGGCTTATACCATTAAGAATATATGTAGGAATACTATGGCTTATAGAAGGATTAAACAAGGTAAAAGATGGCTGGTTGGAACCTGGTAACATCAAGATTGTGCAAATAGCAGGCGGTTCAGGAGCTACCCAGATGGCGGAAGCTACTTCAAGCGCTACTACGGCTGCAGCTTCAGGAGTTACACCCATATTGTCGGCACCTCCCGCAATATATCAGTGGTTTATGGATACAGTGGTTGCACCTAATGCAATGTTGTTCCAGACTATGGTGGTAATCACAGAAATAGGCATTGGTTTGGCATTGATAGCCGGATTATTTACATTCCTTGCTTCAGCAGCATCTATAGGTTTGGCTGCCAACTTTATATTATCTGCCATGGCTGGATACGATATTCTCTGGTATGTGTTTGCTGCTATTGCACTTATGGGTGGAGCAGGCAGGTCATTTGGTTTGGATCACTATGTAATACCATGGATTAAAAAATGGTGGGCTAATACCAATTTCGCACGAAGGCACAATTTATACTTTGATTGATGTTTAAATCCCGTTACCTCAAATGAGACTTCATTCAGAAGAATTATTCCATATAACGGATATATGAAAAACCCCCGCTGAATGCTAGTCGAGTCCATGCTGGAATAAACCGCCCTATGATACCCGTCTTGTAAAATGACGGGAACTTAGGGCGGTTTGGTTCAGTGACGTTGATGGGTAACGGGATTTTTTAAGAGTATTGAAATATGACTCGTATTAGAATAAAATGGTATAAAGTTTATATTTTAGAGAAACAACAGGTCGGTGGTTATGGTGAAATTTAAGAAAGGTGATATGCTGTTGCTATTGATAGTATTAATAGCAGCCATATCATATTTTGGACTCAATTATATATACAAGGAAACGGGAGAAAAGACAGCTGTTATATCCGTAAATGGGAAAGAATATGACAGGATAGATATGAACAAATTAAAAGAAGAAAAGTATGTTCATATAGATTTGGAAGAAGGAAGGCATATTGATATTGTCATAAATGCGGAAGGCGCCTATGTGTCTGATGTAATTTGTCCTGACAAAATATGCGTAAAAACAGGCATCATAAATAAAGTAGGAGAGAGCATAGTGTGTTTGCCCAATAGAGTCCAAATATTCATAGAAGGTAATGAAAAACCCGAAGTAGACAGTGTTTCTCAGTAGGAAGTGTTGATATTGACCAAAGTAAAAAAAATGGTATTATTGAGCATACTGGTTTCACAGGCATTGGTTCTTTATGTTATAGAGAGAGCAATACCTGTTCCTGTACCTGTGCCTGGCGTAAAGCTGGGTCTTGCAAATATAATAAGCCTTATAACAATTATTCTATTTGGATTTAAAGAGGCTATTCTGGTGGTGACATTAAGGACACTGTTGGGGTCTATGTTCGGTGGAGGTTTATCCGGTTTTTTATATAGCTTGGCAGGAGGAGTTCTGAGTACCGCCGTAATGGCTTACTTGTATTTAAGGCATAAAAATTCATTTAGCATACCTACAATAAGCACTGTTGGAGCAGTTTTTCACAATATTGGCCAAATTGGAGTTGCAAGCCTTGTAATATCTAATGTTCGATTATTCTACTATCTTCCGGTGCTGCTAATATCAGGAGTCATAACAGGAATTCTGATAGGCTTCATTGTTCAATTTACTGTTGAACCTGTAAAGAAGATTCTAAAGATAGGGGGTGCATAACCCGTGAAGGATAAAGATTTTTTGGCCCTGGAGCTTAGCAAAGTAGAGGATCATTTAATTAAGACTTTAAAAACTAGAAGCAAAATGGTGGAGGAAGCTTTAGAAAGGTTTGTAAAAAGCGGAGGGAAAAGGCTAAGGCCGACCTTGACCATAATAGGAGCTACTTTTGGTGATTATAAAAGCGAGATAATAATACCCCTTGCTACATCTATAGAAATAATGCATATGGCTTCTTTGATACATGATGATATAATAGACGATGCGGAAACCCGCAGAGGCACCAAGACCATACAAGCTACATTGGGCAAAAATACCGCAGTATATTGTGGAGATTTCCTATTTACAAGGGCTTTTATGCTTGTGGCTGATATGGCTGAAGTGGATATGATGAAGGATATGTCGAAGGCTATTGCTTTTATATGTGATAGTGAAATAGATCAAAATGAGCAAAGATACGATCAAACTGTAAGTGTGAGAAAATATCTAAAAAGAATAGGAGGTAAAACAGCAGTCCTATTCTCACTGAGCATTGCTGTAGGAGCCCATAAGGCTGGTTGTGATAGGAATTTGACAAAAAAGCTGACGAATATTGGGAAAAATATTGGAATGGCTTTTCAGATAGTAGATGACATATTGGATTTTACCGGCAATGAGAAAACAGTCGGCAAGCCTTTATTAAGCGATGCCAAACAAGGAATATTCACACTACCCATCATATATTCATTGAACAGTCCTTATAAGGAAAAAACAATTAAAGCTATAGATATGATTGAGGAAGATGGAGGGGAAAGCCTTCTGAAATGCGTCATAGAAAGCGGAGGCCTTGACAGGACAAAGGGCCTGGCAAGAAAGTTCATCAAAAAAGCTTTAGATATCAGGAACACATTGCCAGATGGGTATGGGAAAGAAGCTATTACGGAAATCATTGAAAAGCAGCTGGAGAGAAAATTTTAACGGACAGGATTTGCTTCTGTCCGTTAATTTTATTGAAGAATAATTAACCTTACATCGTCTAAAGATGATATAATGTATAATGATTATATTACTGGAAAAGGAGTTGACGAAATGAATCTAATTCAAGCAATATTGCTGGGTATCATACAAGGCATAACGGAGTTCTTGCCTATAAGCAGTTCTGGGCATTTGGTGCTTTTTCAGAAGATATTAGGGGTGACAGAACCTACCTTAACTTTTGACATAGTGGTACACTTAGGAACTTTAGTGGCAGTTATTGCTGTATTTTGGAAGGATATAGTTTCTATATTAAGAAAACCATTTCAGAAGTTGACGCTGTTATTGATAGCAGGTACTATACCCACTGGAATCATTGGAGTTGTGTTTAAGGATTTTTTTGAAGAGTTGTTTGCCAGTGGGAAGACATTGGGATTTGAGTTTTTAGTTACTGGCTTAGTTTTATTTTTTGCAGAAAATCTAAGCAGAGGATATAAGGATGTGGAAGAAACCACTTACCTGGATGCTGCATTTGTAGGAGTGATGCAGGGTGCTGCCATACTGCCTGCTGTTTCCAGATCAGGTCTCACCATATCGGGAGCTTTGTTTAGAAACATGGATAAGGATTTTGCTGCAAGATTTTCTTTTTTATTATCTATACCAGCCATACTTGGGGCAGCTGTGTTTGACATGAAGGATATTCTTGAAGCGGGAGTTGGAAATCTTTATCCTGCAAGCTTAGGAGCGGGCTTTATATTTGCAGCCATATTTGGATACATATCCATTAAATATTTTATAGGAATGCTGAAGAAGGGCAAAATGCGAGTCTTTTCCTATTATGTATTTGTTATAGCAGCTCTTGTATTAATAGATCAGTATCTGACTCATATATTTTTTTAAATAAGAAAGGGGGCTTTCGCCCCCTTTCTTTATGCGCTCAAATCTTTTGATTTTCTGTTCTTCATGATAGTAGCAGCAGTATATATGAGAACTATTGCAAGGATGAAAAGCAAAACTGCTATTACGCACAATATGATGTTTCCTGCTTTTAAGAAGTTTCTTATAAGCAGATACAAAGCAGACAATGTAACTGCAAACATGAATATCATGGGTATTAAGGTCATCTTGTAATTCTTGCCTGAATTTGCAAGCCATACGGTTACAGCCAGCAATGCAAGACCTGCTAGAAGCTGGTTTGCTGATCCGAATATAGGCCATATCTTGGTGTAACCATACATTAGAAGTATGCAGGAAGCACCTACAGTTACTAAAGTAGCTACATACATGTTAGAACCTATTGATTTTGTTGAAGTGCCATCGGCTTTATCAAAGAATTCTTGGAATACATATCTGCCGATTCTTGTAGCAGTATCAAGGCTAGTTAAAGCAAATGCAGAGAATGCAAGTATGATAAATACTTTTCCTACTTCTACAGGTATACCGAAGCTGCTCATCAAGGTAGCAATACCGGATGAGAAGATAGCAGCTGGAGTTCCGGAAGCGCCTTGGAAAGCACCGACGGATATTAAAGCCAGTATGGCTACTAGACCTTCAATCAACATGCCGCCATAACCTATGAGTTTGGTATCCTTTTCATTGTCTACCTGTTTTGATGATGTTCCTGAGCCAACAAGGGAATGGAAGCCGGATATTGCGCCGCAAGCTACAGTAACAAACAATATCGGGAATAAGTATGAAGTGCTGTTGCCTGAAACTACAGCAAACCCATTGGATGCATTTATTACCATATCAGGTCTGACAATAATTACACCAAGGAATCCGCCTATCAACATGGCATACAGCAAGTATGAGCATAAGTAATCTCTAGGTTGTAAAAGTAGCCAAACAGGTAGAGTAGATGCTGCACAGATATATATTATAAGTATTATGTTCCAACCCATTTTGGAAAGCTTGATAAATGGGAATGTGTAGCCTAGATAAATGCAGAAGAATAAAAGTGCAACGCCAAAGATAGAAGAAATAGCCAGGTTTGCTCCTTTTCTGTATACAAGATAACCGAATGCCATAGCCAAAATGATGAACAGTACAGATGCAGTACCCGCCCTGGCTCCTGTCAGATCTCCTGTAGCAGGATCGTAAGCGAAAGTACCTGCACAGATGTCAGTAAAAGCTGCAACTATAAGAATTATCGTGAGCCATGCATAGATGTTAAAAAGTGTTTTAGCTTTTTGACCAAGGTTTTCTCTTATTATTTCTCCAATTGAACTACCTTTGTGCCTTACTGATGCAAAGAGAGCACCCCAGTCGTGAACACCACCAAAGAATATACTTCCTACAACTATCCAAAGATAGACAGGAAGCCATCCGAATATGGCTGCTTGTATAGGACCTGTTATAGGGCCTGCACCGGCAATTGATGAAAAGTGGTGTCCCAACAGGACATTGGCATTGGAGGGGCAGTAGTCAATATCATCCCTCATGGTGTGAGCCGGTGTTTTTCTTGAGGGATCTATACCCCAGGATTTTGCCAAGTAAGCGCCATAAGTAGTATAGGCGATGAGAAACAATATCGCCCCTATTAATAGAAGTACTAATGAGTTCATATAAAACCCCCCATAAGATTTATTTAATATACTCAGCTCAATTTGAGTTGAGTATATTGCCAGATAACAGCGCAAGTTTTAATTAAAACTTGTAGAACTTTATTACTTTTTTACCGGGTCTATTAGCTATAATCTTCTCAATGTCGGGGTTAATGACCAGAAGTCTGATTTCACTCCAACCATGGAGTGAGAATAAATAAGATTTGCTATACTTGAATTTCTGAACAAATCTCGTAATATCTTCATTTAAGGGGCATTCTGTTACTAGAACTCCTGTTATGTAGGTGCACATATGATCTCTTTTTGGTTGTACAAAAGTATCAATAGCTTTTTTTAAAAATTCTGTGAAAGCTGTTAGGGATGATATATCCATGTTATCAATTTTTTTAATATAGCATATCTCATTAGTTTCAAATGAATCTATTATATCCTTCTGAGTAAGCAATGTTCTCCCCTGTATGTCCTTATATTGCGCTAAGATGTCAATAGATTCATTTAGAATATTTACATTTCTACTGGTATTATAATATATGCTAAACCTGTCATACAAATTGCCAATATACGATAATGAATCCATTTTATGCATCTCCATACATTATTGTTACATTATATGAAAATTTCGCCAGCTATTTAAAAATTCCTTCTTTTTTCTAAAAAATATATAAATGATATTGAATATTTAATCAAGATAAAGTTTAATGTAAACCATTGTCATATATGCGCTAATAATGTAGAAACAAGCTTAAAGACACTAAAGACTTTTATGATGCATAAAATGTTATTAGTATTTTAATGCAGTATTTTTGGATATTGGTATATAATTGGAATTGGGGATATTAGAGGGAAGAAGCAAAACTCCTCCTCATAAAGTGGTTCAAGCTGTAGAATGTAATTGTTCACAAAATATCAATGGCATAGTTCTGCATATCTGATATAGTCGCAGATGAATGAATCTTTCATACAATAACCGTAATGAAAAATGGAAAGCTTTATGTTAAAATTATACTATCTATGAATAAGGCGGTGTACTATGAACATTTTTACAAACAGATATGACGGACGAAGACTGAAAACTATAAGCCCATATGTCAAAATTATACCTTACATAATGACAAAAAGAAGCGATGCACATGTTTTTAGCAAAATGACAATTCCTACTGATACCATCAACGAGTATATCAAAGAAAAGCAAAAACAGGGATTTAAAATAACTTATTTGCATCTATTTATAGCAGTATTCGTACGTGTTATAGCACAAAGGCCTCAATTGAACAGATTTGTAATGAACAACAGGCTATATGCAAGAAACCGTATCTGGATATCCTTGACTGTAAAAAGAACTTTAAAGGATTATGGAGAAGAAACCACTATGAAGTTTACCTTTACAGGTCACGAAAATATTTATGAAGTTGCAGAGATTATAGAGAAAAGTATTGCTGAGAGCATAAAGGTAGGCACAAATAATAAAGTTGACAGGATTGCAGACAGGCTCATGTCTCTACCCAATATTATTGTGAAGATTTTGATAGGAACGTTAAAGCAGATGGATAAGCTGAATATATTGCCAAGCTTCATAATAGAAGCCAGTCCGTTTCATACCACATTATTTTTTACCTACCTGAAATCCATAAAACTGGACTATGTATATCATCACATATATGATTTTGGAAATACGGGCATGTTTATTTCATTGGGTAAGGAAAAGAAAGTTCCGGTTGTAGAAAATGATGAGGTCAAAATAAGAAATGTATGCGAAATTGGAGCTGCCATAGATGAAAGGATATGTGACGGCCTTTATTTTGCAAACTCACTTAAACTTGTGAGAAAGTACATTGATAATCCTTATTTGCTGGAAGAAAAGCTGGAGGAAGTAGTACAGGATGTAGAATAATTAATATCACACATAACCAAAGGCTGCATAAAATGATAATAGTATTTATGCAGTCTTTGGTTATTTTTTGCCAGGGAATCCACTTGGCAAGATTTCTTAGCCAAAAGAATTGAAGCAAGCTTTTTATTGTGAGGTGATGTAATGAGAACATTGAGAACAGGTTCCAGGGGTACAGATGTTAAGGAAGTTCAGTCTTTGCTGCAAAGATTAGGTTATTATAGAGGTTCAATAGACGGCATATTCGGATCAGGCACTGCAAATGCAGTAAGAGCCTTTCAAAGGGATTATGGACTTGCTGCCGATGGAATAGTAGGACCTATAACCTTTGGTGTTATGGAACCTTTGTTTATGGGCTATTCTGTTTATACCATAAAACCAGGAGATACATTATATAAAATAGCACAAAACTACGGAACCAGTGTGGCCAGGATAATGGCTGCAAATCCGGGTTTGATTCCCGAAAGCTTGCAAGTGGCCAGGAGAATTTTAGTACCTTGGCTGGATGTTGTAGATACTCGCATTGATTATACCTATGAAATAATGGAGAGGGATATAGATGCCTTTAGAAGACTATACCCATTTTTGGAATTTGGCTCTGCTGGGCAAAGCATTTTAGGTAAGGAACTTTATTATATTAAGCTTGGAACAGGACCAAATAAGGTGTTTTATAATGGTGCCCATCATGCTTTGGAGTGGATTACGACACCTCTGTTGATGAAATTTGTAGAGAATTATGCAAAGGATTATGCGGAGGGTCGTGCCATAAGAGGATATGATATAAGGAGGTTGTTCGAGAGAAGCACCATATATATTCTTCCTATGGTGAATCCTGATGGAGTTGACCTTGTACTCAATGGATTGGATAGAAACAATCCCTATTATAATCAGCTGTTACAGTGGAATACGACAGGAAGACCATTTTCCCAAGTATGGCAAGCCAATATCAGAGGTGTGGATCTTAACCACAACTATGATGCAGCATGGCAAGAATCCAAGGAAGCGGAAGCCCAATACGGCATCACAGGTCCAGGCCCAACCAGGTATTCCGGTCCTGAGCCCTTTTCTGAACCTGAGACTAGGGCTGTAAGAGATATTACCTATGCCATAGATCCAAGACTTGTATTGGCATATCATAGCCAAGGAGAAGTAATATACTGGAATTTCATGAATCTGGCTCCTCCGGAAAGTCTTAGAATCGGTCAGGCCTTGTCCGGAGCCAGCGGTTATGTATTGGATCAAGCTGTAGGAATAGCTTCATATGCAGGTTATAAAGACTGGTTCATACAAGAATATAGAAGACCGGGTTACACCATAGAAGTAGGAAGAGGAACTAATCCGTTACCCATATCCCAATTCCCCAGAATCTATGAAGACAATGAGGGATTGCTGCTTTTGGCAGCAGTTATACAATAGCCGTTGGAATTCCAACGGTTATTTTGATACTGTTTTAACATGTGCTATGTGATATATAATAAGCATATGGGATTGTCATAATTATGAAAATAATGCTATAATATTGTAATTCTGAGAATATAATAAATTGGAGGAATATGCATGAGATTACAAGCCCCAAACCCTATAAAACTTAGAAGTAAGTTATTAGGAGGGGAAAAACCTCTTATTTGCGTACCGTTGGCTTCTGTAGATGAAGTATCAATTTTAACTGAAATTGATGAAGTAATAAATATGAAACCGGATGTAATTGAATGGCGCGCTGATTATTTTGAAAGTATCTTGGATGTTTCCAAGGTAAAGAATATATTGGAGATTATCAGATCAAAAAATGAGAGCATACCAATAATATTTACCTGCAGAAGCCATGATGAAGGCGGTTACAGGAACATCGATGATGAGACAAGACTGAAATTGTTCACAGATGTTGTTGATACAGGATTCATTGATGTAATGGATGTGGAGTTGGCTTTTGGCAATGAGAGAATTGAGAAGATAAAGTCCCTGGCGATACAGAAGGATGTAAAGCTTATATTATCATATCATAGTTTTACGGATACTCCTTCAGAAAACTTTATAGTTGAAAAGATAAAAGAGCAGATTAAAAATGGCGCAGACATATCTAAAATAGCTGTGATGCCTAAGGATCAGGGAGATGTATTGAAGCTTCTCAATGCTACTTACAGAGCCAGAAAAGAAATATCAAATCCTATAATTGGAATATCTATGGGACCTATAGGAAGTATCACTCGATTGACAGCTTTTGTTTTTGGTTCGGACATGACTTTTGCCGCAGGAGTCAATGCGTCAGCTCCCGGGCAGTTGCCCATAGAAGTAATGAGGAAGTATATAGATACTATCATATAAAAGGGCATAAAAACACATTTATGTTACAAATGACACCACGCTAGTGCAATCTTTACATAAATATATTGACTTATATGGGTTGTATTATAAAATATAGAAATATAATGTAAGTTGTATTGCTAAAATTATAATATGATATTTAAAGTTATGGTGGACAAGATATATGATTTTAAGAAAAGTGGTGTTAAGCGACTATGAGCTCAAGAAAGAAAAACATAGCAAAACTGATCATACTAGCATTAGTGTTCTGCTTTGCAATTCAATTTGATGATTACGGAGTATATGCTTCAAGCAATTATCTAAAGCCTGACAATATATATCATCTGTGTCATTTGGGAGAACAACATGAAGAATGTGAGGTTGTTACATCAGAGACGAAAGAATGTGGTTGTGTATATGCTTCAGCTCGTTGCTGTTGCGGTAAGACCGTTTCTGATATGAAGTTGTTCTGCGATGAACATGGTTACGAGCCATATGAACAATACAATTTTGAATTATCCAAGCCTACTGTGAACAGAAACAACAACAGTTTAGCAAAAGAAAAGCAAATTCTATCTAGAATTAAGCAATTAAGAAAAAGTATAGAAAAATGTAAAGTTGATTTGCGTGATGGTTCCTTGAGCCAAGAATTTGAGAGTAGGTTGCTGAAGGAATCTGATGATTTGAGCAATGAGATAAAAAGCAAAATAATGATAAATGAATCAGAAAAGGATAAGCCCAAAAAAATGGGCTTATCTTTTTTTCATGTGCGCCCAGCATGGGCGCAAGCTAGTCGGTGAAAGTCCGATACGGGGGTTGATAGCGCCAACCGTTAGCTTAAGACAAGGGTGTCCATCGCGAGGTGGAATCTGAAGGAAGTCGGCGGCAAAACTCCGGTCTGAGGAACACGAACTACATATAAGGCTTAAGTCTGTGGGTGAGTTTGCATGACAAAACAAAGCCCAATAGCTATCCGAAACAGGCAAAGTAAATGTAGCAGATATATGGAGGGAAAGCTTGTGCTCTTACCTGGGGAGGTCTCATGGACGTGAAGAAATGAAATTTGAATCACGTTTGAAACAAGATTTACCATGAGAAGTCAACAGAGGTCATAGTATCAGGGTAGTCATGAATATCTTGGGAAGGACTGAACAATAGGAGGTCTCGGGGATTTAAAAAATTGGTAAGGAGCGAGTTGTATGGAGATATGACCCTATAATTGTAACAAAGGAGATCGATGCACAGTTTCATATAACAAAGTTTCATGAAATGGCACAAATATTGAAAGATTATACAAACACAGTGGTTATTAGTATTTTGGATAATTACCGAAAGATAAAAAGAAGGCTACAGTCCATTGGGGTAAGAGACATATCATCAACGGAGATAGAGTTAATTGCTACCTCCTTTAAGAATATTGCAGATAAGTATAATTTAAAGATTTCAAGTTGTGCTGAAATCATTGATTTGAGGCCATATGGTATAATGTCAGGCAAGTGCATAGATGATCGGCTCATATCAAAGCTTATAGGTAAGGAGATAAATATTCCAAAGGATAAAAATCAAAGATCAATCTGTGGATGTGCGGAGAGCATTGATATAGGAACATATAATACATGTATAAATAACTGCAAGTATTGTTATGCCAATTATGACGAAAGCGTTGCCAGAGATAATTATTTAAATTACGATGTCAATTCACCGTTTTTATTTAGAGTAATCAGAGAGGATGATAAAATCACCAATCGCCAAGTAAAAGTTTATAAGGCACAAACAGAGCAGCTTTCATTTTTTTGATAAATAAAAAAACAAGGGTTACAGATGTGCATTTACAACCCTTGTTTTTTAGCTTTTTTATTGGTTATTTCGGAGATTCTTTTTAAGATATCTTCATTTTTTTCTCAAGCAATTTTATCTGCTCTTGTATCCAATTGATAACCTCATTTTTATCTTTATTGATAGGAGCAATATGCTCCCATTTTTCATTAAAGTATTCTTGGCAAGCTTTAACCACCATAGGTTCTTCTATAGATAACCGCATTAATGGCATGTTTTTTGAAGGCTCATATGCTTCAAGCAATACAGCTTGTCTCTCTTTGACCATACAGTAAAACTCGTTGCCTTCTGAAATATAATCTTTTGAAATGTAATTTGGATATTTATTATTAAAGGCGATATTATAGTTTTTATATCTTTTAAGCAGGCTTATCACATTATTTAAAATTTCAATGACATCTTTAACCTCCAGGTTAACTGGTCTAACTCCCATATGATAATAAATGAAAAATTGCTGATGTTTAATAAGCTGCACAACAGAATCATAGCAATAGATATCTTTATACTCATAATTTTCAACATTAGAAAGAAATGCCTTTAGGCGTCTATCATAGTATTCTTGTGAAGCAAAGATTTCATTGCGTGAAAGTCCCATCTTATTAAGTATTTTTATATATAAATTCTTGGGTATGGTCAGTAAACTAAAACAGTATTTGTATAAAGTCCGGTTACCAATACTCTCTTCATTTTCAATTACATAATGATTATATTTGAAATAATCATTTTCCGGATAATAATTGAAAATAGGCTGAGCACATGTTGAGAGAAGTACATTGAAGTAGTTTTTTATAATATCTATAGCAACTTCAGTCTTAAAGTAAAAAGCACAATCCATTCCGGAAAGAGGATTGGTTAAAAAGCAAGATAATGCCCCTATTCCAGGAATGCATAAATTTTCTTTTCCTGTAGAGGAAACATCATATCTTTTCAGGTAATAAGGATGGAATTTTCCCGTTTTTATAAGTGGTTTTGCAAAGTTGATAAGTTCTATTATCCTATTAATATTATTACTTATCCTGATAAATAGGATTATATTCCATCCACAGTTAATAGCTTTGCTTATTATTTCTCTAAAATAAACTAAGTCAGGATATTGGAAGCTTATGTTAATATCATTAATTAATGAAATGTAAATCGCATTACCGCTTCCGCAATTCTGACTTGCAGTTTTGAGCAAATGCATACCTGCACTTAATACATTGCTTTTTCCTATAATTATCTTATCTTCATTTGATAACCCAATGCAATTTGAGGGATTATATGGAAGATCATCAGAGAGCTTGTTCGAGAGATTATCCTTATTAGGACCATTGGAGATTTTTTCTTTCTTTTTACATTCAATAGAATATCCCTGAGTTTCCGATAATACTTTCCTTATTTTTTCCTCTATGCTGTCTTCTGAGCTGATGTTTTCACAAATATCCATGAATATTTTATTCAGGTGCTGCATTTGAAATGTATTATTCACATTTTTTGATAAATATCCAGAAATACGTTCAATATAAGGAGTATTGTACATGGGTACCCGTTTATCATGTATCCATCGATTCACCAGCGAATTATCTACATTTATTGCTTTAGATAATTGATTCATGCTTACGCCAAGAGTAGAAAGTAAAAGCTTTAAGCATTCTCCGAATTTCATATTGACCATAAGAAGTGCTCCTCCCCGTAGCTAATAGATTAGCAATTACAATATATAAGTATATCATGGATTGTGCTTGATTGGCACTTGTCATAACCGTGACAATGACAAATGGATAGGTCCAACACACCAAAATCAAATTTTATTATATAATATCACTAATTTAGAAGATTTAGAAATTTCATATCCTTAAATAATTACTATCAATTGAAACTCGACTTGGTATAAGTGATAATCTAAAAGCTGTATCAATGGAAGAAGTATGTTAAATTACTAAAGAAATGGAGGAGAGAAACATTGCAGTTTAAAAGTATTAAAACAAAGTTGCTGTTATTTTTTGGGGTGTTGTTATTGTTTACTTGTATTGGCTTTGGAGTTATAGCTAATAGAAAGTCTACAGCTGCACTATCTGACAGCATAAATGAATCCTTGCAGCAATTGGCAAGAGAGGCTGTCAAGGTGGTGGAGAGCGAGACAAAAGCCCGGCTTGATACCATGGAAGCTTTGGCAGAAACAGAAATTATAAAGAGTGATGTATTTACTATGGATGAGAAGCTTGAGTTATTAAAATGCGAAGTAAGCAGAAGCGGGCACTTAAGCATGGGCATTGCAGATCTAGAGGGCAATGTTGTATTAACTGACGGAACTACTGCTAATGTTTCAGACAGGGACTACTTTAAAATGGCCATATCAGGTCAAAAGGAAGTTTCTGATCCAATAGTGAGCAAGGTTACCAATAGCGTTATTTTGGTCTATGCAGTACCAATCAAGATTGACAATAAGATTAAAGGAGTACTTATGGCTACCCGTGACGGGAATGCGCTGAGTGATATCACTAATAACATAAAATTTGGCAAAAGCGGCCAGGCTTATATGATAAACAATACGGGAACAGTTATTGCTCATAGTGACAGGAATCTTGTTATGGAAATGTACAATGCTATTGAAGATTTCAAAGAAAACCCGGAGCTGGAATCCTTAATCCAACTGGAAAAGCAAATGATTGAAGGAAAAGAAGGCGTGGGGCAATACACATTTAAAGGTATGACAAAATATATGAGTTTTGCACCGGTACCTGGAACGAGATGGTCAATAGCGATAACTGCTCCAAAGTCAGAGGTTATGGAGAAAATAAGCGAACTTACAGTGGTTATGATATGCATATCAATTGCTTTTTTGATAATTAGCATTGTTATTACGATACTCATTGCCGAAAGCATTTCAAAACCAATAAAATTGGCCTCAAATTATCTGAATATTGTTTCAACTGGAGACTTTACCGGAGAGATACCTAAGAAACTCCTCAAGATGAAGGATGAGAGCGGTATATTGGCCAATGCAATAAGTGCCATGCAACAATCGATAAGCAATATTATTAAAGAGGTTGTAGATGAATCAACAAATGTAAGTGAGATGCTTATCAATATCAATGCTAAGATGGAACAGCTTAATAAAAATATTGAGGAAATATCCGCAACAACTGAAGAACTTTCGGCGGGTATTGAAGAGACTTCCGCATCGACTCAGGAGATGAATGCAACCTCGGAAGAAATTGAGTCAGCAATTGAGGGCATAGCATCAAAAGCACAAGAAGCTGCAATAGCAGTAAGCAATGTAACCGGCATGAGCGAAGAAATGAAGCAAAAAGCAATAATTTCTAAGGAAACGGCTTTGGAAATATATGAAAAGGCAAAGAATGATTTGCAGAAAGCCATTGAAAAATCAAAGGCAGTAGCTAAAATCAATGAATTATCCGAAGCAATACTTGAAATAACATCCCAAACCAATCTCCTTGCGTTAAACGCTGCAATTGAGGCTGCCAGAGCAGGTGAAGCCGGGAAAGGCTTTGCAGTTGTAGCCGAAGAGATCAGAAAGCTTGCAGAAGGATCTAAAAATACGGTTTCAAGTATACAGGAAATGACCATGCTAATATTTGAAGCAGTTAATGATCTTTCCTCAAGTTCGGGCGAAATCATGAATTTTATTGACGAGAAAGTAATAAATGACTATAACTACCTCGTTAGTTCCAGTGAGAAATATAGCGAGAGCTCGGTTACCATAAATGACATGATAAATGAATTTAGTGCTACCTCTGAAGAGCTTTTAGCATCAATGCACAATATGGTTAAAGCAATAAATGAAATTTCAGCGTCATCGAGCGAAGAAGCACAGGGGGCTTCGAATATTGCACAGGATGCAACTGAAATAGCACAAATGGCAAATGAAGTTATCAATGCAGCAGGATTGGCAAAAGGTAAATCGGAATTACTGATAGGAGTTGTATCCAAGTTCAAGATATAGGAAAGCGAGATATGCAGGATATGATTAAATTCATATGAAGAACTTGGAAGATAATCAATGAAGCTTTTATATCAAGCATGAATACGAAGTAATAAAATACATGGTCTCAACAACATAGTTATTTACAAGGGATATTTGGCTTTGGGAAAATTTTATATTGTACATAAAATTGTAAACGTTATAGACACTAGTTTTATAATAATTTACATGTAAAGAATCAATACTGTAATAAACCATATAAAGGAGAAACTTTCGTGGAATGTGTGGGCTTGTAACAAAAAGTTTGCAGAGCAATGTGAAAATTGATCTAGTTGCTGCTATGGAAAAGGAAGAGCTATTTTTGTGCTATCAGCCTATTATAAATACCATGACAAAAAGAATCGCCGGAGTGGAAGCATTGATCAGATGGAAGCATCCGAACCAAGGCATAATTAGTCCTCTTCAATTTATTCCCGTTGCAGAGGAGACAAGGCTTATAATACCCATAGGTTTATGGGTGCTAAGAACTGCTTCAAGTAAGTTAAAGGAATGGCATGAAAATGGTTTTGCTGATATTAGTCTATCAGTAAATGTATCAGCAATTCAGCTGCAGCAACCCGATTTTGGTGAAGCTGTAATCAAGATTCTTTATGAAACAGGAATGTTTCCTGAATATCTTGAACTAGAAATTACTGAAAGTCTGCTTTTAGAGTCTTCACTTATTGCAGCAAATAATTTAAGTTATTTAAATAAACAAGGGGTTAGAATAACAATTGATGATTTTGGCACCGGATACAATTCACTTAAGTATATTCAGGAACTTGATGTAAGCAGTTTTAAAATAGATAGAACATTTATTTATAATATTGGGGATAAAGTTAATAAAGCCATTATCGATGCTATTATAAAGCTTGGGCATGATATAAATATTGAAATTATAGGAGAAGGAGTAGAGACGAAAGAACAATATGACTATCTAAAAAAGAAAAGATGCCATAAGGTTCAAGGATACTATTTCAGTAAACCCCTTTTGCCAGAAGAAATGGGTGAATTTTTAAAAGAATATATCAAGAGAAAAGGTTATTAAATAAAGCCAGGTTGGAATGCTCTTCAACGACATGTTGGAGAGCATATTTAGCAGAGTCAAATTATAAATCGCTAGGTATTGGTGGGGATTGTATGCTTTCAAGAAATATATTGCAAATAAAGAAGTTGTATATAAAAATATGGTATATTAGATTTAGTAAAAAGTACGTGCGATAGTGAATAATGTCAGAATCAGATATAAAGTTAGGGGGATGTATATGGATAATAGCAAAAATCTCAGAAGATTTCTAATGGATTTAGACAGACAATTTGATAAAGATACGTCTACAGGCGGAATAGATGCATGGGTTTCTTATTTTGCTGATGACGGTGTAATGGTGCTGTCTCAAGGCGATGATTTAAAAGGTCGGCAAGAAATATATAAGTCCATGGAAAGAGCCTTTTCACTTCCTGAATTCTCTCTTAGATGGGAACCAATTGATGCCAAGGTTTCTGAAGATGGAAGCCTTGGATATACATATGGCAAGTATGTAAGAAGATACCTTGATGATAAAGGGGATGAGGTTCTTGCCACAGGCAAATATACTACCGTATGGCAAAAACAAAGAGACGGAAGTTGGAAGATAGTATTGGATATTGGAAATTAAGTGGGTTGCATTTTTTGGAAGTTTATGTTTTTGCCGTAGATGAAACATAAGATTATCCAAAATATCATTAACCAAATTAGTACATGCCACATATATAGTAGCAGGGGAATAAATTTCTATTCAAAAGGTGGTGATATTTTGGAAAGATTTTATGATTCCGTAGGAACCCTTTACGGTTATGTAGACAACAATGTAATCTATGACTGCTGTGGCAGAGTAATGGGTTATACAGACGGCTGCAATATATATGATTCCTGTCGAAGACCTTTGGCTTATATAAACAGGGGTTATGTATATTCAAGCAATGGGACACCTTTAGGATACTATAATAGCAGAAATTACAGATTGTATGATATGAATGGAAACTATTTGGGGTATGGCAATAGCGGATATAGCGGATTGCTTGGAGCCATATTGCTATTGCTTCTATTAAGGCCATTTAGCAGATTCTATTTCTAGGGACCAATTGAATATTAGGCACGGACTAGTCCATCAGATCCAGTAAGCTGTACGTGATGCATATGCATGTTAATATAAGTGGATACAAGATAATGCCGTAGGCATCTTGTATCCACTTAATTATACGTAAAAGTCTAAATTTGGAGGAAATGAAAGAATACTGTCGAATACTAAATATCATAACCATTGATATGGTTTTCGATGAGAAATTGGAGGGATAGGATGTTTAGTTCTGATGAAATGATTGTGGCTAGTCCCATAATAGAAGGTTTCAAAAAAATTCTTCTTGAAGAAGATTACAATAGATGCATTGAATATGTAAAAACACAAAAAGAATTAAGAAATATTTTTGATGCTCATTTTGATAGAAGCAAGAAAGTGAGGAAAATAATATCCCAATATAAGGATGAGTACATAAAAAGCCAGGATCATTATGTGTTATTCAATATAATTATGTTGAATCGCGATGAATATTGCTACCAACCATGGATAGAGCTTTTTGAAGTTTTTGCACAGGATTCGCCTCTCTATTCCTATAAGTGCCTTTCAATTTATCATGACTTACGAGAAAGGGGGCTGTTGCCACAAGAAGCAGGGGAAGTAAAGGCAGACCTTTTCAGGAAGTGGGAAACTCAAAAGAGTCTTTGCAAGAAAAACAATCTATGGATTGAAGCCTTTGGTGCCGCATTAAAGCAGGCTAGCATTTCAGATGATTACCTTATAAGCTTTTTAACTTTTCTTGATTACAATTTGAGCAATCTTATAAGCTTTAACGCTGAACAACAGCCTCATATGACCAATCTTATTGAAAAAATTAAAGGATTTTTAAACAGTAAATTATCCAACAAAAAGTTCAGCAACTGGATACAAGCTATATTATCTGAAATGCATGGAGATTTGGATAGCTCCATGAGTTGGAGATTGCAGGATTATAGGAGACATAATAATCCTATGGCTATAGTAAGAAAACTCTATTCCATAAAGGAATTTGATCGATTGGAGCAATTTCTCCATGATGAATTGGAGTTGAATCCAGAAAACAGCGAAATAGGCAAAAGCTTAAAAAGGGCTGATATGTTAAAGTTAGCCGCAACAATTGAAAGTGAAGAATTGGTGGCGATGATAGAAGATATAGCACTCAAAGGACCTCAGGTGCCTTCTGGGGAAAGACTAGATGCATTGTACAAAGCCTTTAAGAGATATGGCTTAACAAAGGACGGGGTGAAGTTTTTTGCCTTGCTTAAGCAATTATTTCCTCTGGATCATGAGGTCAACAAATATTACGGGAGGATCCTTGAAGCTGACGGTCAGATTGAAGAAGCTTTTAAAAACTATGACTTAATGCTCATGTCTGGTTCTGATAATAAGAGAACTATTATTGATATTAGGATGATTTTTATATCAGCTTTGGCTCAAGGAAGGATTGAGTATGGAGATAAAGTCATGTCCAAATTGGATGAGATGGAGGATTTGAAAAGAGAAATAGAAGAGTTTCTTGAATCAGGCAATAAAAAAAGTATGGAAGAAATCCATAAATTATACAGACGAGTGAAGAGAGAACTTGAGATGTTTAGAAGCTTGTATGAAAAGATAAAAGAAAGTGACAAAGCAATGGAATTTCAGCAAACTTTTACATCTCTATGCTTCAAAGCACAAGATTATGATTGCATAGGCATTGTGGATGATCTGATATGCTTAGAATCCTTAGATTTTATTATGTATGAGGAAGTAAAAGGGCTTATAAGTATTACGGCTGTTCATTCTAAAAAAATATTTCCTCTGAAATTTCACATTGTAAACAAATTTATGGATTCAATAATTCATAATTCCTTACAGGGCAAGCATATATTGGACATCATAGAAATCATCAATAATGATATATTTTGTGCTCTTAAGTTTATCTATGAAAATCAGCACATTAACATTGAAAAGATAAAAGAGATAACGAGAATATTAGGATCTCAAAATGGAGTTAACATTACGCTAAAAACTTCAATGGATATTCTATATAAAACTCAGGATGATGGCATAAGAAAGTTTTTGCTGCTTTTGCTTGCAGCATTATATAACAGTACCAGACTTATAACAAGCATATATAAAAGCAGTTACGATAAAGAATTCAACAAACAATTGATAATGGAGCTATGCAATTTATATATCCATGATCTGAACAAGAATTCACATTTTCATATGAGGCTTGGCTTTGATCTTATGGAGTGCTCCTATATAGAAGAAGCAAAAGGATATTTTTATTATGCTATGAATAACATACCGGAAGAAGAAAATGGTTCATCCGTTTCATTGCTCATGTATTGTGTTTGTGATCTTTTAATGAAAATGGATCGAGGGTTGGATATAAATCCTGATGACTACGAAAGGAAAAGTTACTTTGCAAAGGCCCTATTATCAATAGTAGAAAAAGAAAAGTACAAAGATTATGTTTCTAAGTACATATCCTTCAGTCAAGGAAAAGAAGACAGAACCAGAATAATGATAGAGGCCTTCAGAGCAGCATTAGAGCAAGATTATTCAAAAGCTATGGAAGAATTGAAGAAAATTGAATATGATCAGCAATTATTCGAAGACGGTAAGATACAAATAAACAGCCTTTCGGTAAAGAATAATGGCTATGAAACCGAGGGAAATTTCCCAATGGATGAGGTTGACGTCGTAGCAACAGAGAAGTTCCGCGAGAATGAGGCGGGTATGATAGAGGATTTCTTGAGAATATTTGATGACATTGAGGATTCTAGTGTCTTTATTGAAAAGCTTATACAGCATGTACCTGTGTTGGCTGATGGTATATATGGATGTCAGCTTCCGGAGGAAGGACTGGAGGAGCAATATAAAGTATGGACCGGTATTGTTGACAGGTATGTTGGCTCTATAGAAGCCCTATCCATACTGGATTTGAGCAATAGATGCCATGCTAGTTTGAAGGCAGCGGTAGCAGCAATCATTATGGGCAGATATAATGAGTTTTTCAAATATATAATTGAGTATTGCGAGGCAGAGTTGCAACGGCAGATAAAAGTGAAGCAAAGATCCAATCAACAAGTGGCTTTTGCATATGAGGCTCATCTCATTTGGTATGCCAGCTATAGGTACTATAGGAAACATGATTTGACCTTAAATAAGATAGAAAAAGAGTTAGGTTATTATCACGTATGTTTTTTTAAGACATATACTCTCATTGAAGATTTTTATGCTCTTATGGAGAATATGACATATGCAAAAAGAATGAATCTGCTTTTTGGCAGATTGGGTTATAGATTCATAACAGCCTATGATATAGAATATAGAGATAAAAATGAAGGCATATTAAGTTATTTTCACTCATTTGCTGTTGCTTTGGAGAGGTATGCATCTGTTGAAGACATAGAGGAAAAGAGAATATGGATAAACAATGCTGTTAAGCAGATTAAGAAAATGAATGAAATAGCGGATAAGCAATTCCTCAAGAGGTATAAGTATGAAGCCATAAAAGATTTTATAAATAACCTATTGTATGTTTGTAATGAAGAATTGAAAAAGCTGGAAAATAGACCGTTAATAAAGGCTGCTTTTTTAAATCATGAAGATCTTCATACCATTACCGTAGATAATAAGTTTCAGTGCAGCTTTCATTTTCTCATAACCAATGAAGGACAGGAAAAGGCTTGGGACTTGAGTTGCAGCTTCAAAGTGACAAAGGATAATAGACTGTTGTCAATTCCTTTAAACATTGAAAACAGAACATTGAGGGAAGGAGAAAAGCTACCTGTAGGCTTTAAGCATAATTTTGAAGAAGAGGGGCAGTATGAGATACGGATTGAAAGCAAATATGCCCATGGTCCTTTTAAAACTTTTAATTATGGAATAGATGTGAGAAACAAGAGTTTTGATTTTGAAAGGATAAAGGAGAATACATATCCTACAGGCCCGATAGATGATGAAAGCAAATTTTTCGGTCGTAAAGCCATAATACAGAGAATAAAGGATCGGTTATATGACGAAAGCGACAGGACTACTTTCCTCATATATGGGTCGCGAAGGGTAGGCAAGACTTCCTTGCTTTATCATATGGAAAAAATCTTTGGGGACAAGTTCTATCCAATTATATGTGACTGCGAGAACATCTTTGATGCTGATGATACAAGTGAATTGATTTATCAGCTTTTTGTAGAAAATATAGTGGATAGGTTGACTTTTGAATATGGCATTGAGATAGATATGCCTTTGGAAGAGGAGTTTAAAAAAAGTCCTCTACGCCAGTTGAAAAGATTCTTTATGGATGTGGAAAAATCTATAGGAGATAAATCTTTGCTTCTTATGGTGGATGAGTTTGACGAAGTTGTGAAGAAGGTAGAAGACGGTGTCTATTCCGATGAGTTGTTCAACTTCATAAGGACAAAGATGCAGCATTCTAATAAGACTCGATTTATTCTGGCAGGAGGTTCCTATATTTTAAACATGATGAAGAATAAGGCATTGAAGATTTCTGATACGGCAAAACCTCTAGAAATAGGATTTCTGGAGTTGGACGAGGCCAGAGAAATGATATTGAAGCCATTGGGACAAAAGGGAATACAATGTGTGCCGGAGGCGGTGGATAGAATTATCATGATAACATCAGGTCATCCATATTTCCTTACGGCCATGGGTAATGGCCTTGTGGAGCTTCTTAACAGGGAGAAGGAAAGATATGTGATTTATCCTGATGATGTGGATTATATTTCGGACAAGCTTATTGATATGACTCAAAAGAGCATGTATGAGCATTTTTGGAATTCTTTGGACTCAAATTACAAGAAATTGATAATTGCAATAATTGGTGAGGAGACTGATAGCTGGAATGATTTTGTGGAAATAGACAGAGTTTATGACAGGCTTAAAGAAGTTTGCGCTGAAGGTCCTCTGTCAGAGGGTTTGTATAAGGATAAGGTGAGGGCAATCATCAATGAGCTTGTGGCAGGAAAGATTTTGTTTATGGAAAACAAAGTTGAGCCTTCAGTTCGCATATCTGTTGAGCAATTGAACAAGTGGACCAGAAGGTGGAAAAATACAGACCAGGTTTTATACGAAATACAAGGAGGCATTGAATCTTATGAGCAGTAATATTCAATTGATAGGAAGAGATGAAGTGATCAACAGGATTATTGACAGAGTGGAATCTCAAGATAGCGTGTCCATAGTAGGTTATGATGGCATGGGTAAGTCTTCTTTGCTCAGTGCCATAATTGCAAACTTTCATAAGCCAAACACACTCATAGTTGAAATATTTGATTCAGAGCCTTCTAATACTTTGGAATTCTATCAAACTCTTTTCGAAAGTCTTGAGAGGGAGATTGAAGGGAATGAAGAGATTGATATAGAGTTGAAATACAGGTTAAAAGGAGAATTTTCCAAATGCGATGATTTTCATCTGGCAGCAGCCTTGAGAAAAACCTTGAACAACGCTTTTTCCATACTGAGGCGATGGAATGTTAATACCATTCTTGTAATTGATGATTTTGATCGTATGACCAAATGCATCAATGAAGGCAATAAGGAAGATGCAGTAGAGAATTTTAAATACCTGAGAAATTTGGCAAATAAGAATACAATAAAAGTGAGATATATCGTCACCAGCAAAAGGAGCATTGAGGCCATTTCTGAGGAATGCATGGTATCAGGGCTTCCGGGCATATTCAATAATCCAATAAAGCTGGAACTTTTGGAGGATGTCGATGTAAAGAAATACATATTGAGGAGCTTTTCACGATATCAATATAAAATAAGCAATTATGAAGATGAACTCATAATGAGAGTTGGAGGAAAGGTTCCAGGAATACTTAAGGTTGCAGTTGATGTTTTAATGGATTATAAGCGGTCAGTGGGAGAAATAGACAGCAGCAATGAATTGGAATACTTACGCAAGGTGGAAGAGGGCTGCAATCACATATTCCAGTCCTATTGGAAATGCATAAGCTATGAAGAGCAAAGGTTGTTGAAACATTTATGCTGTGGAGAGGATATATCAGACATAAAAGAATCCATACTTGGAGTGGCAAAGCTTTCATGCCGGGATATGAAACTCCTCAATGAAGATGATACCTTTGTATCGGAGGTCTTTATGAACTATGTGAAAAAGGCAGAAGTAAAGAAAGACGATAAAATGGATGTAGAAAAAGAAAGGGATAAGGATGCTGAGGAGTATATGCAGGATGCCATCGGTATTCTTAAAAAATCTAATGATATCATAAAGGCTTCTCTAGAAGAATTGTGGGGTGCCTATGATGTTGCTAAAAGAGTTATGATAGAGAGCCTTAAGACAGATAGTAAAATCAGTGCTATGGACTTTGCCAAGAGGGAAGATTACAATCAGTATATTAGCAATTATTTTAAAGACCAATTTGAGAAATATGGTATGGATATAGACCATTGTGAGTTGTTGAACGGCATGTCTATTCAAAATGTATGGGATAGGTTGGACTTGGATATTAAAAGGCAGATAATACAGGCAGAGCTTCTGAGTCATGTTTACAGAGATACAGGTTTTGATCAGTCGCCTTCCTGTAACCCTTATTGCACTGCATTTGAAGCCATAATCAACAGGAAAGTGATGAAACATGTTATTCAGACAATGCAAAAGCTTCATCCGGAATTTGAAATAAAGAAACCAAGCAAATTCGGGTACAATGAGGATGGGTTGCTAAGCTCAATGATGATAGGTGAATTTAGGACCCTTCTCAATGATTACTTCTTTTATATAAAAAACAATTATAGGAATGAATTGAAGACTGATCCCATATTGGAAATATATGATCTGAAGTTTAAGGTTAAGTTGACAGATATTCATGAAATCAGGAAAGCATGCATGCATTGGGAAGAGATAACCACAGGAGAAAAGACTGTTGAAAGGAAGACATTGGATGTATCTCATTTAGATCTCCTGAGAAAGCAAATGTTAGGAAAAGATGATACTAGTTGTGTAGAATATTTGCTGAAGCTTGCAGATAAATGTGAAGCTTTAAATTAAAGAAGCGGAGACTATGTTCTTCGCTTCTTTAATAGTATTTATACCTCAATGTTATCAGCGGCTTAATATTTTTAACTCTTGTTTCCTAATTAAGGTTAGTAGTTGCTAATTTCCAGTGTTAAGGCATTTTGCCCACTGCTGTGTGCTACGAAAGCCATGGCATTTCTCGGCTTGGGGTAGAAATGCCAGATACACTGCAGATTTGTAGTCGGTACAGGCTGCAATAACAGCAACCGGGCTAAGTAATACTGCTACAGCTCTCTGGCATAGACCTACTTCCTCATTATACGGTTTAAAGATTCCTCATTCAGGTTTTTAATGACTTCTATAGCCAGATTAATCGTAGCATCTATATCTTCTTCGGCACAGAAATTATAATGAGTGTGAACATATCTGGATGGTATTCCCAACACCAATACAGGAACGGCCTTTCCTTCCAGATGTATTTTACCTGCATTGGTGCTGCCTCGCTTTCTTACTGCAGATTGATATTTTATGCCTGAAGCATTGGCTTGTTCCTTAGCAAATCTTATAAATTCTGTGTTGCTTATGTAGCTTTGATCCATATGTCTGATTTGAACGCCCTTCCTTAAAGCGCATTGGGCTGTAAATTCATCAAAATACAAATCATCGGCAGGTGAGCCTTCAAATACTATGGCAAGATCAGGCGCAACCACTTGGCTTGTTACAGTGGCTCCCCTCATTCCAACTTCTTCTTGAGCAGCAAATGCTCCAACCACATCAACATTTAGATCAGCTTTGTCTTTTAATGCGTTTAATGTTTCAATTATGCACATACAACCAAGTCTGTTATCAAAGGCTTTGCCTCTGAGTATTCCATTTTTCTTATTGTACTCAAAAGTCACATCAGGCATGACAGGATCTCCCACTTCTATGCCAAAGTCTTCAACAACTTCCTTTCTGCTTGTAGCACCTACATCGATATATAGATAATCAATATCCGGTCTATCACTTGCTCTTTCTGCATCTGTCATAAAATGTGGAGGCTTTGAAGTGATTATGCCTGTTATCAATTCTCCTTTGCTGTTTTTTATTTTTACCGTATGAGCAGGTATGTTGCTTGTGACCCAGCCTCCTAAAGTTGCAAAGCTTATGAGTCCTTTGCTGTTTATGGACTGCACTATAAAGCCCACTTCGTCGGTATGAGCATCCAGCATTATTACCGGTTTTTTACCGGTGTTATTCTTTAATCTGGCATAAACATTATGCATGCTGTCGTTTGTTACATCCATACCAACACAGTATTTTTTAATAACTTGTACAACATCTTCTTCAAAGCCTGATGGGCCAAAGGCATTGGAGAGATCTCTTATGATATTGATATTTGCCATAACAATCCCCCTAAACTAAATGATAATATCAACAATTATAATACTTTGGATTCTAAATGGAAATAGGTGTTTTTATGTCGCAATGAAGCCTATTGATAAAAATAAAGTTGTAGTAATAAGGGAAATATTGCGAATATTCCTATTGACATGTTAACAAAAATAATATATTGTTAACAATAATAAGTTTTGATAATTTTATAAAAAATAATATGGCGGTATATAAGATTGGGAGGTGAGAACTATGGCAAAAACATCAACAAATAGCTTGTTAAGTGAAAATGTGGTGACATTTCTGAGAAATAAAATTTTAAACGGAGAAATATCTCCGGGAGAAAGAATCATAGAAGCGGATATCGCAGCAGAGCTTGGAATAAGCAGAGGACCGGTGAGAGAGGCTATGCGACAGATTGAGAAGGAAGGTTTGGCAACTTATGTGCCAAACAAAGGCTGCTCTGCAACAGTACTGTCATCGGAAGATGCCTGGGAGGTATTTTACTTAAGAGGCAGTCTTGAAAAGCTGGCGCTACAGACTTGCAACGGAAAACTGGATGATAAAAGCATTTTTATCATGGAAGATGCAATCGCACAGATGAAGGAAGCCGGACAAAACAACAGATGGGTTGAAGTTGTTGAATGTGATGAGCTATTTCATAAAGAGATTATAAAGGCCCCCCGAATGAAAAGATTACTCCAAATGTGGGAGAGTCTCAGCGGATTGAACTTTGCGATGTTCTTCGCTGGGAAGAGAGCTAATATATTCCAGATTGATATTCAACATGAGCATCACAGCAAGATGCTTGAGATACTTGCTAAAGGCAATCTGGAAGAGTCGTGCAAGGCAATAGATGAACATTATGTAAAAACAGGCAAGAAGCTATATAAATACTACAGTATGCAAAAAAACAGTTTGTAGAAGTGAGTAAGAGAAGAGGGAGCAATTATGCATAAATATGTACTTAAAAGGTTTGCTATGTTAATTCCGGTTTTGATTGGGGTAACCTTTATCGTATTTTTCATTTTGGCACTAACGCCCGGTGATCCTGTCACCATTATATTAGGAGACAATGCTACAGCAGAAAATATAGCAAAGCTGACAGAGGAATTAGGACTGGATGATCCGCTACTAGTGCGCTATGGTCGTTATATGCTGAACCTCCTTAAGGGTGATTTGGGGAAATCATACAGCAATCAGCTAAGTGTAGCGGATCAGATATTGGAAAGATTCCCTAACACTTTCATATTAGCGGTAGCTGCCATCCTGGTTGCATTAATTATAGGTATACCCGTTGGAATCATTTCCGCCAAGAAGCAATATACTTGGTTAGACAACACCTTCATGGTTTTAGCATTAGTAGGAGTATCAATGCCGGTGTTCTGGCTGGGACTGGTTCTGGTTATAGTATTTTCATTGAACTTAAGATGGCTTCCATCTCAAGGGATGGGACAAGGTTTCATGGGAATATTGAAGAGCCTGGTACTTCCGGCGGTTTCACTGGGCGCGGGATCTGCAGCAATGGTGGCTCGTATGACCAGATCCTCAATGCTTGAGGTAATAAGACAAGATTATATCGATACAGCCAGAGCAAAGGGTGTAAAGGAGTCAACTATTACAATAAGGCATATGCTGAAGAATGCATTAATACCCATCATAACAGTAGTAGGCCTGCAATTTGGTCAATTGTTGGGTGGTGCAGTGCTTACAGAGACTGTATTCTCTTGGCCGGGATTAGGACGTTTCATGGTGGAGGCAATAAAGAAAAAGGATACGCCTTCTGTTCTCGGCTCTGTAATATTCCTATCAGTGGCATTCTCCATTGTCAATTTGTTGATAGACATTTTGTATGCATATGTAGACCCGAGAATTAAGTCACAATATAAGGTGCAATCAGCTTTAGGAAGAAGAAGAGGTGAATAAGGTGGAGAAGGTTCAAAAGAAAGAAAAGACTCTATTCCAAGAGTCATGGAGAAGATTTAAGCAAAATAGACTGGCTATGGTTGGATTAGGATTTCTAGGATTATTAACAATGATTTCAATAACAACAACCATAATAGATGTTGTCACGGATAATAGAGTATATGATACATATGTAATCAGCCAAAACTTGGTTATGAGACTTAAAGGACCTTCTGCAGAGCATATCTTTGGACTCGATGAGTTTGGGAGAGATATTTTCCTCAGGATGCTCTGGGGTACCCGTTATTCCCTGTTCTTAGGAGCCATAGGCATTTTGGCGTCAACAATTGTTGGCGGTACATTAGGAGCTATAGCGGGTTTTTATGGCAATGCAATAGATAATATAGTAATGAGGTTCATGGACATACTTCTGGCTATTCCATCAATTTTACTGGCCATAGCCATAGTAGCAGCTTTGGGACCAGGCCTGGTAAACATATTGATAGCCATTGCCATATCATATATTCCCACCTTTGCCAGAGTTGTTCGCGCAAAGGTTATGTCCATCAAGGATCAGGAATTTATCGAAGCAGCACGAGCCGTGGGTGCAAGTGATGCCAGAATTATTTTCAAATATATCATCCCCAATTCCTTAGCGCCAATTATTGTACAAGCAACCCTCGGCGTAGCAGGTGCTATTTTATCTATAGCGGGGCTTTCATTCCTGGGTTTGGGAATTCAGCCCCCTATGCCCGAATGGGGAGCCATGTTGTCAAATGCAAGAACATATATCAGAGACGCGTGGCACATAACAGTAATACCGGGTTTAGGAATTATGTTGACTATACTGTCTCTGAATCTGGTAGGGGATGGGCTTCGTGATGCTTTAGACCCGAGATTGAAGAACTAGTGATTGGAGGGACAGATATGGCAGAATTGTTGGAGGTTCGTGACCTATTTATAAGATATGAAACAGTAGATGGAGTTGTAGAAGCTGTAAACGGTATTTCACTCAAGCTGGACAAGGGCTCTACTCTAGGTTTAGTAGGAGAGACGGGAGCAGGAAAAACAACTCTGGCTAAAGGCATTATGAGGCTGGTACCCAATCCTCCCGGCAAAATTACCAAGGGAGAGATAATATTTAACGGTAAGGACATATTGAAGCTTTCTGAGGCAGATATGAGAAAAGTAAGGGGCAAGGAAATATCGATGATATTCCAAGACCCTATGACATCATTGAATCCTGTAATGACTGTTGGAGAGCAAATTGCAGAAGTAATAAGCATCCATGAAAAGGTAAGCAGCAAAGGAGCTATGGAAAAAGCAAAAGAAATGCTTGAGATGGTTGGTATTCCAGCAGAACGTGCAGAGGAATATCCTCATCAGTTTTCAGGGGGAATGAAACAAAGGGTTATAATAGCTATAGCTCTTGCATGCAACCCAAGCTTGCTTATAGCAGATGAGCCTACTACAGCACTTGATGTTACAATTCAAGCTCAGGTTCTTGATATGATGAAGAAGTTGAAAGATAAGTTGAATACTTCCATGATACTCATCACTCATGATTTGGGAGTAGTTACACAGACCTGTGATTATGTTGCCATCATGTATGCAGGTGAAATTGTAGAATATGGTTCACTAAGAGATGTATTCAAGAATCCTCAGCATCCATATACAAATGGTCTATTTGGATCTATCCCAAGCTTAGCTGAGGATGTGGACAGGCTGAAACCCATAAAAGGATTGATGCCGGACCCCACAAACCTGCCTAAGGGCTGCAAGTTTAATCCCAGATGCGAGTATGCAGAAGAAATATGCAGATGCCAGTCACCTGAGACTACAGAAGTAAAAGGTATACATGTGGTGAAGTGCTTTAAGGCGCAGGGTCTAGTATAGACGGAGGTAAACTTTATGGAAGAAAAAGTAAAAAGGACTGAATTATTGCAAGTCAAAAACTTAAAAAAGTATTTTAAGACACCGAAGGGTATGCTTCATGCAGTTGATGATGTGTCTTTCAGTTTGCATGAAGGAGAAACTTTGGGAGTAGTAGGAGAATCAGGATGCGGTAAGTCTACCATGGGGCGTGCCATATTGCGATTGCATGAACCTACCTCCGGTGAGGTCATATTCAAAGGGGAAAACATATTGAAGTTTGATAAGAAAAGAATGAAAAAGCTTCGCGAGGAAATGCAGATTATATTTCAAGATCCTTATGCATCATTAAATCCACGCATGACGGTAAGTGAAACCATAATAGATCCTCTAATTATTCAAGGGAAATACAAGAAGAGCGATAAGGAAGGACTTCAGAAAAAAGTAAGGGAAATTATGGATCTTGTGGGGCTTTCACAGAAGCTTATCAATACATATCCCCATGAACTTGACGGTGGAAGAAGGCAGAGAATAGGCATAGGAAGAGCTTTGGCTCTGAATCCTAAGTTTATAGTATGTGATGAGCCTGTTTCTGCATTGGATGTTTCCATACAAGCACAGGTTTTAAACTTGATGCAGGATTTACAGGAAGAACTGGGATTGACATATATGTTTATAACTCATGACCTTTCCGTAGTTAGACATATATCTGACAACATAGCAGTAATGTATTTGGGACAGATAGTGGAGAAAGCACCTGCCAAATTGCTTTTCAAAAATCCCCTTCATCCCTATACTCATGCTTTGTTGTCGGCAATACCGGTTCCAGATCCTGATTATAAAATGAAAAGGATATTGCTGCAAGGAGAACTCACATCTCCAATAAACCCTGCACCGGGATGCAGATTTGCAAAAAGATGCATACATGCAACACCAGAGTGCAGCCAGCAAGAATATTCACTAAAGGAGGTGGAGCCTGGACATTTTGTGGCATGCAGCAGATTCAATGAAATTAAAAATTAGACAAATTACTAAGCAGAATGGAGGAATAAAAATGAAAAAGTTAACAAAAGTATTAGCGCTTGCTCTTGCATTTACTCTTTTGTTGGCAGGATGTGGAGGTTCAGCCACTCAGAGTACGTCAGCAAATGAAGGGCAAACAGCTGAAACACAAGAAAGCGAGCTTAAGGACACGGTTATATTCGCTCAGGGAGCAGACGTAACATCATTGGATCCTCATATAGGAAAAGAAACACCTGCAGTAACTGTTCATGGACAAATTTTTGATACGCTTCTTGCGACAGATAAAGATATGAACATAATTCCTGGCTTGGCAGAAAGTTGGGAGATATTATCAGATACTTCATATAAGTTCAATATCAGAAAAGGTGTTAAATTCCATGACGGAAGCGAATTGACAGCTGAAGATGTTAAGTTCTCTTTAGATAGAGCAATGGCTTCTTCCTATGTATCTTACATTGTTAACTTCATAGACAATGTAGAGGTTGTAGACAATTATACAGTAATTGTCAATACAAAAGAGCCATATGCTCCAACATTGATGAATCTTACACATCCATCTGCAGCAATTGTACCAAAAGCAATTGTAGAAAAAGATCCTGAGGCTTTAAAAACACATCCAATAGGTACTGGACCATACAAGTTTGTTGAGTGGAAACCAGGTGAATATGCAAAACTTGAAGCTAACCCAGATTATTTCCGTGGTGCTCCAAAGACTAAATATGTAATAATGAAGGTTATACCAGAGGCAGCTCAGAGGACAATCGCGTTGGAAACTGGTGAAGTTGATATAGCATATGATTTATCAGCCAACGATTTGTCAAAGGTTGCTGAAAATTCAGATTTGAAATTGTTGGAAGGAACCTCTCTAAGTGCATGGTTCTTGCAATTTAATACAAAGCATAAACCCTTTGATAACAAGTTGGTAAGACAAGCAATAAGATATGCAATAGATTCACAGACAATTGTTGATACATTATTATACGGTGCAGGCGAGGTTGCAGGATCAATCATACCACCGGTCGCATTTGGATATCAGGAAGTTGATACTATAAAATACAACAAAGAAAAAGCAAAAGAATTGCTGGCACAAGCAGGATATCCAAATGGCTTCGATGCAACACTTTATGTAAACGATAATCAGCAGAGAATAGAGATATGCCAGGTAATACAGAGCCAGTTAAAAGAAGTAGGTATCAATGTAGAAGTCAAGGTTCTTGAATTTGCTACATTCATCGATAGCACAAATAAAGGTGAACATGATATGGGTTACTACGGATGGGTAACATCTACAGCAGATGCAGACTATACATATTATCCTATCTACCATTCATCCCAGCATGGTGCACCTGGAAACAGATCATTTATTGCAAATGCTGATATAGACAAATATATAGAAGAAGGAAGAGTAACTACAGATCCGGCTGCAAGACTTCAAAGTTACAAGGCCCTTGAACAGATATTGACAGAAGAATCACCAGTTGCTCCATTATACTACAGTGAAGTAAATGTGGGTACATCCAAAAAGGTTCAAGGCTTCGAAGTTCAGCCTGCAGGATACCACAGCTACCTTAATGTAACAGTTTCTAAGTAATTTTTAAAGGGGCGGGCATTGCCCGTCCCTTAAACAATTGATATTTCAGAACATACGACAGGAGGTTTGTATTATGAGGTTAGCACATATATCATGGAAAAAGGTTGAAGAATATTTTAAGACTAACGATACAGTTATAATTGCTGTAGGAAGCATCGAAAACCATGGTACACATGTTGGACTTGGTACGGATACCTTAATCCCTGATAAGATCTTGGAACTAATGGAGGACAAGACAGATGTATTGATTGCTCCTACTGTGCCATATGGCAATGCAGATTCTCTGGCAGATTTTCCCGGAACAATAACTATAGGATATGATGGTCTTTATCTGATAATGACTAAGATCACTGAATCCCTTTACAAGTTTGGTGCCAGGAAATTTGTGTTTTTAAACGGTCATGGAGGAAATATAGGGGCTTTGGATGCAGTGTCTCTGGATTTAAATAGAAAGGGAGCACTGGCTGCCACTTTTAATTGGTGGCTTATAGCCGGGGATCTGAACCCTGCATGGAAAGGCGGCCATGGAGGTGCTGAAGAGACAGCAGCAATGCTGGCTGTCAATCCGGACTATGTGGATATGGATGCCATTGAACCAATGACATTGAATGATTTATCCGAGAATTTAAAGGCAACGGGGTATAAGACAGTGGAGTTTAAGGGGATAAACATAAATGTTACAAGAAGTGTTCGAAACATTACAGGAAACGGTTGGATAGGACCTGATTATCCAGCAAATGCTACTGTGGAATGGGGAAAAGATATGTTGGAAACTACTGCAAATTATTTTGCTGAGTTTGTAAATGAGTTTAGCAAAGTAAAAATTGAAAAATAATGAAGATGATATATGAGAGCATTAGATATTTATAACAAGTTAGAAAAATATTTTAAACCTGAACAATGCACCGATGTGGTTAAAAACGGGATACAATACCATAATGCTGAAGAGATTGAAAAAGTGTACACTGCTACTTTTGCATCGGAGTCTGTTATTAGTGAAATTTTAATGAGAGGTCAAAAAAATGTGCTGCTTTTTACTCATCATCCACTACCTCAGAGAAAACCACCTGATTATGGACCCAGTGAAATCTCAAGGCGTTTAATCATGGAAATGAAAGAAAACAAGGTATCACTTTTTTCATACCATATTCCGTTGGATAGAAACGGAGTATACTCTCCAGGAAATAATCTTGCAAAAGCAATGGGTATAATCCCTTATGATGAATTTTATTTTCAAAATAATGTGTTTATGGGAGTATTATGCAACTCACACTTTGCTACAGTTTATGAAGCAAAAGAAAGGCTGGAGCAGGCAATAGACCATAAGGCAAAACTATATTGTTATGGAGATTCATATTTAAATGACGGAAGGATAGCCATAATGGCGGGAGGAGCTTCAAACCTTGATATATATGAATACTTGGCAGATAAAGGTGTAAATACATTTATTACTGGAGTTACAAATCCTAAAAAGGCAGAATGGATAGCAGAGATCCATGAAAAGGCAAAGGAGAATGGTATTAATCTTATAGGAGGTACTCATTGCTCCACGGAGAAATTTGCCTGCATTGCCATGTTGGACTTTTTCAGGGGTATGGGCTTGGAATCAGAATTTATCGATGAAGAGCCGGATTTTTGCGATTTATAGCCCTTGTAAAATATAATTCTAATTTAACATTAATGGTTTTTAACTAAGAGAAATGAAAGCACTGTCTTAATATACTATTGTTAATGATGTTCGTACTGGATCTCGGCTCCTTTGGAGTTTAGATTCAACACCATTGGGGATGAAAGGTTTCCTAAGTATATAAGCAGCTTCTTAGGAAGCCTTTCCATCCTCATTTTATATAGCTAGAAAGCTTCATATATGGCTCTTATGGCATTTTCAAAATCTGCATTTTCAACTCCAACTATTATGTTCAATTCGCTGGAGCCTTGAGTTATCATTCGAATATTTATACCTTCCTTGGCTAAAGCAGTAAAGACTTTCGCGGATATGCCCTTGGTTTTAATCATGCCTCTTCCTACTACTGCAATAAGTGCCATATTGGGATAGCAGATTATTGAATCCGGGTTGCAGTATATTCTTATTTCTTCAATCACTCTTTGGAGTTTCGAGTTAAGCTCTGAATTAGAGATAACCAGTGATATGGAGTCTATGCTGGAAGGCATATGTTCTATGGCAATATCATTTGTTTCCATTATTGTCATCAGTTTTCTGAAGAAGCTTTTGTCAGAGCCCATGAGTGTCTTTTCGATGGATATTACAGTGAAATCCTTTTTACCGGCGATTCCCGTGATGGTGCCATGATGGCTTATTGGGGAGATGTCACTTAATATCATGGTGCCTTTTTCTTCCGGCGCATTGGTATTTTTTATTATGATAGGAATTCCTGTTTCCTTTGTGGGAAAGATGGCTTCTTCATGCAATACGGAAGCACCCATGTAGGAAAGTTCACGAAGCTCCTTGTAGGTAATTTCTTCAATTGGTCGAGGGTTCTTTACAATATTCGGGTCTGTCATGAGAAAACCGGAAACGTCGGTCCAGTTTTCATATACTTCGGCGTTTATACCCCTTGCTATTATGGAACCTGTTATATCAGAACCTCCTCGTGAGAAAGTTTTTATAGCCCCATTGGGCATTATGCCGTAAAATCCGGGTATCACTGCTTTCTGTACCTGAGAGAGGCTAGATTCAATTCTATTATAAGTAGCATCAGCATCAAATTTTCCTGATTCATCAAACAAGATCAATTCTGAAGCATCAATGAATTCATAACCTATATAATGAGACAATATAAGGCCGTTAAGATATTCTCCCCTGCTGGCGGCATAATCTTTTGAGGCACCTTTAATTATTTCTCCCCTTATTTCATCCAAAATATCTTCTATCCCAAAGGAAAGGCTCAGATCTGAACATATGTCCATGTATCTTTTTTTTACAATATTATAAACCTCATCGAAGCTGAGATTATGTGCAGCAAGTTGCTGACACATGTACAGAAGATCCGTTACTTTATGATCCTTTCTATCCCTTTTACCCGGGGCAGAAGGTATTATGTATCTTCTCCTATTATCGGATTCTATAATCTTTTTTACCTTGGCAAATTGTTGGCTATCTGCCAGAGAACTACCGCCAAACTTTGCAACTATTATGCTATTCATTACTATTCCCCCTCATACTCTGTAATAATAAAAACCCTATCCAAATATAGGATGAGGGTTCCGATAAAGCTCGTCCTAATCATTATTCTCTATTTTATGATGGCTGCATCGATTTGTCAAGCTACAAATTACAAATGTACTTCTAATACGAACATATCGGTGTTATGTATTCTAAAGTCACAAATAAACCATATTATATAGGAATAAAGTGTGATATAGTAATAATATGGAAGGTCAATGAAGAGAAAGGAGGGAGCCTATGAAAAAAATTGCTGCCTTTACAGGTGCAGGTATATCCAAGGCTAGCGGCATACCAACATTTCAGGATATGGATGGGGTAAGGGAAAAGCTGAGCATAGACTATTTTATGAGCAATACTGAGGATTTTTATAGAGTTCTCCTTGAGATGAAAAGGAACATCGATAATGCTTCCCCTAATGCAGCTCATATGGCCTTAACTGAATATGACATACCTGTGGTTACTATGAATATTGACGGACTTCACAAAAAGGCAGGAAGCAAGCAGGTTGTTGAGATACATGGCAATTTTGACTATGTGTTTTGCACCAGATGTAATAAGCATTTTGATTTCTCATATGTGAACAAATCCCTGCACTGTGACGAATGCAGCGGACTGTTGAAACCCAACATAGTTCTATACGGTGAAAACATACCCAGATATTATGATGCAATTGATCTTATAGGCTCTGCCGATGAATTGCTGGTAGTAGGTACATCCTTCTATACTTCTACTGCAACAATGATGGTTGGAGCAGCCCAAAGGGCAGGTATAAAGGTAGTCACTATAAACAAAGAGGCAGAATATGAAGTTCCCAGGTACTTACGTGAACAACTGGGTGGGAAATAGCATCTGCAAGCAAATTTTATGATATACTAATAAAAAAATAATGGAAGGAGTAGTGATGATATGAAAGAGATATATACTAGAAGAAGTATTAGAAAATATGAAAACAAACCAGTAACAGATGAGCAGATCAATGAATTGCTCAGAGCTGCCATGTATGCGCCTTCTGCCGGTAATGAGCAACCTTGGCATTTTGTAGTCATAAGGGATAGAGCCATTCTGGATGAGATACCTAAATTCCATCCTTATACTCAGATGCTATATGAAGCGCCTGTGGCAATTGTGCCATGTTGTGATACAAGCAACTTGAAATATGACGGTGTCTTCTGGATACAGGACATGTCCGCAGCTATACAAAACATTCTTCTTGAAGCCCATTCAATGGGATTAGGAACATGCTGGTGTGGTGTATATCCTAGGGAAATTTTTATGGAAAAGGTTTCAGAAATGTTATCTTTGCCTGAGCATGTAGTACCTGTGGCAGTTATTGCAGTAGGATATCCCGGTGAGGAAAGAGAAGTAAGAGAAAGATTCAGGCCTGAGAGAGTTCATTATAATAAATGGTAAATTGAGGATACTGGTATATGAAAGTAGTCATAGCTCCTGATTCATTCAAGGGAAGCCTTTCATCCCGTCAAGTATGTGTTGCCATAGGAAAGGGTATAAAAAGAGCTGATCCATCTGTGGAAATTGTTGCAATACCTATGGCAGACGGGGGAGAAGGCACGGTGGATGCTCTTATGGATTCTCTGGGAGGACATAAGGTTATTGCTGAAGTTAAGGATCCATTATTTAGAGATATTAAAGCCCAGTATGGATTGGCAGATAAGGATGAAACTGCGGTAATTGAGATGGCGGCTGCTTCTGGACTGGCATTGCTGTCAGACATGGAAAGAAATCCGATGAAAACTACTACATATGGAACGGGACAGCTCATAAAGGATGCTTTGGACAGAGGTTGCCGAAACTTTATAATAGGCATCGGAGGCAGTGCTACCAACGATGGAGGCATCGGAATGGCTGCTGCATTAGGAGCAAAGTTCTATGATTGGGATGGCAATGCAATTGAGTTGAACGGAGGAGGACTGCTGAAACTGGATGCCATAGATTTGAGCCAATTGGATCCAAGGGTGGCAGAGAGCCGTTTCAGGGTATTTTGTGATGTGGATAATATACTCTATGGATCAACTGGAGCTGCCTATGTATACGGAAGGCAAAAAGGTGCAGATGATGCCATGATAGAGAAGCTTGACATGGCATTGAAGCGCTTGTCGGAGATAATAGAAAGAGATCTGAATAAAAGTGTAGCGCTTGTTCCCGGAGCGGGAGCGGCAGGAGGATTAGGAGCAGGACTGCTGGCTTTCCTTGATGCCAAGCTGGAGAAGGGCATAGACATATTGATGGAAACTATTGGTTTTGAAGAAAGGATAAAGGGTGCAAACCTGATTATCACAGGAGAAGGCAGGATGGATCATCAGACTAAATACGGCAAGACCATTTCTGGCATAATAGAGGCTGCTAAAAAGCAGGGGATTCCTGTTGTGGGCATTTGTGGATCCATAGGTGATGGAGTGGAGGAACTTTACTCAGAAGGTCTAAACAGCGTATTTTCCATAATCAATCGACCCATGTCTCTTGAGGAATCCATGGTGGAAACCTCTGAGCTTCTGACCTCCACCGCCCAGAATGTTATGAGTCTTTTTATGGCTAATGTTTCTCAGCCATGAAACCAATAAAAGTGTCTTTATGTAGGCGCCAGTGATCTACCCCAATACCCGTAGCACGGTGCCGGACACTGGAAAAATACACTAGGCAACACAGCACGTAGCATCAAACATTTACCACATTAATAGGGTTTCCTGATAAATAGTGTTTCAAGTTATCTACAGCCATATCCATGATCCTCTGTCTTGCTTCCTTTGAAGCCCAGGAAATATGAGGTGTGATAATGCAATTCCTTGCATTAAGCAGGGGATTGCTTTCTTTTATAGGTTCTGAAGATACTACATCAAGGGCTGCGCCTGCTACTTTTCCGCTGTTTAATGCTTCTGCCAGATCATCTTCCATTATTAAGGTTCCTCTGGAGTTGTTTATTATGATTACACCATCCTTCATTTTAGCTATGGTATTCTTGTTTATTATTCCTCTAGTATCCTCTGTGGAAGGACAGTGCAAGGCTATAACATCTGAATTAGCCAGTAATTCTTCCAGTTCCGCATATCTCATGGTTTCACATTCCAAATCTTTATTTTTATAGGTATCGTATGCCAGTACATTCATGCCTATGGCCTGTGCGATCTTTCCTGTAGCCTGACCTATTCTTCCATATCCTATTATCCCCATGGTCTTCCCTGCCAGCTCTATTATGGGATAATGCCAATAACACCAGTCAGGACAGTTTGCCCAATCACCCTTATGCACTGACTCATTGTGAGCTCCCACATGATGACATATTTCCATCAGCAAGGCCATTGCCATCTGGGCAACAGTAGCAGTGCCATAACTGGGTATGTTGGTTACGATTATGCCTTTTTGGGCTGCTGTTTTTATATCCACCACGTCATAGCCTGTTGCGAGGACACATATGAATTTAAGCTTTTCCGTTTTTTCCAAAACATTGCCAGGCAACGGAGTTTTATTGGTAAAAACTATATCCGCATCTCTGATTCTTTCAAGTATTAAATCATCGTTATTTCTGTCAAAAGCAGTTCTGTCATAGACCACCAATTGTCCAAAAGCTTCAAGTTGCTTCCAGGACAAATCTCCAGGATTCAACGTGTATCCATCCAGTACAACCAGCTTCATTTGTCATACTCCTTTCTGAATATTAATATGGCTTCATTAAAATCTATGAGACTTTCCCTTATGCTTTTACTTTATACTACAAATGGAAGAAATCATTGTCAATGTAAAGCTTTAAGTGAAAAATGTCTTATTAAGACGAAAAAATATTTTAGGAAATATAATATTACGAACCTGGAAGGGAAAAATCTATGTAAGATAGAAATAATAAGAATCGAAAGTCAAAATCATATTAATATTTAGGATGAAGGTGTATATAGTGAAACAGGTAACAGCTGCAATAATAAAAAAGGATGGAAAATATCTCATATGCCAGCGGGGAGCTGATGACGAATGCGGACTTCTGTGGGAGTTTCCCGGTGGCAAGTTGGAAGAAGGGGAAACACTGGAGGAGTGTATAATACGTGAAATAAAAGAAGAGCTTGATTTGGATATAAGAGTACTGGATGTATTTACCACAAATGTATATCATTTTGACAACAAAGAGGTGCTCTTCACAGTTTTTAATGCAGAGATAACAGGAGGTACCATGAAGCTTAATGAGCATAATGATGCAAAGTGGGTAACATTGGGAGAACTGGCGGACTATGAATTCATGCCTGCAGATATTGTGTTTGTTGAGAAGTTGTTGAAGTCTTATCCTGAAAATTAATCTAAACAAAATGTAATTTAAGAAAGATTTCCTATTTGGAGGATCACATCCAAAGGAAACCTTACTCATGCGATTATTGCAGCCACATGCAAATTTAATATATACATTCAGTTGCTTACTTCCTCCTGCTTCAGTATCCATCGTGAAAACTCGTATTTCAATAAAGGAGGCAGAAGTTATTCTTTTTCGGCATGGAGGTATAAAAATTTATTGCTGGTTTAGCCATTTGGAGATATTATCTATAAGATCTTCCATGTGATTGTCATTTATATATGCACTTAAGAGGCTTTTGTCATTAATAACCTTTTCCAGATCTGTTCCTGCAATTCTATAAAAATAAATCCGTTGCGGATGCTTGTCTATATAAGCTAATATATGGAATTCTCCTTTCATTTCGGGCTTTATTATATAATACCTTTTATTATTGATGCCAATGGTCTGTGCATTACTTATCTTGTTTTCTACTTGATTTTTGTACCAATCCATGTCCGGCATGATTCCGGTTAAATACTTATCTACTGATATTTCACTTAATTTAGATTCACCATAGTAGCATATGGACATATTATTAAATTGGGAAAGTATATTTTTGTGGTTATAGACTTTTCCCGGTTCATGCTGGTTAGCTGGAGGAGTATCAACAAATTTGCTTTTGAATGCATTTATGCTGATTTCTTTCAGAGGCAATCCGTTTAATTCCGCAGGTATAAAGCTTAAATCATCACTTCCCAACAATTTGTTTGCTTCCTCCAATGAGCCTTTGAAGTTTCCATTGTGTATATAAGAGCTCTCCGTCAGCTTCAACGAATTTATACTGTCCGAAATCCAGTCTTTCCTTTTCCTCTTTGATTATCCTGCTTATTTGATCCGGTTCGTTTTCCAGCTCCTTGTCTATATACTCTGTAACAAATTTAGTCAAGGCGTCGCTGATTTTTTCCATAAAGCCTGTGTCAAGCTTGTCTGCCGTGTCATCAACAGTATGGATTAGATCAAAGTTGTAACCTGTAGTAACATTTATACCTACAGAAAATGAGTAATGATCGCTTGTATATTTGCCTGATGCCACCTCAGACTTGAAGCCGCTTTGTTTAAAATGTTCCGATAAATATTTGGCGAGATTTTCCGATTCCGATGATTGAATATCGGCATCAACATATACAGCGTCTTTTCCTTTTTCTCCCACGCAGTCTATGTTAATATTTGTTACTTCACCATATCTATTATAGATTTCCTCTGCAAAGGCCCTGCTTCCGTTTAAAAAAGTTTCTTCTCCGTTTACGGCGCAAAAAACAATGTCACAGCCCAATTTATTTGATTTTGCATATTGAGCCAACTTGTTGACCATATCCATCATTAGGGCCACGCCGGAGCCGTTGTCTACAGCACCACGCCATATGGTGTTTCCGATGCTGCCCACATGGTCAATATGAGCCATGATAACAACAGCCTTGTTGGAATTGTGACCTTCCAACACCCCTGCTACATTGTTTTCTGTTATTTCGTCTATGCTGTAGTCAAGGGAAAGATATGCTTTATCTGCCTTCTTTAACTGTTCATAAACCTTCGGTGTTATAGAAAAAACGCATTTACTGCCCAACCTGTTTGGCGATATTGAACCTCTGAGAAGCTTTTCTGATACCACCAATGCAGCTTTTACTTTGTCATTTTTGATGTTTGGATCAATAATATCCTCAGTTACCAGTATGCAATCCTCATTAATATCATTTCCGATGTGCAAAGGAAGTTCTAATTTGCAACGGCTCAATGACCTCTCTATGTAATCCTTTCCGTATTCCAGATTCTTTGAGTCTTTTTTAGAATCATCCAACTTCAGTTCAAGGATATTTTCCTTGAGGTTTATAACTTCCTGGGAGTAAGGGTGGTAATAGCTTCCATTGAAAGGCTTGATTAAATACTCCTCAAACTTTTTAACTACATATTCCTGAGCCTTTTTGTTGCCGGCGGTACCAATGAGCCGGCCGTCACACTCATCAGAAGTGAGGTAATGGATTGTGGCTTCTATGGGAGAACTGCTGCTGACCTTGCTTGCCGCAGCTTGTTTAATCCCTGCATTGCAGCCTGATAATAGGATTGACAACATTATTAATACGGCGGTGAATTTCATGTTTTTTTTGTACATATGTATCCCTCCTAGGTTTTAATATAGGCTCCTGTAATTAGGGGAGCCAGCCATCTGTTGCATGAGATCTGGAATGCTCTTCTTTTGTTTAGATATTTTCTATGTGCTTGCAGTTATAGCATTGGAAGTATTCAATAACAGATATTTCATATTTTTTTATTGCACAGGTATAGAAGTTTTTACATAGATAAGCATCTATATAATATCCAGGGGCAGTTATGTAGTTTGATAAGGATCGCATTATTCTTGCGATTAGGACACATGGGTCCTTTTATAATGCTTAGATATGCAGAGTGAATATCGTTGTCTGCCAGAAGAATACCCTGTGAGGAAGGGGTAAACGACAGACAGAAAATGAGAATAGATACAATTGTAATCAATGGTATCGTTATTTTCTTTTTTAATCCTCCTAAAATTAATATGCTATAGTTACATCTTCTCTTTACGTTCATATGCTCATGACCTGGATAGTACAATATTGCTGATAAATAACTTTAAATATTTTCTTCACTTTGCCTTCACTAATATAACGAAATGAGGGAGGTGTTTTGGGACACTTGTTATAAAAAATTTTTAATTTTTTATAACCCATAGGAAATATAATTTTACCTTAAGATTACTTTCCGTAATGGGTTTTAAGAAAGGCTTCCTTGATTGTTATAAATATTTCTAAAGGAAGCCTTTCTTATAATGCTAGGAAAGTATAAGTTTTTAATTTATACTTCGTAAAAGCATTTCAAGAAAGGCTTCCTTGATTGTTATAAATATTTCTAAAGGAAGCCTTTCTTATAATTTTTATTGTGCGTTTCCTTAGAATCAGGAGTACGCTTAGAGGTTCTTGTTACAGAGGAATAAGGAATTGGAAAATTCTAATATTGTTAACAAAATATGTTGATAATTATATCTACATGATGTAGAATAAAATTAAACTACAAGGCGTAGATTAAGAAAGGAGATTTAGAAAAGATGCAGCGTATATCTGATGCAGAAAGATTAATAATGGAGATTATTTGGAAGGCAGGACGTCCTATGACTACATTGGAAATCATTCAACGCTTGCCACAGGAAAAGACATGGAAGCAAAATACGGTAGTTACTTTTTTATCACGACTAATTGAAAAAGGGATCATTAAAGCTACTAAGAAAGGAAAAGCAAATCTTTATGAAGCTTGTGTAACTGAACAGGAGTACCTTAACTTTGAGACAAAGCAATTTATAAAGGATGTTCACAAAGGGTCCATATTTGGCTTCATATCTGCGTTGTGTGACAACGGAGACATAACAAGAGAAGATATTGAAGCGCTTATGAAGCGTTTAAAAGAGTAGGTGACACCTATGCTAGCCAATTTGTATAATCATTTGTTTGTTATGTCGGTTGTAGCTGGAGGGCTATATCTAATACTTAAGCTTTTCGGTAGAATAACCATGAAACATTTTATGCCTTCTTGGCATTACTATACTTATACAGCGATTTATATGTTTTTTTTGCTGCCATATCATAAGCTTCTATCATTATTCAATTTTGACTTTAACCGGAATGTTAAAAATGGATTGGTCTTACCGGTTCTATCCTCCAATTTGGAATTACGCTACCTAGCCAATAATGGCTTAGTTGGAGTACCGGATAAAATAGAAAGCAGCTTTATGTTAAATATTGATTTTTTGGCTTATATCTTGCTTGCAGGCACATTGGTATTTATTGTTGCTGTGCTGATACAAAATGTTAAATTCCGTCGCCGTATTTTCAGTGTATGCAGATTGACAGATAAAGCACAGTTTCAAGATATTCTTTCAAGCTGCAAGCAAGAAATGGGGATATCGAAAGAAGTATTAGTATATATCTCTATTTACCCATGTACACCTTTTCTTTACGGTGTTTTAAAGCCCCGCATTATTTTGCCGGATATTGAGTTCACTGAGGAAGAACTAAAACACGTGTTCTATCATGAATTAACCCACTTGAAGCGATATGATCCATGGATTAAGTTTCTGTTGCTTTTAACAAATGCAGTTCATTGGTTTAATCCTTTGGCTTACATAATCAGAAATGATATTGATGGTTTATGTGAGCTATCCTGTGACGAAAGTGTTGTTATATCAATGAATGCGGCAGAAAGAAGGCGGTATTGTGAGATAATATTAAGTGTATTATGGCACTCTATAGGTCATGATGCAAAATTAGTTTCGGCTTTTAGTAACAAGAGGAAACAACTTGAAAGGAGAATGGATATGATCATGAAAATGAGAGGTTTGAAATATAAAAAAAGGGTTATTTTATTTTCCATGGTTGTGACGCTGACAATTGTGTCATTAGGTATTATTACAGCATATGCTTCTACTTCAAATAAGGCGGATCTAACAAGCCCATCAGAAGGAAGAAAACTAATTAACGGTGCAGAGCTTATTGATGCTGATAATAAAAGTTTAATAGGAACAGAAATAATAGATGCTGCTTTGCCTTTTATATCAAAAAGTTCGCCAAAGATATCTGATAGTGAAAAAACTATAGATTTTTACATGCCGGAAAATACCATTATTAAGAAGTTAGCAGACAATACTGTCTTACCACCTATCAGCATTACAAATTTTGAAGTTATAGACAATATTACTCCGGAAATAATTATGACCAACGGCAGTGCCGCTTTTTTTACAAAGAAAGGAGGCAGCGGTTGGTCATGCAAAGTCGGCGACAAACTTGTGTATGAATTTGAAAAATATGAGTCAAATGTAGTCAGTTCACAGACTATGATAATCGGATATGTTTTAGATGGAACATTATATCCAGGGGAGGAATTCAAGGGATTAAGCGGAAAGTATGAGTTGAAAATTGAAGAAGATGGAGATTACTATATTTATGTTATAAACGCTACATCCGATTATTTAGCATTAAAAAAAGGTAAAATCAATATTTTAAGACAGTAGAAATGAAAAGTGACACAAAAATCTCTATCAGTTGTTTCAAATAAAACCCTCATTAATAAGTAATAAAGGCTTTTATGGAAAGCCTTTATTACTTATTAATCATTCTGTACTTGTTGAATTTTAACATTTAATTCCTCGATTTCATCATATTTGGCTTTTATGCTATCACATATAGAAGCAATTTGGTCATTGGGAGACTCCAGTCCATTAGCATAAGCATTGTAGACCATATCTCCCATTTCTGTTTTCAGTTTTTTTATTTCTCCCTCTATTTGAGCAATTTGCAGCTTCAGCTTTCCTATTTCCATCATGTCTTGAGATTTATTGCCCACTGCTTTTGCAGTATTTAATGCTTTGTTTCCTAAATCCTTTAATAGGCTCATACATCCATCTCCTTTACTGGCATATAATACTAATTTATATTTCGACAAATAAAAGTATTATCCTGCAATACTAGTTATTGAACTTTAATTTTATATTCAACCCGGTTGTTATTTTTATCCTTTTGGATATGTCATAGTTGCTATCTGCTTCATAGTTGATTTTATGGATTCCTGAAAGCAGTTTACCCATTTTGATATTACATAGTCGGAAGATATGGTCTTCTTCTAATAGGTTTTGATTCGGAGGGAAGTAAGAGATTTTGCATTATCCAAGAGGATTTATAAACATCATGAAGATCTTTTGGCAAATGAATAAAAATTGCATAAATGAATATTCATAAAGCAGATAATAAAAAAGGCCTAAAAAAACAGAGATTTATTGAAATGTTAATTGACATTAAAATTTGCTTTTGGTTGTAAATAATTAATATATATATGGAAAACTACTGTGGTATAATGATATTTATAGAAATTGGAAAAAAACAATACTATTGCTGGGAGGGGTAAGTTTGATAGAAAGAGACTTAATAAAGGATATTTTAGGTAAAGCCCTGTCAACGGGAGGAGATTTTGCTGAAGTATTCATAGAGGATACGGAGAGAAGCTCTTTGGGTTTGGTAAACGGCAAAATAGAGACGGCAGTTTCAGGAAGAGATTTTGGAATAGGTATAAGAATATTCAAAGGATTGAGAAGTATATACGCATATACAAATGATACTTCAAGGGATTCACTTCTTCGTACTGCTTACAATGCAGCATTGGCCTTGGGAGAGGTAAGAGAAGACAAAGCTGTGGATATTATAGAGAGAGTAAATGCAAATATCCATCCTATATTATATGTACCCAGAAGCATAGATATTGCTAAGAAAGTGGAAAAGCTGAAGGAAGCATACAAGGCAGCAAAGGACTACAGCAATGAAATATCCCAGGTTATGTCCAATTATGTTGATGTAGATCAAAGAGTGGCTATAGCTAACAGCGAAGGTTTATATACAGAAGATAGGAGGATAAGAACCAGATTTGCAGTTCAAGCCATCGCCAGCGACGGGAAAGAAAATCAGACGGGATATGAGGCTCCAGGCAAAGGCATGGGTTTTGAATTGTTTGACATAATTGATGTGGCCCAATGTGGCAAGGAAGCGGCAAGAATAGCTGTTACCATGCTTCATGCGCCTTTATGCCCATCAGGCAAGATGGTAGTTGCCATAGATAACGGCTTTGGAGGAGTTATATTCCACGAAGCCTGTGGTCATTCACTGGAAGCTACTGCCGTAGCTAAAGGCAATTCAGAATTTGCAGGGAAACTGGGACAGAAGATAGCCTCCGATAAGGTTACTGCCATAGATGACGGTACTATTCCTAACGAATGGGGTTCTTTAAATATTGATGATGAAGGTAATCCCACCAGGAAGAATGTTTTGATTGAAAACGGCATATTGAAGGGTTATATGATAGACAAATTCAATGGAAGAAGGATGAATATGGAACCAACGGGAAGCTCCAGAAGACAGTCCTACAAATTTGCGCCTACATCCAGAATGACAAACACTTATATCGCTCCCGGCAATGACGAAAACCACGAGATAATCCAATCCATAGATTATGGACTATATGCCAAGAAAATGGGAGGAGGTTCTGTCAACCCCGTTACCGGAGAATTTAATTTTGCAGTATTGGAAGGCTATTTGGTGAAAAACGGCAAGATTGATACACCCGTAAGAGGTGCCACTTTAATAGGTAAAGGCTCAGAAATACTTAAAAGGATTGACATGGTCGGCAAGGAGCTGGATCTGGCAGCGGGAATGTGTGGCTCCATCAGCGGAAGCGTACCTACAAATGTAGGTCAGCCTCTTATAAGGGTATCGGAAATCACAGTAGGCGGAAGGGAATAGGAGGTGCTCTCTATGAATATAAAAGAATTTGTGGATAAACTGTTTTCCAAGGCTAAGGAAGCAGGATTTACTGAATATGAGGTATTCTATATAGATGGAGACAGTTTCAAGGTTACCATTTACAAGAGCGAAATTGACCAATACAGCATCAATTCTCACAAGGGATTAAGTTTCAGAGGATTGTACAATGGCAAGATGGGATACTCATATACGGAGGTTTTGGACGATTATGCCTTGGAAATGCTTATTAAAAATGCAAGAGAGAATGCATTGGCCATCGAAGATGAAGATGTTGACATAATTTATGGAGAACGTGATAAATATGCCGACATAAAAGGTTTCAATGAGGAATTGGATCAGATGAAGGCCGATGAGAAAATAAAAATGGCATTGGAGTTGGAAAAGGATACATTGGCCCAATGCAATAAGGTGAAGAACATAGAAGATTGTATGGTGGTAACAGTCGCAGGGGAAACAAGGATAATAAACTCTAAAGGCTTGGATCTTCAATACAAATCCAACGTCATCTATGCTGTGGTTGCACCTGTAGTTGAAGAGGACGGAAAGGTCAATACTGCTTATGCCTTCAAGGCATCTAACAATTATAGGGATATAGATACTAAGGCAATTGCAAAGGAAGCAGTGGAAGATGCCCTGGCTTATATGGGAGCAGAAAGCATTCCTTCAGGGAAATATAAAGTTATTATCAGAAACGATGTAATGGCGGATATACTGAGTACCTTTGCAGGTATCTTCTCGGCTTACAATGTGCAAAAAGGCATGTCACTTTTGAAAGGAAAAGTAGGAACAAAGATTGCATCTGAGGTTGTTACCATAATAGATGATCCACTTATGGAAAACGGTTTGGCTTCAGCACCTTTTGATTCAGAAGGAGTGGCTTGTTATACAAAGACAGTTGTGGAGGAAGGCAAACTTAATACCTTCTTATATAATCTGAAAACTGCCAAAAAGGACGGCGTAAAGTCGACAGGCAATGCTTCAAAGGGTTCCTATGCTTCAGCTGTAGGAGTTTCTCCAAGCAATTTTTATATAAAGCCCAGCAATAAAACAAGAGAGGACCTGATGGCTCATATGGGTGATGGAATATTCATTACTGAGGTTCAAGGATTACACTCCGGTGCAAATCCGATGTCAGGAGATTTTTCTCTTGCTGCAAAAGGTTTTGAAATAAAAAATGGTAAGATAATCAAAGCTGTTGAACAAATTACAGTGGCAGGAAACTTCTATAATGTTCTACAGGATATAGTGGAAGTAGGCGGGGACATAAAGTTTGGAATGCCTGCGGGAGGATACTTCGGAAGCCCAAGTGTCGTTGTGAGGGAGCTTGCAATAGCAGGAAAATAGAATATAATAGCCAAAACTATCCGTTGACACAGTGGATTATAAAATATATAATCTTATTTGTATCAATTAAATAGTTTAAAGCTTGGCCGTGCTAGATGGGGAGTTTGCGGTGCCCTGTAACCTGCAATCCGCAGAAGCAGGATCGAAGTCCTTTGCTGAGGCCGGCGTCTGTAAGGCCTGACCCTGATAAGTGGCGTTGATAATTGGGTCCTGCGCAACAGAAATTTATGAACCCCGTCAGGTCCGGGAGGAAGCAGCGGTAAGTAAACCCTTCTGTGTGCCGTAGGGATGCCTGGTTGGAGCTAACTGTCCGGGTAACGCTTGGAGATGCTTGTGTCGAAGGAAGGTGCACGGCCTTTATAATTTTTAAAAGTTCGTATAAATACGGACTTTTTTATAATGCCTAGGAAAGTATAAATTTCCTTAATTTGTACTTTCTGTTAAAAGCCTTTCTTATTTTTATATTTAAAGTCGAAAATTGCGACTTTTTTTGTTGACCCAATACATATTTTACCATAATATGTGATAGCAGGATAAATTTACACATACTTCATAATTATATTTTGATTAACTCGTTATTCTTTATAAAATCCAGCTTCTTATAGTATTACTTTTGGTATGAGAAGCATGGAATTAGTGATAAGAAAACGAGTTATTTAATTTTTAGGCTGATAGGTGATATTATGGTAAATAAATAAACTTATTTTTAGAAACAATGCTTTTCAAGAATTAAAATTGGCCTACATAAAGGATGATGGGACAAAAAAAGATTACATAGCATATATACTGTTCCAATGAAAAAAACAGATGATGAAACATGGGAAGTAAAAATCAATAATGCAGGTGACTTGCTTTATAAGTTCATCAATGAAAAGAATTTTTGTATTAATGATCCATATGCTGATAAATACATATATATAGATGGAATAGGATATTGGTCCAAAATATACGATAAGCAAGTTGTTAAACATGTTTCGCTTCCAATCATTAATGATGTATTGATATGCAAAAATATAAATGACGAATATTTTCCCGTTGGAATTACAAATACCATCAATTCAATAGATTCTAAAGTAATTTGTTGGGCAGAAATTTCTAATATAAAAACCGATTTTTTAGTGAGTATGGTTTGGGAAGATCCTGATGGATGTCTTCTTACAGGTATAGATATGTTGATAGAAAAATATAGAAGAAAAGAGAGAAGAATATTTGGTGGTATAGATTTATCAAATATTATTGATTCACAATTTATCAAACAAGGAAATTAGCGAGTTCAGATCTATTTAAATGGGATATATTGCAAAAACACTAGTTTTGTTATTAAAAAGTTTAGGAATTATAGTATAAATAGGATATTTAAATAAAGTTCATTGGGGTGATGAAAAGATGAACATAGTATATTTTTTTTATAGATTTGTGTCATATTTTATTATAATGCTTCTCATTTTTTATGTTTTTTATAAGTTTAGGTCAAATAAGACACTTGAGTTTAAATATATCATTAAATATGCAATAATAGTAGCGTTAATTAATGACATTTCAGCTTTATTGAGAAAAATTTTATGAAAACATTGTGTTGATATTGCTTGCTAATTGATTACGGTAAAATTTTGCTTACCGGCTTTTTTCTTTTTTGCTTTTTTATTTTTGAAACAGGGAAAAATGTTATAATATATAATAGTTACATACATGAGGAGTTGATATAGTGTATACTGCATTATATAGAAAATGGAGACCAAAAAAATTTGAAGATGTATGCGGTCAAGAGCAGATAACCAGGATTCTGAAAAATCAGATCAAGACCGGTCAACTATCTCATGCCTATTTATTTTGCGGTACCAGAGGAACAGGTAAAACAAGTACTGCCAAACTCCTTGCAAAAGCAGTCAATTGCTTTAATCTTCAGGATGGCAATCCCTGTGACAGCTGTGAAAGCTGCATAAGCATAAATCAAGGAAATTCCATGGATGTTTTTGAAATAGATGCGGCATCCAACAGAAGAATAGAAGATGTGAGAGACTTAAGGGAAGCAGTTAAATTTGCCCCTGCCATGGGCAAGTATAAAGTATATATAATAGATGAAGTTCATATGCTCACCAATGAAGCCTTCAATGCGTTGTTGAAAACATTAGAGGAACCTCCTGCCTATGTGAAGTTTATACTTGCTACAACAGAACCTCATAAATTGCCGGCCACCATATTATCCAGATGTCAGCGATTTGATTTCAAGAGGCTTGTACAGGATGACATTGTCGGAAGATTGGAATATATATGTAAGCAAGAGAATATTAAAGCAGAAGAAGATGCTTTGAGGCTTATAGCAAGAAATTCTGACGGAGCCATGAGAGATGCCATAAGCATAATGGATCAATGTGCCGTGTTTGGCAAGATGGAAATCAAGTATGATGATGTTCTTAAGGTTTTGGGCATAGCAAGTGATGAATATCTTTTTAAAATGGCAGATGCAATATTGGATGGAGATTGCTCCGGTGCCATGCTGCTTGTACAGGAAATATCCCGACAGGGGAAAGACATGGGGCAGCTTGCCAGAGATCTTCTCAATCATTACAGAAACCTTTTGATGGCTAAACTGGTAGATCAATCAGAGGATGTAATAGATTTATCCAGGGAAACCATAGCCATGCTGAAAGAGCAAAGCAGCAGATATGGAAGAAATAATATAATCAGATGCATAGATATTTTATCGGACCTGACCTCTAATATAAAATGGGCACCCCAACCTAAGACTCTATTGGAAGTAGCAGTAATAAAAATGTGCAAGCTGGATAAAGACATGAGTCCCGAAGGCCTTTTGGCAAGAATTGAGAAACTGGAAGATATGCTGGCTAAAGGTGAGATATCCATAACTGCCGTACAGGAAGGAAAAAAGGCAAAGAAAGAAGAAAAGAAGGAAGATAAGAACATTGAGAAGAAAGCTTCTGAGCAATCAAAAAATGTGGAAATCAAGCCTGTACCTTCTGAAATAATTGAAAAATGGAATGGATTTATACAGGAAATTAAAAACAGGAAGAAAATGAAGCTCAGGACATATCTGGCACTATGCAAGCCAGCAATAGTAGATGGGGAGAATGTTCTTCTCTGTTTTGCCAGACAGGATTCTTTCTCAAAAGAATCTGTGGAAAAGGCTGATAACAGGAAGGAAATCGAGGCGATAGCCACAGAATACTTTGCAAAACCTATAAGGATAAAGGCTGTTTATGAAGATGAAATTGCTATAGCCAGTGAAGAGGCTAAAGCTGAATCAGAAGAAGATGACGTGGTGAAGAAAGCAATTGAATTATTTGGGGAAGACCTCGTTGAAGTAGTAGAAGAAGAATAGTATAATCATTATGATATATGATAATTGAACTATGAGTTCAGAAAGAGGGTTATGCTTCAGGTGTTGACTCGAGTCTCGTGTCAGGACCAGATATGATTACCCAAGGCTATGCAACTCGTATCAATGCTTAATATGAATATTCGATATTTTTAAGGAGGAATAAATATGGCAAGAGGCGGATTCCCAGGTGGAATGGGAAATATTAATAATATAATGAAGCAGGCTCAGAAGATGCAGCAGGAAATGTTGAAACTTCAGCAGGAAATCGAACAAAGGACAATAGAAGCAAGTGCTGGCGGTGGAGCTGTTACTGTGGTGATCAATGGCAAGAAGCAGATAGAATCTATAAATATAAAACCTGAAGTGGTGGACCCTGATGATGTGGAAATGCTCCAGGATTTGGTTATAGCAGCAGTAAATGAAGCAATAAGACAGGCGGATGAAATGATGACTCGTGAGATGAGCAAGTTTACTGGCGGTATGAATCTGCCCGGAGGTCTATTCTAATGAATTATTATGCAGCTCCTATTGCGAAGCTGATTGAAGCTTTTACAAAATTGCCGGGCATAGGCAGTAAAACAGCCCAACGATTGGCCTTCTATCTGCTGGATATGCCCCAGAATGAAGCTGAAGAACTGGCTTATGCCATAATAAACGCCAAGAGAAATGTGAGATACTGTGAGGTATGCTCTAATATCACTGATAACGACCGATGCAATATATGTTCTGATCCTAAGAGGGATAATAGTGTAATCTGTGTGGTTGAAGATCCAAGGGATGTTGTGGCTATGGAGAAGACTAGAGAATATAAGGGGCTTTATCATGTGCTTCACGGTGCCATATCTCCTATGGATGGTATAGGTCCTGATGATATAAGAATTAAGGAACTGTTGGCTAGATTGGGAGATGACAATGTGAAGGAAGTAATCCTGGCCACCAATCCAAATATCGAAGGAGAGGCTACTGCTATGTATATTTCAAAACTTATAAAGCCTCTGGGAATAAAAACCACAAGGATAGCTCATGGAGTACCTGTTGGCGGTGATTTGGAGTATGCAGATGAAGTAACCCTGATGAAGGCTCTTGAGGGAAGAAGAGAGATATAGGATTATATGTACTTGTGTATAACCTAAATAAACTCCTATCATTTTGCAAATTATCGATAGGAAGAAAATAAAGTTCTTGCAGGAAACATGGTTTATTAGGGCAAAGGAAAGCCCTGTAGGCCATGTTTTTTGTTTAGAAGTTTTAAGGGATAAGGAACAAGGAATAAGGCTTAAACTCAGTAATATCAACGGATTAGAAGATTAAATGGAAAAGAAAATGGAAGAGGAAATGGAAGAGGAAATGGACAAAATCCCCCCTTAATCCTTCCCCCTTAACCCTTTTCTCTAAAAGCACTTTATTTTCATTTTTTGCCCCAAAAATTGAGGAATGAAAGGACTTTAGGAAGTAAGGAATAAGGAAAAAGGAATTAAATGGGAAATTGGAAGAGAATAACAAGCCAGTATTTTCAAGGGTTTGAGGGGGATTTGTGAAAGGAGTTTATTTGAAAAAGGAAAGAAGTTTGTTTGAGGTGCATATAGTTAGGATTGAGGAAAAAGGGGTAAGGAAAATAGGAAATAAATTAGGCTAAAAATAGGGATTAATTAGTTGTTGCAAAAATAAAATAAAGTAGTTTTATTTATAGGGATAAGGAATAAGGGAAAGTGTTGAAAATACTGGAGTTAATAGAGTGTCAAGACACAAGGAAAATGGGGATTAAAGGGAATTTGTAATAGCACTTTATTTGCATTTTCTATGTAACATGACTTATTTTTTCTGTTTTCAAAACTCATATTGATAATAATTTAGAAACAGAAAATATTTTTACTACAATAAAAGTTCCATCAAAATAAAAATAAAGTTGTATTATTTATATTGAAGTACAATAGACCATCTTAAGTTTATCATTGGGCTTTGGAGATTATTTTGAGGATGGTTACTTGTAAGAATATAGGTGCTTTTATATATTGCATGGTGTAAAATAAAAATATAGGTTATTGGTGTAGGTTAAAGTGATTAAATATTGGAGAGTGATGTTATATGCTTTTAAAGTATGAATTCGAAAACTAATTGGAAAAACTCAAACAGCTAAATAAAAGTACAAATTTAGCTAATTACAACCTATATATGGAAATAAATGAACATTGAAAACAGAATATGCTATAGGAAAGCAAATTGTAAATGAAAAATAGGGAATAGCAAAGCTAACCCTATGTAGTAGGGGTTTTTGAAAAAGTAAAGTCAATTGGAGTTACAATGCTGTTTAATTAAGCAATTTTACCGGGTAGTTCTTCAATAAGAGGAAGAATACTAAATCCGGTATGCTTAATCCATGCATCTAAGTGGACATTTACAGCAGCCATTATAGCCCTGGTAAACCTTTCCCTGGCACTACGGCAATTACCAGCTTCAATATCATAATCCTTGAATAACCTTTTATGTGTACGCTCCACAGTTGTACGGCGTTTAAGCATTTCTTTAAAAGTCTTAGAATCCCGTGCAACAGGTGGGAAGAGCCTGGGGTCATAGTCAGGTTTTATGTATATAGTTCTACCGTAAGGACTGTTTGAACAGGAGCAGGGTTTTTCAATCCCATGGTAATCAAACCAGCACCTGTATTTAATGCCTTTAGGATAGGAGTAACCGCAGTTATGGTATGGAATACCACCCATGCAGATAGGGTTACCATTGTCATCAAAGCAAAGTACACCTGGTGGTAAGTCTTTATTAGGGTACTTAGCATCAGAGTCAAGAGGAATAAAAGGGATCATGTTGTAGTGCTGGAGGAGTTTATAGGTTGGATAATTGTCCATTGCACCATCTGCAATATAATTTTTAAAACGGATATTAGGATAGAGTTTTCTGACCTCATCCAGTGAAAAGATGGCAATAATACTATCATGCCTCTGCGCTTGTGCTTTGCGCAAATATATAGGTAAATCATATGGACTGTCAGAAGCAGTAGTGCAAAACAAATTATCCCCATAAAACCATTGTTCACGGTAGCTATCCCAGCCCCAGGTGGCGTCTGGGTCGGAATAGCGCCGTGGACAATGGCAATTATAAATACCTTTGGCTTTACAATCACAAACCTTGACACCGTAGTGGCTGGCACCAGAGTAGAAAGGAGTTCCATCAGCAGCAATAGAAAAATTATTAGGATCTCCAAGTAATCCCATTTCAAGGGATTTATCAACCACACACCGTGCAAGGAAAGCCTGTAGAACGATTTCAGGACGGTACTTAGGTAATTTATCTCTTATAGCCAGGGAAACAAATTTTTTAACAATACCATTATGTTTGGGTAAGGTGTACTTCTTGCCTGCTTTAAGCTTTTTTCTGGGTTTAGCATAAAAACTGCGGAGTTTTTTCTTCCTTTTTACTTGTACTTTATGTGATGCTTGCCATAGACGTTTTACCAAGTCGTAATAAGAACTAAAAGCAGGAGCATCTCCATATTCAAACCCGCAGATAGCGCAAAGAAGGCGGTCTGAGGATACCTTTACAGCCCATTTGGGGATATCGTGTTCACCCTGATCTAACATCAGGATTAGTGACCTGATGATACCCTGCTGGTTTTTAGCTGGTCGGCCTGTATTAGAATATAGTGGTTTGATGATGGGATAAAGGGGGTTTAGGTTAAGCAGGTAAAGCTTAGAGATAGATTTATCTAAGCTGACCACCTTTTCCCTATCACTGTAGAAAAAAGATAAAAGTTTTAACAAAAGATTGTTTTGGTACTCTTTGTGAGTAGTCCAATCCTGTAGCATATAAAAAACCTCCATAAGCAAAGTATGGTAAAAAATACCATCTACTTCAATTATGGGATGAACAGATGTTTGTCAAGAGAGAATAGAAACAAATATGGATATTATTAGGAGAAATTTTGTAAATTTTTTGTTAACAAATTAGTTTTATCGAATGTAACAATTTTTGGTAAAATTAGAATTGGAAATTACGCTGGAAATAAGTGGAGGATATTGGAGGTAAGGCAGAAATTGCTAAGCCTCAAATATAGATATTGGAAACTCTCTGAGTTTTCGAATTTATACTTTATTTGATGAGGAGGTATTTACTATAATGAAATTTGTAAACCTTCTAAAGCTTTTTGTTAAAAGAATGGTACTTTCTC
>ENA-OWOZ01000043-OWOZ01000043.1-bioreactor-metagenome-genome-assembly--contig:-NODE-43-length-180694-cov-5.485813_pt1 | contig 180694 bp, 148 predicted proteins | sample MGYA00238140_ERZ651804 | MGnify/ENA primary metagenome ERZ651804 (study PRJEB26910, sample SAMN07631232) | bioreactor metagenome | isolation source: Switchgrass digestor | place: USA: Dartmouth...
TGCCTGGAGAACTATATCAAGACAATCCGCATAGAAGCCCTGACCATGATTGAAATGGCAAGCAGGCAGATCCTTCCGGCATCGCTGGCCTATGTCAGAAAGGTTGCAGATACCGTCGCTTCCCTCAATGCGGCAGGTGCGGATTCCTCTTTCGTCAAGGCAGAACTGGATAAGCTTGTTACGTTGACATCTGACTTGAAGAAATCTATCGACATGTTAAGTGCGAAGATAGAAGAAGTTGATATGCATGAAAGGGATACGCTGGAACATGCCCGTGATTATAAGGATGTCATCATCCCGCTAATGAACGAATTGCGCGCCGTTGCCGACAAGCTTGAAACCATGGTGGATGCAAGCTTGTGGCCGATACCCACTTACGGCGATCTCCTGTTTGGTCTCGTCTGATGGAAACTTGTTTGATAAAATGTTGAACCGTCCATGAAAGCTCGGTTTTACGTCAAATATCAGGGATGAATTCATTAAAATGAAATAGTATATGTAAACTGGCAGATAATCGAACTTTGTTATCTGCCAGTTTTTTTGTATAGGTTTATGCCATTTTTTATAGAATCTTTTTATAAAAAACTGTTTGCTTATCAGCAATTGTAATTTGGAAAAAGTGCAATGCAAGATAAAATTGATTTACCTAATATGCTTCATTGTGCATTTCGTTTGCCGCTCAAATATCTGATGCAAAAGCATCTGTTATCGGCACAAGCGTATTTACCAACGACTAATTAAAAATTCTGACCTCATAGTTTTTTTCAGGAGCAACGAAAAAGGACAAATCCTCAAGTTCAATTTCGTTTGTTCCTTGACCAATTGGAACTGTAGCTTTTGATAAGGCTTCCAGTTTGTTTTTCCCTTTTTCATAGACTGCTATCATAATGTCACAGCTTTCCAGCCCTGTACCCTCATTCACAATTCGAAGCGTCAGGCCGCCGGTAATCAGGCTGCCGTTTTGCATGAGCCCGTTAAAAATCAGTCCGCTTTGCGGATTGGAATCCTCTATGGTAAGAATAACCTCGTCATAGGCCGTGCCGCCTGCCGATGTGGTGATGATATAGCTGCCAGGGAGCGTATTTCCACCGATTGTCACTGTTCCGTTTTCAACATTTATACCCTGCACCCAGGGTGTTATACTCCAAGTCACATTTTCGCCGGGCAGTAGGTTTCCAAGCGGGTCAAAGACCTCGGCGGTATATTGAAGTATTGAGGATGGCTCGACATAAATATTGGATGCATCCGTTCCGTCCTGTTTTATAATAAGGGATGCAGGTGTTGTGGATTCGGCATCCTCAACATAGGCAGTAACGGTGTAAACTGGCTTGTCAAACGCAAGGGTTATTTCCGTGGTTTGCATATTGTCCAAAGCAGCAAGGGGAGCGCCTGCTGTGGTAATCAGTTCACCGTCTTCGCCGTAACCATTCACATACACATATTTCTGTTAATCGTATTCCCTGTTAGATTGGTCACGGTAGCAATAGCCGTTGTGGAGCTGGCCTCCTGCAGAGCTGTCTTTGCAACAATAGTCGGCTCGTAGGTTATGGTTTTTATCATATAAACTTATGATACTATAATAGTGCAAGTGTATCGAGAAAATCATCCTCCGAAAGGATGAAATTACAAAAAAATCCCCTCATACTAAAGTATGAAGGGTTGATTTTTCAATATCTGTGCTGATTTTCAGTTATGCGTCAAATTGGTTTTATAGAAGGAGACTAATAAGTTCTGCACGGCTTTGCACATCATATAAGGAAGAATTGTATGTCCCTAGCAAGAAGAATAAATGTGTCAAAAGAACCGTCCCTTTGACACACAGCAGAGAACCATATTGTATGTAATCGTATGTACGGTATGCAAAGCCGCAGCTGGTATAGTATGTTCTTCAATAATGAAATATCTTATAACCGGGATAACGGGATGATATTCACTCAAGATTCTGCAGGAAATCTTGTACTGGATAATAAATTGGTATGTAATATACCGGAGAATATCGATGATAGAGGCGCAGACAATCATTTTATCAATAATATCGAGAAACCATGTGAATCTTGTCAATCACCAAATGATTTTTGTGATGATTGTCTGGGTGAAATGGATCATTGTCAGGAATTTGTTCTGGATATTTATAACGAGGCGTAAAGAATGTTCCCCACTTCTGTAAGTGGTACAGTAATTGCTCATGTTTGTCTAAATACTAATAAATCGTGCCCCTCATACTAAAGCGTGAGGGGTTTTTCTGTAAATTCATTCTTTAGAATGATTTGTGTCTGCCTGCTTTGTTTTATACTTTATACTATAAATACAAGTATTTTGAAATCAAATTTATAAAAGAAAAGAGTAAAAAAATGAAAAAATGGGTAAACAGATTTTTAATGCTTTGCATCACTTCCGTATTGATTGCGGGGACATTGGGTGCGGAATACGGAATTGCAAGCAGTGACTTTGGAGATTTGGGCAAATATACATGGGAAGGCCAGTGGGACAGCAATTGGGGGGATATGGTTCTCACACAAAGTGGAAATGTGGCTAGATAAAACCAACATTCAGGTAAATGGTCAAAATAAAACGATTGATGTCGCGCCTACTACAATCAATGGCCGTACCATGGTTTCCGTCCGTTTTGTTGCCGATAATATTCCAGGCTGCGGTATTTCATGGGACGGGGATACGAAAAGTGTTGTCATTACATATGAACCATAAATTGATTGGCATACCAAGTTTTTAGGATAACGTCAAAAACACCCTAAATTTGATATGATTCCTCTCAAATCAGAGAGTATATCAAATTTAGGGTGTTTTAGCTTCCATGATGCTTATAACACAAGGTACCTGTCCCTATGTGTTATGGGTATCTTATTATTTACTGCCGAGTTTTGTTTTTAGCATTTATAAAGCTTTTTATTGCATCAAACCGATTTTTGAATTCATGAACATATTTATCAATTCTTTCTTCTTTGGAGCCTTTTCTTAATTCCGAATATTTTTTGTGTCCACCAATCGTTGGATGCAGCATGGGTATTATTAGAATGTCATCTTTTTTGTAAAATTTTACATTATGGCAATATTGTGTACTAATATTTGTACTTACGTGTTCATCGAAGTTTAAAATGTAAATTATAAATAAAATTTAATTAAGGCTAATATTTGTACTTACGTGTTCATCGAAGCCCAATACATTTGCAATCATGTTATCAACCTTATTCCCGCAACAAACAATCACTTTAGGATTAATGATTTCAATTTGCCTTCTAATGAATTCGCTATAATCTTGCGCATATTGCTTTAGTTTAGACATATTACATTTGTTTTTGCCGCCTCGCTTGTTAATATTCATAAAGGCAATTTTACGAATTGCTTTTTTAACCGGAAGGTTTTGATTTGTAATAACATTATACATTTTTGCATATTTTGTTCTCATCTTCTTTGATTTCATCAAAATATATATTGGGAAAATTTGCTTTAAAATAAGCATACATATAAAATATGCGTGCAACTTCAAGTGTATGGGACTTATAGAAAGGATAAATTGGCTCGTTTAAGGATGTCAGTATCCATGCCAAGCTTTCCAAATCATGTGGATATGATTTTCTGAACATATAAACGGGATTGCCTTGATAAAATTCGGCAAAAGGTAAATCTTCAACATCACCGGTTCTTAGCATTGCATATGTCTTTTCATCATCGAAAGGTATTTTAGTTAAATTTGTATTAGTCCTTAATGCCATTTGGCTCAAAGAGTTTTTCGTTAACATCCAAAAGATTGTAAACACCTTATCTCCACTACTATTAAATGCTGATACCGGATGATAATTATCGCCGATATTTTTATCGCAATCATAAAATTTTTCAATATACTCTAATATTTTAGGAAATATATCTTTAAAAACTTCTACTTCAAATTTCCAGCTTACTTTTGACTCATTATTGCCCAAAAATACTTCAATAGGAATATTATATTTTATAGGGTCTACGGAAGATATGCCGGTCAAAAATGCTACAAGGGATGATGTTACAGAACCTCGGAAAAATACCGGATATCCATTTGAAAGTGATATTTGTGCAATATTCTTAGCATGGTTATAGTCTTCAATTTTATTGTGCCTTTTAATAGCATCCAGTTCCTGTTGAAGTCTTAATTTTGCCTGTTGGTTATTAGGATATAAATTATTCAACTGTTGAAAACAATATAATTCAAAGTTGTTGCCATTATTTAACATAAGCTTTCGCCTCTTTCGTTTCCATTCGTTTATTCAGTATTGATATATAACTTATATATGTAATTTTATTATTACATACGTTCAAACAATTTTCAATATCTTGGTATCTGGGTTATGTACCATAAATAGCCCATTCTTTTATTGACTTGGAAAATAATACGTATTATAATTAATACAACTTTTTCATTGGAGTGGGTGCTAAATGAGTACAGCTTCTTCTAAAAAGTCAGTAATCATCCACATGCTTGATATTTTAAAGCAGTATACGGACGAAAATCACCGTCTATCACAAAAGGATATTATGGAAATACTATTTATTTTAAATCCAATGTTCACCATATTCATAGTTTGTCTGGAACCATACAACCAAATCAGCAGCTTTTTTATAACGAATAGGAAAGTTCTATCTTTTGACTTTTTAATTTAAGAGAACTTTCCGTTAATGAGTTTCAAAAAGGCTTCATTTAATGCTTCGTTCAGAAGTCTTTTTTATAATATTGAAGTGTTGGATGAAGCAATCAACAAAGGCAGGCAGATTGCATTTACTTATAATGAATTTGGAACGGACAAAAAACTCCATCCACGGAAAAATGCCGAGGGCAAAGTCAGGGAATACATAGTCAATCCTTATCAATTGGTAGTTGCAAATGGACGCTATTATTTGATATGCAATTACGATAAATATGATAATGTATCAAATTATATTTATATGTTCTCCGGCAATAGTGTTAGAGTGAAGTTTCGTGCCGAAAGTAAGCTGGCAGGGGAAATTATTGATTGGTTTGGTCAGGATGAAACCTTTACAAATGATACAGGATTGAAGGTAGATGTGCATGTGAAGGTTAATGAGAAGGCTTTTGTTTTTTGGGCATTACAGTACGGAAAGTATATAGAAGTATTGGAGCCAAAAAGTATTAAGGAACAGGTAAAAAATGCAGATATTGAAATTTTGAAAAAATATGATGGGTGATGGTTATGGATTATGTAGATGAGATTACTGTAAGAAGGTTGTTGGACAGAACGGGTGGCATCATCGAAAAATATAAAGAGATTTCCAGAGAAACCGGTGATGATTTTAATATTTTTGAAATTGCGGACATCAGCAAAAAAGAGGTTGCAATCTGCCGTGTGTTATATGAAATTCTTTCCCCTGACGGGAGGCATGGTCAAAAAGGCATTTATCTTGAAATATTCTTGCACGATTGTTTAGGGATGAATTTTAGCAGAAGTGAAATTGACACTGCAAGAGTTTACCGTGAATACTTAATTGACGGAAGTAAGCGCATTGACTTAGCAATAGAGATAGGGAACAGGTTTATTCCATTTGAGGTTAAAATAGATGCCAAAGACCAAAAAAGCCAATGTTATGACTATTTAATGTTTGCCAAAACCAAAGATAAAACAGCAAAGATAGTGTATTTAACTTTAAATGGAGATGCACCTTCTAAAGAAAGTGCATTATCTATTGATAAAAATGATATTATTATAATCTCATTTGCCAACCACATTTTATCTTGGATAGAAAAGTGTCTTACATTGCCGGACACCATCAAAAAAGCCCCTATTCGTGAAATTCTTATACAGTTTTCGTCAGCAATAAAAAAAATAACAAATCAATTGGAGGATAAACCAAAAATGGAAATAGTAAAACTATTATCGGAATCATCTCAAAACATGCGCAATGCAAGTATTATTGTAAATTCTTTTGAAGCATGCAGGACAAAAATTATAAAAGAACTTTTTGAAGCCATTGAAAAAGAGCTTGAAACGGAAAAGCGGTTAAAAAGGGCTTTCTACAGCGATAAATATATGTACTATGATTATAAAGCTGAGGGATGTGTTGAAAAATTTGAATGTCCGGGTATAAACTATATTATTGCTGATAAAACCATAGATAATTATAACATTACATTCAGGATTGAAATAGACAGGACCCTTTATTGCGGATTCGGTTTGGAAAAGAACGGTAAGCACATTGAAGATAGAAAGATACTGAGTGATGAGCGTGTTCTAAAGCTTTTCAGCGATAATATTAAAAATACTACAGACAATTGGTGGATATGTTGGGAATTCATTGATTATGAAGGCGACCATATCAACTTTAAAGAATATAATGAAAATTATTTTAAACTGTTTGATAAAGATAAGTTTGATGAGATTGTTAAAAGTGCCGTTCAGCAGATCAAATCGGTGTTTAATAAGCTAAAATAAAGGTTAAAGCTAAACAAGGGTAGGGCGATATATTCATTATTTATCAATATGTAATGAAGAGAAGTTAGAAGAACGACGTAAGGAAATGTAAATAATTAAGTGTATCTGATTTACTTTATTCCTTCTTGGGCAAGTAATTTAGACATATATCAAGTTTACAAAATATTGCAAGTTATCGTTGGATTATTGATTCTGCGTTGTACAATATCCTGTAAAGCGGTATTAATAAATTCTTGAAATTTGTATTGACATAGAATAATATTAGGTGTAATACCTATGCATTCCGGTTGCCGGATTATTGATCTTGGCTGCGGAACCGGACTGGAGTTAGATGAATACTTTCGCTTGAATCCCTCGGCAAAGGTTACCGGAATTGATTTGGCGCCCGGCATGCTTAACCGATTGCGGGAAAAGCATTCTGATAAGGATTTGACCCTAATTCTTGGCTCATTCTTTGATGTTCCATTTGGAATTGAGCAATTCGATGCGGCCGTATCGGTGGAAGCGCTACATCATTTCACAGCTGGAGAAAAAAGATCTCTCTACGAAAAACTACAGAAATCATTAAAGGCTGATGGGTACTTTATTCTTACGGATTATTTTTCTTTATCTGATAAAGAAGAAGTATTTCACAGGAAAGAATTGCTTCGCCTAAAAGCAGAACAAGGTATTGATGACAATGAGTTCTATCATTATGATATTCCGCTTACTGTTGGACATGAAGTGGAATGTCTTATGTCGGCGGGATTTTCTTTTGTGGAAGTATTGAAGCACTGGGGTGCTACTTACACAATTAAGGCTGTCAAATGAATTTCAGCAGACTTTACATTCTAATGATTTTATAACAAAAAAACAAGAAGTAAAAAATTACTTCTTGCACTTTCTTTTTAAATCGAGGGAATTACTGCTTGATTTATTTTTGAGGATTCAATGCAGGCTAAAGTTACTGACATTGTATATACAGCATCGTCTAGGCTTATACAAGGCTGACGGTTGTTAAGGATGCTGTCGATAAATTCGTCGATAACGCCCGACTTGATTTGTTCATCGTTTGTTGGTGCTTTTCCTAACAGCATATTGGTAACGGAATGGTCTTTTCCATTGATAATAAGATCATATTTGCTATCATCATAAATACGCATAACACCTTTTTCACAGTATAAAATTGTGCTGTTATCTTCTTTTCCATAGCACGTCCAAGAAGCTTCCATAGTGCCTGTTATAGTATCTGTTTCAAGAATGCAAAAGCTGTTATCATCAACACTTATTTTATTTCCGTTTCGGTCACGCTTATCAAGTGTTGAACATACGGCATGCACTTTTTTTATTTTTTCATTTGTTAACCACTGTATAAGGTCAAGTTTATGTATTCCTAGATCGCCCAGCGCACCGAAAAATGCTGAGTTTTTATTAAAAAACCAGGTGTTGTTTCCTTTCTCGATGCTCCAATTTTCAGGACCTCTGTGTTTGAAGCTGGTGCGAAAACTGATGATTCTGCCTAAAACACCGCTGTCTAGAATTTCTTTTGCCTTTTGATGAGCAGGAAAAAATCTCTGGTTAAAACCGATCATAAGTATTTTTTCTGAAATTTTTGCCTGTTTTTGCATATCTTTTGCCTCTGCCAAATGAATAGCCATAGGCTTTTCGCAAAGAACGTGTTTCCCATGATGCAGAGCTTCAATAGTAAACGGTGCATGGGTATGATTTGGTGTGCAAATGCTTACTGCATCTATTTGAGGATCTCTTAATATATCATGATAATCTTCTGTATAGTTGGCTCCGTAGATAACTGCCAACTCTTTAGCCCGCGACGGTATCGCATCATAAAAAATCGCCAATTCGCAATTAGGATTCTGATGATATTCAGGAGCATGCCTTAATCGAGTTATAGAGCCGCAGCCGATAATACCGACTTTTATCATAGTTACCTCCTCACTTCCTACTTTTAAAAGAATCAGTTTTTATGGAATTACTATGCCTTTTATGTAATCAGTAGGCTTGTTTTCCAATGTTTCGAATGCTGTTTGTATATCGTCTAATTTGAATACATGAGTGATAAAGTCTTCGGTTTTGAATACTCCTTTGTTGATTAAGTTGACAGCACGTCTCAAATCTTCAAATTCATCATAGCTGTAACAGGGATGAGGGAATATAATTTCAATCCCTTTTGCAACAGCCACCGAAAAATCCATTTTATCGATTGGGTTTTCATAACTGCTCATTGCAAGAAGGCGTCCCCTTCCATTGCCTTTCATATAGTTCATGGATTCAGCAAGAACTGCTGCATTACCTGTACCTTCAATCACAAAGTCAGCCATGTGACCTTCGGAAATTTTAGCAATTTCTTTTGAGACATCAATTTCTTTGGGGTTTAATGCATAGGAAGCTCCGTATTTTTTGGCTAATTCCAAACGCTGAGGATTGGTATCCACTGCTATCAGTTCGGATAACGGACAACCGCTGAGGGCTTGTATGCACCAAAGTCCCATAGGTCCGCAACCAACAACCACACCTATATCTCCTGCTTGAGGGGATGTAGCTCTTATTACCGTAACAACACATTTTACCGGTTCACTTATTGCATATTTAGGGTTTATATGCTTTGCCACTTTTTGCAATTGAAAATGGGGGACAACAGCATAATCTGCAAATCCACCCGCCATACCTGTTACAATATCACCGATTTCAAAGCCTGTCACATTTTCACCGAGTGCGATGACTTCTCCAACGCCTTCGTGTCCAACTATTTGCGGGAAAGTCCCTATTTTACCTTTCCAATGATTCAGTTCCCAGTTACAAAGTCCGCAACAAAGGACCTTAATTAATACAAAATTTCTATCTAAGGTAAGATTAGTATTACGAATCTCAAATTTACCTGGTTCAACTAAATATGCTTGTCTTGTTTGGATTGTTTTCATTTTTGTCCATCCTTTCTTTCTTTCTTTTAAATTCATGATAATATATTTGTTTCATGTAAAGAATAAACAAAATAGACTATATGATGGACAAAAACGACATGGTGTGTTATGCTATACATATCCCTTATTGAGAAAATATAAACACAGTTTGGAGTGATTTCATGCATGTTAACTTTGTCGGAATGTCACCTCATCTATTAAAAGATTTTGCAGCTCATAAACATCTCGAATGGGAAATTGTATGTTATATTGCCGGAGAAGGAATTCTTACAATAAATGACACGCAGTACCCATTCTTGCCCGGTACTATTGTATGCCAGCCGCCAGGTATCATGCATTCGGAAAGTTCCAAGGAGGGATTTCAAAATTTTTTCATCAGGATAGGGGATTTTGTTCCGTTTAAGGGCAATGACGTAGTAGTCATAGAAGATGATAAACAACGAAGTTTTACAACGCTTATGAGCCTTGCTTTTCAGTTTTTTTACAGCAAGGAAAGAGGTTGGCAGGATATAGTCCATGCGCTTTGGAGAAGTATGTATGTATATCTGCAAAACCGCATTGATGCTCCGTGCTTTGATTATGAAATCGAAACATTTCGCAATTTATTGGTTAGAAACATAACAAACCCTAATTTTTCGATTGCATCCGCTATTGAAAAGATGGGATATTCCAAAGACTATTTTTGCCGAAAGTTTAAGAAAGTGATGAAAGTATCTCCTAAGGCATATCTGACACAGCTTAGAATCGAATACGCAAAAGAGCTTTTGGCAGAAAGAAATGTTACAGGACACACCGTAAAAATGATAGCCACTTTGTCGGGATTTAATGATCCATATTATTTTTCGCGATTATTTAAGAAAAAGACAGGTCAAGCACCCAATGCTATTTGTTAATTTTGCGAACCTTTTATTAATATAACGAGTTTATTTAGTGTATAACATGACTGTATAATATAAGCATGGAGGGGTGCTTATGCGTGCAAGTATTATAATCAATAGCGGTTTGAATCGCAGGTCATTGTTGCTAAAGAATAAAATTACTCCTTGGCTTTTTGTTTTACCGGGTATTTTAGGAACTGTATTTCTTAGGTATATACCTATTTTTCAGGCTATTTACTATTCTTTCTTCCAATATGATATTGTAAATCCACCGGGAAAATTTGTTGGGTTGGATAATTATTTCAGCATTATTACAAAGGACAGTTATTTTATACAATCATGGATAAATACGATAATCTTTCTTTTACTGTCTCTATTAATGACCTTTATGATACCTATTATCCAGGCAATTTTTTTAAACGAAGTTGTTCGCGGAAGAAGTATTTTTTCAGCAATATACATAATTCCGGCTGTAATACCCGGAACAGTTTATATTGTGCTATGGAAATGGATATGGAACCCGCAATATGGTCTTGCTAATTATTTGATTGGGCGTATGGGTATGCCGATGCAGTCCTGGCTAAGCGATCCATCATGGGTTAAATTTTGTATCGTATTTCCGGGAATTATAGGCGGAGGTTTCATGGTCTTGTATTATTTAGCTGCAATTATGTCTATACCGGGTGAAATTTATGAGGCGGGTCTTTTAGAAGGTTGTACCGGGATTAAAAAGGTTTGGTATATTATCCTTCCGAATATACGCTTTTTGATTTCAATTAATGTAATCCTTACGATTATCGGTGTAATGCAGGAGTTTGATAAACCATATCAATACACTCAAGGTGGGCCTGCAGCCGCTGCCTATACAGTCGGAATATATATATATGACCAGTATTTCAGCTATATGCAGATTGGAAAATCTGCCAGTGCTTCTGTGCTACTGTTTATTGTTGTACTTATTATGACGATTATTCAGCAACGGATGAATGCAAAAAAAGAAGAATAGGAGGCTGCGAATAAATGGGCAAAATATTTAACTTAAAAACTGTAGCATATATATTTAGTATTTTATTCTCATTTCTTATATTGTTTCCTTTAGCATACATGGCAAGCAGCGCTGTTAAGGACGACATCAGCGTATATGAAATGCCTCCGAAGATTATTCCTGAAAGTCCGAAAAGTATTTCATTTCTTGTTGACTATAGTGGTCAGGATTTAGTGGGCAGTCATCTTTTCGATCAATTAAAAGCTGATTGTGCTTTAATGATGTTTTCCACCGTTTACCAGTTTGACAAGGATTCGGTAGGTGAAATAAAATTTTATGGCATTAAGGACGGTAAACCTATATTCTACTCCAGAGCTCATAGAATGGAATTAAGGCTTGAACTGGATTATGGTATCTATAAGAGGATGAGCATTCAAAAAAGTACTATTATACTTAACGATAAGTATAAGACAGCTATTGAAAAAATAGGGTATCAGTTCGATGAGAACGGGTTAAACATATCGATTCCCAAGTTAAGCGAGGGAGCCTTGGAAGACAAGCTTATTTCACATTTTCATAATGAAAATTACCAAACAGAGGGCACTTATTTGGGAAGTTATATCACTTCAGATATAAAGCTTATGCTTGAAAACTTTAAGGCCTATGTCACCATGCCGTCATATGTCTATTCCGATTATCCCACAATTAACAAATATGGTTTTTTTGCGTTTTTCTTTAATACCCTTTTAGGTTTAGTCATTGCGCTTGCCACGCAAGTTGGGTTATGTGCACTTACAGCGTATGCTTTGTCGAAGCTTTTTTCACCTCGCATTTCGCAAGTTTTACTGTTATTTTTTATTGCAACATTGATGATACCGTTTATAAGCATATTTGTTCCGCTTCTAAAGATGTTTAACGGATTAAATATAAAAGAAGGATACTTAGCAATGTTCTTGGTACATTTGTATCCTGATGCATTTTTTATAACGATCTACAAGGGATTTTTTGATCAGCTTCCGCAAAGCTTATTTGATGCAGCCAAAATAGACGGTTCGCCTGAATGGTACACGTTTTCGCGTATCTGTATACCTCTTTCAACACCAATCATTTCTGTAGTTGCAATGAATACATTTGTAAAAGAATGGGGTAATTTTTTCTGGTATTTTGCGGTAGCAAACAATACTCCGAAATACTGGACAATTAATCTGGCTATTTACGAAATGTCGCTCAATCCTGTTATGAAAGATAATGCTACTATGGGAATAGCAGTTGTGATGACAATTCCGGTTATTCTGCTTGCTTTGATATTCTCTAATAAGATAAAAGAAAGCATTGCATTATCCGGCATAAAGGAATAGGGGGTATCCTGTTGAAAAGAATAGTTTTAATTCTGATTCTTTTTGTAATGCTTGCTCAAAATACACTAGCTGCTCCTATAATTTTTGAGGCGAAGAACGCAATGGGTTCCACCCAAGGAAACGGTCAGTGGTATTATATGGCGCGCAATGGAAACAACTATGAGCTGATGACGAAATTTAGTCAGAATGTTACACCTACGTGGCGTTTATGCAATGATTATCCTTATGTAGACAAATCATTCTTTTATCCTAATAATACATATGATGCAGTGAAAAAATGGGTAGCTCATCAGGAGGGAATGGTGACAATCACCGGCGATATATCTCCTGTTCCCGCTGGAAGCGATGGGGTTATTGCTACTGTGAAACTTAATAATACTGTACTATGGAGTTCTCTTGTTACGGATAAGCCGGTAACACCTGGTAATCTTTCGAATATTTATGTTACGGAAGGCGATGCAATTTACTTTGAAATCAATAAAAATGGAAATATGAAAAACGATAAAGTACGTTGGGAGCCTGTTATAACAATGGAAAAACCTGCTGAAAGCGTACTGCTGAAAGCACAAGATGCCATACAGCTAAAAGGTGTTTCGTACCAAAATGGTTCTATAACAGGCTTTGATCAAAACGATAGCTTTGTATTTAAAAATGTACTGCTTGGCGGATACAAAACAGTAAAAGCAACATTATCAAGCGAAGTAACGGGTGGAAGCTTTGAAATAAGATTGGACAGTATAAATGGCAGTGTGCTCAGTAAATTTGTTGTGTGCAACACGGACGGGATGAATGTTTTTGAGGAGCAATACAGTGAGGCGAACAGTGGGTTGAGCGGAGTGCATGATCTGTATGTAGTGGGTGTATCCGGACAAAATATAGCGAATATCAATACCATTGAATTGTTAAGAATACAGCCGCGAGGGGCAACAATGCCTTTTACAACAATAGAGGCTGAGAGCCAGGTTACAACCGGCAAGATTTATGATAAGTACACTCATCCGGCACCGTCTGCAGATAACAGTCAGCACAACTACACAATGATAGAAAAAGCTGTGCAGTCAGCCTCAGGTAAAAGTTATGTACAGCTTGATACGACAGGACAGTATATTGAATTTCGTGTTCCCAAAAAATCCAATAAACTTTTGATAAGGTACACTATCCCCAGGGGAGAAACAGGAACCATAGGTCTTTATAAAAATAACTTGTATTGTGCTGACATTGAGCTTACTTCATCGAATTGTTATGATACAGATGAATTCTATATGCGAAGCTTTGATGAAAAGACAGTGGATTTAGATATGAATTTGGGCGACAGGATTATGCTTAAGAAAGACTCCAAAAGCAGACTTGCATATTACGGAATAGACCTTGTGGAGTTTGAAATGGTGTCTCCGCCGGAGGAGATGCCCGATGGATACATATCCGTCGTTGATTTTGGTGCCAATCCCTTAGATAATGAGGATGATACGGCAGCAATTCAAAACTGTCTTAACTATGCAAAAACGGTCAATAAACATGTATGGTTTCCGCCGGGAAGATTGATACAGTACAGGAAGATTGAGATCCCTGAGGGAGTGAATGTGAGAGGTAGTGGCATTTGGCACACGCAGCTCTTTTGCCCGATAACAGGAGGAACATGGGGAGGCCCTGTAGGTTTTTATTTAAATAAAAATAGTGTCGTGGCAGACATGACCATCAGAGGGGCATCCAGGTCGAGAAATCAGCAGGGGATTGCAATAATGGGCAAAAATGAAAATTTAGGTATTAACTGCGTTATCGATAATGTATGGTTTCAAAATATGACCACTGCAATAGGTTGGACAGGCTTTTATAATTCCACCATAAAAAATTGCAGAATAAGGGGATTATATGCAGACGCTATACATTTTGGAGATTATCCGCAGCAAAACAATGTTGCATTTAACAATCACATACGAGGCTGTGGTGACGATGGTATAGCAGTAGTAATCAGGACGGATTTTTCCGAACAGTTAAATAGAACCGCAACAAACTTAGTCGCAAAGTTTAATACTATTTCGGCTACTTACTGGGGGAGAGGGATGTCCGTTGTTGGCGGAACGAATGTTATTTATACCGATAATATCATTGACAGTGTATACAATGCGGGGATGATTTTTACAACCGAGGAACTGTCACCGTCAATTTCCACACCTATTATAAATGTAAAATTTCAACGCAATACCATTAATAATGCATCCCATGATATGCATAATCATGCAGGAATACATTTTTGGCTTTGGACAAATTACGCAAAAGATATAAGAATTGAAGTGTGTGATATTTTGAACGGTTCGGCACGAGGTATACAAATTGATGGCGGAAGGTATGGTGACAGTAGCGGAAGAACACAAATTAATTATAATAACCTTTATAATAATAAATGGGGTTCGTATTACAACGGAGATCCAAGCAGAATGAGTCCCGTTTTAAATGGCAATAGAGGAATCTAATTTTATATAAATGTGGGATTAAACATTATTTTAGCATTTTGGAAAGCTAATTGAATGAGAATGAGCGAGATATCATTTCTAACAGTACCTAAAATTAGGAGGGAGAGGGAGACTATGAAAAGAATATTATCGCTATTACTTGCATCTTTATTGGTTTGCTCAAGTATTTGTGCCGAAGAAGCTGAAATTGTACAGAAATTTCTGAACAAGCCTTATCTTTCAACCTATGAGTTTGAAGAAAATCTGCCTGAAGGGATTATTAAAAAATTTGTAGCCAGTGATATGGGAACCGTTCATTTAAGTGGTGAGGTTTCTGTAACCGGAGGCACTGCAAAGGCAGAGGTTTTCCTTAACAATGTTGTTTTGTGGAGCAAGGATGTTTCTAATACACCTGTTCGGTGTGATGTTAAAGATATAAAGGTACAGCTCGGTGATTCCATTCTATTTAAATGTAGTCCTCAGGAAGGTGTGACAGTTCATTGGGATCCTAAGATTGATTTCGCAAAGAGTGGCATTGTGTTGAATATGAGTGAGGCTTCTGATTTAGTAAAAGTAAATATTGAAAAAACAGAGGATGGAAGTATAATAAAGGGATTTTCCCAAGGAAGCTCTTTCTCATTCAAAAATGTTCCCCTTACGGAAGATTATAAGACCATGGAATTTGTGGTCGGAGCGATAGAAACGGGCGGTCTAATACAGGTTCGAACACAAAGTGTGGACGGTCCTGTTATTGCAAGTATAACTCTTACAGACACGTCTTCTTATGATCAGTTTGAGGAACAGGTATGTGCAATAGAAGTGCCGCAAAAAGAGGCATGTGATATATATATTGTAGGCGTGAAAGGAAAAAACATGGCTTGCATAAAAAGGATTAACTTTCTTACCAAGGAACCCCGCGGAGCAACTGTTCCTTTTGTTACCTTAGAAGCAGAAGAAGCCAAGAGAAGTGTTACTGCAGAGATTTTAAACAGGTATAACACACCGACTACAGGGGATAACAATCGAAGGAACAATACTCCGGCTCAAAAAGCTGTTCAGTCTGCATCCCAAAAGTCATTGGTTTGGCTTGATGCTATGACTGAATACGTTGAATTTACATCGCCGATACAAGCAAATAGAATTTTGCTCAGATATACGATCCCTAGAGATTCCCAAGGTACTATTAGTATGTATATCAACGGCGTTCATGTCCAAGATGTTCAGCTTGATTCTACATACTGCTATGATAGAGATGAGTTTTACCAAAGAAGTTTTGACGAAGTAGGAATTATAGCAGATATTAAGGCTGGGGATAAAATTCGGTTTCAGCGTGACCCTTCCGATAAATGTAAGTATTATGGCATAGACTTAATCGATTTGGAGTATGTTGATGAGCCCTCCGAAATGCCTGATGGTTATATTTCTGTTACTGATTACGGAGCTGTTCCTGACGATGGCAAAGATGATACGCAGGCAATCCAGGCTTGTCTTGATGCAGCAGGCGCAATGGGCAAGCATGTCTGGTTACCCAAGGGCGTTTTTCAACAGGAACAAAGGCTTAATGTTCCTGCCGGCGTCAACGTGAAGGGTGCAGGCATGTGGCATACCGAATTACTCTGTACAAAAATGTGCCCCGATAAAAGGCCTTGGGGAGGATTTACGGGTTTCAGAGTTGATACAAACAGTATTATTTCTGATATAAAAATATCCGGTACGGCCAGGTTTAGAGATGATCAAGGTATTGCAATAATGGGTAAAGACGAATATTCAGGAACAAATTGCATACTTGATAACGTATGGTTTACAAACTTAACCACCGCAGTTGGCTGGTGTGGCTGGAGCAATTCCGTAATACGTAACTGCAGGATAAGAGGTTTATACGCTGATGCTATACACTTTGGTGATTACCCTTCGGTTAACTGCATTGCAGTCAACAATCATATCCGAGGTTGTGGTGATGACGGTATTGCTGTTGTCATACGGGAAGATTACAGTAAACAATTGAATAGAACAGCTACAGAGTTGATCGCACGTTTCAATACGATTTCTGCTGCTTATTGGGGCAGGGGAATGGCTGTTGTAGGAGGAACCAACGTAACTTATACAGATAATATTATTGATAGCATATATAATGCAGGGTTGATCATTACAACGGAACAACTTGGGGAGTCACCGTGTACCCCTATTGAAAATGTGAAATTTCAAAGGAATACCATCAATAATGCTTCCCATGATGGCCATAATCACGGAGGTATTCATTTTTGGCTTTCAACGCAACCGATGAAGAATGTAAGGATTGAGTGCAATGTTATATCAAACGGATCCATTGAAGGCATTAAAATTGATCCCGCTACCTATGGTGATGAGGCAGGAAGGACAATTATTGCCTACAACAAATTATTTGGCAATAAGTACAAGCCATATCATAATGGCGATGCTGCAAAGATTCAGCCTATTATTATTAGTAATGAGGGGCTATAGTGCATGAAAAGCAAAATTATTAAGTGGCTTGGCTCATTGTTACATTACTTGGTTAAAATCATTAGAAGCATAAGCCTTCGAAAAAGATTATTTATTTTATCAACGGTTTTAATTATTTTTCCAAATATCACCATAAGTCTTAATGCCTATAAGAAAGCGGTATCCATTATTAATAATGATATGCGTGAGCGTGCTTTTACCCATGTACGCGGAGTGAGTGGAATTATTAACGAAAGGCTTAGAGAGTATAGCGACTTATCCAATCAAATTGTATCGAATGAAACTCTGAGGGATTATTTGTTCCGTTTCAACAGCAGCAAATCAAGGGGGGATTATGAACAAGCGGAATACTATCAAAAATTAATTAATGATTATTTATATCATGTCGGGGAAGAAAAAGAGTATTTGTTAAACGTGCAGATTGTTACTGAGCATTATGAGTTCAATCAAACAAGCATTGACGGAAAGAATAAGGGGGCTAAAATATCGAATATTGACCAATTCAGAGCCAGCAAGGAATATATTGAAGCAACACAATCCGGAGGGCGATTAATATGGAGTGATTATAATATATCGCAGGATATGTTCATTAGCAGGCAGTTTCCCAATAAAGATATTTTCCTTGAGGATAATATTCTCCTGCTTCGCTCCATACCTTATTCTTGGGATAATAACTTGTTAGGTGTTATTGTAATGAATGTTTCGAGCAGGTTGTTTTTAGATCAAGTTATACCAACCGATATGAGCAATGAACGTCTTATTTTATGCAGCCCCGACAGGGTAATTTCGATATTGAATGAAAATGTTATAACACCATTTAAAGATAGGCATGTCATAAAGAAGATGATTAGCGAAGAAAAAAACAGCGCAGTTGAAAAAGTTGACTCAAAAGATTGCTTGATTAGTATGAAAAAATTAGATAATGCAGATTGGTACGTTGTAAGCATAATTCCTATTCATAGTTTAGTAAGCCCTATTTGGGACATGGGAAAGTTTATTCTTTTTGTTTCGGGTGTATGTATTATTATAACAATCATTGCCGCTTTGCTCGTCATGATGAGCGTATCTTTTCCGCTTAAGAACTTGCTGAAAACCATGGAACTTGTGGGAAATGATAATGAAATTATCGTTAGGTATCAGGATGATGCTTTGGATGAAATTGCTATGATCGGGAAGAGTTATAACAATATGGCTGACAGAATAGAACACTTAATCAAAACGGTTTATCAAGAAAGATTGGTTAAAAAGGATGCTGAGCTTCGACAAAAGGAAGCTCAGCTTAATGCGCTGCAAATGCAGATAAATCCACATTTCATATATAATATGCTTGATATAATCAGGTGGAAAGTATTGGAGTTGGAAAACGGAACCGGAAAAATAAGTGAAATGATTGAAAACTTTTCTGATTTGCTGAGAATCAGTACAAAAGGGGTGGACAAGCTTATTCCGATAGAAGAAGAAATGGAGTATATTCAGTCTTATATTTTGATCATTAAAACGCTTTTTGAACGTGAAATTGATTGTAAGATTAATATTGATAATGATTGCCTGAAATGCAGAATTTTAAGGCTTTTAATTCAGCCGTTGATAGAAAACGCTATTCTACATGGGTTTAGAGGTAAAACTCAAAATGCGTCTATAGAAATCATCTCTTATAAGCAGGAAGATAACATAATCATTAAGGTGAAGGACAACGGTAAGGGTATTGACAGTGAAACCCTTGCGATACTGAAACAATCTTTAAACGAAGGCACCAAGATAAATAACAAATATATAGGGCTTCATAATGTAAACGAACGTATAAAGCTCGCTTTTGGAGAAGATTACGGTATCGATATTAAAAGTGAGCTCGATCAATATACGATTGTTGAAATCTGCATACCTGTCATTAAGGATGATAGAGATATCAAGAGTAGGTGGAATGAAGATGTATACGATACTCATCGTGGATGATGAAAAGGTAATACGGGAAGGTCTTGTAAAGTTTGTAAATTGGGAGAAATTTGATTTTCAAGTTGGTGCAGTTGCTTCTTCAGCAGAGGAAGCAATTGAGTTAATTCGTAAAATACATATTGATGTTATACTAACTGATATTGTAATGGAAAAAATGAGTGGAATTGAACTTGTTGAGAAGATTTCCGAAATACAGCCGTCTATTAAGGTGATTGCCGTTAGTGGATATGATGAATTTGAATATGTAAGGCAAATGTTACGTTTTGGTGCTATTGATTACCTTACCAAACCGGTAAAACTGAAGGAACTTGAAAAGACTTTAATCAAGGTAAAGAATATTATTGATGAGGAAAGGCATAGTTTTCAGAATCTGGTTGAGCAATATCTAAATAATCTTATAAAGGGTTACTATCATAATGTTGGCGAGGTTTACACAGATTTTTTAAGAGTTGGTATTAAGTTTCATGGCAATCATTTTTTTGTGTGTAGAATATATGTAGAGTCAACCGAAGATAAAAAAGGATTAAAATATACTTTGAGTACCTCCCTGAAAGAATATTATGCTGTAAATGAGTTTTTTGTATTTGATAACGATTTGAATGAGCTTGCCGTTCTGTTTTGTACAGAGGATGTAAATGAAGCTGTCGAGCTTCTTTCAATTTTGTGTGGAGATAAAATGTATATTAGTGTAGGCAGTGTACAGCAAGATATTATGCAGATAAGTCAGTCATATTCTGAGGCCGGTTATGCTTTGGAATATCGAATGTTAAAAAAAGCCGGTACTATATTAAGATATTCGGATCTTATCGGTCCTATAGAAGAACATGGACTTCTTGACAAAAATGATGAAAAAAGAATATTTAGTTATCTTGATTCTTGTGATTTTGATGCTCTTTCAAGTTGCATTTCAGATATCATAAATAGTTTGAAAAATAATAAAAACGGCTCAAAGTATGTTTACAGTGTTTGTATTGATATTATACTCAGGATAAACAAGTATATGAGTACCAATATCAGTAAAGATTTTCAAGACAAGAGCTTTGAGTATATTCGGAATATGCTTTACAAAAACAATATTGATGAGATAAGACTTGTTTTGCAGGATTACTTAAACAAATGCCATTCCATAATAGAAGGTTCAAAGGATGTGAAAATCGGGCTTATTATTAATAACGCAAAGCAATATATCGATGAACATTATAATGAACGTATTACCTTGGGAACTCTAAGTGAGCAGGTTTATATACATCCTATTTATCTCTCAAAACTATTTAAAGAAAAAATCGGACAGAACTTTATTGATTATCTCACCAAGGTTAGAGTTGAACATGCAAAAGAAATGCTTAAAAACCCTTCACTTAAAATTTGCGATATTGCTTATATGGTTGGTTATGAAAGTCCGAAACATTTCAGTAAAATCTTTAAAGATGTTGTGGGAATTTCACCAAAAGACTACCGTAACAAAGCTTTGGGCTTAAAAGAATTAATGTTAAATTAAAAAGTTAATTTTGCGAACCTTTTATTAGTTTACGATGTTTATATGCGATATTACAACTTGTATAATTAAGATAAATCATAAAATTGGAGGTTGATGATATGTTAAAACGATTTGTCAGCGTCATGTTAGTTGGATGTATGGTTTTGTTGGCTATGGCTGGTTGTGCGAAAAAACCAGAGGAAACCAACGAAACGGCAAATGGGGGAAACGAAAGTGCTAACGGTGTTGAAATTGTAGTATGGACCGGTAGCGAGTATGCGAACGATGAATTTGGTAAAGAAAGCGAGGAAAGATTTAAGGCGAAGCACCCCGAGATTACTGTCAAAACAGTTGTGCATGATGGGGATAGAGTAGCTGATTTTATTACTGCATCTGCTGCAGGAAATGCACCGGATGAAGTTGCCATTTCATTTCCTATGCTTAGCAAACTGGTTTTTAATGGTCTTATTGCACCAATTGATGAATATTGGAACCAGTGGGAGGAATCTCAGTACTTTTTGCCGGAAGTGATAGAGAATTGTAAAATTAACGGCAAATTATACGGTATTCCGGGCGAGACGTATCTTATGGGAATTGTATATAATAAAAGACTATTTGAAGAAGCAGGTATCACAAAAGCGCCTGAGACATGGGACGAACTTATCACAGTAGCGAAAAAGTTAACCGATCCGGCAAAGCAACAGGTTGGGTTTGGACTTCTTACAGGACAATGGGTTGACTGGTGGTTCGAGTATTTTGTATGGCAGGCAGGTGGTGATCTGACAAAACAAAATGAAGACGGTACGGTAACTTGTACATTTACGGATCCGGCAGTTATACAAGCAGCCGAGTTTTACAGGAAACTAAAACAGGAGAAGGTAATTCAGCCTGATCTCACAATGGATGCCGCCACACTGAACAAGAACTTTGCAATGGGTAAAATAGCTATGACAATAGGCACAATTGGCGATACCTCTGCATATACAAAACTTGGAATGAAAAAGGAAGATATTGGTTATGCCCTATTCCCGAAAGGCCCCTCAGGTAATAACCCATCACAATTCGGCGGTAATTTATTCGGTATTAATGCAAGCAGTCCAAAAGAAGTTCAAAAAGCAGTATTTTTGCACACTGCTCATCAATACTGTAGGGAAGAAAAGATTGCACGTTGGAAGTATGATGAAGAAAGAGGCTTAGCAAGCCTAAAACCAAGCACAAGAAACGATATCAATCAGCTTGATTATCAACCGTCTCTTCTAGCTGAAAAAGATGCATGGAATGTTCTTAACAGTGCTCTTCATAATCTCAGACTGGAGTACTATGCTAAGGGAAGCGTAGGAAAATATATCGATACGGCGATACAGAAGATATTATCCGATGACTCTGTTGATATAAAGAAAGAGCTTGAAAATGCCCAGATAATTGCAGAGAAAGAGGGGGCTTCCGATTTTAACAAGGCGATTCTAGGCAAATAAACGCAGTTGAAATGAGGTGTACTTTTTGAAAGTAGTTTTCAAAATAGCATTTATTGCTCTTCTGGTATTAGCACCTTTTCATGTCCATGCCGATGACATGGATGGCCTTTCCTTATGGCTGAAAGCAGAGCAATGCATTACAGATATTGATTTAGACGGTTATTTTGAATGGCAGGATTTGTCGCCTTGTAAAAATCATCTTAAAGCACCGGACTTTTCGGCAGTACCTACTCATCTTGAATATGTTGCCAACGGATATGGTGCAATGTCTTTTGACGGTGAGAATGATTATGTTCAAACCAAGTTTTCTGAACCGTACGAAGGGGATACAACACTGTTTTTCGTATTAAAATTGCAAAACAACGGTGAAGGCCAAAAGATATTTTCTACTTCTGCCAACGGAAATGAAAGCGGTAGCATTACCATTTACAAAAATAAGGGAAGCAATGATCTTTTGTTGGGTTCGTATAAGTCGGACGGACTTATTGATAGTTTGGTGCTAAAATCAAACTATGATGCTGAAAAGTTTGCCATGATCACTGTGAGAGTTACAGTAGATGCCCAAAAAAGTCGTATAGAAACTTGGTTTAATAATAAAAAGACGCAAGACGTCATAAGGGATAGATTGTACGCTAATTGGAATTCGCATTACGGTTATAACGTTGGGGGTGTTGACTTAGGGGAAAACGCAGCATGTCAAATTGCGGAAGTCATGGTTTATCAGAATGCATTAAGCGATGCGAAGTTGCAGGAACTCCAACAATACCTTAACAACAAATATTTTACAAATGTTATCATTGAAAATATAACTTATAGTTATAAGGATGCTGACGGAAATCCTTCTGAAGTAATTGCAGAAGGAGGCACTATGGATCTGGATGTTAAATTTGTAAACACACTAGATGTAGATATTTCCGAGGTTAATTTCATATGCGCTTTTTATGACAGTGAAAACAGGCTTATAGACGTAAAGCTGTCAGAAGATGTTACCCTTTCGAGCCTCAACAGTTATACTTTTTGTATGAAGAATATGCTTCTTCCACAAAACTTAGATGACATGAGAATTTCCTTTTACTTATGGCAAATGCATAGTATTATTCCGGTAAGTCAAAAACATTCGCGTATACTCCGTTTATATCATTAATATGTGAAAGGGGTAAATAGTATGAAAAGATTAGTATCGTTATTTATTGCAGTAGCAATGTTATGTTCACTCATGCCAACGATGGCAGTGGCAGAAACAACTGTTCCGGAGATATTTTCTGATGATTCTTTAGTATTGTGGGTAAAAGGAAGCAAAGGATTGGAGGAAATCAATGGTCAAACTGTATGGAGAGATTATTCAGGTAAGAATAATCACATGGTTCCTATGTTCGGAACGCCTACATATAAGGAATCGGCAATAAACGGTAAAGGTGCCATGGTGATGGAGCAAGGTGTAGGTGGCGCTTTAGGAGTGGAATTCGCAGAGCCGTACATTGGTAGCAGTACTTTTTTCATCGTTGCAAAGGTTAATAAAGATGATGACAGTAATTGGAGAGGAATATTTTCAACAAACTCTCCAAATACTTCAAAGGTGCAACACACTTTTGAAGGATATATTTTAAACAATAACATTGAAGGGTCTTCATACAATGAAAATTCTGATGGAGGTAAAGACACTCTTTGGAGGACAGCGCCAAATGAATATCCTTGGGGGGAATACAAAACCCTTGTTTTTAGAGCGATCGAACAGAAAGTAGAAAATGTTTGGACAGCAACAACAGTGGATACATACTTAGGAAACAGCAGAGTTGCTCACTGGGATAGCAGAGGCGATGTAAACAATAGGTTTAATAAATATAATGGTTTTATTTTAGGAAACAGGGATAAAATCGAGCCTTGGGCAACGCCGTCTATGGAAGTTGCGGAAGCATTGGTATTCCATAAGGCACTTACGGATGAAGAGCTTGTCACGGTGAATAAATATTTGAATACAAAGTATTACGGCAGCGGAGAGGACCCATTTGAAGAAGAGGTTGCAGAGCCCGAACCCGAACCTGAGGAACCTAATCGCACCATATTCAATGATATGGATATTGTTCTATGGGTAAAGGGTAACAGCAACCTTGAAATGATTGACGGTGAGCTTAAATGGAGAGATTATTCGGGCAATGGTAATCACATGAAACCTATGTATGCAATACCAACCTATGAGAAAAATGCTATAAACGGAAAATCTGCTTTGCGCATCCATAAAGGTGTCGGTGATTCCTTGGGAGTTAAATTTGCAGAGCCTTTTACCGGCAGCGGTACATTTTTCATTGTGGCAAATATCCATCAACCTGCCGGAAATGATACGTATGATGCTGTTTTCTCCACGAATTCACCGGATATGCCAAAAAGACAACATACTTTTGAAGGGTATGCTTTGGGGGGCATCATACAAGGTGCGTCTTTTAGAGCCGATGGCGGCGATGATGGCAAGGAAGCCCTTTGGAGGAAGAGAAATGCTGAAGATACAGCATTCATATATCCATGGGATACATTCCAAATTCTTTCGTTCAGAGGAACAGAAATAACAGACAATGGGGCTTGGGCAGGTACAACCATTGAGACTTTCTTAGATACCAATAGAATTGCAATTTGGCAAGGTTCACCGACAGGCAGAGCGAGAGATGGATACAGATTTAACCAGTATAATGGTTTTACTATTGGAAACAGATGGTCAATGGACAGTAACGGAAGTTCAAATTTGGACGTGGCAGAGATCATGGTATTTAGAAAAGCCCTTACTGATGAAGAAATGGAGATCGTTAATAGATATTTACATGAGAAGTATTTTGGCAATGGCAGTGATCCCTTTGATAACACCAGTGATCCCGGTACAGAGATCAAAGAAATCCCTGACGGAGGAAGACTGGCACTATGGGTTGACGGAGCTTCAGCAGACATTTTATCGAAAAAATGGAATGATAAATCGCCCAAGAAGAATCATTTGGTTTTCTATGGAACACCAAGTATTAAAACAAATGCAATCAACGGGAAACCCGCAGTTATACTTGATGGGAATAAGACTTACGCAACCTGCAGTTTGCTTCAAAACTATGTTGGAAGTACAGAAATATTTATGGTGCTGAATATAAAACCTGAATCCAGTGAGGATAACGTATCCCATGCATATAAAGGCTTATTTTCAACAAGTCCCTTTATTAACGGCAATGATCAGGCAAACAGAAATAATGGAATTTTTGTTCAGTTTACAGGAGAACCTATAGGTTCACGAAAAGAATTACGGCTTCGGTCAAACAATGCATTTCAAACGATAGTATGGTGGAGCGACCACCCGCAGTTATCCGGGCAGTTCAATAAGCTTCAGCTTCAAATACAGGATAACAGCGGTTCAGGAACACCTTCAAAAATCAATTTTGACATTTCTGGTATGTTAGGTTTGATCGTCAATAATGCTGATTGGTCAAAGAACCAAGGTGAAAGCCTTAATACACATAGCGGGTACACCATTGGCGCTGCGTGGGATGAAGGCGCCGCAATTAATGCTGAGATAGCGGAGGTTATTATTTATCAAGGAGAATTGACAGAAGCTGAAAGAGCACAAGTAAATGAATATCTCAATAATAAATATTATACATTAAAAACCGGAGATGTTGTAAAAACGTTCCTAAACGCTGCAGGTGAAGTTGTAGACTCAGCGGTCGCAGGGGGAAAAATCAAACTAAATGGGAATATTGTTACGGATTCACCAACGAAAGAAACATTAAAGGACGGTCAGTTGATAGCAGCTATTTATGATAAAGACGGAGCATTAACAAGTGTAGATGTTGTAAATGTTCAATCCAGCGGTATAAAGAAAGGCAAAGGTTATGCGGGTACCAATGAAGTTGAGACTGTTTTACGAGAAAGATGTACTTTTGAAACAGACTATATGAATCTTCCTGATGACCTGTCCAATACGTCTATAAAATTATTCCTATGGGATAGTCTGGACGGATTGGTTCCTTTCGGTCAATATACCGGTGTACCGTTAAATTAAGTGAACGAAATGGGGTTTTACTATGAGAAAAAAGATAACTGCAATCATATTAGTGTTAGTCAGTCTGTTATGGAATGCTAATATGAGTTTCGCTGAGGTGCAGCCGCCCGAGCTTTTAACGGGCGGCGACTCTTCCTTGCAGCTTTGGGTTAAAGGGGATAAGGGCCTGGAGGATATTGACGGTGCCCTGAAATGGCGGGATTATTCAGGAAAGAATAATCATATGACTGCAAATAAAAATATTCCATTTAAGAAACGTGCAGTGAATCAGAGAGGTGCATTGGAATTTACAGAAAGCGGCGGGCAGTATCTTGAGGTAACCTATCCCACGCCCTATATAGGAGATGCAACCATTTTCCTTGTAGTTAATATTAAACATAACGGGTATTATAAAGCTATATTTTCCACATATTCTACAGAAACATTTAAAGCACAGAACACAATAGCTGCCCATACAATGGCGAGCCAGCACATTGAAGGTGGTTCATGGACAGGTCCGGGTGGTGATGCCGGTAAAGACGGATTCTGGTGGAATTATCCTTGGGGAAATTACAAAGTACTTACAATGCGTTTAACGGAGCAGTATGTAGAAAATGTATGGTCCGATACCAGGATTGAAACATTTTATGGAGATACATCAAACAGAAGTGGTACTTGGAACGGCAGAGCGAAAACAAATTATCGTTTTAATACTCATACCGGTTTTATGATTGGGCATAGGGATGGCAATGGTGACACGCCGGACATGGAGGTAGCCGAAGCAATTGTATTTTTCAGAGCGCTTTCGGATGCGGAAATCGACCAAGTCAATGCATATTTATATGATAAATACTTTGTTTTGCGACCGCCGGAGGATGGCATTGAATTTCAATTAGTAGCTGACAGCGAGGTATTCGGCAACGAAACGGAGTTGTATATTACTTCCGTAAAAGTTCCCGGTTCCATTTATGATCAGCCGTATAAAATCGTAGTTCAAACTTATTTGGATAAAGATCTTACTATTCCTGTCAGCACTCTGACTGCAGATGCTAATACGGTATTTCCCTTTATTTATAATAAGAATTATTATGCAAAGGTTATGGCGGTTAGTAAATATCCGAGCGAGCCTGATAATATAGGAAAAATTTTATCCCATCCAATCATTATACCACCGAAAGGAGAACAATAAATGAAAATAAAAATATTGCCGGTTCTTCTTTTATTCATCTTCCTATTGCAAAGCTTTAACCCGAGCTTTGCAAATAATGCAGTTTGCGTTTTAGATGAAATGACGGAAGCAGTACAAGGCACTTCCTTGACGATTTCGGGAAATATTCAAGGTGCCATATATTATGTTAATATCACAATAAAATCACCTACCAATGACGTAGTGTTTTACGATTGGACGGATGTCTCTGAACAGGGAGACTTTTCCCGTAGAGTTTTGATTCCCAAAACATGGCCTGTGGGTGAATATACCGTTATAGCCGGCGACGGGCAATGCACGGCAACACAAAAATTGGTGATTATTAAAAATCCTCTCGAAGAAATTATGGATAGTATAAACCAAATGACTTCGGTAGATGAATTGATACCTTTGCTTGAAGAAACTTCACCTAGCAGACGTGCTTTTGAAATAATTAACATAAATTTGGCGTATTATGACAATCTTTCGGAAGCTGCAAAATCCTATGTGAGAGATGCTATATTCAGCATTAAAGATCAATTAAACAGCGCTAAATTGGAGGAAAGCTGCGATATACTATATAGTAAATATAACGAAGTGATTCCGTATGCAGTGATAAACTATGCGGCAGATATATCTGAAATTCAATATGGGCTTGATGTTTTCGGTAAAGATTTTTTTGGTTTGGATTTTTCTGATGAAGAGAGAGAAAAATTCTTCTCACAATATTTATTTCATAATCTTACCGTTTCGTCAGTGGAGGACATGAAAGATAAGGCTCAAATGAGTAATATCTTTTATGATCTTAACCATGTTGACTTTGTGAATATGACGAAGTTATTTAAGACGAATTACAATAAAATCGGATTGAGCGACAATTCTTTTTATGAATTTTATAAGGGACTTAGTACCAAAAACTGTGAAGAAGTAAATAAATTAGTGGTATTGGCTTTATTCCAAAAACCGGTATATAAAACGGATGATTTCGTGAAAATTTTTGAAAATGCCGTAGATAATATTAAAGCAAAACTTAATAATGATAGTTCAAAAGGTGGAGCCTCAGGCGGAGGTGGACGAGGCAGTACTAAGACTGTAGTGAAAACAGATGAAGTCATTATCCCTACGCCTGTGACACCGGATCTTACCGACTTATTGCCAAAAGCACATCATTTTACGGATATTGATGAAACACCATGGGCGAAAGAAGCAATTAGTGCACTTGCTGAACAGAATATCATAAGTAAAGCAGAGAAATTCAGGCCTTCCGATTTTATTTTGCGTGAAGAATTTGTAAAAATCCTAATGGCGACTTTAAAGATTTCTCCTGATGAGACCCAATCAAGCTTTGAAGATGTAGGGCAAGGAGAATGGTATACCCCATACATTGCTACAGGGGAAAAGTTAGGTTTGATCAATGGTTTAGATGAAAGAACGTTTGGTGTAGGCAAGTATATTACAAGACAGGAAATGGCAGTATTAATATTTAGATGTATAAAGCACTTAGGTATTTCTCTTGATGGCGTTCATGAAGTGATTGAATTTGAAGATTCGGATTTGTTTGCGGACTATGCAGTAGAAGCAATTAAGGAAATGCAAAAATTCGGCATTATAACAGGTAAAGATAATTATCGATTTGACCCGTTAGGTAATTGCACAAGAGCAGAGACTGCAGTGGTAGCATATAGGTTGTTAAAAAATATGACGGAAATTGTCATTAAAAATTAGATGGAGGTTTACACATGAACAAGCGATCCATAAGTCTGATTGTATCTCTACTTATCCTAATATATACCTTTCAAATATCCGCAGCAGATATTCAGGAGATTCAAGATGCACCCATTATGTCTGCAGAACCTGTGGAATCTGTAACTGATATTATGGGAATACCTCAACAGGAACATTTTGAATTTCTGTCAGCTTTAGGTATTATAAAGGGGGATGCTGACGGTAATTTCTATCCGGATGCCTATATTACAAGAGCGGAACTCGCTACTGTTATGTGCCGTATAACAGGACAAGACGGTCTTAAGGCAGATGTGAATAATATGTTGTACAAGGATGTGCCTTCTGACTATTGGGCCTATAATGAGATAATGATTTTATCAAACCAAAAAATCTTAGGAGGAGATACTGACGGTTACTTTGTCCCTGAAGGACGAGTGCTTACCGAACATGCAGCTAAAGTTTTAGTGAATATTTTAGGCTATACTCTACAGGCAGAATCCTGGGGTTCATATCCGAACGGATATCTTGCAGTTGCTAAAAATCTTGGAATATTAAAAAATGTAAATGCAGAAATGGGCAAGCCTCTTAATCGGAGTCAAATTGCAGTTATGATTTGCAATGCACTGGATGTTGATATAGTCCAACAGACAGGCTATGGCAGCAATCCTACCTTTTCAAAAGAAGATGGTAAAACGCTTCTGACCGAAAGGATGAAGGTATATCATGATGAGGGTATTTTAGAGGCTACAAGCGTAACAACATTAACAGAGGAAAGTTCGTTACGCGACGGTGAAGTACAGATCAATGGAAAGATTTATCTAACAGGTAGCGTGAATGCTGATAAGTATTTGGGTTATTACATAAAGTATTATTATAAAGAACTAGATAAAGACTTGTTACAACTTGTTTATATTAAAATCGACCCTAAAAATAATAATACGCTGGAAATAGATTCAGAAAATATTGAGCGGGCAGATAGGACAAATATTTATTATTTCTTGGACAAGGACGGTAAGAATATAAAAAATGCCAAAATTTCACCGATTGCTTGTATGATATACAATGGCAAAGCCTTTCCTGACTTCACGATCAGGGAACTTATGCCTGAAATGGGGAAAGTAGTATTGATTGATCATGATGATGATGATGAATATGATATTGTTTTAGTTACAGAGTATAAAACAGTTGTTTTAAGAAGCATATTTAGTGACCAAAATGAGTTGGTTTTAATGGACAGATATGACAGTTCCCGTAATGTTACAATTGATACGAAAAATTCTGATATTGAGGTTTATAAGGACGGAGAGAAAATAAGCATTAACAATTTGGAAGAATGGGACGTGCTAAATATCATCACAAGTGATCACGGCTCCTTTAAAAAAAGTAAAGTTAAAATTATAATCAATTCCGTACCTGTAGGCGGTGAAATACAGGAAGAAAGTGATGAGCATGTGGTAATTAGTGGTTTTAGGTTTAAAATAGCAAAAAGCTATCAGAATTTGGTGAAAGCCAATAGGGCGCCCAAACTTACTGTTCAAAAAGCAGGAACATTTTATCTTAACCTGTATGGAGAAATTGCTGCCATGAAAGAAATTTCAATGTCCACATATGGTTATTTGACGAAAATTGCTATACCAAAAGGATTAGATAATAATCCATTAATAAAAGTGTATACCATAGACGGAGTATTTTCAGAATTTGTTTGTAGTGAAAAAATGGCAGTAAATGATTTGCCGCAATCGCTATCTTTGAAAAAGAAGCTTATAGAAGGAGGACTTTGCAAAGAGGTTGAGGAAGATGTTATTGTTACAGTTCCTCAGTTAATAAAATTTAAGCTTGACGAGGATTCAAAAGTGGTTCATCTATATACTGCAGCCGATTTGACTGCTAATGGTACAAGAGATACATCAGGCTTAACAGACGACGAGATTGAGGAAAATGCAAGAAATTCTTACTTTGCGAAGAGAGATGCAGAAAACAACGATATTTTTAGATTGTGTTACAAAGGAGAAGTAAACTATCGTGGTTCCGTTACTTTCTCAGGAAAAGTCTATCCTACCTCGGAAACAAAAATATTTGTTGTTCCTGAAGACAAAACGGAAGAGAAGTCATTTCAGATTCAGAGTATCAATGATTTGAGCTATGATGCGTCGTATAATATAGAGTCTTATGATGAATCTGTATTTAACGTTCCTAAGGTAATGGTCATAAATCTGGAGGGTGCCGGTAGTCAAGACGGAGACACCGACAAGCTTAAAAAGTCAAGTTTTGTTGTTGTTCAGGGTGTTGGAAAAGCTATTATTAATGATGAGGAATGCACGGTTATAAAAGGACTTCAGAACGGTAACACAGTTAAGCTTCCTTTTACTGCTGAAGTAGAATCGAAAAAAACAAGCGGTTGGGCAAATTGCTCATACAATAAATATAAACATCTTGATGACATGAAGCCGTCAGATACAATCAACTTTGGTGATATACTGCAGGTAACCCAGGACACATCCGGTAATGTTACATATATTACAGAATGGTATGATTTATCCCTTGGAATTTTTAAAAGCAAAAGCTCAGAGGAATACCGGCAAGACTGGCGAACAGTGATAGCAGGACAGGTTGAATATGTTGGGAACGGGGGTAACTATATTATTGTTAATGATCGATACTTTTATTCTTATGATCTAACGAGAAACCCTGTTATTACAGTGGTGGAGTTAGATAAAAAGATTGTTCGCCCAGGAGTCCGCTCTGAAATATTTCAAGATGATTATGTCGTAATGCGTATTAGAGAAACAGCGGTTCATGAAGTTGTTGTTTTTAAAGGGCTTTCATTTTGAGTATTTGCTGACTGAAATTTCAAAACACATGGACGATAATAGTTTAGAATTCTTAGATGCTCTACTTCCATGGTCAGATAAAAGATATAATTTAGTTATTTGCCGCCAATTATGGCGGCTTTTTGTTAGAATACACATAATTTGGCGTTTACGTCTTATTTTATATTTTACCTTGTTTTTCAATATGGAAGCAAGGGATATTACTGTTCCTAAATTTTTTTGGCGATACACCGGTTTCTTTTTTGAACACTCTGCTAAAATATAAATGATCTTCAAACCCAAGTGTTTCTGAAATTTCTGAGATATTAAGTTCCGTATTGCAAAGCAAATCCATTGCTTTTTCGATGATTAACCGGGTTTTGTATTTATGCGGTGTCATACCGGTATAAGACTTGAATTTTCTAATAAAATGGTACTCACTCATACCGCACATGTTGGCTAAATCGCGATTTGTAAGGGTGTTTTTGCTGTCATTTTGAATGGCTTCAAGAACAAGGCTCATGGAGGATGATTTCGTATGCAGACGTTTTGAAATTTCCGATAAAATCACAATAAGATTTCCGGCCAGCAGACTTTCTTTAGTGAATTCATCTATGATATAACTGTTTATTAAATTCTCTATAGTGTTTGTAATTTTTGGAAAATCTCCTATAAAATAAGGACCGTTCATGAGCTTAAGGCCTTTTAAGAGTTCTTGGCTTTCCGTTCCTGAAAAATGTATCCAGTAAAATGATGATTTATCAGCCGCATTAAACTCGTAAATTTGTTTTTCATGTGGTTTATAAATTACAATATTTCCACTTTGTAATTCTTGAAGTTGGTCGTTAATGAAGAATCGACCTTTACCTTCGGAAATGTATATTAGTTGATAATCACTTCTGCCTTGCATACGGTAGACTTTTAAATGAGTGTCAATATTTTTATAATAACCAAAGTTATTTACTTCAATGTATTTTGAGGAGATCTTATCTGTGGAATTTGTGCTTTTGCCAAAGTAATATTCCATTTCTATCACTTCCCATAGTAGTATAAAAATTATATAATTCCATCAAAAGTTTGTCAAGAAAAATCGCAATTTTGTCCATATAAAAGCAGTTTTATGCATTGATAATAGATTTGTAAAAGAGTACACTTTTATCAGAGCTTATATAAAGGGGTGTTGGTATGCGCGAGAAGATACTCTTTGATGATCATTGGATGTTTCATAAGGGTGACATAGAGGTTAAGAGACCTGCAGACAAAGGTCCCATTTATACAAGTGCAAAAACTGAAAGGAAATTATGGGGGCCGGCTTCAAGACATTATAATGGATGTCCGGATGATTATGGTTTGGACCATGAAATTTGCACGGATAAATGGGAATGGGTCGATCTTCCTCACGACTATGTAATATTGCAAGAACCGTCAGAAGAGGAAAACAATGCTCTTGGATATTTTAAGTATGAAAACGCTTGGTATCGAAAAAAGTTCACTCTTTCCGAAGAAGATAAAAACAAACGTCTTTTGCTTTTGTTTGACGGGGTTGCGACTCATGCTACGGTCTATCTTAACGGATGTTTGCTTAAGCGTAATTTTTGCGGCTATACCAGTTTTGAAGTAGACATAACCGATTACGTTAAATTTGATGAAGAAAATGTACTTGCAGTATATGTACAGACTGACGAACATGAAGGATGGTGGTATGAAGGGGGCGGTATTTACAGGCATGTCTGGCTTATTAAAACCGACACGGTTGCGGTTGATTTATGGGGTGTTTATGTGTATGCAAAAAACATACACGATAAAGTGTGGAAAATAAATTTTGAAACGACGGTAGTAAACGACAGATATCAAGACGTAAACGCTGAAATTATCAGTTATGTGCTTAATACCCAAGGGGAAGAAGTAGCAAAAGCCTCATCGGATATTTTTATTCCATACAGGGAAAAGGGCACGGCTTATTACTCCACGGAACTGATTAATCCGATACTTTGGGACATAGAAAACCCCTATCAATACACCGTAAAGACCGTAGTAAAGGTGAACGGCGAAACGGTTGACGAATATTTTGTGAAAACAGGTTTTCGCACATACAGATTGGATCCAAATAAAGGGATGTTTTTAAACGGCAGGCATGTGAAAATTAAAGGAGTTTGCGCCCATCAGGATTTTGGGCTTACCGGTAAAGCCGTTCCCGATAATGTGCATAGATACAAAATTGAACTGATCAAAGAAATGGGAGCCAATGGATACAGAACAAGCCACTACCCTCAGACAGAGGCAATTATGGATGCTCTTGACGACCTTGGATTTATCGTTATGGCGGAAACGCGTTGGTTTGACTCCACCGAAGAGGGAAAGAAACAACTTGAAATGCTGATAAAACGCGATCGGAACCGGCCAAGCATTTTCTTCTGGTCCATAGGAAATGAAGAACCGCATCATATTACCGAGGAAGGTAGGCGAATATGCAAAAATTTAAAAGCATTTATAGAAAAATTAGATAAAACAAGGTTTATTACGAGTGCTGTCTCCAACGATCCTGATATTGCAACGGTTTATGATGAACTGGATGTCATAGGGATTAATTATAACCTTGATAAGTATGATAAAATTCATGAAAAGTATCCTGATAAGCCCATTGTATCTTCTGAATGCTGCGCTACAGGAACCACAAGAGGATGGTATGAGGATGATTTTCCGCCAAAAGCATTTTTAAGCGCTTATGATAAAGATACCAACAGATGGTTTTTGGGTCGCGAAAAAACCTGGAAATTTATATGTGAAAGGGAATGGGTGCTTGGAGCCTATCAATGGATTGCCTTTGAACATCGCGGTGAAACGGTTTGGCCAAGACTTTGTTCTCAGTCCGGAGCAATTGATTTGTTTCTTCAGAAGAAGGATGCATTTTATCAAAATCAGACTCACTGGATAGAAGACAAGCCATTGGTTCATCTGATGCCGCATTGGAATTTTAGAGGCCGTGAGGGAGAAATCATTCGTGTAGTGGCGTATACCAACTGTGAGGAACTTGAACTTTTTGTAAACGGAAAAAGCATGGGAAAACAACAAATTGAAAGGTATGGCCATGGCGAGTGGTATGTGGAATATGCTCCCGGAGAAATTTATGTGGAGGCGAGAAACGGCGGCAAAGTTGTGTGCATGGATAAGCGGGAAACCACAGGGAAGCCGGTGGCACTAAAAATGGTTCTTGACAACAAAGTGTCCAAAGCGAACGGGAAGGACTTTGCCATTATCAGTTGTTTCTGTGTTGACGACAACGGACGTGAGGTACCGGATGCGGAATGTTATGTTCGCTTTCACTGTAACTCTTTGGGGGAAATTGTAGGCACAGGTTCGGATATCACTGACCATAATCCCGTATATTTACCCGAACGAAGAATGCGTGCAGGCAGGATTACCGTTGCAGTGAGGGTAGGCACAACACCCGGACAGCTTAAGGTTTATGCAGAATCTGAAAATTTGGAGGATGGAGTTTTAACCATTCCGCTGGAATAGGTTAATTTTAGTAAAAATAGGGGTAAATATAAGGATTATGTGTAATAAAGAAATTCTTATTTATGCTGCATGGATATAGGTTGACCGGGTAATAGATATACTACATTTGTAGGGGCGCCATATATGGCGTCCGCCTATGAATGCACTTCTTTCGGACGCCATATATAATGCCATTGAATAATTATAAATTTAGGGGTATATGAATTGTATTTAATTTTTTGTTATTCTATTACTATTTCAGCCTTTAACGGTAAATTTGGATTGGAGCCTATAAAAATCTGTACTCTTCCCGGTTCTACTTCATATTTTTCCGCAGCGGAATATACTTTGAGCTCATCATACCCAAGTTTAAACGTAATTGTTTTTTTCTCATGGGCATGGAGGTAAATCTTTTGGAAACCTTTAAGCTCTTTGGCTCTTCTCCTTACCGTATTGCCAAAGCCGCGGATATACAGCTGTACAACTTCCTTGCCTGGTACGTCCGACATATTTTCCACCGTTGCGGAAACCTCGAACGTATTCATTCCTGTTTTCTTTACCTTAATGTCGTCATATTTAAATTCTGAATAGGATAATCCGTAACCAAACGGATATAATATTCGTCTCGGGTAATCCTTGTATGTATTCGTGCAGCATTCATCTGCCGGGGTATCACTCTCACTGCTCATTCTGTTATAATATGCGGGAAGGCAGGTAGAGGCATAAGGAATAGACACGGAAAGCTTACCGGACGGATTTACTTTTCCGGTAAGTATATCAGCGATAGCATAGGCTCCTTGTTGTCCAGGATACCAGGCTGCAAGTATTCCGTCGGCAAGTTCATTCACTTTTGTTATTTCATACGGTCTTCCCTGAATGAGGATAACAATAATAGGCTTGCCGGTTTCCTTCAGTTTTTCAATAAATTCGGTTTGGTTTCCGGGCAGTTTTATATCGGCAATATCAATGCCTTCTCCGCAATCAATAAATCCTTCGGAGGATATAGCGGCTCCGGTATTTTCATCATATTGGACTTCCATCAGCGCCCTTGCAGTGCTTCCGCCAAGAGTAACTACGACAATATCGCTTTCCTTGGCGAGCTTTAATGCATTTTCAAAATCGTCATAACTGCCTTTAAAATCCCATCCTTTTGTATATGAAACGGATTTGAACGTATCTTCAAATACCTCTTTAATGGTTTTACCTTCACCTTTTTTCCGTAATGATGTGTAATCACCTAACTGATAATAGATGTTATCCGCATGTACCCCAAATAAAGCAATTTTCTTGTCAGGTGAAATGGGTAATATTCCGTTGTTTTTTAACAAGACAATGGATTCGGCTGCCGCCTCATAGGATAGTTTTTTCTGTTCGCCGCTCATTAAATAAGCTTCTAGTGGCTTTTCTTCCACATAAGGATTATCGAATAAACCAAGTTGAAACTTTTTCTCTAAAATCCTCAATACAGCTTCATCGATTAGTTCTTCCTCAATAATATTTTTTTCGCATGCCTCAATAAGGTTTAAAAACGCTCCGTCATCAGCCAGGCTTAAATCAATGCCTGATTTAAGCGCCAATGCGCTTCCTGTAACCATGTCCAAGCCCATCTGATCAATCATTCGTTTGACTCCCCAACCGTCTGAAATAATTACTCCGTCAAAACCTAATTCTTCTCTTAATACGGTGCGTAAAAGATAACTGTTGGCATGGCATGGTATTCCGTCTACGGTGTTATATGCCGCCATAATGAAATCAGCACCGCTTTTTACGGCCTTCTCTACTGCCGGAAGATGTATTTCATGCAATTCACGTTTCCCAATGCTAACCTCGGCTGTATTTATTCCTCCGAAGCAGTCTCCCGCTGCTATATAATGTTTGCAACAAACAAGCGCTCCTTCACTTTTTATTCCTTCCACACAACTTTTTGCATATTCCGAGGCAAGGTAGGGATCCTCGGAATATAATTCTTCGGTTCTTCCCCAGCGGGGATCTCTTGCCAAATCAAACATAGTAACAAATGCTACATGATTCCCTGACAATTTTATTTCCTTACCAATACTTTTATAAATTTTTTTATATAATTCGGGATTGAACATGCAGCCAAGTCCAATATTGGTAGGAAACATTTCACTGCCAAGCGCCTGCAAACCGTGATTAGCTTCTACTTCAATAAGCACGGGAATTTTAAGCCTTGAATTTTCAAGCACATAATTTTGAATCATATTTGCAACTTTTACACGGTGACGGGGTTCGATACCAATTCCCCAATCTTTTTTAGTCCAAGGACACGAACGCAAAATGTTGCTGATAGCACCCATTGCACCGTAATCAGAAACAAATTTCTTGAATTGATCGTTTAAAAAAAATTCATCATTATGCCGTTCATAACAGCGATACCCGGCAACAGTCTGGGAAAGCTGGGCAACTTTTTCCTTTAGCGTCATTTTTTTGAGAAGTTCTTTTGCAAATACCGAATATTTTCCCACAAGGTACCTCTCCTTTATCGGTATGATAACAAGCTTAAAAGCAATAAATAACATTGAAGTAAAATTTCACAGGTAGTTTATCATATTTGAAGTGAAATTTCAATATATAACATACAGACCAAAAACAAGATATAACGATAAAGGAAAATATATGAAACGGAGAAAAATTGTACAATTTTTTGGGAGGAATTCAAATATTATTGTCGAATAAATATATTATCAAATATCAAAAGGAAGTATACTAATTCAAAGAAATAAGTTGATTTTTTATTAATACCAAGTACAAAAATATGGTATTGCCCTCCGGTCAAGTAAATATTATGGGATTCAATTAATAGAATTAAAGCCTCCTAGCTTTCGGTAAATATAGATGTCCATTGATGAAAAAGCGGTGTGGTATCTCATATCTTGATGCTGATCAAATTTGCGTTTATTTTTCAGCCGCAAAATATAATAATACATTTAAATATAATTTAGGGAGAGGTAATAAGTTGATCAAATTAATAAACTGAAAGTTAATATAGAGGAAATTTCAAAAGTTATTTCCGATTTAGGGACCCACTCTAATCAAATAGGAGAAATTATTGAATTAATCAGCGGAATAGCCAAGCAGACCAACTTACTGGCCTTAAATGCAGCTATTGAGGCAGCAAGGGCCGGAGAAACAGGAAAAGGATTCAGTGTAGTTGCCGATCAAATTAGGAAATTAGCTGAAGAATCTGCAGAAGCCAGCAATAGGGTTGCCAGGTTGATTGTAGAAATAAGGAATGGTGTTGACACAGTTGTCGATAAGATGGACGGTAGTATCAAATCTGTAGATTCCAGCGTAAAGGCTATCGAAGAGAACGGTCATATTTTTTCTGAAATCAATAGACAAGCTGAACAATTTAAGGATATTGTAGCTGATGTTATGGAAAGTGTAAGAGTAATGCATGAAAGCAGTTGCAACTTTGAACATACTATGCAAGAGATAAATGATGTAAGTCAGGAATTTGCTTCTAATGCTCAGGATGTTTCGGCGTCGAGTGAAGAACAGATTGCTTTGACGGAAGAAATTGTTTCTTTCTCAAAGACAATGGCAAGTATGGCTGAAGAGCTGTCGAGTTTGATTAGTAATTTTAAAATGTAACATCTAAAAAAGCGGGGTAAACCTTGACGTGCTGTTTCAAAGTTTACTCCGCTGTTTTATGGTGAAATATAGCATACAAAAATATATACTATATTTATAGTTGTTCAATTCTAGCAACTTGTGTCATGGCTTTCTTTAATTTCTCCATAACATCTTTTGTAAATTTAGGTGTTCTGTCATAATAATACAATCCGTTCATTTCTTGCTCCACATCATACAGTTGCGTATAGCACAAACCGAAAATTCTTGGATTGGATAAAAGGGTGGTTGTAAGACTGCAATATCTTTCGACAAATTCTTCCATCGTTTTAGGTGCGTTACCATAGCCCCAGCCTTCGTCGGATCTTGGATTCCACTTAATCCCTCCGTATTCGCTAATAAAATATGGTTGCCCTTGATGTTGTTGTCTGTCAGGATAGGTTTCGTAGACTGCTCCGTCTTCTGCCATTGGGACGTAATGTTCTTTAAACAGTTCCGTATCCTGAGTGTAGTCATGGATATCGTAAATATCCGTCATTACATGGTAGTTTCCGCTTGTATCAATGACGGGTCTTGATTTATCCATGGCTTTTGTAAGAAGATAAATATTTTTAAGTACGTTATTATCCTGCCGGTGTCCGTTGATGTCCCATGTTTCATTGAAAGGACACCATCCAATAAGGGCCGGGCTGTTGTAGTCGCGTTCTACTGCTTCCATCCATTCAGGCATAAAAATACCCAATGCTTCTGCTTTTGAATGATTCAGTCCCCAGTTGCCGTACTCGCCCCACACCATATATCCCATTCTGTCGGCATGGTATAAAAATCTTCTTTCAAATACTTTTTGGTGTAGTCTTGCACCGTTGAATCCGAGCGCCATAGCTAATTCAATATCCTTTTTCAGTGCTTCATCATTTGGGGCGGTATATATTCCGTCAGGATAATAGCCTTGGTCTAACACCAGTCGTTGAAAAACCGGTTTATCGTTAATCAGCATAAGGTGATCCGTTAATGTTATTTTGTGCATTCCGAAATATGTATTAACTTTATCTTCACCAAATTCAAGTATTAAATCATATAATTTTGCATCTAACGGTTGCCATAAATGAAGTTCGCTTAAATCCATACTAAAACTTGTTTCATTTCCTGATACGACAGCAGAAGCTTTCCCAACTTCTTTTCCATGAAACATAGCGGTGGCTGTCAATGTACCGTTGCCAATGGCTTTTACGCTAATATGGATTCGTGAATTATCAACGTCGGGTGTTAATTTAAAGGATTGGATGTAGGAAGTTGGTACGTATTCCAGCCAAACGGTTTGCCAAATGCCGGTTACCCGTGTATAATCACAGCCGTGGGAAGGATATATTTTGCTTTGTTTTCCGCAAGGCTGCAAACCTGTGCGTGTATCATCTTCAACGTAAACCGTGACGGTGTTGTTTTCCTGCAAATAATCCGTTATATCGAAGGAAAAAGGGGTATATCCGCCTTGGTGCGATCCAATGAATGTTTTGTTCATATAAACTTCGCAGTAATAATCCACTGCTTCAAAATTTAAGAGTATTCTTCCGTTTTTCCAGTTTGACGGAATTGTAAAATCCCTTTTATACCAGGCAGCGTTAATAAAATCTTTATATTCTATGCCGGATAATTTACTTTCCGGGCAAAAGGGCACTAATATGGTTCTTTCCAACTTTGCCTTTTGTAAAACACCGCGCTCTTTTCCCGACTTGCCAAAATCAAATTCGAATTCCCACTCTCCGTTTAAGTTTAACCATTCCTTCCGGACCATTTGCGGTCTTGGATATTCGTTTCTTGGTATATTCATCATGAAAACCTCCTAAATAGATTATTTTTATAACTTAAAAATGCTGGAATGTTTTTCGAGATTGATTGAATGATTACATTGTATAATTACAGTACTGGAATGTAAATGATATTTTGAACTGTAAAGTTGACATTTTGTTTTGTTTATAATACAATCTACCAAGAGGTGAGGACTTTGCAGATATCCTATAAAATAATTAGAATAGACTTTGAAAGAAAAGAGGAAAAGGGGTTTATCATTGATCGGCCCAACGGAACCAATGATTTTTTGTTTATACATTTTAAGTCGCCGGTTAACTTGTTACAAGGTGATTCTATTATTAAAGTGGAAAAAGGGGCTTGCTGGATTACCACACCCAATACCAGGCATTGGTTTGAAGCTGCGGAATGTGAGTTGGTCCATGACTGGTTTCATTTTTTGCCATATAATCCTCATGAATTTTTAAATCTCGGATTTGAAGTCAATAAAATTTTCTATCCGAATTGTACGGGCTTAATGACGCTGTTGGTTAAAGACTGCTATGAAGAGTTTGTGAATAAAGATGTTTATTGGCAGGAGAATATAACGGCTATTTTAAATAAGTTGTTTATTGCTTTGGCGCGTGAATGTAAAAGGGAAAACCAAAGGATATCAAGTGGTCAAATGTGTGAAACCTATGAGCAATTCAAAAAATTCCGAATTCATCTGTATCGAAATATATCGGAAAATTGGAGTGTTAGTGATATGGCTAAAAGTCTGTCTCTTAGTCGTTCAAGATTTACTATACTATATAACAGCTTTTTTGGTATTTCTCCCAAGGATGATTTAATCAATCAAAGAATCTTGTATGCAAAGCACCTTTTAAGCAGCAGCAATATGAACGTGGAAGAAATTGCAGTTCGTTGCGGTTATTCCAATGTTTATCATTTTATTCGTCAGTTCAAAGAACGTACGGGATTGTCCCCGGGTAAATATAGAAAATAATTGGTTGACGTTTATTTACTGAAATGTTAAACTGAGCATAATAGGAATCATATTACGTCAAGAAAAGTGAATGAGTATAAAATTTGGGAAAGGAGAAATTGGATAATTGTTATGGTTAGAATGGATCTGCATTTACATACCAACTTGTCTGCATGTGCAAATAAACAGGCAACCGTAGAAGGATATGTTGAAAAAGCAAAAGATTTAGGTATTGATGTTCTAGGCTTTTCAAACCATATGTGGGATGCAAGAGTGAAAGGTGCATCAGAATGGTATGCTCCGCAAACTTTTGAACATATAATGAAAATCAAGGAAGATTTTAAGTTGGTCGATACCTCTATAAAACTTTTATTGGGTTGTGAAACTGAGTGTGATAAGAACGGAGTTATCGGCATATCTGAAGAAGCAGCAAAACAACTTGATTTTATATTAGTTCCTAATTCACATACACATATGGATAATTTCACAATTCCCGTTGAGGAAAAAACAACGTTGGAAAGACATGCAAAATATTTGGTGAAGAAATTTATGGATATAGTCAATCACCCGTTGGCAAAGTATTTTACTGCCATAGCTCACCCTTTTCATGCGGTAGGTTGTAAAGAACATGAAGAAATTGTTTCCTATATATCGGATTATGAATTTGAACAGTGTTTTATGGCTGCCAGAAAATTAAATATAGCTTTGGAGATAAATACATCAGTCTTTTATAAATATGATATTCATCAACTTCAAAATACAAATTATATCAGAATGCTGCGAATAGCAAAAGAGATTGGATGTAAGTTTACTATTGGCTCCGATTCGCATAGTTTGGAAAAAATGGAGACGCTGAGTTGTGCTGACCATGTAATGAGATTTGCCGGTATTACTTCTGAGGATTTGCTGCTATTATAACGCAACAGAGTCCTACTGTTGCGTTATAATGATGGCATAAAAATTTTTTATTTTATCAATTTCAATTTTGCTATATCACCCATGTTCTTTGCTGACACAACTTCTACTAAAGCAAGATCAGAAGAGAGATTATCAATTTTTTCGTTGATTTTTTCAAGGGATTGTTTTGTTTCTGTCCTAAACTCTGTCAAATCAGCGGTTTGGTCGAATATCGCTTTGGTCATTTGTTTTAAATATTTAACATCGGCTTTTAATTCATTTTGACCGTCTTCTAATTTAGTCACCTTGTCATCTAATTTAGCTACTGTGTCATCTAATTTAGCCACCTTGTCATCTAATTTAGCTACTGTGTCATCTAATTTGGTCACCTTGTCATCTAATTTAGCCACTGTGTCATCTAATTTAGCCACTGTGTCATCTAATTTAGTTACCTTTTCTAATAATAATTCCAAGATTTCTTTTTCTGTCATCTTACTCACCTCTTTTGCTCTATTTTAAATTTTGCTCTGTTTTTCAATATTTAAACAGGAGCATTGGTTTTCATCTTTTAATCCAGTTCTTCCTTTATTTTCTTCTATTATAGCATTATCGGTACTAAAAGGCAATGATGTTATGTGGAAGGGTTTTATTAAATAATTCAAGTTACGATACAATACATTGTTTATAATCCTGGTGTTGTTTATTATTTTTCTTTGCTGCAGCCAACATCAGCTTTATGCGGTTCAGTTGATTTACCTTACTGGCTCCCGGGTCATAGTCTACTGCTATTATATTTGCCTGCGGGTATTGGTTACGAAGGACCTTTATAACACCTTTGCCTACTACATGGTTCGGCAAACAGGCGAACGGTTGAATACAAACAATATTGGTAACCCCCGAAACAATTAATTCTACCATTTCACCTGTTAAAAACCAACCTTCGCCATATTGGTTTCCAATGGACAGGAAAGGCTTTGCAAGGTTTGCAATTTCCCTGATAGACATTGGAGCTTCAAAACGTTTACTTTTCCGAAGCGCATCTAACGCCGGCTTTCGGATTGAATGAATGGCTTTTATGCTGATATCGGCAATAACGGAAGAAATCCATTTTGCTCCAAGAAATTTGTGTTTGTAATTGGTATTATAGATACAGTAATTGAAAAAATCCAATAAGTCCGGGACGACAACTTCTGCTCCTTCTGCTTCCAGCAATTCAACCAAATGATTATTGGCAAGCGGCATATATTTAACCAATATTTCCCCCACAATTCCAACCCGGGGCTTGCGAATATTTTCATGAATGGCAAGGGAATCAAAGGCCTCCACAATTTCATGGCAAACCGTTTTAAAGGTATATTTACTATGAGGATTCACAAGGGAGTCAATACAAATATCTTGCAATGTTTCATGCAGAGTATTTGCCGAGCCCGGTATTATTTCATAAGGGCGAACCCGATATAAACAGCGCATCAGAATATCGCCGTATATCAATCCTTTTAATCCGTCCAATAACAGCCCGGGTGAAATTTTGAATCCGGAGTTCTTTTCCATGCCGTTTAGGTTTAATGAAATTACAGGGATATGGGATAATCCTAACTTATCAAGGCCTTTGCGGATAAATCCGATATAGTTGCTGGCACGGCAGCAACCGCCGGTCTGTGTCATAATGATTGCAAGTTTATTAAGGTCATATTTACCGGACCTCACTGCACTGAGTATTTGTCCCACCGTTATAATGGATGGGAAACAAGCGTCATTGTTTACAAATTGCAAACCAGTATCGATGGCATTTTTGTCGTCATTATTTAGCACAACAAGATGATAACCGTGTTTGCGAAAGACCGATTCCAAAATATTAAAATGTATAGGGCTCATTTGAGGAGCAAGAATGGTATAGCCGTCCTGTCGCATTTTCTTTGTAAATTCAGCACGTTTATAGACAATAGGTTGCACTTTGGCTTTTTCACCTTTGGCATTGCGCATCTTCATGGCCGCTAACAGGCTGCGAATACGTATGCGGGCAGCACCAAGATTATTTACTTCGTCAATTTTTAAAACCGTATGTAATTTATTACAGTTTTCTAGAATTTCGCTGACTTGGTCAATGGTTACCGCATCCAGCCCGCATCCAAAAGAATTTAATTGTATAAGTTCCAAGTCATCTCGTTTACATACAAATTCTGCCGCCGTATACAGTCGGGAATGGTAAACCCACTGATCATTTGCACGGATTGGGCGTTGTGGCCGAAAGTCAATGGGCAGACTGTCTTCAGTTAATACAGCCAGGCCGAAAGATGTAATTAGTTCCGGTATCCCATGGTTGATTTCCGGGTCCATATGGTATGGGCGTCCGGCTAATACAATTCCGCACTTACCTTGTTCTTCCATCCATTGGAGAACTTTTTTGCCTTCATTTCTCACATCGTCTTTGGCCTTTAGTTGTTCACGCCATGCTTTGTCAACCGCAGAACGGACTTCTTTGGCGGGAATTCCCCATTCCTTGTCACACAGAAGGATTAAGCGGTCTGTTGCCGTCTTTTTGTTGGTAAAAGCAATAAACGGCCGAATGTATTTTACTTCGCCTTGTATAACCTCTTCAATATTATTCTTTAAATTTTCCGCATAAGATACCACCATTGGGCAGTTATAGTGGTTTTGTGCATCCGGTGTTTCTTGACGTTCATAAAACACGCAAGGGTGAAAAATGGTTTTGATGCCATGATTAATCAACCACTGTACGTGACCGTGTGCAAGCTTGGCCGGATAACATTCCGATTCGGAAGGAATGGAATCCATTCCTAACTCATATATTTTTCGGGTAGAGAAGGGCGAAAGAACTATACGAAAACCCAGTTCCTTAAAAAATGTCGCCCAAAACGGATAATTTTCATAGATGTTTAACACCCGGGGGATTCCGATTACCCCTCTTTTTGCCTTGGATTCTTCTAAAGGCTCATAATCAAACATCCTTTTTTGTTTATAGGCAACCAAATTGGGTGCACTTTCTTTTTTTACATTTTCTCCCAATCCTTTTTCGCAACGATTGCCTGTAATGTACCGTCTGTTTTCTGAGCAAGTAATAACGGTAAGCATGCAATTGTTAGAACATTTTCGGCAACGAGTGGTAGAAGTTTTATACGATAAATTAGCAATTTCTTCAAGTGACAGCATGGTCGTTTTTTGACCATGATAACGTTCTTTGGCAATTAAAGCGGCACCAAAAGCGCCCATTATACCGGCTATGTCCGGACATATTGCATTTACACCGGCAACTTTTTCGAAAGCACGCAACACGGCTTTATTATAAAAAGTACCGCCTTGTACCACCACATAATTTCCAAGCTCTTTAGGATGGCTCAGTTTAATTACCTTAAATAAAGCGTTTTTTACAACGGAATACGCTAAGCCGGAGGAAATATCTTCTATCGTTGCACCTTCTTTCTGAGCCTGTTTTACATTGGAGTTCATGAAAACCGTACACCGTGTTCCAAGGTCCACCGGATTTTTTGCAAACAAGGCTTGATTTGCAAATGCTTCTACATTATATCCTAAAGATTTGGAAAAACTTTCCATGAAAGAACCACAACCGGAAGAACATGCTTCATTTAAAAGAATGGTATGAACCGATCCGTTTTTTAATTTAATATATTTCATGTCCTGTCCGCCAATATCCAATACACAGTCCACTTTCGGTTCAAAGAATGATGCGGCGGTACAATGTGCAATGGTTTCTACTTCGCCTTCGTCCAGACAAAATACCGATTTCAAAAGATATTCGCCATATCCGGTAGCACAAGAGCGTGCAATTTTTGCGGTACTCGGTAGTTCTTTCATTAGCTGTTTCAATCCGTTCATTGCCGATTGAATGGGATTGCCTTGATTGTTTGTATAATAAGAGAAAAGCAGCTGGCCCTTTTCTCCGATTAACGCCATTTTGGTTGTGGTAGAACCTGCATCGATACCAAGAAAGCAATTCCCAACGTAGGAGGCAAGGTCTTCTTTTTGTACGTTTGATTTCTTATGCCGATTGATAAATTCATCATATTCTCCCTGATTTTCAAACAAAGGTTCCAAACGTTTAATTTCAAAGTCCATCTTAATACCGTTTTTCAATTTTTGAATAAGTTGACTAAGACTTACCGCAGTTGTACTGTCCGCTTCCAAGGCTGCACCTAAAGCAGCAAACAAGTGAGAATTTTCAGGATCAACAATGTTTTCCGGAGTTAATTGCAACGTACGAATAAATGCTTTTTTTAATTCCGGCATGAAGTGAAGCGGGCCACCAAGAAAGGCAACGCATCCACGAATAGGTTTACCACATGCCAGTCCTGATATTGTTTGGTTTACCACAGCCTGGAAAATAGATGCGGCTAGGTCTTCTTTTGAGACACCGTCATTAATCAGTGCCTGAATATCGGATTTAGCAAATACGCCGCATCGGGCCGCAATGGGGTAAATCTCTTTATAGTTTGCAGCTTTTTCATTAAGACCTTGCGCATCGGTTTGTAACAAAGCAGCCATCTGGTCAATAAAAGCACCCGTACCTCCTGCGCATACGCCGTTCATGCGTTCTTCTAAGCCGCCCTGAAAGTAAATGATTTTTGCATCTTCCCCACCAAGTTCAATTGCCACATCCGTTTGAGGTGCTGAAAATTGTAAAGCTGTTGCAACAGCTACCACCTCTTGTATGAATTCCACTTCCAATGCCTTGGAAAGGTTAATGGAACCGGATCCAGTGATTTTCACCATCAGTTTACAGTCACCAACAGCTTTTTTTGCCTTTTCTAGAAGCTGAGCTAATGTTTCTTGTATATTTGATAAATGACGGCGATATTCACTGAATACAATATTATTTTTTTCGTCGATGAGAACTAATTTAATTGTTGTGGAGCCAACGTCAATACCAGCACGATATGTTTTCATTTAATCTCCTCCGTGGGGTAAGTATATATGTTTATAAATTTTGAAAGCTTACTCTGTCAACAGAGTAAGCAATTTCTGCATAATACGGTTATTCTATGGAAATATAAAATCTTAAACGAACCAATTAGACTTTGCTGTTTAAAATGGAATCATGGATTATTTCTAATAGTCTTTTAAGTTCCTGCTTCTCCGACGGAGAAAGCATTTTTGTCAACCAATTTTCTAAATCCGTTAACTTTGTACAGGCTTTTTCAGCCAATTCTTTTCCAGCGGTAGTCAATTCAATGCTTTTAATACGCTTATCTCCCGGCAGAGAACATCTTTTGACCAATCCCTTGTTTTCCAGCCTTGCAACGGTACCGGCCATAGTTGCTTGGGAACAATGAAAAAGCTTTTCCAATTCTTTTAGAGAGTATGCTTGTTTTTCCGAATGATAGAGTGCCATGATAATTTTTATTTGAGAAAAGGTAATATTGTGTACCGAAAGTTCAGCATTACATTTTTTTTCAATGGCCTCGTTAATGGTTTTGATTAACCAAGCAAAGTGATCATTCATCCTATGAAATAAAGCCCCTTTCCACTTTATTGTCCTATTATACCATATCGACAGCATGCTTTCAATATTTATACATGGGAATTTTGTGATACCCGTATTTTATTTTTGGTAACCTTTTATTATTTGTAAACATAAGATATACAAATGAGATTTCTGACTTATCTTTGGAAAACTGCGAAAAACGAGATTTATGTAATAAGTGTGTGATATTTACGTGGATTAAAACGGTATAAAAACTATTTAAGGAGGCGAATCAAATTGTTGACAAGGGAAGAATATATCCGTTTATCCTTGGAGCTTAACCTTTTCTTTGCTCGGATAGCGAAAGAACATTCTATTTTTTTGAAAAGCAGTTTTACAGCAAAAGATGCAAATTTGGCCCAACAGGCGGATGATTTTAAAATTCAATTTGAAATGCTGTTAGCAGAAGCCATTTCTCTTTCAAATGGTGTTATCAGTCCTGATGTGGTTGCCTCAGGGGAATTAGTTACACCATTTACTTTAAATGCCGAACGTGTTTCTCAATATTACACCGGAATACCAATCAACTTCAATTTAACACAGGCGGAACTTGGATTAACAGGCAGCCCGAATTTTATGCCCTATCCTATGTTGGAACAAAGGGTATATATGATGAATCAAAAAGCGATAGGATTGACTGCTGCACTTATACAGTTTAAATCAGTGATATTAAACAGTGTAGTTTCCTGCAGGTTATTTACAACGAATTATCCTCTTCTCATAGACCATATTTTAAGGGAAGCAAGATTGTATTTGAAAATGCTTGAAAAGTTACAAAGGCGTGAAGAAATTCTTACCCAAAGGGATTTGGTAGAACAAGAGATTTTTTGGAATCGAATTATGGCAGAACATTCAAAATTTATTCGAGGACTTCTTGATCCTACAGAGGCAGAATTAATTAGTGCGGCAAACAATTTTGGCAAAGAGTTTGACGAATTAACCATGAAGGCTATTGAAGCACATGAGCGAGCAATGAATCTTGTTGAAGTCACACGTGAAAGTTTGAAAGCAACGGAGGAAATAAAAGATTTTAAAGCAGCAGGAACAAAAGGATTAATAGACTGTTCCATCAAGGCCATAGCATATCCGTTACTGGGAGACCACGTATTACGAGAAGCAAATCACTATATTAGAATACTGCAAACTTTTGGGAAATGACTATTCATTTAATGAAAAATTAAATGAAAACGATAGCAACAAGGAAGTTGTTAAAACGGGGCTGTCGCACAAGACATAATATTTAGCTATCCTAAGGGCGATTCTTGAATCGCCCCTACACTAGATACGGATTCATATACGGATAAATCATTATTCTTGTAGGGGCGAACAGTGTTCGCCCGACAGAGTTACGGCGAAGTTAAATAGAAATTTGAATACAGATTTATAAATATATGAACCGTATCCATTATACAGCATATTAAGTTGATGACATTGGTTCTCATGCCCACTCGTTTGTGCGACAGCCCCTTTTCATATTATTTTATGCTTGACATATCCAGCAAATGGGTATAAAATAAAATTGTTAGCCAAGGTTAACAATTAGCGTTATTATTTGATAAAAAAGCGAAGTGATACAGTGAATAATAATGAATCCATGGAAATGTATTTGGAAACAGTATATATATTGGAAAACAGTCACGGTCATGCCCATGGGGTGGATATTGCAAAACGTTTAGGTGTGTCGAAGCCAAGTGTAACTAAGGCGGTAAAGTATCTTAAGTCTCAAGGGCTTGTGAATATGCAGAAGTATGGGACCATTACGTTAACCGAAAAAGGCCGAGAACTTTCTGAGGAAATATATTACAATCATCAACTGATAGCACGGTTTCTTGAGCATTCTCTGGAATTATCACCGGAAGAAGCCGGTGCAAATGCATGCAGAATGGAACATATATTGAGCAAAGAGATGTTAGAAGCGATTAAACGCTATATAAAAAAGAATAATATGAAACTAAAATAAAAATATATAAAATATAAATAGTTGAGGAGGTGTGGCGAGATGGAAAATGCCATGGTCGGTAAAATCATAATGAGAGCCGTTAAAAGTAAGAAAGGACATGTTCATAAAGCATCCAATTTATCCGAGGCACAGGTTAATAAAGAGTATGTTATTAAGGAAGTTAAAACCGATGATGAGGAACTGAAAAAGTTTCTGTTTACATTGGGATGCTATGAAGGAGAAACGGTAACCGTATTGTCTGTGTTAGGTGAAAATTATGTTATTTCCGTAAAGGATGCAAGATACAGTATTGATAAGAATTTGGCAGAAGCCATCATAATATGATTATTTATGGTCATCAAGTTAACTTGGGTTAACTTTTTTCATACTTAAAAAGTTAACCGTGGTTAACAAATATTATAGCATAATATGGAGGGGTCTTATGAAAGTAGCACTTGCGGGAAATCCCAATAGCGGGAAAACAACCCTGTTTAATGCAATTACCGGTAGAGTTGAAAAAGTGGGTAATTGGGCAGGTGTAACCATTGAAAAGAAGGAAGGGAAAGTCAAGAAAAGTTTAAACGGAGGAGATACTGAAATAATAGCAGTAGACCTTCCGGGGGCATATTCCATGTCACCTTTTACTTCCGAAGAAAGTATCACCAGGGATTTTGTCAAAAATGAAAATCCGGATGTCATTATTAATATTGTGGATGCAACAAACTTAAGTAGAAGTTTGTTTTTTACAACACAGCTTCTTGAACTTGGCATACCGGTTGTAGTGGCTCTTAACAAAAGTGATTTAATCAAGAAAAAAGGGACGGTTATTCATGTAGAAGCACTGTCCCAAAGGCTGGGCTGTCCTGTTGTTGAAACCGTGTCAACGGCCCGCAGCAATAATGGATTGAAAAAACTGATTTCCGTTGTAAAAGAAGTAAAGGGAAAAGAACAAAAGCCATGCTTTGACAGCTCGGCGGTGGATATGACGGATCCGAACGCCGTTGAGGCTTCTGATAGGAAGCGGTTTGAGTTTGTTAAAAGCATTGTTTCAGAAGTGGAACATAGGAAAGTAAGCAGCAATCGCCAAACCAGGCAAGATGCAATGGATAGAGTATTAGCGCATAAATGGCTTGGCATCCCGATTTTTGCGGTAGTAATGTGGGTGGTATTTTCCGTTTCGCAAACTTATGTAGGCCCGTTTTTGGCGGATATCTTTGTCGGCTGGATTGATGCGTTCCATGGTTGGGTGGAAGGATTGCTTGGAGAAGATGTATCGCCTGTGCTTAGTACTGTCCTTTTGGACGGTATTATAGGCGGTGTCGGTGCTGTTGTAGGATTTTTGCCGCTGATTATGGTACTGTTCTTCTTGCTGGCGCTGCTTGAAGACTGCGGGTATATGGCCCGTGTTGCCGTAATCATGGATAGGTTTTTCAAACGGGTCGGTTTATCCGGTCGGTCCATTATTCCTTTCATTGTCGGCACAGGTTGTGCCGTTCCGGGAATTATGGCAACCCGCACCATTAAAAATGAAAGGCAACGAAGGACTACTGCCATGTTAACGCCGTTTATGCCATGTGGAGCCAAACTACCTGTTATTGCTTTGTTTGCAGGTACGTTCTTCGGTGATGCGGCATGGGTAGGAACACTCATGTATTTTATAGGGATTGCCATCATTATTATAGGAGCTTTGGTTGTAGTCAGAATTACCGGTGAAAAAAATGCAAAGTCATTCTTTATTATGGAGTTGCCGGAGTATCGTTTTCCCAGTATAAAAAGAGCCGCTATTTCAATGCTTTCAAGAGCAAAAGCGTTTATTGTGAAAGCTGGTACCGTTATTCTTCTTTGTAATGCAACCGTACAGATTATGCAAACCTTTAATTGGCGATTCCAAGTCGTTGCGGAAGGTGCCGAAGATACCAGTATCCTGGCCGGTATAGCATCGCCTTTTGCCATTCTGTTAATACCTTTGGGTTTTGGTACTTGGCAATTGGCTGCATCTGCAATTACCGGTTTTATTGCGAAAGAGAACGTAGTCGGCACATTAGCTGTTGTATATTCTATTACCAATTTTATCGATACGGAAGAGTTTGCTTTAATCGGGAGAGCGTCAGACGTTGCCAATGTAATGGGATTAACTTCTGTAGCTGCATTGGCATATCTCATGTTTAACTTGTATACACCACCGTGCTTTGCGGCCCTCGGTGCTATGAATGCCGAAATGGAAAACAAAAAATGGTTTTGGGGTGGAGTTGCTTTCCAGTTAGGTATGGGTTATACCATTGCATTTATTACCTATCAATTAGGTACATTATTTACGACAGGACATTTGGGTACCGGTTTCTTACCCGGTTTAATTGCCGTAGCTGCCATAATTGGCTGTGTTGCATATCTCATAAGAAAAGGAAATCAAAAAGCAGCTGCAAAGCTGGCATTAAGTGTTTAGGGGAAGATGGATTATGGGTAATGTAATTGTATTGTTTATTATTCTGGCAATCGTATCCGCTGCCATTATTAAAATTGTCGTTGACAAGCGAAAAGGCGCTAAGTGCATAGGTTGCCCCTATAGCAAGGCAAGCAATGGTTGTCATTGTAAAAAGTAGTTAATGGTTATTGTTTATCCGTCAGCCTTAATGGATTGAATAGTCCGTTAAGGCTTTCTTTTTTGCTTTAAAACTTTTTAATATTTTTGTAAAAAAAGTATTGAAAGATTGTAGAAAATAGTATAAAATTTCATTAGTAGTGGTACAAAGTGGTGGAAAGTGGAGAGAGATTCCATTAATGAGGTGAATGTTTTGTTTATTGGTGAATACCAACACAATATTGATTCGAAAGGGCGAGTCATAATTCCATCAAGGTTTCGTGAAGATTTGGGGTATAAGTTTGTTATCACCAAAGGGCTTGATCATTGCCTTTTTGTATATTCACTTCAGGAATGGGAAAACCTAGAGGCAAAGCTTAAAACTCTTCCACTGACCAATAAAGATGCGAGAGCGTTTGTCAGGTTTTTCTTTTCAGGAGCTGCTGAATGTGAAGCGGACAAGCAGGGAAGAGTTCTTATTCCTGCTAATTTGAGAGAATATGCAAAGTTGGACAAGGATGTAGTAGTGATTGGTGTATCAACAAGAGTGGAAATTTGGGACAAGACTTTGTGGGATCAATATAACAGTGATGACAACATCAGTCCTGAAGCGATTGCGGAAAAAATGGAGTTTTTGGGTATATAATTTGGAAGGTGGCAAAATGGAATTTCACCATATATCGGTACTGCTTAACCAAAGTATAGAAGCTCTTAACATTAAACCGGACGGAATTTATGTGGATGCAACACTCGGTGGAGCAGGGCACTCTTTGGAAATATGTAGATTATTAAACCATGAGGGTAGGTTAATCGGAATCGATCAGGATAAAGATGCCATAGAAGCCGCTAAGGACAGGTTGAGGGATTATAAAGATAGAATCACATTGGTACATGATAATTTCAGCAATATCCGGAGCATATTAAGAGATTTGCGTATCGATAAAATTGACGGCGTAATAATGGACTTAGGAGTTTCTTCCCATCAGTTGGACGTTGGTGAACGAGGGTTTAGCTACCAACATGATGCGGTTTTGGATATGAGGATGAACCGGGAAGCTTCCTTAAGTGCCTACCAAGTAGTGAACGAATATAGCGAGCAGGAATTGGCTCGTGTTATACAAGACTATGGAGAAGAAAAGTGGGCTAAAAAGATTGCAAAATTTATTGTTCAGGAACGGCAGAAAAAAGCGATACGTACAACAGGTGAGTTGGTTGAGATTATTAAGAAAGCTATTCCTGCATCGGCAAGACGTGAAGGGTCACATCCTGCGAAAAGGACTTTTCAGGCCATACGAATAGAGGTAAACGGCGAATTGGCTGTTTTGGAACAGGCAGTTCGTAACTTTGTGGATTTATTAAATACAGGTGGAAGGATGGCGGTTATTACTTTTCATTCTTTGGAAGATCGAATTGTTAAGCAAACTTTTCAGGCATTGGCCGCTGGGTGCGAATGTCCGCCGTCATTTCCGGTGTGTATTTGCGGAAAGAAACCGGTTATTCAATTGGTTAACAGAAAGCCTATTTTACCAACGGAGGAGGAACTTCAGAGGAATCCGAGGTCGCGAAGTTCCAAGCTAAGAGTGGTTGAAAAATTATGAAGTGTTTATTGATATTTATAAATTATTAGAGGGGTGAGCTACATGCCGTTGGCATATGAAGGGAACAATGCGTATAAATTACAGGATGAGTTATATGATGTGTCTGATAAGGAGCAGTATAATGGTAGCCCTAAGTTAAAACCCAATCAAGAAGAAAAACAATGTGGAAAGTTGAAAACAATGTCGATGGTTTTGTTTTGTTTCGGAATAGCATTTTATGTGCTTTTAAGGTATGTAGCAATTAATGAAGCAAGCAGTAGGGTCAATGATTTAAAACAACAACTGGCAAGTTTGGAGAGTGCGAATCAGCAAGCTCAGATTAAATTAGAAAGTTCCATTAATTTAAAGAAAGTTGAAGAAATGGCCATCAATAAGTTAGGTATGTGCAAGCCGGACAAGTATCAAATTGTGTATATTAATGTTCAAAACAGGGATCATGCCGAAATAGTGGAGCATGAACAAAAAGAGAAAAAAAGTACAGGTGCTTTTGCAGTGATAATGAAAACAATTCACAATGTTTTGGAATATTTGCATTAAATCCATATTATATATTATATATGAAGAAGAGAGATGAGATTAAGATTAAGAACGGGAAACCGGTTCTTAATTTTAATCTCATGTTGTGTTTATATTGTATTATATTATGTTCGTAAAGGACGTGTAAGATTTTGGCTGCACCAAATCTAAAAATAAAAAGAAGAATTCTTATACTACTGGTTTTGTATACTTTGGCATCCATTGCTTTAACGGTTCGAATAGGCTGGTTGCAAATCCATGATGCCGAAAAACTCCAAAAAGAAGCCATTGAACAGCAAACGCGGGATAGGATCATTAATTCCAAGAGAGGGACAATATACGACCGTAATAAAAAACCCCTTGCTGTAAGTGCTTCTGTGGAAACGGTCAGCGTTACCCCAAATGAAATCAAAAAGGAAGGAAATGCAGAAGAAGTATCGGCTAAGTTAGCGGAAATTTTAGATTTGGATTATGAAGAGGTTTATAAAAAAGTAACCAAGGACAGCTATTATGAAATTATTAAGAGAAAAATAGAAAAAGAGCAAGCGGATGAAATTAGACAATGCAATTTTAAAGGAGTCAATCTGGACGAAGATACCAAGAGATACTATCCTTACGGTGATTTTGCATCCCATGTGATTGGCTTTACAGGGACGGATAATCAAGGTTTGAACGGTATTGAGATACTTTACGATAAATATTTAAAAGGCCTGCCAGGTCGGATTGTGTCGGTAAAAGACGCTATCGGAACGGATATGCCATATAAATATGAGCGGTATGAGAATCCTCAAGATGGTTTTGATTTGGTTTTGACCATTGACGAAACCATTCAGCATTTTGTGGAAAATCATCTGGAAACCGCCGTAATTGAAAATGTAATAGGAAACGGCGCTGCGGCCATTGTGATGGACCCTAAAACGGGGGAAATTCTTGCTATGGCGGTGGAACCTGACTATGATTTGAATAATCCGTTTGAAATCCAAGCTCCTGAGGTTCGGAAGGAACTTGAAGCATTAAACGGAGATGAGTTCAAAGAACGATATAATCTGGAATTGCAAAAAATGTGGAGAAATAAAGCGGTGGTTGATACATACGAGCCGGGTTCCACATTTAAAATTATTACTTCTGCCATTGCATTAGAGGAAAACGTAGTCCATTTAAATGATATGTTTACCTGCACGGGCTCCAAACAAGTAGGAGGTCATAATATAGGATGTTGGAAAGAAGGCGGTCATGGAACCCAGACTTTTGTGCAAGGTGTCCAAAATTCATGTAACCCCGTGTTTATGGAAGTAGGGGCCAGAATCGGTCCGGAGCTTTTTTTCCGCTATGTAAAAGCTTTTGGATTAAGGGATAAAACAGGTATTGATTTACCGGGTGAAGCATCCGGTGTGTTTCATGAATTACAGAACTTTAAAGAAGTAGAAATTGCCACAACTTCTTTTGGGCAGAGTTTTACGGTTACACCGTTACAAATGATTACCGCCGTATCTGCTGTTGCAAACGGCGGGAGACTTATGAAGCCAAGAATTGTAAAGCAAATGCTGGATAAAGAAGGGAATGTGATTAAGAATTTTGAACCCGAGGTGGTTCGGCAGGTTATTTCGAAGGAAACTTCCGATATCCTTAGGGGGGTACTTGAATCGGTTGTTTCTGAAGGTACAGGTAGCAATGCGTATATTAAGGGATTTCGAGTCGCCGGAAAAACGGGGACATCTGAAAAACTTCCCAGAGGTTCAGGAAAGACCATTGCATCGTTTGTAGGTTTTGCTCCTGCAGATGATCCACAGGTAGCATGTATTGTTATGTTGGATGAACCCAACGGAGGGCAGCATTTTGGCGGCGTGATTGCCGCACCGGTAGTAGGGAAAATACTGGACGATACATTAAGATATCTGGGGATAGAACCTGTATTTACCGACGAGGAATTATTAACAACGGATGTAACGGTTCCTGAAGTTCGGAATATGGACGTAAACGAAGCGAAAAAAACCTTAAGAGATATGAAGCTTAACTATAGGGTGGAAGGAACAGGAAGTACCGTTGCTGACCAAATACCAAAGCCGGGGGCAAAAATTACGGAACAGTCTACCGTTATATTATATACGGAAGGGGCATCTCCTACAAACAATGTTAGCGTACCCGATGTACTTCATAAATCCGTTGTGGAAGCAAATCAAATATTAACCAATGCAGGGCTAAATATGAAAATAGTAGGCGGTAGTACGGATACAACCAACGGAGCTACAACGGTGGTTAAGCAGGAACCGGCCGCAGGAACATCGGTGTTGCCCGGAACCATCGTTCAGGTGGAATTTAGGCGGTTGGATGTAGATTAAATAATAATTTGAAATATTGAGGTGCTTATTATGTTATTATCGGATTTGATTAAATCCTTAGAGAAAGAATATGTGATTGGAGACACAAATATTAATATTAATAAAATAGCCTATGATTCAAGAAAAGTGAGTGAAAATGATATTTTTGTATGTATCCGGGGATTCAAAACAGACGGACATAATTATATTCAACAGGCCATTGAACGTGGAGCGGTTGCGGTTGTTGTTGAAAAAGATGTAGAGAATTTGGGCGTTCCAGTGGTTAAAGTTGCCGATTCCAGAGAGGCTCTTGCGTTTATGGCAGCAAAATTTTTTGGTTATCCTTCCAATCAATTTAAATTAATCGGTGTAACAGGTACCAATGGAAAAACCACTACTACATATTTAATTAAGTCCGTTCTTGAACATAAAGGTTATAAAGTCGGGCTAATCGGTACCAATCAAAATATGATTGGCGATATGGTTATTCCCACCGAAAGAACTACTCCTGAATCATTGGAATTGCAGCAGCTTTTTTTTGATATGGCAAAGGAAAAGGTAGATTATGTTGTTATGGAGGTATCTTCGCATTCGTTGGAGTTGAACAGGGTTGCAGGATGTCATTATGAAGTCGGGATATTTACCAATATTACGCAAGATCATTTGGATTTTCATATTACCATGGAGAATTACTTGAAGGCAAAGGCAAAGTTATTTAATATGTGTAAAATCGGTGTGATTAATATTGATGATTTCAGGAGTCAGTACATATTGGACACATGTAGTTGCTCAACCCTATGTTACGGTATTGATAAAAAGAAGGATCTATATGCTGAAAATATTCAGCTTTCAGATAAAGGGGTAAGTTTTGAAGTTGTTGCAAATGATAAAAGAGAAATTATTGAGTTGGGAATTCCGGGGAAATTTTCTGTGTATAATGCATTGGCAAGTATTGGTGCCTGTTTGGCTCTTGGCATTGATTTAGAAGATATTAAAGCAGGATTAAAGAAGGAAAAAGGTGTGCCGGGTAGAGCGCAATTGGTACCTACAGGGCGTGATTTTTCGGTATTAATTGACTATGCGCATACTCCTGATGGTTTACAAAATATTTTAAGTACGGTAAGAGATTTTGCAAAAGGCAGAGTGATTACCGTTTTTGGATGCGGTGGTGACCGAGATAGGACCAAACGTCCTATTATGGGAAGGATTGCCGGGCAGTTATCAGATTTTTGCGTGATCACCTCTGATAATCCCAGAACGGAAGATCCTATGAAAATTATCAGGGATATTGAGGAAGGCATAAAAGATACCGGGAGTTCGTATGTTGTTATCGAAAACAGATATCAGGCTATAAAATATGCTATTACCAACGCTGAAAAAGATGATATCATTGTTTTAGCAGGCAAGGGTCATGAGACTTATCAGGAAATTAACGGTGTAAGGTATCATTTTGACGAAAATGAAGTAGTTCGGGAGATTCTTTCAGAATCAATGCAAAATGAAGGATGCAGAATGGAGAATGCAGAATGAAGAATGCAGAATGCAGAATGAAGAATGCAGAATGCAAGATGCGTTGTTTTTTTGGAGGATATATTTATGGAGTATTTAAAGGTTAATGAAATATTAGAAGCAACAAATGGAGAGCTTATACAAGGAAATATTGATGCGGATATATGGGGTATTTCTACCGATAGTAGAACAATAGGTAAAAATATGCTTTTTGTACCGTTAATAGGGGAGAAATTTGACGGGCATGATTTTATTGACCGTGTTCTTCAGTCAGAAGCGGCAGGTTGCATAACGCAAAAAAATGTGAACTTAGAAGCAAACGGAAAATGTGTTATAAAGGTGGATAATACGCTGACGGCACTGCAAAAAACGGCGGCATATTATCGAAGCAAGTTTTCCGTTCCGTTTGTTGCCATTACCGGAAGTGTGGGGAAAACCTCAACCAAGGATATGATAGCGGCAGTACTGACACAAAAATACAATACTTTAAAAACAGAAGGGAATTATAATAATGAAATAGGAGTGCCGTTAACTGTATTTAGACTGAATAAAGCTCATGAAATGGCAGTTACGGAAATGGGCATGAGCGGTTTTGGAGAAATCCGGCGCCTTGTATCTATTGTCAAGCCGAGGACGGCAGTAATCACCAATATAGGTTTGGCACATATTGAAAAGCTTGGTTCACAGGAAAATATTTTAAAAGCTAAGTTGGAGATACTTGAAGGCTTAGAGTCCGAAGGAACCGTAATTTTAAATGGTGATGATAAGCTGCTTTTTAGCTTAAAAGGAAGGCTGCCTTTTAAGGTTGTTTATTTTAGCATTAAAAATAAAGAATGTGATTTAGTGGCCACTGATATAAAGCACGTTGATCAGAGTGGAAGCAGTTTTTGTGTGAATATTGGTCAAAACAATTATTCAATAAATGTTCCCATTATTGGAGAACATAATATTTATAACGCATTGGCTGCCATCGCGGTTGGGTTGGAGTATGATATGGACATGGAACAAATTGCAGCCGGAATTGCACAGTTCAAGCCAAGCAGCATGAGAATGGAAATTTTTAAAGCAGGAAGCATTACCGTTATTAATGACTGTTATAATGCAAGCCCTGCATCCATGGAAGCGGCACTAAAAGTATTAAAGCATTTGGAGCATAACGGCAGGAAAATTGCTGTTTTAGGAGATATGCTTGAGTTGGGGGAATGGGCGAAAGGAGCACATAAATTTGTCGGGAGCATAGCGGTGGAATGCGGTGTGCAATGTTTGATGGCTGTGGGTAAACATGCAAAATACATTGCAGAAGGTGCTTTAGAAAAAGGATTGAATGAAAAGGACATTTTTATTTTTGAAAACAATCGTCAAGTAATTCAGTGTATAGAAAATCACATTTTTCCGGAAGACGCTGTATTGGTGAAAGGTTCTCGGGGGATGAAGATGGAGGAAATATCAGAGTATTTGCGTGGGGTGAGAAAATGACGAATGTGGCAGCTTCTACGGCAATAGCATTTATTATTAGTGTGGCTATGGGACCTTTGTGGATACCTATCCTGAGAAAGTTAAAATTTGGTCAAAGTATTCTTGAAATAGGCCCTAAATGGCATTTGAAAAAATCCGGTACCCCTACCATGGGAGGAATTATTTTTATTATTGGTATTTTTATTGCTACTCTGATATTAACCAGAGACCTTAAAACCATTTTAATGGTTTTGTTTTCAACGGCTTTTGGAATAATCGGATGGATTGATGATTATATAAAGGTAGTACTAAAGAGAAATTTAGGTCTTACCGCCGGTCAAAAGTTTACGGCGCAGTTAATTGTTTCGGTTATATTCGTAGCGATTTTATATCAGATGGGGTTGGTGGATACCAAAGTATATCTGCCTTTTCTTCCTTTTGTTATGGACTTGAAATGGCTGTACATGTTTTTCACCGTATTTGTCATCTTAGGAACGGTTAATAGTGTCAATCTAACGGACGGGCTTGATGGTTTAGCAGCCGGCGTGACCGTTGTCGTTTCCATATTTTTTACTTTAGTTGCTTTAGCGTTAGGCGAAGGAAATACCGCTGTTTTTGCTGCAGCCGTTACCGGTGGTTGTTTTGGGTTTTTATTATTTAATAAATATCCTGCAAAAGTTTTCATGGGAGATACCGGCTCTTTGTTTTTAGGGGGAGCCGTATCAGGTTTGGCGGTGGCCTTAAAGTTACCTGTTATTTTAATCATTGTAGGCGGGGTATATGTGGCTGAAACGTTGTCGGTCATTTTGCAGGTTATATCCTTTAAGACAACCGGCAAGAGAATTTTTAAGATGAGCCCCCTCCACCATCATTTTGAAATGATTGGATGGAAAGAAACAAAAGTGGTAGCGGTATTTGTCGGTGTGACGATATTATTGAGTATAATTGGGTGGTTGAGTATACAGCATTTAGTGTAGGAGCGTTTTGTAGCCGTCGGTGGAGCTATGTATTTTATTCTGTAGGAAATGCATGCAATGCGTTTTCTACATTAGGTAGTTTCTATGGTAATATGTTTGGTGTTTTTGTAGGGACGCCATATATGGCGTTCGCATATGGGTGTCCTAAGTTCGGACACCATGTATGGTGTCCCTACTACATTGGATGCGGATAATAGTTGTATGAATTATCTACATAATGATTACTAAGGAGGTAAAACTGGTGAAAAAACGAGGACCTTTTGATTTTGGCTTTTTTCTGTTGGTAATGATTTTGCTTTCCTTTGGGTTGATTATGGTTTTCAGCGCCAGTTCAGCCTCAGCGTTTTACAGCAAAAATGACAGTTTCTTTTTTGTGAAACGACAGCTTATTTGGGCGGTATTAGGATTATTTGCCATGTTTTTTATGGCCAGTTATGACTATAGAAAGCTTGGAAAAATGTCTTTTCCGTTGTTGTTAATCAGCATTGTTCTGTTAATAGCCGTATGCATCGTAGGTACTGAAATCAACGGTGCAAGACGATGGTTGGGAATCGGAGGACTTTCTTTCCAACCTTCGGAAGTTGCAAAACTTGCTGTTATCATATTTTTTTCGTATAGCTTGTCAAAAAATAAAGATAAGGTGAAGTTTTTTGTTTCCGGTTTATTACCGTATTTATTGATCCTAGGCGTTATTGCAGGACTTTTAATGTTGGAGCCTCACTTAAGCGGTACAGGGGTTATTTTTTTAACCGGTATTATTATTTTGTTTATTGCCGGTGCAAGAATTTATCATTTTTTTCTGTTGTCGATTCCTGTTGTTGCCGGTCTAGTTATTGCAGTTACAACTTCGGAATATCGATGGAAACGGATAACGGCTTTTTTGAATCCTTTTGAAGATAAAATGGGTTCCGGGTGGCAGATTATTCAATCGTTGTATGCCATTGGTTCGGGAGGTTTGTTTGGTCTCGGACTGGGACGGAGCAGGCAAAAGTTCTTGTATATTCCTGAGCCTCACAGTGATTTTATTTTTTCCATTTTGTGCGAGGAGTTAGGGTTTGTAGGTGCGGTTACCGTAATTTTGCTATTTGTATTACTGATTTGGAGAGGAATCAAAATTGCTTTGAATGCTCCGGATACCTTTGGAAGCTTGCTTGCTACCGGTATCGTGTCTCTTATTGCCGTTCAAGTACTGATTAATATAGCGGTTGTTACGTCTTCTATGCCTGTTACGGGTATGCCGCTTCCGTTTTTTAGTGCGGGAGGTTCTTCTCTGGTATTTATTATGGCCAGCATGGGAATTGTGCTTAATATATCCAGATATTCAAAAAGTAATAGGGGTTGATGTATTTGAAAATCCTGTTTTCCGGTGGTGGAACGGCAGGGCATATTAACCCTGCTGTTGCAATAGCAAAATACATCAGGGAACAACATCCGGGTTGGGATATCCTTTTTGTGGGAACTCAAAGGGGATTGGAAAAAAATTTGGTACCCCAAGAGGGATTTGAGATTCGTTTTGTGGAAATAGAGGGATTAAAGCGAAAGCTGTCTTTGGATAATCTTAAAACAATAAAATATTTGATGAAAGGAATTTGCCAGTCACGTAAAATTTTAAAAGAGTATAAACCGGATATTGTTATAGGTACAGGAGGATATGTATGTGCGCCGGTTGTATTGAGTGCATCTTTTATGAAAATTCCTACACTGATTCATGAGCAAAACGTTTTTCCGGGAATCACCGTTAAATTGTTGAGTCGGTTTGTATCTTCCGTTGCTATAAGTTTCGAGGAAAGCAAAAAGTATCTAAAACCGAAGCATAAGTTAATTCTTACCGGAAATCCTATAAGACAGGAAATTCTGCATTCCGATTATGCGGAGTCAAGAAAAAAACTGAAACTGGATGACAGACCTTTTATATTAGCTTTTGGCGGTAGTTTGGGTGCGGAAAAGATCAATGAAACCATGTGCGAAGTGATTGGATATATCGCAAAAGAAAACAAGTATCAATTAACGCTCGGAACAGGCCAAAGGCAATATAATCACGTCATGGACGTGATAAAACAACAGGGCATTCATTTGGATGTTCATTCCAATATTCGAGTTGTACCTTATATTTATAATATGCATGATTTACTTTCAGCGGCAGATATTGTAATTAGCCGGGCAGGGGCCATTACGGTCAGTGAATTAACGGCGTTAGGAAAACCGGCAATATTGATTCCTTCACCAAACGTGACACACAATCATCAGGAGTATAATGCCAGAGCACTTGAAAAGCAAGGCGCGGCAGTAGTTTTGACCGAGGATAAACTAAGCGGAAAAGTTTTATATGAACAGATAAAGGCCCTGTTGGAAGATAAAGAGAAATTAAAAAACATGAGAAAAAATTCATTAAATATGGGAATTACAAATTCCACCGAAAAGATATATAATATTGTTATGGAATTAATAAAATAGTATACGTTTTAACACATGGTTTTCTTTTTTGTAGGGACGCCATACATGGCGTCCGCATATGAATGTATTAATTTCGGACACCATGTATGGTGTCCTGCAATGTAGCCGGTATATATTTGTTTGAAGCATGGTTTGTCCTACGTTGGGATACATGAACCGAATTTCAAGAATGTAACACCTATCCATAAGTTTGCATAGTATATATTGCAGCACATTAATCTGAGCCAGCAGACTTATGGAGGTGTAAATATGAGCAAGTTCGTCGTTGCTGGTGGAAATAAATTGGAAGGGAGCGTAGAAGTACACGGAGCAAAAAATGCAGTACTCCCAATATTGGCAGCAACGGTTTTAAACGGCGGAAAGAGTGTCATACATAATTGTCCCAACTTAAGAGATGTTACTGCCACAATCAATATTTTACGATTTTTAGGTTGTGAAGTGACAAGGAAGGACTCCAGCGTAATTGTGGACTCTTCTGCTATAAAAAACGATTACATTCCTGATCATTTAATGAGAGAAATGCGTTCTTCCATTATTTTTTTAGGGGCAATTGTTTCAAGAATGAAAAAGGCGGTGATTAGTTATCCTGGGGGATGCGAGATTGGTCCCAGACCTATTGATCTACATTTGAAAGCATTAAGACAGCTTGGAATTACCATTAAAGAATCCCACGGTTACATATATTGTAATACCGACAAGATTCTTGCAGGGGATATTCATCTGGATTTTCCAAGTGTGGGTGCGACGGAAAACATTATGTTGGCAGCGGTTATGGCGGAGGGAACAACCATTATCAGAAATGCTGCAAGAGAACCTGAAATTGTGGACTTGCAGGATTGTTTGAACAGTATGGGAGCCAATATTAAAGGTGCCGGAACAAGTGTCATTGTCATTCAAGGGGTATCCAAGTTGCATGACGTGGAACATACCGTCATTCCGGACAGAATTGTTGCGTGTACATATCTTGCTGCTGCCGCTATTACAGCCGGAACCGTAGAAGTCACCAATGTAGTGACAGAACATGTTCAGGCTGTATTATCAGCATTTAAGGAATGTGGGTGTAGTGTTTATACAGGTGACCATTCCATTATATTAAAAAGAAATAAGCCGTTACAGCCCATTGATATGATACGAACCTTGCCGTATCCGGGATTTCCTACTGATATGCAGGCACCTATGATGTCCGTGTTAACTCTTGCAAAAGGAACGAGTATTATTACCGAAACCATATTTGAAAATCGGTTTAAGCATGTGGAAGAACTTAGACGAATGGGTGCAGATATTAAGGTAGACGGCAGAGTTGCAGTAATAAAAGGGGTTGAAAAACTAATGGGTACATCCGTCAATGCAAGGGATCTTAGAGGCGGAGCAGCGCTGGTGTTGGCAGGTTTGGCAGCCGAACATATTACTGAAATACATGGTATTCATCATATGGATAGAGGTTATGAAAAATTTGAAGAAAAATTATCCGTTCTCGGAGCAGATATAAAAAGGGTGGATTAGGGAATGGTACGGATACAAGACAGTAGTGGTAATCTTGTTACCACTACTAATAGGAAAAGACGACGCAAGCAAAAAAGAAGGACAAGCCGTAAGGCGTTTGTATTATTCATGCTTACAGCAGTACTTATTTTGACTCTTATGATATCGCCTGTTTTTAATATTACTGTGATTACCGTAGAAGGGAACAGTAAAATTTCTTCCGAAGATATTATAGAAGCTTCCGGTCTAAAAGAAGGGGTGAATATATTTAAGGCGGATTTATCCAAAGCCAAAACTTATATCAGCATGATGCCTTACGTGGATTTTGTTACTGTGAAACGTGTGATGCCCGGAACAATTAAAATTTTGATTGAGGAAAGCAAACCGGTAGCCTATATACCGTTTATAGGTTCTTACATATGTATTGATTCAAAAGGAAAAATTGTTGAAGTGTTTTCCAAATTGGAAGAAATCAAGTTACCGGTAATTTTAGGGTTGAAATTTTCTGAATTTACTATTGGACAAGTAATACAAGCGGAAGACGATAAAAAAATGGAATTGGTAAAGGCAAGTTTAAAGGAAATTATTCATAACGATTTATTAAATCAAATTACGGAAATTGATGTCAATGATGTTTATAATATAAGATTAAAAGTTAGAGATAAGATTGACGTGAATCTGGGGGATGGAACACGGATCAGTTTTAGAATGAGCTTTTTAAGAGGAATCCTTGAACAATTGGAAGAAACGGATAAAGGATATATTGATTTAACCAATGAAGACAGGGTAATATTCCAAGCGAGATAGGAACGGAGAGGAGTATGTATCTTGAAGATAAAAAATGCACAGATTGCAATTTCATTAATTTGTGTAATATTAGGATTTATGCTTAGCATTCAGTTTAAAAGTGTTAGGAGAAATACGGCATTGTCCAATACTCAGTTAAAAAGAGCGGAGGAGTTACAAGCAGAATTGAATAAAGAAAGAGAAAAGAATGAAAATCTGTATAAGCAGCTTCTGCAATATGAAAAAGATCTTAATGCATATCAAAAAGCGGCTGCTGAAAGCAGTGATCAAGCACAGGGACTTTTAAAACAGTTGTATAATGCACAAACACTTGCCGGATTAAATGATGTGGAAGGTCCCGGGGTAATTGTCACATTGAATGACAGCAAGGTGGAAAATAAAGAAACATCTAAAATAGATGAAAATTATTTTATTATTCATGACGATGATATTTTAATGGTCATTAATGAATTATCGGATGCCGGGGCGGAAGCAATTTCTATTAACGATGAACGATTAATTGCTACTTCAGAGATTCGATGTGCCGGGAATACCATAAGCGTCAATAATAACAGATACGGTACTCCTTTTGTGATAAAGGCGATAGGGAATCCCGAAACCCTTGAATCCGGACTTAATATTCGTTCCGGTGTGGTGGATATATTGAGGCAATGGGGAATAGAAGTAACCGTGAAGAAAGTGGATAAATTACTTATAAAAAGATTTTCCGGAGGAATTAATTTCAAATATGCAACCCCTGTGGTAACGCAGCAGTAGGATTTTTTGTGATAAAGGAGGCGGAGCAGGTTGTTGATTCCTTTTATAGGATTATTAGTTGGGATAATTATCGGCATATTGACGCCGTTTCATGTACCTTCCCAATATTCATCTTATTTGGCCATCGCAATTCTTGCAGCATTGGATTCTGTTTTTGGGGGGATTAGTGCCAGTTGTCAAAAAACTTTTGATATGAAAGTATTTATCACAGGTTTTTTTGCCAATTCATTGCTGGCTGCCCTGCTTACTTATATAGGGAAAAAATTGGATGTCGATATTCATCTTGCTGCAATTATTGTGTTTGGAACAAGATTGTTCCAAAATTTTGCGATTATTAGAAGATTTCTATTGAATAAATTTTTAAAAAACGATAAGATATAAGAGAATATATCATTTAATATTTGTTATATTTTAATGAATGATTATTGTATAGTTTTTAAATTAATGATAAAATATAGAATATAATTAGGTGAATGCTAAAGTAAAGGGGGATACTGGCAGTGCTTGAGTTTGATACGGAGATGGAAAATTTTGCGCAGATAAAGGTTATTGGTGTTGGCGGTGGAGGTAATAATGCTGTCAATAGAATGATCGATGCAGGATTAAAAGGGGTTGAATTTATTGCCGTTAATACGGATAAGCAAGCGTTGCTTCTATCAAAAGCATCTCAGAAGATACAAATCGGGGACAAGCTTACCAAGGGGTTAGGTGCAGGTGCAAATCCTGAAATCGGTCATAAAGCGGCGGAAGAAAGTAGGGAAGAAATTTCACAAGCTATAAAAGGGGCGGACATGGTTTTTGTTACTGCAGGCATGGGTGGTGGAACAGGAACAGGTGCAGCTCCGATTGTAGCATCCATAGCAAAAGAAATGGGAATTCTTACCGTAGGCGTTGTTACAAAGCCGTTTGCTTTTGAAGGTAGAAAAAGAATGGTTCATGCGGAAGGCGGAATCAATGAGTTAAAAAATTGTGTTGATACATTGGTGATTATTCCAAATGACCGACTACTTCAAGTGGCTGAAAAAAAGACATCCATTATAGATGCTTTTAAGATTGCAGACGATGTTTTAAGACAAGGTGTCCAAGGTATATCTGATCTGATTGCAGTACCTGGTTTGGTTAATCTGGATTTTGCTGATGTTAAGACTATCATGAAGGATACCGGTTTTGCACATATGGGAATTGGAAGAGCCTCAGGAGAGAACAGGGCGGAAGAAGCAGCAAGAATGGCAATCCATAGTCCGTTACTGGAAACTTCCATTGAAGGGGCAAGAGGGGTATTGCTGAATATAACCGGTGGCAGTGATTTAGGTCTTTTTGAAGTGAATGCTGCTGCAGAATTGGTTCAAAAATCGGCGGATCCGGATGCCAATATTATTTTTGGAGCGGTTATTAACGAGAATTTAGAGGACGAAATATTGATTACGGTTATTGCAACCGGTTTTGATAAAGGGCCTCATATTAAGAAAACAACTACTCCCATTATAGGAAAGAAAATTCAAGATACCGCGTTCGCAAAAATGAATGAAAAAGAAGAAGAGGATGATGAATTAGATATACCTACTTTTTTAAGATATAATAGAACACGTTAATGATTTACTAATGAAAAACCAAGAGGGAATGTCCTTCTGGTTTTTTATTTTTTTTGGATTCAACATACAAAATATGACAAAATTTAAAGAATATATCATGTATAATAAATAATAGATATCTATTTATAAGCTGCATTCATATTTATATGTTTCTTCAATATGGGGGGCGTACGTTTGTGAAGCCGATTATTTATGTGGATGTATTATTTACAATCAATCTTCTGATTAATTATCTTTTGCTTTGGACTACAAGCAAAATAGGCAAAGTCCATACAAGTCCTTTAAGAATTTTTATGGGTGCTGCTTTGGGTGCAATATATGCGGTTATTATGTTTTTTCCGGCTTTTAAAATATATTATACGTTTATGGCCAAAGTAATATTTTCTATTGCATTAATTGCCGTAACATTTAATATTGCTAAAATGAAAACGTTTTTAAAAATATTGGGCCTGTTTTATCTGGTCTCTTTCACTTTTGGCGGTGCCGCATTGGGGTTATTTTACTTTACCAATGTAGGTGCCTTTGTAGGTGCCATATTAAGCAACGGCATTATTTATTTTAATCTTCCATGGAAGACTCTAATTGTTTCCAGTTGCATTGCCTATATGGTTATCCGATTGAGTCTACGGATCATTTATAAATTTAATAAGGAGAATATGTATATTTCCGTTATCATCGATTTTGATAAAAAAGATATTTGTGTAAATGCTTTAATTGATACCGGAAACTCATTGTATGATCCCATATCGGATTTTCCTGTTATTGTTGTTGAATTTAGAGCTGTTAAAAGTTTACTTCCTGAGGATATTCAAATCATATTCAATGAATCCAATGAAAATGATTTAGCTTTAATATCGAAAGTGGTATATAATTCCGTTTGGGCTTCACGATTCAGACTGATCCCTTTTTCGTCTTTAGGTAAAGAAAACGGTATGTTAATAGGGTTCAAGCCGGATAATGTTAAAATTATAGAAGAAAACGGCGGCAGGGATTTAAAGGATATTATTATAGCAATTTATAATAAACAGCTTTCAAAGGACAATAAATATAATGCTTTGTTACATCCGGAAATAATTGCACAATAAATAATAAAATTCATGGGAGAGGATCTATATGGAAATGCTGTCTAAAATTAAAATGTATTTACAATTGAAATACGTTAAATTTTTACTGAAATTAAATTTAGTCAGTGAAAAAGAAATTTACTACATAGGAGGGAGTGAAGCTCTGCCTCCGCCTTTGACAGTGGAAGAAGAGAATTACCTGATTTCGAAGTTGGAACAACAGGACGTTGCCGTGAAAAGTATTCTTATAGAGAGGAATTTAAGGCTGGTCGTCTATATTGCCAGAAAATTTGAAAATACAGGTGTGGGCGTGGAAGACCTTATTTCCATAGGAACAATAGGCCTTATTAAAGCTATTAATACATTTAATCCGGAAAAGAATATCAAGTTGGCTACCTATGCGTCCCGTTGCATAGAAAATGAAATTCTGATGTTTTTGAGGAAAAACAATACTTCAAAAACGGAAATTTCTATCGATGAGCCGTTAAATGTGGACTGGGACGGCAATGAGCTTTTACTTTCGGATATTCTAGGAACGGATAACGATATGATATATAGAAGCATTGAAGATGAGGTGGATAAGGAGTTGTTAAAAATGGCAATGAAAAAATTGTCTTCCAGAGAGAAAAAAATTATGGAACTTCGATTCGGATTAAACAGCGGGGTAGAGAAAACCCAAAAAGAAGTGGCAGACATGTTAGGAATATCACAGTCTTATATATCAAGATTGGAAAAAAGAATCATCAACCGTTTGAAAAAAGAAATCGGGAGGATGGTTTAAAAATTGTTATGTAAAATAGTGTAACAAAGTGTAATTTTGAGATATTTAAAGAAATATAATTATATTTTAATTTTATTGTTATAAATGGCGGTTATGTGTGGAATTATGATTAAATACCGCCGTATAAAAAAAATCTCCATGGTAATAATGATATTATCATGAATAATTGCCTGGAGGTTTTTATATGGTTGTCAATAAAGTTGAGATATGCGGAGTGAATACATCAAAATTACCGGTTTTAACAAATGAACAAAAGAAAGAATTATTTGAACGAATACACAAGGGAGACATGACCGCCAGGGAAGAATTTATTAAAGGAAATCTTAGGCTGGTATTAAGTGTTATACAGAGGTTCAATAACAGGGGGGAATATGTAGATGATCTGTTTCAGGTGGGGTGTATAGGACTTATAAAAGCAATTGATAATTTTGACGTTTCACAAAATGTGAAGTTCTCTACTTATGCTGTACCTATGATTATAGGGGAAATAAGGAGGTATTTAAGAGACAATAATTCCATAAGAGTCAGCCGTTCGTTAAGAGATATTGCTTATAAAGCATTGCAGGTGAAAGAAAAGCTGACCAATCAAAATTCAAAGGAACCTACTATTACCGAAATAGCAAAAGAGCTAAATTTGCCTAAAGAAGAAGTGGTTTTTGCTTTGGACGCAATACAGGATCCCATCTCATTGTTTGAACCCATTTATCACGACAGTGGAGATGCCATTTATGTGATGGATCAGGTAAGTGACGATAAAAACCATGATGAAAGCTGGCTGGAAGAAATTGCTTTAAAAGAAGCAATGAGAAAACTCAATGAAAGAGAAAGGCATATATTAAACCTTCGATTTTATGAGGGAAGAACCCAGATGGAAGTGGCAGAGGAAATCGGAATTTCTCAAGCACAAGTATCACGATTGGAAAAAAGCGCCCTGGCACATATGAGGAAATATATTTGAGCTTTTGTTTTCCCTAGGGGCAGGTATGGAAACCTGTCCCTATATGTTTTCTACGTGCCATTTTGGACTAGTTTGGGATAAACTTACTGATGTCTCATTGAAGTGACACATAAAAACTGAAATGTATAGGGTTCTAAGGTGGTTAGATGGTATTTTATCTTCTCCCATACGAAAATAGTTTTCTTGAATTGAAAGACTACCATATCAATACGCTTTAGGATATTGCCTTACTCTTTGTTGAAAGTGTTACACTGTTATGACCGCTAAAGGTGTATTATTATTTTGACATACTGTTGACAAGATTATTTCAGTGTTGAAAATTGAATTAGTTTGCATTGGGAAATTTGGCACCGCTAATTTTATTTATATATAGCTAATATTACAATATTATTACTTTAGTATTAAGCTTAGCTTACAATGGTAGACAATGGTAATTTAAAGGTATAAAATAATTTATAGACTTAGAAATTTTTGGGGGTGCTGGAATGATTGCCAAAACAGGGACACGGTTTATTAGTTTTGCTCTTCTATTAATGTTATGTTTATCGAATATTGCTACATTAGCAAGTTCAGAGGGTGAAATTAAAGTAGAAGAGCAAGTTAGCTCCATTCAGCAAGAAGAACCGGATAAAATAAATATATTGGTAAACGGAAATAGAGTTCAATCTGATGTTTCACCCATCATAGTAAATGATATCACACTGGTTCCGGTGAGAGTTATATTGGAACAGTTGGGTATGCAGGTAATATGGGATGGTGGAACCAGTACTATAACATGTATAAAAGGAAACTTTGTTATTACACTAAAAATAGGTGATCATGTTGCAACTGTAAACGGTCAAATGATTCCATTAAGTGTCCCGCCTATTATTCAGGATGGCAGAACTTTTATCCCGATAAGATTTCTTACGGAAAACTTAGGAGGAATTGCTTCATGGGAAGAATCTTCAAAAACGGTACATTTATATATTAACATTCATCATGATGATTCAGATGTTTTGGAGAGTGTCAATATAATCGATGTTGAGAAAATTGGTACGCCGATAGATTATAATTTTACAGACATTCATAGTTTAAAAAGTAAAGTACAACTTCCACCTTTAAAATCGGATTTATCAAATATTGAAAATATGACCGAAGAAGATGATATAGATTTATTATCAAAATATAAATTCTATATAACCGAAAATAATCGTTACACAGATTTTATTGATTTATATGACAGTGTTCGCTTAGAACGACAGGGCGATAAACTGATTATGCGTCCTAAGTTTATCAGTTCGGATGTAATGGCGAATCTATATCATGCACTTTATGGTCATTATTTCATGTTGGTGGAGTATGAACGAGTCATACCACTACATAAAGTCATGGTTTCAAAGATGCTGGATTCTTGTATTGATATGTACAATAGTATTCAAGAACCTAAGGTGAAACAAGCGGCTTTAAAGAATGTTGCTTATTTTGGTGTTGCTAACGTTTTAGCCGGAAATAACATTCCGAAAACCATTCCTGATAAAGCAAAGATTATGATTGAGAAGGAACTGATTAAAATAGACAGTCAAGAAGGAAAAGAAGAATCCGCAATTTTTCCTTATCCGATAGATTATTCACAATTCAAGCCAAGAGGCCGTTATGCAGAAAGCGAAGAGTTTCAACAGTACTTTAAATCTATGATGTGGTTGAGCAGTGTTCCGTTCCCTTTTGAAATAAAAGATGAAAGAGCGGATGAACAGATATTGCAAGCCAGTCTGATCACCTATTCGTTATTTACAAGTGAAGCAATCGAGGAGTGGCAGAAAATATATAAAATTACATCATTCTTTGTCGGAGAAAGTGATGATTTAACACCTCTTGAGTATTTTGAACTCCTTAAAAAAGTATATGGAGATAAACCAAATTTATCAGAATTGGCAATAGAAGAGCGTCTTGAATCCATGTTGAAGAATTCTCAAGAAGTACGCCAACCTGCAATAAATGATACTCTTGAGGGAAACATAGGTAGCTTAAAACAGGTTGATAATAGGGCGATCTATACAGCACCGCAATTTCGTTTCATGGGTCAACGGTATATCTTGGATTCCGAAATATTTCACCAACTGACATATGTCGATTTCGATCCAGGAGACGATCGCCCTTTTCCAAAAGGATTGGATTTTCCGGCTGCATTGGGTAATGAAAAAGCTTTTGAAATACTTACAGAAGAGTATAAGGAACAGGACAAGTGGTCGGAATATATACCAAGCATGAAGAAAATGCAAGAGAAAGTAAAAGACATAGATGAAAATACATGGAAGGGAAAAAACTTGTACTTGGCATGGATATGGACCCTTAGCAGTCTGATTAATAATAGCAATGCATATTATCCAAATACATTGCAAGGGGAACACTGGCAGGCAAAAAGCCTGAATACATTTTTAGGCAGTTGGGCTGAATTAAGACATGATACGCTTTTATATTCTAAACCAAGTGGACCGCTTACAGGCAGTATGAAAATTGAAGAGCGTTTTTTAGCCTATGTGGAACCTTGTATATCTTTTTATGAAAGATTGGATTATTGCGCCAAGTGGATGGAGGAAAATTTAATAAGCTTAAATATTGATGAAAAGGAATTAAAGCCTTTACAATGCTTTAGAAGCGAAGTGCAATTCCTTAAGGATATTTCTTTAAGGCAAATAAACGGACAAAAAATAAAAACGGAAGAATATGAAAAGCTTATGTATTATGGGGATAGTTTACGCAAGATTATGGTTGAGATACAAATGCCTGCAATTATAAATGCCGTTGAGAAAGAAGAAAAAGGGTTGCCGTTAACAATGATGGAATGGCAGATTGTTAATTCTGATACTTTTGATGCCAAAGAAGTCGTGGAACTATATAAGGCTAATGAAATCGAAGAAGTTTACCGCATACTTTGCAATTCAGACGAGTATGGTAATATGGCTATCATAGCTGATGTTCATAGTTTTAAAGATCAATGTTTGGAAATTGGAGTTGGAATGCCACATGAAATTAATATCATTGTACCTATAGAAGGCAAATGGTATATTGCATGGGGCGGGATATATTCCTATTATGAGTTTTTGCAACCGATATCAAATAGACTGGATGATGGAGAGTGGAAACATATGGTTAGAATGGGCGAACAGCCTCAAGTAGAGCCCTGGTTGCAACAGTATTTTTCAGATTAAATTAAATAGGTGAGTTTTTCTTAAAGAGGATGCATTAGCGGATAATTTATTTTTGCTATGCATCTTATTTTATTGTAGAAAATCAAATTGGTTTAAAGGGGGGTAATAGGCCCCTTTACGGGTGAGCCAGTAAACAAAAACAATAAAAATTAACCCTTTGGAGGTAGTTTGTAAAATTTATGCGGTTGGCGGTTGATTCAACGAGCCTTTAGGTTCTGCCAGAAACATGTCCTTATAGGGCAAAATCAAACCACCCGTTTTACGGGTGGTTATGATTCTACGCGTGTCCGAATTTCTTGTTCCACCTCAGGAGGGGTAAGCCCTGTGGCGTCAATTACCACTGCTTTAGTAACCGTATCCTGCATTCCTGCAAAATTATCATTGATGCTTGTGACTACAAGGGCATCAAATTGCTGATATTTTGATATATCTCCCTTAATACCGTAGTTAATACTTTGAACATCATAGCCTTTTTGACTTAAGTAATCTCTTACAGGCGTGAGAGTCGGTTCAATTCCTACCTTTATTGCCATTGTTTACACCTCCAACGTATTATATTTACTATTATTATTGTAAAATGAAGATAATATATACATGAATAATTCGTATATTTATTTAATATAATGTAAAGAAAATTTATATACGGCAATACAAACCGGGGGTGAAAAGTGTGGAAGGTACATATAGAAGAAGGCATTATGCAAGGTATCATTCGTATAGCAGAAGTCGAAAATCGAAAAATAGAGATCAATTTTTACAAAATATAGGAAAACAAATTGTGATATGTACTATTGCTTTTTTAATCATACTTGGCATGAAAAATGCAAATACTCCCTTTACCAATTCGATGATAGAGAAAATTTCACAAATTCTTTCCTATAGTATCGATATGAATAATGCTTATAACAGCGTGGAAACTTTTGTAAGTAAGGCAGGTATTTTTAAACGGGAATCCCAAAATAAGGATAAAACAACAGAAGTTACACCTGAACCGACAGAAAGTAAGGATAGCAATCCGGCTCAAGAGCAACCGAATCATCCGGATGAAGAAAAACAAGTAGAGGGGATCACCAATTCTATCGACAATCCTGTTAGCAAAGAAGAATTTGTAGCACCGCTTCAAGGGATGGTTACATCAAAATTCGGATTAAGAATCCATCCCATTGAAAAAAAAAGCCGCTTTCACTATGGGATAGATATTTCAGGGGATAAAGGGGTTCCTTTTGTGGCTGCTTTGTCAGGACAAGTAGAAGAGGTAGGATATGACTCAACCAACGGTAATTATATACGCTTAAAACATACCGACAATGTTACAACCTTTTATGCTCATTGTAGTGAAATAATAGTGAAGAAAGGGGAACAAGTAAAAGCAAATCAGGTAATAGGAAAGGTGGGGGATACAGGTCTTACCGCAGGGGCACATTTGCATTTTGAAATATGGAAAGAAGGAATGGTACTGGATCCTTTAAAATATATTCAATTGCCACTGTCTCCGGAATTGGAGGAGAGCAATCCAGGGGGGGAATATTTATATTAATCGGTTAAAAGTCTTTATATTAGTTCATCCGGCAGTATTTATCATTCTAATGACAGCAATTTTTACAAAACAAATAAGGACGGTTTTATTTTTATATGCAATTGTTTTTGTACACGAATGTTTTCATCTTATGGCAACACAGATTTTAAAAGTTCCGATTAAAGGGATACGGATCATGCCGTATGGGATCACTTTAAAAATAAAGAGTCATTATATAAGCCAACCTGAACATGAGATTATCATTGCCACGGCAGGTCCTTTTGCCAATATACTGATGATTATTTTTGCATTGATATTGAAGTCATATTGTCCAGTGAAACCAGATGATATGATTTTTTTTGTATTTGCCAATACCGTCATTGCGGCGGTGAATCTGATTCCCGCTTTGCCGTTGGACGGCGGGAGGATTTTAAAAGCGGCGCTGACTTTAAAGTGGGGGTTTATAAAAGCTGCTAATTTTACATTGAAAATAACAGAGATATGCATTGTGATTCTTTTTATAGGCGGAATATGGCTGTTATACGTCACTCACTTTAACCTGTCCTTGTTTATCATTTCATTTTTTCTTACCTGGAATATGCTAGGTGAGCGAAGAAACATAAGAGTAATTGTTTCAAAAGATATCATCTATTGTAAAGAAAAACTTTTAAATAAAGGGATTGTTCATACAAAACACATAGCGGCTCTGTACGATATGCCTGCACGAAAACTTCTTCATCATTTTAGCTATAATTTTTTTTATTTAATCACTGTTATAGACCACAATATGAATGTCATAGGAACACTCACGGAAGTACAGATTATAGAGGGATTGGTGAGACTGGGTTCCCACGTAAGGGTGGGAGAAATAATGGAGAGTGTGTCAAAAGGGTCGGCTTTCTGACAACCTCCAAATCATCTATTGCTAAATTACAGTATTTTGGGTATTATAATATATAAAACATGAATGGAAGAATGGAGCAATGAAAATGCCACAAAAGATTAGTGATAAAATATTAAGCAGGGTGCAAAAACCTACCCGATATATTGGAAATGAACTGAACAGTATTCATAAAGACCCGAAAACGGTAGATATACGTTTTGCCTTTTGTTTTCCTGATGTATATGAAGTGGGGATGTCTCATCTTGGCATGAAAATATTGTATCACATGTTAAATGACAGGGACGATGTGTTTTGTGAGAGGGTATTTGCCCCGTGGACGGATATGGAACAGCAGATGCGGGATAACCACATCCCTTTATTTGCATTAGAGAGCGGTGATCCCGTTTCTGAATTTGATTTGGTGGGATTTACGCTTCAATATGAAATGAGTTACAGTAACGTCATTAATATGTTGGATTTGGCCGGTATACCGATTCTGGCGTCGGAAAGAGGAGAAGGCCATCCTTTTGTTTGTGCAGGAGGGCCGTGTGCCTATAATCCTGAACCGTTGGCAGATATTATTGATTTCTTTGTGATGGGGGAAGGCGAAGAAGTTCTTTATGAAGTTCTGGATGTTTATTTGGAATGGAAAAAGGAAGGGAAACAAAGAATTGATTTTCTTGACAGGATAAGTCAGATAGAAGGGATATATGTACCCGGTTTTTACCACGTGGAATATAACGATGACGGAACTATTAAAACATTTAAGCCGATTCGTCAAAATGCACCTGTGAAAATTAAAAAACGAATTATCAAAGATTTGGACAAGTCGTATTTTCCTGATAAGATTATTGTTCCGTTTATGGAAATCGTCCATGACCGGATTATGCTGGAAGTTTTTCGAGGCTGTACAAGAGGCTGCCGTTTTTGTCAGGCAGGGATGATTTATCGCCCGGTTCGGGAAAGGTCGCCGGAAAAACTCTTGCAAATGGCAAAAGCATTGCAGGAAACCAGCGGATACGAGGAAATATCTCTTGCTTCACTAAGTACCAGCGACTATACGGAGCTTGAACGGCTTACCGAAGGACTTCTTAAAATAACGGAGGAGAACAAAACCAATTTGTCTCTCCCTTCCTTAAGAGTGGATTCCTTTTCTCTGGAACTTATGGAAAGGGTCCAACAGGTAAGAAAAAGCGGTTTGACCTTTGCACCGGAAGCCGGAACTCAAAGAATGAGGGATGTTATTAACAAAGGGGTTACCGAAGAAGATTTGATAAAATCGGTTACGCTTGCTTTTCAGGGCGGTTGGAACAACGTAAAATTGTATTTTATGATTGGACTTCCTACGGAAACCATGGAAGATGTAGAGGGAATTGCCGACCTTGCATATAAGGTGGTAGATGCCTATTTTTCCGTACCTAAGGAAAAGAGAAATAAGGGGTTGAATGTTACGGTCAGTACGTCATCCTTTGTCCCTAAGCCGTTTACCCCGTTTCAATGGCAGCCGCAGGATAGCATTGAACAGCTAAACGAAAAGCAACAACATTTAAAATCTAAGATTAAGAGCAAGCACATCATATACCATTGGCATGAATCGAAGCTAAGTTTTTTAGAAGGGGTATTTGCAAGAGGCGACCGCAAACTGTCCAAGGTGTTAATTGCTGCGCATAAAATGGGGTGTAAGTTTGACGGCTGGAGTGAACATTTCCGTTATGAGGTATGGCTTAAAGCTTTCGAAGAATGTGGCATTGACCCATATTTTTATACAGCAAGAAAACGCAGCTATGATGAGGTGCTTCCTTGGGACCATGTGGATGTTGGGGTAACCAAAAAATTTCTTATCAAAGAATCGGAAAAGGCCATGAGAGGCGAACGCACTCCCAATTGCAGGCAACAGTGCAGCGGATGTGGTGTAGCAGTCTTTGAAGGGGGGGTATGTATTGAATAAAGTGAGAATGCAGTTTATCAAGGGGGATAAAGTAAAATATATATCTCATTTGGACCTCATGAGAGCTTTTCATCGTGCATTTAGGAGAGCTCAATTGCCCATTTCGTATTCCCAGGGATTTAATCCTCATCCTCTTGTGTCATTTGCCTTGCCTCTTGCCGTGGGAGCAACAAGTGAGGCGGAATATATGGATGTTGAGCTGGACGAAAAGATCTCTGCCAGGGAGATAATGGACAGGCTAAATGCAGTATTGCCCGATGGAATAAAAATCGTTAAAGCGCGAGAACAATCGGAATATAAAAATACTTCTTTTAATGATATAGCCTTAGCAGAATATATCGTTAAAGCAGAGCCGAGGAGAATGCCTGATAATATTGCAAAATTTATAGAAGATGTTTTAAAACAAAGTGAGCTTATTGTTGAAAAGCAAGGGAAAAAGGGAATGAAGCAGGTTAATATAAGAGATGATATTCATGAGTTGTCGATAGAGAACATAACGGATAATAACATGGTTTTAAAAATGAAATTAAGTGCCGGAAATGTGTCCAATGTAAGGCCTGATTTGGTTTTAAGCGCACTGGAAAAGTATATTGACGGTTTTGAAGTAGAATTTGTGCAGGTGCATAGAACAGCTCAATATTTCAAGGATGGAAATAATGTAATGTAGCAGCGAATATTTATTGCATTTACAATTCACGTTAATATATGGAATTGTATTTTGTAGGGACGCCATACATGGCGTCCGCTTATGCACTTGCTGATTTCGGACACCATGTATGGTGTCCCTACGATTTGTGCATGTGAACATAGGATACGTGTTTATATAATGGATAAATTGTTATCATCGGTAGGGGCGACCTGTGGTCGCCCGCAGATGATGATTATTGGAATACGGTTTGTCTATATAGAGGGACAAATTTAAAAATGCATGTCCCGTATCCATAATTTTGTGTCTTGGTCTACTAAGGAGGTGTAATATTGTATTCCGAAATTATTGTAGATGTAAATGAATCGCAGACAAAAGTAGCACTGTTAGAAGATGGCGAATTAGTGGAAATGTACATGGAACATGCAGAACGTCAAAGCATGACAGGCAATATTTATCTTGGCAAAGTAGAAAAGGTTGTTTTGGGTTTACAAGCCGCTTTTATTGACATTGGTTATGAAAAAAGTGCCTATTTATATATGGATGATATTATAAATGAGCATCCATTATCATCTATTTATGATGTACTTACGGAAGGTCAGGATATTGTTGTTCAGGTGGTCAAAGAACCAATAGGGAATAAGGGGCCGAGGGTGACTACCAATATTACACTTCCGGGCAAATATTTTGTGTTGCTGCCTTATATGGATTATATAGGCGTATCCAAAAAGATAGAAAGCCAAGAAGAACAAGAGAGATTAAAGAAAATGGTCCAGGACATCAGACATAAGAATATGGGGCTGATTATTCGTACGGATGCCGAAGGAAAAGAAAAGTCGGAACTTATACGTGATTTTGAATTTTTGTTAAAACTTTGGGATAACATACAAAATAAAAGGAATATAAAAAGTCCTGACATTTTATATCAGGATTTGAATTTATTAAAGCGTTCTGTCAGAGATATTTTTACCGACAAAATCGATAAATTTGTTATTAATGACAAAAACGGTTATGAAGAAGTTAGGGAAATGGTTCAGGTGTTTTGTCCGTCATGGAAGGAGAAAGTAGAATTTTTTAATAAGGATTGCAATATATTTCAATATTATAATATTGAAGGAAAGCTGAATAAAGCATTAGGACGAAAAGTATGGCTGAAAAGCGGCGGTTACATTGTCATAGACCGACTGGAAGCGTTAACTGCCATTGATGTCAATACCGGGAAATGTGTCTATAAAGAAAATCTTGAAGAAACCGTTCGTCTGGTGAATAGGGAAGCGGCAAGAGAAATTGCCAGGCAGATTCGATTAAGAAATATCGGCGGCATCATTATTATAGATTTTATTGATATTATGAATTATGATCAGCAGGAAGCCGTATTAAACGAACTAATGCATTATCTTAAACGGGACAGAACGAAAACAACGGTGATGGGAATAACCCGTTTGGGTTTGGTTGAAATGACAAGAAAAAGAAGATAATCATTCAAAAATGAATTGACAATCCCATTGCCATATGCTAAAATGTAGCATAGCCGCATGAATCAGGTTTTAAATCGAGTTTTCGTACCTGAATTTAGCGAGACTGGTTAGGTAGGGAGGTGCACATATGTACGCAATTATTGAAACAGGTGGCAAACAATACAAAGTTCAAGAAGGAGACATTGTTTTCATTGAAAAGCTTGCAGCAGAAGAAGGCAGCACGGTAACGTTTGATAAGGTTCTTGCAGTTTCAAAAGAAGATGGAGTTCAATTTGGTTCTCCTTTGTTGGATAATGTAAGTGTTGATGCTAAGGTTTTGTCACATGGCAAAGATAAAAAAATCATTGTTTTTAAGTATAAGCCCAAGAAGGGTTATAGAAAAAAGCAAGGCCATAGACAGCCGTATACAAAAGTTCAAATTGAAAAAATTAATGCTTAATGAATGATTATGATTAAAGTGCAAATTTACAGAGATAGAAATAACAATATTATAAGGTACAGCATCAATGGACATTCCGGATATGACCGTATAGGGAAGGATATCGTGTGTTCTGCGGTTTCCAGCGTCACTCAGGCTGCAGCACTTGGTATCCTGCAGGTATTGAACATTGATGCAAAGGTAGAAATGAAAGAAGCATATTTGGATTGCAGATTACCTGATAATTTAAGTCAAACATCTCGGGAAAAGGCGAATGCAATATTGGAGACCATGGTGTTATTTCTGAATGAATTGCAAAAACAATATAGGGAGTATGTTCAGATTATTGAACAGGAGGTGTAGATCATGTTTCAAATTAACATACAGTTGTTTGCTCATAAAAAAGGTGTTGGTAGTACAAGGAACGGCCGTGACAGTGAATCAAAAAGACTTGGTGTAAAAAGAGGGGACGGCCAGTTTGTTCTTGCAGGCAATATTTTGGTAAGACAAAGAGGAACCAAAATTCATCCCGGTCATAATGTAGGCAAAGGCAGCGATGATACGTTGTTTGCCAAAATAGACGGCATTGTTAAATTTGAAAGAAAAGGGAAAGATAAAAAACAGGTTAGCGTATATCCTGTTGAAAAAGCAATTGCTCAATAATAGGAATAGGATAAATCATAATAATAATCTCAGAGTATTCTGAGATTATTTTGTTTTATATGTGTTATAATAGATATAGCAAATTGAGTTGAGGTGACAGTATGTTTGTAGATACCGCAAAGATATACATAAAAGCGGGCAACGGCGGAAACGGCTTGGTTTCTTTTCGCAGAGAAAAATATGTGCCTGCAGGGGGACCTGACGGTGGTGACGGCGGCAGAGGCGGGAATATTATTTTTGAAGTGGACAGCGGCATGAGTACGTTAATGGACTTTCGGTATAAGAAAAAGTACCAGGCTCAAAACGGAGAAAACGGTAAGCCCGCCAAGGCACATGGAAAAGACGGAGAAGATTTAATCATTAAAGTACCGCCGGGCTCTGTTATAAAAGATGCTGCGACGGAGAGAGTCCTTGCAGACATGGTAAGGCCTGGGCAACGGTTTATTGCAGCTCGTGGCGGAAAAGGCGGTTGGGGAAACGTTCATTTTGCAACGCCTACCAGGCAGGCACCCAAGTTTGCCAAAAGCGGTGAGCCGGGTGAAGAGCGTGAGATTATTATTGAATTAAAGCTTTTGGCTGACGTAGGACTGATTGGTTTTCCCAATGTAGGGAAATCCACGTTGCTTTCGGTCGTATCCGATGCTCGGCCTAAGATTGCCAATTATCATTTTACCACGTTAGAGCCTAATCTTGGTGTTGTAGACCTTGGGGAAGGAAATAGTTTTGTTCTTGCAGACATACCGGGAATTATTGAAGGAGCACACCAGGGAATAGGTTTGGGGCATGAATTTTTGCGACATGTTGAAAGGACAAGAATTCTCATACATGTAGTGGATGTATCGGGTATAGAAGGTCGAGACCCCATAGCTGATTTTGATATTATTAATGAAGAGCTTAGAAAATTTAACGTACAGTTATCTGAAAAATTTCAAATTGTAGCCGCTAATAAAATGGATTTGCCCGGAGCCCATGAGCTTTTTGTGAAATTCAAGGAAACAATCGAAAAGCGTGGTTATAAGGTGTTTGGGATTTCTGCCGCAACCAATAAGGGTGTTCGGGAACTGATGTTATATGTATCCGGTAAATTGAGAGAATTGCCTCCTCCGGTCATTTTTGAAGAGTCGGAAGAAGAAATATCGGTTTATACCGCGGAAGAGGAAGAACCGTTTGTGATTACCGTTGATAACGGCGTATATCATATTGAAGGAAAATGGATTGAAAAAATTTTGCGATCTACTAATTTTGAAGACAGCGATTCTTTGCAGTACTTCCAACGGGCACTTAAAAGAAAAGGTGTCATAGCGGAATTGGAAAGAATGGGGATTCAAGAAGGCGATACCGTAAAAATTTATGATTTTGAATTTGATTATGTACCATAAAAGTAAAAATAGCTATAGACAAAAGCCTATTTTTTGTAGTAGAATATCCTTAAATAATTAATATAACTGGAGGGGCAGACTTTTATTTATGGTTTGTTATAATTGTGGAAACTGCAAGACAGGAGATTCTCCTTATTTCTGTTTGATGAAAAACGACTTTGTGGTGAAAGACAGCGGAGTGACAATTGTAGAGAAGAATAGGAGTGGTTGGAAAAAGGGAGATCCGAACTATGAGTCCCATAGAAGGAAGTCCCGAAAAGAAGTGGAAGTATAGTTTAAATAGATAAAACAGATAATATGAGATAGGCGGTTGTCTATCTCTTTTTAGATAGTAAAGATAAAGAAGGGATGCTAATCATGTTGACGAGTAAGCAAAGAGCCTATTTAAGAGGAATTGCCAGCACCGTTCCTGCTCTTTTCCAGATAGGAAAGAATGGGATTAACGATCCTTTTATACAGCAAATCAAAGATGCATTAGAGGCCAGGGAAATTATAAAAGTTCATGTATTGGAAAATGCAACGATAGATGTACGTGAAGCCTGTCACGAAGTAGCGGCGCTTACCGATTCCGAACCGGTACAGGTGATAGGACGTAAGTTTGTACTATATAAAGAATCAAAGAATAATAAACGTATTGAATTGCCGTAAAAAAGATGTAAAATTTATAATGTAAAAGGAATACTATGTAATGTAATATCGTATAAATAAACTAAACCTGAAATTTATGAGAAAATAGTAAAAATAGTGGAGGCATACCATGGTAAGGCGAGCGAAGATATGGTTTATATTTTTTGCCATAACATTTTTTTTAGGAAGTTTGGTTATGGCAAATTCCATTGAAAAAAGACCGGAAGAAAAAGTTCCTATTCTTGTTTATCATAATATTATGGACCATTATGATCCGCAGTCAAGTTTGGTTCATATCAGTCCCGTTGAATTTGAAAATCATATGATATCCATACGTGATGCCGGATTCAATACCATTACGTTTACCGATTATTATAATTATGTAGTTCACGGTAAGCCTTTGCCGGAGAAGCCTATTATCATAACGTTTGACGATGGATATTACAGCAATTACGAGTATGCCTATCCTATTTTGAAACGCTTAAACATGAAAGCAACGATTTTTGTGATAACCGGCCGTATGGGGGATAAAGAAGTGACTTTTCCTCATTTTGGATGGGAAGAAGCAAGGGAGATGCAGAGCAGCGGAGTGATTGATATTCAGAGTCATTCTAATCTGCATCCGGTCATGACGAACTTAGAGGAAGGAAGACTTCAACTGGAATTAAGGCGTTCAAAGTATTTGATTGAAAAAGAACTTGGAAAACCGTGTGAGGTTTTTGCTTATCCTTACGGTATGTTGAATGCTTATACGCAAACTGCTGCACAAAAAGCAGGATATAAAATTCAAGTTAAGGTAGGAGATAAAGGAGTTAATACGGCAAATGACGGATTAATGCAGTTAAAACGTCTTACGGCACGAGGCGGAACAAGTGGCCAGGAATTGTTGGATATGATATATCAGAATCTTAATGAGGACGTTGAATAACGTCCTCAATTTTTTGAATGACAGTAAGAATTGATTATTGTAAGTTTGGATATAATGTTGTAAAATACTCATGAACTATTAAATTTATATGATGTGAGGTTGAGACGATGGAATTACGGAGAAGCTTAAAAGTACTGGCAATTGGAAATAGTTTTAGTGTTGACAGTATGCAATGGATATATCCGATTGCAAAGGATTGTGGTGTAGAAGAAATTGTTTTGGGAAATCTTTATATAGGCGGATGCAGTTTATCCATGCATTGGGACAATGCGGTTCATGATTGTGCTGCATATATATACTATAAAAATACGGATGGTTCCTGGACGGAAGAAAGCGATAGAACCATACAGTACGGAATAAAAGACGAAAAATGGGATATTATTACCTTGCAGCAGGTGAGTGGGTTAAGCGGCATAGAATCTACCTATAATTCCGATTTGGATCATCTTATTGAATATGTTCATGCCAATAAAACAAATGCCGAAGTTAAGCTTGCATGGCATATGACATGGGCATATCAATCGGATAGTGACCATCCGAATTTTTCTAATTATAATAATAATCAAAGTATTATGTATCATTCCATTTGCAGGGCGGTTCAGAATAAGATTGTACCTAATAATGAATTTTTTATGGTTATTCCTGTCGGTACAGCCATTCAAAATGTACGTACCAGCATTATAGGTGATACGTTGACTCGTGATGGATTTCATTTAAGTGTAAATCTTGGGCGATATATTGCGGGAATGACATGGGTTTGTTCCCTGACGGGATTATCCATCGATAATGTAACTTATGTTCCAAGTACGGAAGATATTCCGGAAGAGTATTTGCCGATTATTAAGAATGCCGTAAAGGCAGCTGTAAAAAAGCCGTTTGAAGTTACGGTCATTGGATAAACACAGAAGGAAAGTTGGTAGAATAAATGAAAGCAGTACAAAAGACAGCAAGAACCGTTTTTATGGTGTTAATTATCAATGTTCTTTCAAGGGGATTGGCATTGGTAGCTAATTCCATGATAACAGCATATTATGGTGCTACGGGGGAAACCAGTGCATATGCTTTTGCCCTCAAAGTCACGGAAATTGTTACTACCATTATCGGAACGGCACTGACGACGGCCGTGATTCCTATTTTTATTGAATTATTGGAGAATGAAGGCAGAAACAGGGCAAACAATTTTATTAACAATATTATTTCGTTAACGGTTGTAATCGGACTGATTTTGGTTCTTGCAGGAGTGGCGGTTTCACCATTGCTTGCCATGTTTGCCGAGGCAGAAAACCGTGATTTTACCGTTTATTCCATAAGGGTAATGCTGCCGGCCATTATTTTTACAAGTTTATTTTTTATTTTCAGTGGCGTGCTGCAAGCAAACGGCAATTTTTTTATGCCTGCAATGGTCAGCCTTCCCAGTAGTTTGATTAATATTACTTATCTGATTCTGTTTTCCGGTTTATTCGGAACCAGAGGCTTGGTGGCTGCAACTCTTTTAGGTTTTGCCATGCAGGCTTTGTTTTTGGTTTTGCCAATGAGGAAGACAGGTTTTCATTTTGGGTGGTCGTTTCATGTAAAAGATCCTGACATCATGCGGATTTTTAAGTTGATTGGTCCGGTTTTTATCGGGGTTTTTGCTCATCAGATTAACGTGCTTGTTAATGTAATGATTGCCATGTCCAGTAACAGTGAAAAATATGTCGTATTGAGTAATATGCAAAACCTGGGGATTCAGGTGGTCTTTACCCTTACATTTGCCGTTACTTCCGTAATGTACCCGAAATTGTCCGCTTATGCGGCAAATCATAATATAGCTGAGTTTAAGAGAAGTTTGTCGACCGTTTTAAAATCAGGAATCTTATTGTTTTTGCCCATTACAGTAGGGTATATTTTATTAAGTTTTTCCATTGTGGATATTATTTATGGTTATGGTGAATTTACGGCTCAGGATGTTTTGCTGGGTTCGGATATTTTTTCGTTATATGCTGTCGGAGTCCTTGGGGTAAGTTTTAAAGAAATTATAGACAGGGCGTTTTATGCCCTGAAGAATACAAAAATTCCGGCCTATAACGGTTTGTTCATCATGTTTATTAATATCACTTTGAGTTTTATTTTTGCAAAATACTGGGGCCTAAGAGGTGTTGCACTGGCGTACTCCGTTGCAATGCTTACGGGTGGAGGTGTATTGATGTATTTCATTCGAAAAGAAGTGGGGCAGTTTAGGCTTTCAGATATTTTGGCAGTTGCCTTGAAATCTATGATTGCATGTGTTGTAATGGGAATTGTTGTTGTGGGAACCGGTAGATTCATTCAGGGGTATGGTTTTATTTCCGGAAAGACAGGCAGATTGGCAGGGATGATGGTACAGGTACTTATGGGGGTTTTGTCCTATGGATTTTGCCTTTTCCTGTTGAGGGTTCAGGAATTTAGGGAGATATTAAAAAGCTTTATTGCACCTTTGTTTAGAAAAAGCATATGATTTATTCTTTGGATTTGGGTATTACTTGCAATGGAAACATGTAAATGATATAATACATGAGGCAATAGTATTTTAAGGATACGAAAGTGATATACGAACCATATACGTTGAAGGGTGAGGATAACCAATGCTTAAAGTTCTGTATTTGCTGAACTATGCAGGCAAGGCAGGTACTGAAAAGTATGTACGGAATTTGGTACAGGCATTTCATAACAAGAAAGCCGAATGCTATTTTGCATACAACCAAGGCGGCTTACTGGTGGACCAGTTGAAAGAGATTGGCATAGAGATTTATCAAATTGTGATGAAGCATCCGTTTGATATCGGTGCTGCAATAAAGCTTGCAAGATTATGTAAAAGGTTAGGGATTGACATTATACATACCCAATACCCCAGAGAAAATTATATTGCCATTTTATCAAAGTTATTTAACCCGAAGGTTCAGGTCATTTATACCAATCATCTTACATTAACCAATAATTTGGTTTGGAAGATGGCCAACCGGATGATGACGCCGTTTAATAAAGCTATCATTGCAGTATGTAATAAAGGGAAAGAGCTGATGATTCAGAATGGAATTCCGGGTCGTAAAATTCAGGTCATTTTTAATGGGGTAAAACCGTCAAAAAACATACAAAATTTTGATAAAAAGAGTAAAAGAGAAGAATTCGGAATATCGGAGAATGATTTTGTTATTATTACGCTCGCAAGGTTTGCACCGGAAAAGGGACTGGCTTTTTTAGTGAAGTCCATAGCCAAGTTAAGGGAAATGGCAAACCGGGATTTTAAGTGTTTAATTGTAGGGGACGGGCCTTTATTCGATGAAATTAAGAATTTGGTAAAAGAGCTTGAACTGGAGAACTATGTCATTTTGCCGGGTTTTCGAACGGATGCGGAAGAGATTGTAAGTGTCAGTGATTTGTATGTGAATTCTGCTTCCGGCAATGAAGCGTTGAGTTTTGCCATATTGGAAGCAATGGACAAGGGATTGCCCATTATTGCCACGGATGTGGGAGGCAACGGGGATATTGTCAATCCGAAGAACGATTGCGGTATTCTGGTCAAGTATGGGGACGAGCAGGGAATGGCCAACGCCATCAATACCATGATGAGCAATCAGGAATTGTATAATAAGTATCAAAGAAATTCCTTGAAGGCGATTCAGGAAGTATTTCATTTGGATAAGATATTGGAGGATACGTATAAAGTTTATTTATAAAAATATAAAAAATAAAAGGAAAGGTGCGTAGATTATGTTATTAGATAATAAAGGAAGATTATTTGGTAAGATTAATATTATTGACTTATTGATATTGCTGATTATCATAGGTGCTGTGGTGGGGGCTGCGTATAAATTCCGTACGGCAAGCGTAGGTCAGGCGGAAACCATCGTTCTTAAATTCTATGCGGAAGAAGTTTCTGAGTTTGTAACAGATGCCGTTCACGTGGGTGATGATGTGGTGGATGATACAAAAAGTACATATTTAGGTAAAATTGTTGATTGTAAAGTGGATGATTCCGTAGTTTGGGGGATGAATGATAAAGGAGAATATGTAAAGACTACCAAACCAGGCGTAAATTCAATTCTCATTACTACGGAAGTAACCGGTACTATCGGAAATAACGGTGCCATTATAAACTCTATTAATTACGGCATCGGACATTCGCTTGCTATTCGGGCAGGCAAAGGGAAGATTTGGGCCCGTGTGTACGATATTCAAAAGAAATAAAGGAGTGGCTTTTGATGTGGGATAGTTTTATCATACAAAAAGCATCTTCCTTTATGAGAGGAGTAGGCCGGGTTTACAAGTACAGTTATACCGAGCTCTTGTTAAACGGATTAGTAAATTATACAAAACGTGTGAAAGAAAGCAGTTTGTTATACCGTTATTTCATGAAGCAGGAAAAGATAACCGAGTGGTGGCAGAATAGCTTTACCTACAAGGTTATACAAAAGTTAACGGACTGTCTGGTGAATTCAGTTGGACAAGCCTTACGAAAAATAGCTGAATTTAATAGGGGAAGCTTGAACCATACAGTATTTGTTTCCTGTATCATACCGTTAAAATACGCAGGCAGCCTGATATCTGCCATATTTTCCGTATTATTGGGCTTTTTGATGATGAATACGATTTCTATTTGTTATGCCCGTACTTTTACCCTGTATTCAATTTGCATACGATTGTTTTTGATTGCTATATGCTTGGTATTGTCCTGTACAAATCATGAAAAGTTGTTCCATGCCGTAAAGGAAAGCAGGTTTGTGAAAATCATCCGTTGGTGCATTAGTGATTAGGTGTTTATCATTTTCAATTTATGAAAAGGAGTAAGCGGAATGGCTTCTGTTATGAAACGAAAATTATTTGTGATATTTTACATATTAGTCGGAATGTTGGTAGGAGCGTTATGCTTTTTTGTTTCGCCGCTTAAGGCATTAGCAATTCTGATACTTATGGGCGTTGTGGTATTGACTTTTTTTCACTTTGAAGCGGGGTTATGCCTGTTTTTATTGGGTATGTCCATTATATCTCATGAATATTGGAATAATTTGTACACTGTACTGGCAGCTATTTTCTATTTAGCGATGTATTTTATAAAAAGCGGGCTAAAGAAACAGAGTATTTCCATAAAAAGTGTAGACTTCTTTTTTATGTTGTTTTTTCTTACCGTTACTTTAGCGGCGCTTACTTCCATCGCACCTGCAGACAGTTTCAGAATCTTTTTGTTTTTTATGTCTTCCCTTTTATTTGCTTTTATTTTGGCAAGTTCAATTAATTCCAGAAAAAGTTTGAATCTTGTATTGCTTACTTTATATTTGGCTGTTATGGTTACGTCATTTTATGCTGTTTACCAAAAAAGGATAGGCGTTGCCGTTGATCCGTCATTGACAGATGTTGAGTTAAATAAGGGAATGCCGGGTAGGGTGTATTCCACCATGGGGAATCCCAATAACTACGCAGAGTACCTAGTTCTGTTTTTGCCTTTATGTGCTGCTTATGTGATGAATATGAAGCATAAGGGAAAAAAATTTCTGTTTTCCATTGGCTTAATGCTTCCGGTCGTAGCTCTTGCATTGACCTATTCCCGTTCCGGTTGGGTGGGATTGGCACTTGCGGTGTTTGTTGCGTTGTTCTTTATTGACTGGAAACTAATTCCTCTTGCCTTTGTTATCGGTTTAATGGCGGTTCCGTTTTTACCTCAAACCATTATTAACCGAGCCATGACTATCGGGAATCTTCAGGATTCTTCGAATGCCTACCGGATTTATATCTGGGAAGGTGTATTGAACATGCTCAAAGATTATTGGGCAACAGGCGTCGGACTGGGACCGGAGCCTTTTTCCAGAATATATGCCAACTATGCCAGACCGGAGGCGGTGATTGCTCCTCACTCCCATATGCTTTATTTGGAAATTTGGATAGAGATGGGCGTTGCTGCCATTATAAGTTTTCTGTGGTATTTGATTCGAGTGGCCAAGAAAAGTATTTTGCATATAAAATTATCCGAAGACGGTTATTTTAGAAATATTCTTATTGCTTCCATCGCTGCAATTGCGGGTATTAGTTTTATTTGTGTTGCAGAGTATGTGTGGTTTTATCCAAGAACCATGCTGACTTTCTGGATAACGCTAGGAATTGCTATGGCGACCGTAAAGCTTGCTTCAAAAGGAGAAAGTGTATGAAAATAAAGAAATTGATATGCATTATGTTATATTATTTTTTTGCAAGACATTTACCTTGTTCGGATGCGCCGTATGCATTTGGTGCAAAAAAAATACGAAGAGCATTGTGTAAAAATATTTTTGATGAATGTTCCGATGATTTTAATGTAGAACATGGTGCTTTTTTCGGTTCGGGAAAAGGGATTCGCATAGGGTCCCGATCCGGCTTGGGGATTCATTGCAGGGTACAGGGACCGTTAATTATAGGTAATAACGTCATGATGGGACCTGATGTCATGATTTACACAAGTAATCATCGTTTTGACCGAACCGATATTCCCATGATTGACCAGGGAAATACCGAACCGAAGGCTGTAGTGATTGAAGATGATGTTTGGATTGCTGCAAGAGCCATTATTCTACCTGGTGTCAGGATTGGAAAAGGCGCTGTGATAGCAGCAGGAGCGGTGGTTACCAAAGATGTGCCGCCTTATACGGTGGTAGGCGGTGTTCCTGCACGAAAGATTAAATCAAGGGTGGAAGAGGATTCACTATGAAAGTATTGCATCTTATTAGCGGCGGAGACAGCGGAGGGGCAAAAACCCATGTTTTTTCGCTGTTGGGAGAATTGAAAAACCAAATTGATGTGAAAATTGTTTGTTTGACGGCCGGTGTTTTTTATCAGGAAATTTTAGATAAGGATATACCGGTTGAGCTGTTTCTTCAAAAACACAGGTATGATTTAAGAGTCATTAAAAAGTTAATGGCTTTAATTAAAAATGAAGGGTACGAGATTCTTCATGCACATGGTGCACGGGCTAATTTTGTTGCTTCCATCCTGAAAAGGTTTGTTAAAATTCCGGTTGTTACTACGGTGCATAGTGATTATCTGCTGGATTTTGAGGGAAACATATATCGCAAAGTGGTGTATACAGGATTAAATGTAGTGGCATTGAAATCTCTTGATTACTACATCGGCGTATCCAACAGCTTTAGAGACATGTTGGTATCAAGAGGTTTTCCGAAGGATAAAGTATTTACGGTTTATAATGGGATTGATTTTGACGAACAGATTACTTACGGTACCCGTGAACAATTTTTAAGTTCTATGAATTTAAAAGTGAATCCGGATGAATTGTTAGTGGGTATTATTGGCCGCTTTGATAAAGTGAAGGGGCATGAGATATTTATTAAGGCCGCTGCTGAAGTGGTAAAATATGTATCCAATGTAACGTTTATACTGGCAGGCGACGGCTCTGAAAAGGAGCATTTAAAGCAGCTTGCTACGCAGTTAGGGATTCATGACAAAGTGATTTTTGCAGGCTTTGTAGATCAAATATATGATTTTATTGAGGCTATCGATATCAATACCCTTACCTCCTATAGTGAGAGTTTCCCCTATGTATTATTGGAAGGAGCACGGCTTAAAAAACCTACGGTGAGTTCAGCCGTGGGAGGAATTCCTGACCTGATTACCGACGGAGAAAACGGATTTCTTTTTGAATCAGGAAATTATCACGAGTTGGCTGAAAAGTTGATTCAATTGATTCATGATAAGGAATTAAGAAATCGTTTCGGAGAAAAGTTGTATGAACGGGCCAGCAGAAATTTTTCCAATAAAAACCTTGCCCAGAGCCATGTAGTGATTTATGAACAAATACTACAAAGGCAGAAGGAACATAGCAAGGAAAACGATGTGGTTATTTCAGGATATTATGGTTTTAAAAACAGTGGTGACGATGCCATTTTAATGGCAATCGTGAATAATTTAAGAACATTGAAACCGGATATTCGAATTAGTGTATTGTCCATGAATCCGAAAGAGACTCGGAGGATATACGGGGTTGATTCCATCAACCGTTTTAATTTTTTTGCAATATACAAGTTGCTTAAAAATTCAAAACTTTTTATTAACGGCGGCGGCAGTTTATTGCAGGATATTACCAGTACGCGGTCGCTCATGTATTATCTGGGAACCATACGGTTGGCTTTGAAATTGAATAAAAAAGTCATGATATATGCCAACGGCATAGGGCCCATTCATAAGAAGAAGAATGAAAAAGCGGTCAGGGATGTTGTAAACCAGGTGGATTTAATTACTCTTAGGGAAGAGGCTTCTTTCCATGAAATAAAGCGGTTAAAAATTGACAAGCCGCCCGTTTTGGTTACGGCTGACCCGGCTCTTACATTGCAACCGGTAGATGAGATTAGAATACAAGAAATTTTCCGACAGGAAGGAATTCCTACCGGTAAACCAATTGTATGCGTATCCATACGAAGTTGGAAGAAGAAATCGCAGTATTCCGAAGTGATTGCTAAAATGTGTGATTATATTATCGAAAAATACGGTGCGGATATTCTTTTTATCCCTATGCATTTTCCTCGGGATATATGGATGATTCATTCCATTGTTTCGAAAATGAAAGAGAAACCTTATGTTTTAAAAGGAAAGTATTCGGTGGATGAATTATTGGGCGTGATTAAAAAGTGTGATTTGATGATCGGCATGCGGTTACATGCATTAATCTATGCAGCAACATTAGGGGTTCCTATGATCGGGCTTGCATATGAAGCGAAGGTGCAGGCATTTTTGAATTATATCGGACAAATTACGGCAGGAGACATTACCAATATTAAATTTGAACATTTATGCCGTGTAATCGACGATGTATGGCCAAGAAGACAGGAAATTGCTTTACAGCTTCAAGAAATCATCCATGAGTTAAAAGAAAAGGCAATGGAAAATGCACGATTGGCTGTGAAACTTTTAGAAGATTCCATAAATTGATAAGGGAGTGCAGAGTATGGGAACCCTGAGCTTTATCCATTGTAGTGACCTTCATCTGGGGTGTCAGCAGTATAATGAATTACAGCGTTGGTTGGATTTCGGTAGAGCCTTTGGTGAAATTGTTTCCTATGCGATTCAACATAAGGTGAATTATTTTTTCATCGGCGGGGATTTGTTCCATCATAGGAGCATTAACGCACAAACACTGGAACAGGCCATTGTGGAATTGAAAAGGTTAAAGGATGCGGGAATTAAGGTCATAGCCATTGAAGGGAACCATGATAAAGCATTTTATTTGGAAGGCCAGTCTTGGATGAATTTTTTGAATTCTCAAGGTTATCTGCATTTATTAAAACCGGAATTTATTGAGGGAAAATTGATATTAAATCCTTATGACGGCGTGAAAGGTTGTGTCTATCAGGCCGACGGCATTAAGATATACGGTCTCGGTTATCTGGGCGCTACCACAAAACAACGGTTGGAAGAAATAGCCGAATGGCTGGAACCTTCCGAGGATTTTACGGTAGTACTCCTTCATGCGGCGGTGGACAAACTGATGGGACAGGATATGGCAGGGGTAAACAGCAAGGTTTTTGAAAAATTTAACGGCGTTGTGGATTATTTTGCCCTTGGTCATATACACAGCCGGCAGGAGTCGGATCCTTGTATATTTAATCCGGGTGCACCGGAATCAGTACATATTGATGAGGCTAAAAATGATAGACAAAAAGGTTTTTACCATGTGATTGTTCATGGAAAGGAGAAAACCGTTAACTTTGTTGAAAGCAAGCGAAGGGATATTTATTATGTTTCCATTGATTTGACCGGTATAAACAATCCGGAGGATGCCGCCGATAAAATTATTCAGGAAATGGATACCTTAGAACTTCCTGTGCGGGAAGAAAAACCCATGGTTCAAATTATTTTATACGGGGAAGTGGATTTTCATTCCTATGCAATTGATGTTCAGGGAATATCGGAAGTTATAAAATTAAAGTATCATTGTTTAATTGTGGATATTGTAAACAACGTCAACTTGCATGAAGCCGTCGAACAAAACAGTTATAGCGGGTTCGACAGGGTAAGTATAGAACGCAACGTCATTAGGAAAATGATTTGTCAAGAGAGACCGGAATTTAAGAATATGGAAGACAAGATTGTGGATTTGATTCTTAAAATTAAGAATCAAGCCATGGATAATGTGGGGCCGGAAGAAATTGTTTCAACCATAGAGGAAGATATGGGGAGTATGCTTCTTTCTTTAACTGAGGCGGCTGTTACAGAAGAAAAAGTATAAATGTTGTTTATCTTCTTGTAGGAAATCCATTATATGCGTCCTGATATATTATTCATGTTTTTTGGAATATGTTGATAATGTAGGGACGCCATACATGGCGTCCGTATATGGGAATATTGATTTCGGACACCATATATGGTGTCCCTACATTGGATACTGCTCATTATGGATAAATCGTTATTGTTGCAGGGGCGACCTGTGGTCGCCCGCAGAGTCACGGCGAAGTCAAATAGAAATTATGGGATATGGATATATGTAGATTAATCTATATTGTTCCGCGGGAAAGGAGGTGTCTTCTTTGAAGATTACCAAACTCCAGTTGGAAAATGTAAAAAGCTATGTTAATGAAACCATTACCTTTCACGATGGTATTAATTTTATTTGCGGAATTAACGGAGCAGGGAAAACCACCCTTATTGAGAGCATAGGATATGCCTTGTTTGATGCACAACCGGGAAAGCTTGTGGATTTTGTCCGTTATGGAGCAAAAAGGGGAATGATTACAGTTGAGTTTGAAGGAAATGACCAACGGCTTTACAGAGTTGTTCGAAAATTTGGAAATGTCAATTCATGGCTGGTATTTGACGTGGAATCGGGATGCGAAATTGATTTGCACGGTGAACAAGATGTAAAGTCATGGCTTAAAGACTGCATGGGTATTCCTCAGGATGAAAATTTATCCGGATTGTTTAATGATGTTATCGGAGTCAGCCAGGGAACTTTTACAGCCCCTTTCCTTACCACGCCTGCCGGACGACGGCAAATATTCAATAAATTGCTTAAGGTGGAAAGTTACAGACAGGCATGGGAAAATACAAGGGGCGTTGTGAGTTATATTAATGAAATCATTGCACAAGAAGAAAAACAGCAGGCTGTTTTACAAGAGCGGATTAGAGAATATGATACGGTAAAAGAGCAAGTTGAAAATCTTGTCCGTGTTATAGAAGAATTACAAAATGAAATCCAATCCAAAAGAGAAATTTTTCATCAGAATATGAAACAGAGGGACTATTTAAGAGATATCAAAGCAAAGCTTGAGGCTACTCTTAAACAAGTAGAAATTACACAGTTAAGTATACAAAATATTCATGAAATTATTGAAAAACTGGAGCAACAATTGGCATCCGCTTTAAAGGCAGTGGAAAAGGTGAATCAATCCAGGGAAGGTTACCGTTTGTTTATTGCTTCATCAAAAATATTGGAAGAATTGGAAGAAAGGCGAAAAATACGGGATCGGCTTAATAAGACTTTGACTGAGAAAGAAAATGATTTAACGGCTTTAATTACGCAAATAAACGCAGAAAAGGAATCCATCTTACAACAAAAGCAAGAAAATGAAGATGCTTTGACTCAGAAGAGAAAACTTATGGAAGAAAATATAGATGAAATTGAAAAGGCAAGGGATAAGTTAAATCAAGTGAATCATATTCAACAAAAAGTAAAAACAGTAGGTGTGCTGTTGGAAAAGTACAATGACGCTGTTCGTCAGATAAACGGTTTAAAGGACAGAATTTCAGATGGTTATCAGAAATGGACGGTGCAGGTTGAAGCACTGCAACAGTTAGAAGAACGGTTGAAAAGGGAGCCTGAGATAAGAAAGGAATTAGAAGAAGCACTACGGTTTGCCAATGAGTTGGAAAAATATAAGACTGAACAGGCGGTTTTACAGCAAAAGATTCAAATGTTAACGGAAAATGTTGAAAAGACCAAAGACGGTTTGTGTCCTTTTTTGGGGATGGAATGCAAAAATATTGACGGTGATTTGACTGCTTATTTTCATGCTCAAATCGATGAAATTCATTTAAAAATAAGAGAAAACACTGCAAACATTCTGCGATTGGAACAGGTTGTGCAGAAGTGTGATACGCTTAGAAAGAAACTGTCCGAAATAGATGCAGACAAAAAGATAGCAGAAGAGAAGAATAAGGAAAAATTGCAGTATATCAAGGCGTTTAAGCATTATTTTACGCAAATATTAAACATAAACCCTTGTAAAACAGCGGAAGAATTCAAGAATGAGTATGCGTTGTTAACGGAGAGTCTCGACTGTTTCCAAGGTGTGGTTCAGCATGCCGATTTTTTCAAAGAATTTCAAGAAAGTATGGAGGAAATACTTTTAACATGGCAAAATTATGATGCCTGCGTTGCCGTATTTTCGGAACAATCCTATTCTCAGTTGGAAGAATTGGTATCTTGGGTAACCGTTTTATGTGAAAAATTTGGCGAGAATATTCAGTTTGTAAAAGAACTTTATGAAAAAACTTGTAATATTCTCAGAAACGAAGAACAAAAATGCTCTACTCTTTTTGCTCAGCTTACAAAAAGGCAGGAACTTATAGAAGAAGAACAAAAGCTTTTACGGGAAAAGATAAAAATGCTGGATGAAAGAAGCAGGAAATTATTAAGTAAAGAGAAACAGGTTCAAGTCCTTGAGAATGAAAAGAGCAGCATTGCCCAACAATTAAGACAATATGAAAATATCGATATGCTTATTCATGAACAGAAATCGCTGCAAAAACTCAATCAGGAAACATACAATGAATTTATAAAATATCAGGAAGAAGCCGGCAAAGTGGAACACCTTCAAAAGGATTTGGAACTGAGGAAATCGGAAATTCGTACAAAACAAGTACAGTTGACAAACTTAACCGAAGAAGTAGAGACGCTTCAACATCAATTCCATTCAGAAGAACTGGAAAGCTATGAGCAAAAAGTGGTGGAGTTACAAAAAGAAATTGCAGTGATGGAAAAGGATATGGAAGAGAGACAGAGGAACTTACAGGAATACAATGAAAGATTAGCTGAAATGGAGGCGGCTAAAAAGGAAATAGAGAATATTCAAACAAAAATTGAAAAATATATAGGTATTCGCTCCATGATGGAATATATAAGAAGTGTATTTAATCGGGCCGGTGAAAAAGTAGGCGCAGTATATCGTGAATATCTGGCCAAGGAAGCCGATAATCTTTATCGGGAAGTTTCAAAGGAAAACGTATGTCTGGAATGGCAGGATGATTATGAGATTGTTTTGCTGGATCAGATAAATAATAAAAACAGGCGAAGAGTATTTCGGCAATTGTCGGGAGGAGAACAAATGACAGCTGCACTTGCAGTTCGGTTAAGTCTTTTGAAACAGTTGTCCAATACGAAACTGGGATTTTTTGATGAGCCGACCGGGAACTTAGACAGTGAAAGAAGAAATAATCTTGCAAGAATTATTCCCGAAATTACCGGTGGTTTTGATCAATTATTTATCATCAGTCACGATGATTCATTTGACTCCATTACGGAAAATGTTATACAATTAAAAAAGGACCAGGGCGATGGGACTAAAATAGTTTGAGTGATGTTAGGAGGAGTTGTTTTTTGGATAGACACCCGTTTTTCGTTGAATTGGGTAGTATTATAAAAGAATTTCATCTTGAAACCGTGTTTCCGGTGAAAGAAATGGAGCGTATTAAGATTACGGCTTCGGATGTCAATCGACCGGGGCTGCAATTGGTGGGTTTTTTTGATTATTTTGATCACGAACGATTACAGGTCATTGGTAAGGTTGAAACCACATATTTAAGCAATATGACTTCAGAGGAACGTTTAAGAGCTTTTGAAAACCTGTTTTCCAAAAAGATTCCCGCCGTCATTATAACAAGGAATTTGGAGCCTTTTAGGGAAATGCTTTTCATGGCGGAAAAATATAATATTCCGGTTTTAAGAACCGAAGAAACTACTTCTGCGTTTTTAGGAGCTCTTATTGCATACCTTAATTTAGGGCTTGCACCGAGAATAACAAGGCATGGTGTATTGGTAGAGGTTTATGGGGAAGGAATCTTAATTCTTGGTGAAAGCGGTGTGGGTAAAAGCGAAACGGCCATTGAGTTGGTCAAAAGAGGTCACCGTTTGGTTGCAGATGATGCCGTGGAAATTAAAAGAGTTTCTCAGAGGACACTGGTAGGCAGTGCTCCTGAAATTATCAGGCATTTTATAGAAATCAGAGGAATCGGTATCATCGATGTAAAAAAAATATTTGGTATGGGTGCGGTAAAAGATACTGAGAGAATTGATCTTGTGATTAATTTGGAAGTATGGAAAGAGAATACTGTATATGACAGATTGGGATTGGAAGAAGAATATACCAATATATTGGGGCTGGATATTCCTTCGTTGACCATTCCCGTAAAACCGGGAAGAAACCTTGCCATTATCGTCGAAGTAGCGGCTATGAATCACAGACAAAAGAAAATGGGATACAACGCGGCAGAAGAGCTAAATAAAAGGTTAATGGATGAAATTGAAAAAAATGCGATTTAGGATACATGTTCATATATTCCTAAATTGGTATTCCTCGTGTACAGATTTCTAGTTGATGAATACTATTCCAAACGATGTTTTTTTATAGTATTCACCAACTACATTAAATACACTTTTTAGGCCGCATCAACACAACGTTTTATAACACTTTATCCATATATGAACATGCATCCATCCTACTGTAAGGACATATATCCATCCTACTGTAAGGACATATATCCATCCTACTGTAGGGACATATATCTATCCTACTGTAGGGACATATATCCATCCTACTGTAGGGACATATATCTATCCTACTGTAGGGGCGACCTGTGGTCGCCCGTATAAAGATTGCTGATATTAATTTGTGAGGAATGGATATAGAGCGTTCGCATGATAATATATATGTTGCAGTTGTAGGGACGCCATACATGGCGTCCGCCTATGAATGTACTGATTTCGGACACCATGTATTGTGTCCCTACATTGAGTACAATACATTCTCTACAAGGGACAACCAAAGTTATTAAATTAACATAAATTAGTATATTGTATATGTTTTATCTATAAATATATAAAAGGGGGAATTCTATATGTACATAGGAATTGATTTAGGGGGAACCAACATTGCCGTAGGTTTGGTGGATGAAAAAGGGAATATTATTCACAAGGATAGTGTTCCTACCAATGCGTCTAGGCATTATACTGAAATTATTAAAGATATGGCCATGCTCTCTTTGAAAGTTATTCAGGATTCGGGATATACCATGAAGGATGTAAAATCCGTTGGAATAGGAAGCCCCGGTACTCCGGATAACGAAAGAGGGGTTCTTGTTTATGCAAATAATTTGAATTTCAGAAATGTGCCTATGCGTGCAGAAATGCAAAAATATATTGATTTACCGATACATATAGAAAATGATGCAAATTGTGCCGCCTTGGCTGAAGCGGTGGCGGGAGCGGCCAAAGATGCTGAGCATTCTGTTGCCATTACTTTGGGTACAGGTGTTGGCGGAGGTATTATCATTCATAAAAAAATATATAGTGGTTTCAATTATGCCGGAGGCGAGCTGGGTCATGTTGTGATTCACATGAACGGTGAACCTTGTACTTGCGGAAGAAAAGGATGTTGGGAAGCATATGCTTCAGCTACGGCACTTATTAGACAAACCCGTGAAGCGATGAAAAAGAATCCGGATTCTCTGATGAACAAAATGGTGGAAGGAGATTTGGACAAGGTTAGCGGCAAAACTGCTTTTGATGCTGCAAAACAAGGGGATCAAACGGCTCAAGCGGTAGTTGACACTTACATAAAATATATTGCCGTAGGTTTGGCAAATGTGATAAACATTTTTCAACCTGAAATTGTAGTCATTGGCGGTGGCATATGCAAAGAGGGAGAATACCTTTTGAAACCCCTTAGACAGATGGTTTATGAAGAAACTTATAGTAAAGATATCCGACAACCTGAAATAAGAACCGCTCTCTTGGGGAATGATGCAGGAATTATCGGAGCAGCGATGTTAGGAAGATAAAATTATACCTAACATAGACATAAATAGATTCTATTTATGTCTTTTTTTTGATATAATGACAATATAGTGAATCATTTTTCGGGAGAGTGGTAAAGTGAATGCCCATTATGACTATAAGGGGTTTCTTCATGATTTGCAGAAGATAGACAGCAATATCAAGTTTTTATTAAATGAACCGATGAAAAATCATACCTCGTTTAAGATTGGCGGAGCAGCGGATATCCTGCTTTTACCCCGTGACGGCATGCAATTGGCACAAATTATTCAGTTAAGCAAATATTATAATATACCGTATTTTGTCATGGGCAACGGAACAAATTTATTGGTATCCGATAAAGGAATACGAGGTTTGACGATAAAGACACATAATGCCATTACTCATATTCGTGTGGAGGAAACTTATATTAAAGCAGGTTGTGGAGTATTATTGTCCAAGTTGGCGAATATTGCATTGAAACATAGCCTTTCAGGGATGGAGTTTGCTTCAGGTATACCGGGTACCTTAGGTGGAGCCATTGTCATGAATGCCGGTGCTTATGGAGGTGAAATGAAAGATATTGTTGCGGAAACACAGTATATTGATGAGGATGGGAGTATTAAGTCCGTTAAGAATGAACAGCATGAGTTTGACTATAGAACGAGTATGTTTCAAGGCACAAAAAAAATCATCATTGAATCAACCCTGAAGTTACAGCATGGAGATGCACACAAAATTAAACAATTCATGGATGATTTAAATAATCGCAGAAAAGAAAAACAACCGTTAGATATGCCAAGTGCCGGAAGTGCATTTCGCAGGCCGAATGGTTACTATGCCGGCAAGTTAATTCAAGACAGCGGATTACGGGGATATACCATTGGCGGTGCCCAAGTATCCGAAAAACATTGCGGATTTATTGTTAATAAAGGGAATGCAACGGCCAAAGATGTATTAGAGTTAATTCATTATATTCAGGATACCGTAAAAAAGAATTTTAATGTAGAATTAAATCCGGAAATAAAATTTGTGGGTGAAATGTAGATTTATGCATACAGAAGAGAGGGTAATTAACATGAGATTTGTTATTATTACGGGATTATCAGGTGCAGGTAAAAGCCAAGCCGTTCACTGCATGGAGGATTTAGGGTTTTTCTGTATCGATAACATGCCTCCTGCATTAATTCCTAAGTTTGCAGAGATTTGTTTCCAATCTCAAGGAAAGCTTGAAAAAGTGGCTCTTGTGATTGATATAAGAGGCGGCGATTTATTTCATGAATTATTTAAGGAATTGGACGCACTGAAACAAGCAGGTTATACTTATGAAATTCTTTTTTTGGAAGCCAGTGATGAAGTTTTGATCAAAAGGTATAAAGAAAGCAGAAGAAAGCATCCGTTGTCCCAAGGCAGAAGAATCGGTGAAGCTGTGAAAGCCGAGCGTGAAATGCTTCAAAAAGTAAGGGATATTGCGGATCATGTTATTGATACGTCCAATCTTTTACCGAGACAGTTAAAAGAGCAAATTATAAATATTTATGTAGAAGGTAAAAAATATGAAGGAATGGTAATTAATATTATTTCTTTTGGTTTTAAATATGGAATACCGTTGGACTCTGACTTGGTTCTTGATGTTCGGTTTCTTCCTAATCCGTATTATATCAGTTCATTAAGGGAACATACCGGCAAGGAAGAAGAAGTCAGGGATTATGTATTAAAATGGCCTCAGACAAGGGAATTCCTCCAAAGATTTCATGATATGATTGAATTTTTAATACCGCATTACATTAAAGAAGGAAAATCACAGTTGGTAATATCCATCGGTTGTACAGGCGGTAAACATCGTTCTGTCACCATTGCAGAGACATTATATAATATGCTGAAAGATACCCACCACCTGGTACTGATTGATCATAGGGATATTGATAAAGACAGGCGGCTTAATAATTAATATGGGCCTGTTTGCTAGAGGGAGGGGATTAACATTTATACCAAATTCATGTATTGGTTCGAGGAAATAAAGAACCATATTAAGAATATTGACATCCGGGTTACTTTTAACCAAGACAGAGTCGAAAATCTGATTGTGGAAAAGAAAGTAATCACCAGAGGACCTAAAATCGTTGCCATAGGCGGAGGAACCGGATTATCCACTATGCTCAGAGGGTTAAAACAGTATACCGAAAATATCACGGCAGTGGTTACCGTAGCGGATGACGGCGGTAGTTCGGGAATGCTTCGCCAGGATTTAGGGATGCTTCCGCCGGGCGATATTCGGAATTGCATTTTGGCTTTAGCGGATATGGAGCCTGCCATGGAACAGCTTTTGCAGTATCGTTTTACCGAAGGCAGCTTAAAGGGGCAAAACTTCGGGAATCTTTTTATAGCGGCCATGAACGGAATTTCAGGTAATTTTGTAGAAGCCGTTAAAAGGTTCAGTGATGTTTTAGCGGTAACGGGACGAGTACTTCCGGTTACAGCGGAAAATATTAATTTATGTGCGGTTTTTGATAATGGAACTGAAGTGTGTGGGGAATCCAAGATAGCCCAAAGGAAAATCGAGCAAAATTGTAGGATAAAAAATGTATTTCTTAGTCCTAAAAAAGTTAATCCTCTTCCTGAAGTGATTGAGGCAATTGGGGATGCGGATATGATTATTCTTGGGCCCGGCAGTTTATATACCAGCATTATCCCTAATTTGTTGGTTGACGGTGTATCGGAAGCCATCCAGAACAGTTCGGCAATCAAGATCTATGTATGCAATATCATGACCCAGCCGGGGGAGACCGAAAAATATACGGCTTATGATCATTTAAAGGCCATACAGGAACATGCAGGAGGACAATTTTTTATAGACTATTGTATTGTCAATACCCGGGTTATATCAGGAGGGTTATTGGAAAAGTATTTTAAAGACGGTGCAGAGCCGGTAAGAATAGATCGAGCAAAGTTTAGGGAACGTAATATTAAATTAATCGAAGAAGATGTGTTAAAAATATATCATGATTATATAAGGCATGATACTGAAAAACTTGCAAAAATTTTGGCTAAACTGTCTTTAAATATACCAAAGTTAAAAGACAGGAAAAGAATTATTGATTATTACTATGTGAAGAGCCGGTTAAAATAAGGATTTGCAGAGGCGCCGTTCATGGGGCATGAGGAGGTTGTGGAGGTGTCTTTTTCTTCAAAGACGAAAAATGAATTAAGTACTCTTCCAATTGAAAAGCAGTGTGATTGTATTGCAGAGCTTGCTGGGATTATATGTTTTGCAGGCGTCATAGGCCATGACAAAGAAGGTTGTTATTTAAAAATTAATACCGAAAATGCTTCGGTGGCAAGAAGAATATTTAATTTGGTAAAAACAGCATTTCATGTTCACATGGAAGTGAAAATCAAGAGACATAAAATGTCTAAATATACAAACAGTTATTCTTTATATGTAAGGGACGAAGAGAGTTTAAATTTAATTCTGTGTGAAGTAGGATTAATTAGCGGCAATATGAATTACAGGGATTTGGTTTCCTATCGAATTAACAGCGGAATCATCCATTCTGAGTGTTGCCGAAAGGCTTTTATAAGAGGGGCTTTTTTAGGAAGCGGTTCCATTACCGATCCGGAAAAAACGTATCATCTTGAAATTGTTACCCATTACTACCGGCTTAGCAAAGATTTGTGCGCTTTGTTTGAACATTTTAATTTACGTGCCAAATCCGTAATCAGGAAATCGAACTATGTTGTTTATTTTAAAGGAAGTGAAAATATTGTTGATATATTGAACATTATGGGCGCTCATAAATCACTGTTGGAACTGGAAAATATTCGTATTATGAAAGAAATGCGAAATAACGTGAATCGCGTAGTGAATTGTGAGACCGCCAATCTTGAAAAAACCGTCGATGCTGCAATGAAGCAAATTTCAAGTATTCAGCTTATTGAACAACATATGGGATTGAACAAGCTACCGAAAAACTTGCGCGAGATAGCCGAGCTAAGAATGCAATATAAGGAGGCAAGTTTAAAGGAGCTTGGTGAAAGATTAAATCCCCCCATAGGAAAGTCCGGTGTTAATCATAGATTAAGAAAGATTATCCAAATTGCAGATAATATTCAGCAGGGTAAAAACGACCTATCCGAAAAATAATTCCATTAGACCATGGAATTATTTTTTTATTTATGTCATCTTTGCAGGAATTTTATTGATTGATATCGAATTATACAATGCGTCATTTATTTAGTAACGGATTATTTCAACATATTTAGTATATTTATGGGGGAACAATGAGAAAAATATCGTTAAAAAATGTAAAAAGCGGAATGGTATTAGCAAAAACTGTTTATACGGATGATGGAAGAGTTTTGCTGAATGAGGGTGTTCTGTTAAGAGAACCGTTTATTTCCCGTTTGCATTCTTGTAAAATTAAGGAAATTTATGTTGAAGATGAAATTTCAAAAGGAATTGTAGTAGATGATGTTATCAATAATCAAACACGTATGGAAGCCAAAATTCTGGTAAAGAATGTAATGAATGAGTCTAAAATTAATAACCGGTTTAATTTTGAACAAGTAAAGGAAACCGTTGACAAAATTATTGATGAATTGATGGAAAATCCGCATATTATTTATAATTTGACAGACATTAAAACTGTCGATAATTATACCTTTTCTCATTCGGTAAATGTATGTGTTCTATCATTAATAACAGCCATAAAACTTGGGTTGACGCAACCTGAATTAAAATGTATCGGCGTAGGTTCGTTATTACATGATGTGGGCAAGATTGTTATTGATGAGGCAATTCTTAAAAAACCAAGCGAGTTAAATGATGAGGAATTTAATGAAATGAAAAAGCATACCTTATTTGGGTATGAGATATTGAATAAGACGGGAGAATTTGAACCGGATTCGGAAAAAATTGTGCTGGAGCATCATGAGCGTCTTGACGGAAGCGGATATCCTTTTGGAATAAAAGGGGAGGAGATACATCCCTTTTCAAAAATTGTAGCCATAGCGGACGTTTATGATGCACTTACTTCCGATAGAATATACCGTAAAAGGATAGGTTCACATAAAGTGATAGAATACTTGACGAATCCATGTTTAAACCATTTTGATCAAGCCGTCGTAAAAAGTTTTATCAAGTCGGTTGCAATCTATCCGGTAGGAACCGGTGTCCTGCTTAATACGGGGGAAAAAGGAATTGTGGTTAGGATAAGCGAAGCATCTCCCGCAAGGCCGTTAGTAAGAATTGTATACAATTCCGACGGTTCCGTTAAAGATAATTATGTGGAAGTGGATTTGGATAAGGTTTCTACATATACCATATTGGATACTTATGAGTTGTAAACAGTATTTTATGTATGGGCGATCAGCGGTCGCCCATATCAAATTTTCATCCTTTCTCTTTTTCCGAAAATACGTTATAATATTTATATATTATTTTTATATACATGGTGAAGGAAAGAGGAAAAACGATGTCATATTTCGTGCATTTGCATGTTCATACACAATACAGTTTGCTGGACGGGGCATGTAGAATCGGCGATTTAATCAAAAAGGCCAAGGAACTGGGAATGGATAGTTTGGCCATTACCGATCATGGCGTAATGTACGGTGTGATTGATTTTTATAAAGAAGCGGTCAAGCAGGGTGTCAAGCCTATTATCGGCTGCGAAGTCTATACCGCTGCACGCACAAGACATGATAAGGTGAATGAATTGGACGGTTCACAAGGTCATCTTGTTTTGCTTGCAAAAAACATGACAGGATATAAAAACCTTATGCAATTGGTATCAATTGGTTTTATAGAAGGATTTTATTATAAGCCAAGAGTGGATTTTGAAGTGTTGGAAAGATATCACGAAGGAATTGTTGCGCTTAGTGCTTGTTTGGCAGGAGATATTCCCAGAGCCTTAATAGCCGGAGATTATGAGAAAGCAAAACAGTTGGCTTATAAATATAACAGTATATTTGGCAGTGGGAATTTTTATCTCGAATTACAGGACCATGGATTACAAGAGCAGAAAGCCGTTAATCCGCTTTTAATAAAGCTGTCGGAAGAGACAGGGATTCCTGTTGTAGCCACTAATGACATACACTATGTGAATAAGGAAGATGCCGAATATCAGGATGTATTATTGTGCATTCAAACCGGAACGACGGTAGACGATACTGACCGCATGAGTTTTGAAGGTTCTGAATTTTATCTTAAATCCTCTGAGGAAATGGAGGCACTGTTCTCCTATATTCCTGAGGCCATTAGTAATTCTGTTAAAATTGCCGAGCAGTGCAATGTGGAATTTGAATTTGGCAAGTTACATTTGCCTTCTTACGATGTACCGGAAGAGTATAAGCCTTTTGAGTATCTTCAGTGGTTATGTTATGAGGGTTTGCGGAAAAGATACGGCTCTGAATGTTCCGAGGAGATAAAAAATAAGCTGGACTATGAGCTTCAAGTAATAAAAGATATGGGATATGTGGATTATTTCTTAATCGTATGGGACTTTATAAAATTTGCCCGTGACCATAATATTATGGTGGGGCCGGGAAGAGGTTCTGCCGCAGGAAGTCTTGTTGCATATTGTTTAGGAATTACCAATATAGACCCTATAAAATATAATTTATTGTTTGAACGATTTCTTAATCCTGAACGGATTAGCATGCCTGATATTGATATTGACTTTTGCTATGAGCGCAGACAGGAAGTGATTGATTATGTCGTTGAAAAGTATGGGAAAGACAGGGTGGCACAAATCATCACTTTTGGTACCATGGCAGCTAGAGCGGCCATTAGAGATGTAGGCAGAGCCTTGAATATTCCGTATGCTGAAGTGGATATGGTTGCCAAGCATGTACCTTTGGAACTGGGCATTACCATTGAGCGTGCTTTAGAAGTCAATTCGGAATTACGGGATTTATATGATAATAATTTGCAGGTAAAAAGACTCATTGATATTGCAAAAGCTGTTGAAGGACTGCCGCGTCATGCATCAACACATGCTGCAGGTGTGGTTATTTCCAAGGAGCCCATTAGTAATTACGTACCGCTTCAGAAAAATGAGGACAATATTACTACTCAGTTTCCAATGGGTACTTTGGAAGAATTGGGCTTGTTAAAAATGGACTTTTTAGGGCTTAGAACATTAACGGTGATTCGAGACGCGGTAGAAATGATTAAGATATCGAAAGGTATTGATATCGATATCAATAACATTGATTTTAATGCGGAGCCGGTCTACGATTTGTTGTGCCGTGGTGAAACGGAAGGGGTATTTCAATTAGAAAGTGCAGGCATGAAGCAATTTATGAAAGAGCTTCAACCACGTTCGCTGGAAGACATTATTGCAGGGATCTCTTTGTATCGGCCGGGCCCCATGGATCAAATACCGAGGTATATTAGGAATAAAAATCATCCTGAAGACATTCAATATAAACATCCGTTACTGAAGGACATCCTTCAAATGACTTATGGATGCATTGTTTATCAGGAGCAAGTCATGCAGATTGTACGTGAATTGGCCGGTTATTCGCTGGGAAGAGCGGATTTGGTCAGAAGGGCTATGGCTAAGAAAAAAGCGGATGTTATGGAACAGGAAAAGATGAATTTTATTTATGGCATTACTGATGATAACGGTAACATTCTTGTGCCTGGGGCTGTTCGAAACGGTATTCCGGAAACTGTTGCAAAAGAAATCTTTGATGAAATGATGGATTTTGCAAAGTACGCATTTAATAAGTCTCATGCGGCGGCTTATGCAGTGGTAGCATATCAAACGGCGTGGCTCAAGTGCTACTATCCGACGGAATTTATGGCGGCGTTGTTAACCAGTGTTTTGGACAATAGTTCCAAAGTTTCGGAATACATTGGGGAATGTAAAAGACTGGGTATCGCCCTTCTTCCTCCTGACATTAATGCCAGCTTTGACGGCTTTACCGTTTATAATAACAGTATAAGGTTTGGTCTGGTGGCCGTGAAAAATGTGGGAAGAAATGCTATAAAGGATGTGATTGAGGAGAGGGAGAAGAACGGTCCTTTTAAAGATTTTAGGGATTTTTGCGAGAGAATGAGTACTAAAGATTTAAATAAACGGCTTGTAGAAAGCCTTATAAAATGTGGTGCGTTTGATTGTTTTGGGGTTTATCGTTCACAGCTTATGGCTGCTTATGAAAACATCATTGATGATGTTGCGCAGAAGAGGAAACAGAATGTAGAAGGGCAAATGTCCCTGTTTTTGGATTCAATGGCACCGTCGAATTATAATCGGTTGACTGACAGCTATCCGAAAATGAATGAATTTGAAAAAAAAGTGATTCTTTCTATGGAAAAAGAAGTTACGGGACTGTATTTATCAGGGCATCCGTTGGATGAGTACCGAAATCAGTTGGAAGCGTTGGTTACTGCAACTACATCCGATATCATATCTTTAGAAGATATGATGCAGAGTAATATTCATTCAGGGATTAGAACATTGACTGACGGAGATATTGTAACCATTGGCGGAATTATTATTCATAAAAAAACGAAAACAACGAAAAATAACAGTATGATGGCGTTTGTAACTTTGGAAGATTTGTATGGTACTATTGAAGTGATTATCTTCCCGCAAGTGTTAAAGAATTATTCTCCTTATATTGAGGAGGATAATATTGTTATCTTAAAAGGAAGAATCAGTATAAAAGAAGAAGAACAACCTAAAATTCTATGTCAGGAAATTACGCCGATAGATCAGGTAAGTAAGAATATAAAGCTATATATTAAAATCAAAAAAGACCGGACTCACGTTTTAGAAAAAATTGTACCTATATTAAAACATTCAAGGGGTGATGTACCGGTATATGTTTATTTTGAAGAGAATAATAAGTTGACCATTGCTTCAAGAGATAAATGGATTCAGCCCAATGATTTATTATTGTCTGAATTAAAAAAAGTAGTGGGAGATGATTGCGTTAAAATGATTTAATTTGTTATATATAGAATATTTTTCAATATTTTATTGGATTTTTGATAAGAATCTCAATAAAATGTATTGATTTTTTGCCTAAAATAATATAATATTAGTGCGAGGAGTTTTTATTGCATAGGGAAAGTTTGCTGATATGCGAACGTTACAATTCAAAGAAAATATGTTGATAGAAATGGTGTTCCATAGATTTATTTATAAGATATATTATCAAAGAGGGGCGTGTTTATATGTGGACTGTAGTATATATGGCCCAAAGCAAAGAGATTGTGGAGAAGTTACAGGCAATTCTTGAAAAAGAGGGACTTTTGGTTAAGATACGACCCATAAGTAAAAATTCAGATAATAATGATAATTATTATGAGGTACTTGTACCTGAATCGGAAGTTGAAGAGGCGCATAGCATCATTATTGATACAGGGTTTTAAGGGATTATTCCCTTTTTTTTTGCAAAGTTTGTTAATTCAATGAATTAACAATATATCCTTAAGATAGACATATGGTGTGTTTTTTACAAAGTACATTGAAATATTTTTTATTTTAGTAGTTATTTGTTGGGGGGAAGCTTAATGAGTGAGATTAAAACAATAGGTGTATTAACAAGCGGCGGTGACGCACCGGGGATGAATGCTGCCATACGTGCCGTAACACGTACAGCCATTCATGAAGGTTTAAGAGTAATGGGCATAAGAAAAGGGTATAATGGCTTGATCAATGGCGATATTTTTGAACTACACGCAAGATCCGTATCCGACATTTTATATAAAGGAGGGACAATCCTCCAGACAGCGAGAAGCCGTGAATTTAAAACGGAAGAAGGAGTAAAAAAGGCAGTTACCATATGTAAGGTATTTGGGATTGACGGAATTGTTGTTATCGGTGGTGACGGTTCTTTTAGGGGAGCCAGGGATTTAAGTTTGCAAGGTATTCCTACGGTTGCCATTCCGGGAACCATTGATAATGATATCGCTTGTAGTGACTATACCATAGGGTTTGATACGGCGTTAAACACGGTTAAGGATGCTATTGATAAAATCCGAGATACGGCAACGTCCCATGAAAGATGTAGTGTGATTGAGGTGATGGGAAGGGAAGCCGGATATATTGCATTAAGTGTGGGAATTGCTACCGGTGCCGAAGTGATTCTTATTCCTGAAAAAAATTTTGATTTTAATAATGATGTTATAAAACCGATTTTGGAAGGAAAGAACAAAGGCAGGAAACATAATATTATAATTGTTGCTGAAGGTATCGGTGGAACCATGGAAATGGCAAAACAAATTGAAGAAGTTACAGGAATTGAAACCAGAGCAACTATATTAGGTCATATCCAAAGAGGCGGAAGTCCGACGGTTATGGACAGGGTTATTGCAAGCCAGATGGGTGCCAAGGCGGTCATGTTGTTAAAGCAAGGGATTGGGAACAGAGTGATTGCAATGAAGAATAATAAAATTGTGGATTATGATATTGTTGAGGCATTAAATATGACTAAAGAGATTGATGAGGATATGGTTCATCTTGCAAAAATTCTTTCTGTGTAATACAATTAATTAGAGTGAAGGGGTACAACTTTTCACTCTTAATTTTTGAAGAGGGAGACGATCTATGAGAAGAACAAAAATTGTGTGTACTTTAGGTCCGGCAACCGATAATCCGGAAGTACTAAGAAAAATGATGGAGAACGGCATGAATGTTGCCCGCTTAAATTTTTCTCATGGGACCCATGAAGAACAACAGAAACGTGTTGACATCTTTAAAAAAATCAGAGACGAATTAAATTTGCCTGTTGCTTTGTTACTGGACACAAAAGGGCCGGAAATAAGAATAGGGAATTTTATTGATCATGAAGTGGAATTGAAAGAAGGCCAGACCTTTGTACTGACTACCAGAGAAGTGGAAGGGACCAATGAAATTGTATCGGTTACTTATTCAGAATTACATAATGACGTGAGCAGAGGAAACAAGATTTTGATTGATGACGGGCTTATAGAGCTTGTAGTTCAAGACATTCAAGACAGAGATATGATTTGTACGGTGAAAAACGGTGGGAAAATCAGTAATCATAAAGGTATTAATGTTCCGGGTGCAGCCATAAAAATACCTTATCTTAGTGAAAAGGATAAAGAGGACATTCTTTTCGGAATAAAGAATGACGTGGATTTTATTGCGGCTTCTTTTGTCAGGACAGCATATGATGTATTGGAAATCAGAAAAGTCCTGGAAAAAAACGGCGGAAGCGATATACAGATTATAGCCAAAATTGAGAATCGTGAAGGGGTTAACAATATTGATGAAATTATAAAAGTCAGTGACGGGATTATGGTTGCAAGAGGGGATATGGGGGTTGAAATACCCCTTGAGGAGTTGCCCATCATACAGAAGCTTTTAATCGAAAAATGTTATAAGGCAGGGAAAAAGGTTATTACCGCTACACAGATGTTGGATTCCATGATTCGGAACCCAAGGCCTACCAGAGCCGAAACAACCGATGTTGCCAATGCTATTTATGACGGTACAAGTGCTATCATGCTTTCAGGGGAAACGGCCGTAGGCAAATACCCGGTGGAAAGTCTGATTACCATGTCAAGGATTGCTGAAAGAACCGAAAGTTCCATTGATTATAAAAAGCGTTTTTCAATGGAGCAATTTAATGTTGTACCAAATGTGACTAATGCCATTAGTCATGCCACATGTACTACGGCTCATGATTTAGGAGCGGCGGCCATTATATCGGTAACCAAAACGGGACATACTGCACGTATGGTTTCAAAATTCAGGCCTTCTTGCCCGATTATTGCAACAACGGTTTCTAAAAAGGTATACCGGCAGTTGGCTTTATCCTGGGGTGTGTATCCCATGTTATCGGACTTAAAGGAAACGACGGACGAGCTATTTGAGGAAGCAGTAGACAGAGCCTTGGAATCAGGTATTGTGAAAAACGGTGATTTGGTGGTCATTACTGCAGGAGTTCCGGTAGGTGTCAGTGGAACCACTAATATTTTAAAGGTTCATCTTGTCGGGCATGTGCTTGTGGAGGGAATAGGAGTCAATAATTTGACCGTAAGCGGAAATCTTTGTGTCGCAAAAAGTGAAGAACAAGCGTTTAGAGAATTTAATGAAGGGGATATATTGGTCATTCATTCTACCACAAATGCGTTGCTTCCGCTTTTAAAGAAGGCTAGTGGTATTATTACCGAAGAAGGTGGTGTTACATCTCACGCTGCGATTGTAGGGTTGACATTGGAGATTCCTGTCATTACCGGTGCAAGGGAAGCAACATCCATTTTGAAAAGCGGTACTACCGTAACTATTGACAGCGCGAGAGGATTAATTTACAGTGGTGTAACCAAGGTATTGTAAGCCTTAAGAACGGAGAATTTTAATTTACTGAATTAATAAACAGAGGCGATTCATATGTACATTCATGAAACAAAAATCAAAGTGCGCTATGCGGAAACGGATCAAATGGGTATTGTGCACCATTCAAGATATTATCCGTGGTTTGAAGAGGGGCGAACGGAATTTATTTTACAAACCGGTATAACGTATGGTGAATTGGAAAGACAAGGTATTCTCTTACCTGTGATAGAAACCGGATGTATATATAAGGCAGGAGCAAAGTATGAAGATAATTTGACGGTACGTACATGGATACAGGAATTAAAAGGGGCCAGGATAACCTTTTTTTATGAAGTAATAAGAGATGCGGACCATAAACTTCTTGCACAAGGTAAGACGGTGCATGCTTTCGTAAATAAAAATTTTAAGCCGATTAATGTGAAAAAGGTAAATGGTGAGCTTTGGGACAAATTATTGGCTTTATGTGGTGGATAAATAGTCTTTTACACAGTAGACATTTTTCGAACAATAGTGTATAATCTCTTAAAAACATACATAAACTATGTAAATATTATTGCTTTTGGGGTGGTCAATTGAATATTCCGAATATCATTACAATTTTTAGATTTTTTTTAGTTCCTCTTTTTGTTTATGTTTTTTTTTCAGGGTATGATAAAAATTATATGGTATCCGCGGGGATTTTTTTACTTGCGGGTTTTACCGATGTGTTAGACGGGTATATTGCCAGAAAATATAATATGGTTACCAAATGGGGAAAACTGATGGATCCTTTGGCAGATAAGTTGATGCAGCTTGCGGTTATTATTTCGCTATGGTTTAAAGGACTTGTACCTTTGTGGGCCATTTTAGTTATCTTTACCAAGGAAGTTTTAATGATTATAGGAGGAATTGTACTTTATAAGGATAAGATTGTTGTCAGTGCTTCGTGGTACGGAAAAGCTGCTACATGTTTATTTTATTTATCCATATTATTGATTATTGTGAATAAGAACATGACCGATTTTCAAAGGGCGTTGTTGTCCGGAATTGCCGTAGGCAGTGCATTGTTTGCTTTTATACGATATAGTTTAAATTTTAAGCATATAAAATACCCTAAGAAATAAATTAACATCATTACACCTTCATGCATAAATTATACGATGAAAATCATTATTATAAGAAGGTGTAATAAAGTGATGATGTGTCCCTTTTTTAGTTATTTAAGATATTCACCTCCGCCAACAGGGATTGTGGAAGCCGTTGCGCATATAAGTGGAGGCCCTTTGGCTCCTCAAATTACAGGCACGGTTCTATTTGAAAATGTACCAGGAGGTACTAGGGTAAGAGCCGTTATTTATGGACTACCTGCCTATGAACCTTCCCGTGGAAATAACAGCCCCATAGGTCCGCATGGTTTCCACATTCATCAATACGGAAATTGTGAAATAGGAGATCCCAATGACCCTTTTAAAGCTGCCGGGGAGCATTGGAATCCGGATAATCAGCCGCATGGTAACCATGCAGGGGATTTTCCGGTACTGTTTTCCAATAACGGAAGAGCCGAGATGTGTTTTTTTACCAACAGGTTTAAGCCTGTTGATGTCATAGGAAAGGCGGTTATTATTCATCAAAACCCCGACGACTATCGCACACAGCCTTCAGGAAATGCCGGCAAACGGCTTGCCTGCGGGGTAATAGTCAGAGCGTGAACGAGGCTTCACGCTTTTGCTGTTTTGTGAAATGTTAATGTTTGCACATATACATTAGCCATCTTGTAGGGGGCTGTCGCACAAGACATAATATTTACCTGTCCTATGGGCGATTCTTGAATCGCCCCTACACTAGATACGGATTCATATACAGATTTAGGAATATATGAACCGTATCCATTATACCGTATATTGAGTTAATGACATTGTTTTCCATACTCGCCCGTTTGTGCGACAGCCCCATATATAAAGGTACTGATTTTGTACACCATATATGGGTATAATTAAAATAAAACATTAAAAAAGGATAGGATAAAATATATGTTTGATAGTTTTATAAACCACCAAATAAACAATTTAAAAAACAGCCATATCAATCCTTCCGAATATTCACCGCTTGTGCTTGCATATATCGGTGATGCGGTTTATGAACTTTACATACGGTCTTTTTTAATCAAAAAAGGAAACATGCCTGTCCATAAGCTTCATCAACAGGCTACCATGTATGTAAAGGCAAAAGCGCAAAATGATATTATTCACCGGATTGAACAAATGCTTACGGAAGAAGAGAGTGCTGTTTATAAAAGGGGACGGAATGCAAAATCAGGGACTGTACCTAAAAATGCGGATGTGAATGAATATAGGCATGCCACGGGATTTGAAGCGCTGATAGGATACCTTTACCTAAGCGGTAATATGGAACGATTAGAGACGCTTTTAAATTTGGCAGTAGAAAAAGAAGGTTAAAATGTATTCGGTAAAATGGGGCATAATAAATTTACAACAATGTTTTTTGATTGGGGAAGTTATTATGTCCGCAGTAAAACGAAAAAAGTGGTTTGACGATTGGAGAAGTTATGTTATAATAGTTATCGGTTCAATTATTACAGCAATGTCGATTAATATGTTTTTAGTGCCCAATAGGATAGCCGCAGGAGGCGTCAGCGGCATAGCAACGGTTCTGTTTTATCAATTTGGCTTTCCCGTGGGCGTAACAATGCTGCTTATTAATATTCCTTTGTTCATAGGGGGAATAAAGTATTTAGGAGGAAATTTCGGCGTAAAGACGCTGTTTAGCTCCATCATATTATCGGTGTTTACCGATTTGGGGACTTTTTTACCTACACTTACCAATGATCCGATGCTTGCATCATTATACGGAGGCATGGTCATGGGGGTAGGTTTGGGGATCGTTTTTCGTGCAGGTGCTACTACAGGTGGAACCGATCTTGCAGCAAAAATAATACATAATTTTTTCCCGGTATTTACCTTAGGACAAATACTATGGGCCATAGATTTTTTTATCATTGCATACGCAGGTATTGTATTTCAGAATTTTGAAATGTCATTATTTGCGATTGTTACAATTTATGTCAGTTCGAAAATTATTGACGGTATACTGGAAGGTGTTAATTTTGCAAAATCGGTATTGATTATATCGAATAAATCCGACCGGATTGCTGACAAAATCATGAACGTATTGGACCGTGGCGTGACAGGATTAAAAGGAAAAGGGATGTATACCGGCCAAGATCGGGAAGTCTTAATGTGTGTACTGAAACGAAGTGAAATTCAGACCTTAAAATCCATCGTTAAGGAAATTGATGAAAATGCATTTATTATCCTAACCGATGCACGAGAGGTATTGGGTGAGGGTTTTAAAACATATGATTAAGGTTATTGTTGGAGAGGAGTTGAGTTTGTGGATAATAAAAAGATCGCAAAATTATCCATGATTGCTACGAAAATCAGAAAACATGCCATTGAAGCGGTATATCATGCAGCTTCAGGTCATCCCGGCGGTTCCCTTTCCATTGCAGATGTCCTGGCGGTGTTATATTTTGACGTCATGAACATTGATGTACAGAATCCAAACTGGGAAGACAGAGACCGGTTTGTATTATCAAAAGGACATTGTTCTCCGGCATTATATGGTGCCTTGGCGGAAAGAGGCTTTTTCCCGGTAGAAGAAATTAAAAAGTTTCGTCAAATCGACAGTTTTCTGCAAGGGCATCCGGATATGAAAGGCGTACCGGGTGTTGATATGTCAACCGGCTCATTAGGGCAAGGCATATGTGCTGCCAACGGTATGGCATTAGCAGCAAAGTTGGACAAAAAGGATTACAGGGTTTATGCCATTTTAGGCGACGGCGAGTTGGAAGAAGGACAAGTTTGGGAAGCTGCTATGTTTGCTGCACACTATAAGCTGGATAACCTTACTGCCTTTGTTGATTTTAACGGGTTGCAGATTGACGGAAACATTGCTGAAGTAATGTCTCCGCTACCTATTGATGAAAAGTTTCAAGCGTTTGGTTGGAATGTACTTACGATTGATGCACATGATTTTAATCAAATTGAAGAAGCAATTCATCAAGCAAAAAATACAAAAGGAAAGCCAACGGTTATTATATTAAAGAGTATCAAAGGCAAAGGGGTATCCTTTATGGAAAATCAGGCAGAATGGCACGGAAGTGCGCCCAATAAAGAGCAATACGAGCAGGCAATGAAAGAGTTGAATGAACAACTTGCTCAATGGGAGGTGGAATACAATGGCAGATAAAGTAGCTACCAGAGAAGCATATGGAAAAGCGTTGGCGGAATTTGGAGAAAAGTATGATATTGTAGTGCTGGATGCAGACCTTTCAAAATCCACCAAAACAGAGACTTTTAAGAAAAAGTTTCCGGATCGGTTTATTAATGTGGGAATTGCTGAGGCTAACATGATGTCTATGGCTGCAGGACTTGCAGCGTGCGGAAAAACTGTTTTTGCAAGCTCATTTGCAATGTTTGCGGCAGGACGAGCCTTTGAACAGGTGAGAAATTCCATTGGCTATCCTAATTTGAATGTAAAAATCGGGGCGACTCATGCGGGAATCTCCGTAGGAGAGGACGGAGCCTCCCATCAATGTCTTGAAGATATAGGAATTATGAGGACCATTCCTAATATGACTATTATCAATCCTGCCGATGCCATAGAGGCACGAGCTGCCGTAGAAGCTGCCATTCTCCATCAAGGGCCTGTATATTTAAGGTTTGGGAGATTGGCTGTTCCGGTTGTATTTGATCCATCTACCTATAAATTTGAACTGGGAAAAGGCATCACTTTGGCAGACGGTAACGATGTTACGATTATTGCAACGGGATTAATGGTTCCTGAGGCCCTGGAAGCTAAAAAGATTCTTGGGGAAGAAAGCATTCATGCAAGAGTCATTAATATTCATACCATTAAACCCATTGATGCGGATATTATTATAAAAGCCGCAAAAGAAACAGGGGCAATTGTTACCGCTGAAGAGCACAATATTATTGGCGGCCTTGGAAGTGCTGTGGCGGAAGTACTTGTTGAGAATGTACCCGTGCCTATGAAAAGGGTAGGAGTAGAAGATAAGTTCGGTAAATCAGGTAAACCACAGCAATTACTGGAGGAATATGGGCTAACGGCCAAACATATTGCTGCCAAAGCTAGAGAAGTAATCAGGATGAAATAAATGATTTTATTATATGAGGAGTTGTTGTTGCAATGAAAAAGGTAAAGGCAGTACTTATCGGTGCAGGTGGCAGAGGACAGTATTCCTATGCACCTTATGCATTGCAAAACCCGACGGAGTTGGAATTTGTAGCAGTGGCAGAACCACGTGAATTTTTGAGAAATCAGTTTGTAAAAACATATCATATAAAGCCTGAGTTTGCTTTTCAGTCATGGGAGGATGCTTTGGCAGCAGGTGCTATTGCAGATTGTGTTCTTATTTGTACACAGGATACCATGCATGTGGAACCGGCCATTGCAGCCATAAAGGCAGGCTATAAGCATATTTTATTGGAGAAACCTATTGATCCGAATATAGAGAATAGCAAAAGGTTAGCTAAATTTGCCAAGGAGAACAATGTAAACGTACAAATATGCCATAGTCTGAGATACACGCCGTATTTCAGAAAGTTGAAAGAAATATTGGACAGCAAAAAAATTGGGGATATCGTAAATATTATACATACGGAAGGCGTCGGATTTTATCATCATGCTCATAGCTATGTCAGAGGCGATTGGGCGAATACCGAAATGTCAAGTCCCATGATTTTGGCAAAGTGCTGCCATGATATGGACCTGATTATTTATTTAACAGGCAAGAATTGTGTTAGTTTATCTTCGTATGGTGAGCTTACGCACTTTACATTTGAGAATGCTCCGGAAGGCAGTACGGAAAGATGTATTGACGGATGTAAGGTTCGGGAGTCATGCCCATACAATGCGGTTAAAATATATAATGAACATAAGGATTTTAGAAGATTAGCCTGTGACAAAGAAGGATTTTCGGATTTAAGTGAGGCACTGAAAGAAGGAAGATATGGAAGGTGTGTTTATCGTTGTGACAATGACGTAGTGGATCATCAAACGGTGAATATTTTACTGGAAGACGGTATTACGGTAGTTCTTACCATGTCTGCTTTTTCCCGTAGAATTGGAAGAGATATCCGCATCATGGGAACAAAAGGTGAGATTGTGGGCAGTATGGAAGACAGTATTATTGAAATATATGATTTTGCTACCGGTAATTATGAAGTCATTAAAGTGCATCATTCAGATGCCGGACATAGTGGGGCGGATGAGATTTTAATGAGAGACTTTGTGAGGATGGTGGCTTCCGGCGAAAAAGGAGTCAGCGACATTGAATTATCATTACAAAGTCATGCTATGTGTCATGCAGCGGAAATTTCAAGAAAAGAAAACAGAGTTGTCTATCTGTCGGAAATATTGAAAGATTAAATATTGCTTTTACGCACAGGAAAAGGGCTTCTGCTTTTGGGCAGAGCCCTGTTTTCAATTCTTTATCTTGCCGAGCGCTTCCTTTAATAGATAACTTTTTTGTACGTTTTTTTGCGTTTGATATTCTTTTTTTGCCACTTCTACTGCGGCAAGAGAAAGATTATTCTCCTTTAATTCCTTTTCCATATTAGATAGAATGGCTTCAAATTTTTTATCACATTCTTCTTCCAGAGCTTTTCCCTTATTTAAGTAACTATAGGCCAGTGAAAGGACTGCTGAAGATTTTTTTGATGAAAGATTTTTATATTCTCCGGCTGCTTCAAGAGCCAAAGATTTTAATCGGCTCATGCTTTCATTTTTTAAAGCGTTAAATTGTGCCGTATATTTGTTGACAATTTCCTGTTCTAGGGACGTTTCCGGTTTATATGATTTCATATTGACCGTATTGCTACTGTTTTTTTCATTTACCTGCTGTTGATTGCTTGGCTTTTCTATCTGTTGTTTTTGTTCCGGATTCAATTCGAGGTTTTGTGGTTCATTCACTACTTCATTTTCATTGGCCGCGATGTTGCTGTCCAATCCAATATCGAGAGGATTGTCATTCAATTCTTCCATTAGCAATTGTTCAATATCGTTTTTGTCGGACATCACCAATTTTCCTATTTTAAACAAAGTGACTAAATCGTTCCAAATGTAGCATGTAACAATTATTAAAATTGCAGCCAGTGATAATAAAACAATATGTTTCTTTTTCATAAAGGCCTCCTATATGGTCCTGCGTTTTGTAATAATATTATATCATACTCATCCATAATATATATATTAAATTTTGTTTAAATTATTTGCTCATTTATTTTATAGGAAATTACAAAAATAAGTTCAAACCTATTCTGAATTTTCAAAGTCTTTATAGGAAATAGTCGGATCAAATGCAGACTCTGAAGGTTTCTTATGTTGAAATTTTGGAGAGAATTGATAATCCGGTCCGATACGGGTAGGGGTGGTTCCTGTAATTTTTTTAAAAACTCTATTAAAACTTCTGATGTTGTTAAACCCGCACATTTCTGCAGTAACTGTTACCGATAAGTTTTGTTTTTGTAAAAGTGTTATAGCTTTTTCAACTTTTACGGAATTAAGATAATCTGTAAATGTCATTCCAGAAATTTCTTTAAAAATTTTTGAGAAATGCGGAGGAGTAAAATTCATTATTTTTGCTGCTTGTTGAAAAGTAATATATGCGTAATTTTTGTCTATATATTCTAAGAGATCTTGATAGGATTCGATCAAGTTTTTTTTGTGTACCAGTTGGGCAGGCCTATCCTTATTATGATCCAACTTTCGTAGGCATGTAATAAAAAAGGACATTAGATGAGTTTGAATCATTTCATTTACAAATAAATTTTTTTCCTGCAGTTCTTTTGATATGGAAGCAAAAAGATGTGGCATATCCAAGTCTTTTTCTATAAGTTTTTCGTTTTTTACATAAGCAGGAAGTAAATGGAGATTGGGTAACAGGGGACGTAAATAATCGCTGCTAAATATCAATATTTCACAAATTGTACCTTGTTTAATCGAATTAATATAATGCATATCGCCGCTATTGCATATTAATAAATCACCTGTTGTAGCAGTATAAGTTTCTTTGTTAATACCGATTTTAGCAGTACCTTTTTTTATATAAATCAATTCGCACTCGTTGTGCCAATGTACAACGTTTTGTAAGTCACAATACTTTTTATACCAAACCATGATTTCATTTTCATACTGCCTTCTTTCAAAATTGGCCAGCATTATTGTCACCTCAATTATATCTGTGCATAAATATTAATAAATGTCCATATAAACATATTATCATGTATATAAAATTTTATCAAATCATTTTAAAATGAAACTAAAAAGTGTAAAGGAGATGGAAAAAAATGAGTAAAATATTTTTGGTGACCGGAAGTCAACATTTATATGGAACGGACATATTTGAAACAATCAATTCTCATTCAAATGAAGTAGCAGCCTATTTGTCAAAAAAGTTGCCGGTTCGTATTGTTGCTTTACCTGTTGTAACAACAAAGAAAGAGATTAAAGATGCTTTGAAGACGGCAAACGATGATGAAGAATGTATTGGAGTGATTACATGGATGCATACATTTTCACCGTCGAAAATGTGGATTGAAGGTTTAAAAATATTACAAAAACCGCTGTTGCAGTTAAATACTCAATACAATCGAGATATCCCCTGGTCAACCATTGACATGGATTTTATGAATCTTAATCAATCTGCTCACGGGGATCGGGAACATGGTTTTATCACATCACGAATGAATATAAAACGTAAAGTAGTTGCAGGCTATTGGAAGGATCAACGTACCATTGGCAAAATAGATTGCTGGATTAGGGCTGCAATAGGTAAGGCAGAGTGCGACAATTTAAAAGTGGTTCGGTTTGGTGATAACATGAGGGATGTTGCGGTTACTGAAGGAGATAAGGTATCGGCGGAAATTGACCTTGGTTGGAATGTAAGCGGATACGGGATTGGAGATTTGGTGGGATATATCAATGACGTTCAGAAAAATCAAATTGATGAGTTACTAGAGGAATACAAACAGAAATATATTATGAATACAGATGATATTGCTTCTGTCAGAGAGCAGGCCAGATATGAAATTGCTATAGAAAAGTTTCTGGAAACTCATGGGGCAAAAGCTTTTACAACTACCTTTGAAGATTTGCATGGCCTGAAGCAACTTCCGGGTTTGGCAGTCCAGCGCTTGATGGAAAAAGGCTATGGCTTCGGTGCAGAAGGGGATTGGAAGACGTCGGCACTTACAAGAGTTATGAAAAAAATGGCTGAAGGTTTGCCCGGAGGAACAAGTTTCATGGAAGACTATACCTATCATTTTGAACTTGGAAATGAGGCAATCCTTGGTGCGCATATGCTGGAAGTATGCCCTACGGTTGCTGCGGAGAAACCAAGAATTGAAGTGCATCCATTGGGAATTGGCGGTAAAAATCCTCCTGCGCGACTTGTTTTTGACGGAATTACAGGCGATGCTGTCTGTGCTACAATGGTTGATATGGGAAATCGTTTCAGAATGATCATTCAAGAGGTAGAACTTCTTCCAATAGAAAACAGGATGCCGGCACTTCCGGTTGCAAGGTTGCTTTGGAGACCTATGCCCAACTTGAATGAAGGCGCGGAAGCTTGGATCATGGCAGGAGGTGCACATCATACTTGCCTTTCCAGTTCTCTTAAGAAGGAACATCTGATCGATCTTGCTAATATGCTTGGTATTGAAACCATTGTAATTGATAAAAATACAAATATCTATATGTTTGAAAAAGAGCTACAAATGAATGAAGTTATCTGGAGGCAAAAATAGTTCAAAAGGATTGAAAGGAAATGGTGGGAGGATTATCATGCTATATGAATTAAAACAAGCAGTTTTGGAAGCGAATCTGGAATTACCTAAAAAAGGGCTTGTAACGTATACTTGGGGAAATGTAAGCGGAATTGATCGGGAAAACAACTTGATTGTTATTAAGCCTAGCGGTGTTCCTTATGAAGAATTACGATTGGAACATTTGGTGGTATTGGATTTGGATGGGAAGCAGATAGAAGGAAAATTAAAGCCGTCTTCCGATACACCGACCCATCTTGTAATTTACAAAAACTTTAAAGACGTAGGTGGAATTGTTCATACGCATTCCAGATGGGCTACCACTTGGGCTCAGGCAGGAAAAGCTATTCCTGCATTAGGGACCACTCATGCTGATTATTTTTATGGCGAGGTGCCGTGTACACGTAGAATGACGGCTGAGGAAATTCAAGGAGAATATGAAAAGGAAACAGGTAATGTTATCGTTGAGACATTTAGGGGGCTCAATCCTGTTTCTATGCCGGGAGTATTGGTAAACAGCCATGGTCCTTTTGCATGGGGGAAAGACGCATTTGATGCAGTGCATAATGCGGTGGTGCTGGAAGAAGTAGCAATGATGGCGTATCATACTTGTTTATTAACGCCGGACATTGAAGAAATTGCACAAGTACTTCTTGATAAGCACTTTTTAAGAAAACATGGGGCAGATGCATATTACGGGCAAAAGTAATAATATTTAACGCAATCTTTCATTAATTTGCCAAAATTATATAACAAGGAAAAGTATGAACACCTGAAATATTTAGAGGAGGGGAAACGATGGATATTACGGCAGCTAATTTAAAGAAAGCCATTGTCAATGGTGATACGGTAATAGGGATTGAACTGGGCTCAACAAGAATTAAGACGGTACTTATCGGAAATGATAATATACCGATTGCTTCAGGCAGCCATGAATGGGAAAACAGTTATATTGACAATGTTTGGACCTATAATTTGGAGGATATCTGGAAAGGTATTCAAGCGAGTTATCAAGACATGGCAAAGGATGTAAAAGAGAGATTCGGAGTGGCTGTTAAAACGGCAAAAGCTATTGGTTTTAGCGGGATGATGCATGGTTATATGGTTTTTGACAAGAACGGGGAGCTTCTGACACCATTTCGCACTTGGCGCAACAATATAACCGGACAAGCTTCTAAGGAGTTGTCGGAACGGTTTAACTATCCCATACCACAGAGATGGAGTATTGCCCATCTTTACCAAGCGATTCTCAATCAAGAGGAGCATATAGATCGTATAGACTATCTTACAACCTTGGCGGGATATGTACATTGGAAATTAACCGGGCGGAAAGTGTTAGGAATAGGAGAGGCATCAGGCGTTTTTCCAATTGATTTGAAAACGAAGACGTTTAATGAATATATGATTAGACAATTTAATGAATTAATAGCTGATCGGAATCTTCCCTGGAAGTTGGGAAGTATCCTACCAACCGTTCTTGTGGCCGGAACAAAAGCCGGCGAGCTTACGGAAGAAGGAGCAAAACTTTTGGATGTTAGTGGTGAACTTCAGCCGGGGATTCCTCTATGCCCGCCGGAAGGAGATGCAGGAACCGGCATGGTAGCTACTAACAGTGTTGCACCGCGTACAGGCAATGTATCTGCAGGAACATCTGTATTTGCAATGGTGGTACTGGAGAAAGAACTGTCCAAGGTGTATCCTGAAATTGACTTGGTGACAACACCTGATGGTAAGTTGGTAGCCATGGTACACTCAAACAATTGTACGTCAGACTATGATGCATGGATTAGTTTGTTTGGCGAAATTGTTAAAGCATTAGGTATAGAAGTAGAAAAATCAAAGCTTTATGAGACTTTACTTGGCAAAGCACTTCAAGGTGAGCCGGACTGTGGTGGTTTGCTGGCTTATGGCTATATTTCAGGTGAACATATTACACATTTTGAGGAAGGGCGTCCCTTATTTGTACGTTTACCGAACAGTAATTTTTCTCTTGCTAATTTTATGAGAGTACATTTATTTACAGCATTAGGAGCCCTTAAAACAGGGTTGGATATTCTTTTAGAAAAAGAGTCCATCAAAGTAGATAAAATTATGGGACATGGTGGATTTTTTAAGACCAAGGAAGTGGGGCTTAGAATGATGGCTGCTGCATTTAATACTCCGGTAGCAGTTATGGAGACTGCAGGAGAAGGTGGAGCATGGGGTATTGCGTTACTTGCCTCTTATATGGTGAATCGAGCGGAGAATGAGACTTTGGAAGAATTTCTTAACAGTAAAGTGTTTATGTATGCAAAGGAAGAGTCTATGGTACCTGATATGTCCGATGTCATTGGTTTTAACAAATTCATGAAACGTTATCATGAAGGTCTGAAAATTGAAAGAGCTGCAGTTGATTATTTAAAATAGAAAAATAAATAATTGTTTAATAAAATTATATTGCACTTGTGAATAAATCTTCTTTCTGGCTTAATTGATGTTTTAGCAGATTTATTTCGCGAGTGCATTTTTATGTATCATACGTGAGTGCATGAATTTTATATGTTTACGATATGAAAAGTTACGAAGTATTTTACTTTATTCCCACTTTTTATCATTATATTTTTTATTGAATTTATAGTATTTTGCTGCTAAAATAAAAGTAATATAAATTCTGGAGGGAGAAATGATAAACGGATTAGTTCATGTTTATACCGGTGACGGAAAGGGAAAAACTACGGCGGCTATAGGGCAGGGAATGAGAAGTGCAGGCAGAGGACTTAAAGTATATATGGTTCAATTTTTGAAATCCGCTGATACAGGAGAATTACATGCTTGTCAACAATTAGGCGAGTCCTTCAAAATTTTTCGGTTTGAGAAACAACGGGGTTTTTTTTGGACTCTTAATGAAGAACAAAAGAACGAATTAAAAAGTGAAATTCGTCAGGCATTACAGTTTGTGAGAAAAGTATTTGATAAAAAAGAGTGTGATGTTTTAATTCTTGACGAGATTATGGGCGTTATTACCAACCAATTGGTTTCGGAGGAAGAGATATGTGACTTTATCAGGAAAAAGCCTCAATCTATGGAATTGATTTTAACAGGAAGAGATGCACCGAAATCTATTATTGAGTTGGCTGATTATGTTTCAGAAATTCATGCTGTCAAGCACCCGATGGACAAAGGAATTGTTGCAAGGTATGGAATTGAATATTAGGAGGTAATAGTATGGCAGGTTTTTTTGGTTTCTTTGATTATACAAAACCCGGTCCGGGTGTCCCCAAGGACGCTCCGCCCAAACGCAGGATTATTGTATTTTTTGAAGTTTTTTCACGGAAGTTTTGGAGATTAATCCGATTAAACATGATTTATGCAATATCTTGTCTTCCCTTATTAGCCGCTTGGGTAATAGGATTATTGGCATTTGCGGATGGAAAAACATCCTTAGGAGAGTTTGCTTTTTTATTAATGATAGGATATGCTATTAATATATTCACCATAGGGCCGGCGACGGCCGGATTTACCTATGTTTTAAGGAATTTTTCCCGGGAAGAGCATGCATGGGTGTGGAGTGACTTTAAGGAACATGCTTTAAAAAATTATAAACAGGCTTTTATCGTTAGCCTTATTGATTTGGTTGTTGCCGTCGTAATGTATGTAAATTTGCAGTTTTACACTCAATTAGCTGCACAAAATTTCTATTACGGCATTTTAAAATATATCGTTTTAGGAATGTTGATACTTTATATTATCATGCATTTTTATATTTATCAGTTAATGGTGACATTTCAATTAACCATAAAACAAATTTTTAAAAATGCTTTTATATTTACCATGTTAAAATTGCCTAGGAATTTTGGCATGTTGGTATTGTGTATTATCGTATTGTGTGCATTTTACTATTATTATATTGTCGGGATTTTGCTGACGCCTTTTCTTGTATTGAGTACCATTGGATTCATGATTAATTTTTATGTTTATCCTACTTTGAAGAAATATATGATTGATAAAGTAGAGGAAATGGAAAACAAAACAGAAGAAACGGAAAATCATGATTTGGAACAGGGTAGTGATGACGTAACGGCATAGAATTGCGGCAGGCGACTTGTGAGGCAGTGTCGCCAACTTAACAAATCTTGTGTTGGATACATGTTCATATATGGATAAATTCTTTTATTCTGAGTGCTACAGAGTCACGGCGAAGGCAAATAGACATTTAGGCAAAAATACCACGGATGGTATTTTTAGCATCACTCGCAACATGGACGTTGCGTTGATGCGGCCTAAATGGATATTTGACGAGCCGATAAGTCTGTGCACGAGGAATACTAATTTAGGAATATATGAACATGTATCCATTATACAACACCTTAAGTTGACGACATTGGACCACAAGTCGTCCCTATGACAGAATGAATATTGTTTATATAGGATAAATCGTTATTCTAAGAATTACAGAATCACAACATAAAAAGGATTGGCATGGAGGCCAATCCCTACAATATATTAACATTAACAACATGGCATAAACCTATTGCACGGTTATACTGTCCCCTGTACCCAGCGGTATCAGTTGAGTGTAATTCGACCAAACAAACGCTCTAACCGATGCTGTTCCGTCAGGCATGGAAGCTTCCAGATTGTCGAATATAGTATCACTGTTAATTTCTTTCATATCACTTAATTTAAGCTGTATTAACTTATTATTTGCATCATAAAAGGCCAAAGCGATACAATAAGTTAATCCTTTGATATTATCATAATTTTTTATAAGTACTCCGTCGGAAACAAAGGAATCATTTTCTTTTTCTTGAAAAAGAAGTACCGACGTATCTAACCATGAGTAATTTGCAGTTGCTTCCGTTATGGTGTCGGTGACCTTTTGATTCCCCAAATACATGGCAATCTCATACTCTTCAACATTCCCTGCAAAATTAAATGTAAATACATAAGACCCATCTCTGTTTATTGTCGATTCATCGATATATCCAATGGCGTCTTCATCGGACGGATCAGAATTTTGCTTATACATTAGCAATGACACTTTCTTCCCTGCAAAAGATTTGTCAATCTGTCCTTTAACCAGAACTCTACCGGTTAATTCATCCCTGTACCTTGCAGTTCTTACTTTCATTTCATCCATTAATATAAGACGTTTAGGTATCAGGCTTTTAGGAACGTAAAACCTACCTTCTGAATATACCGCAACTTTTCCGTCTAAATCAACTTGCTTACCGTCGACCACTGCGACCGATTGATTTGCTACAATACTGATATCCGCATCATAAAAAGTAAAGGTCCTATTATACAAATTAAAAGTACCCATATTTGTTACATCAACAAACAATTCCTTTGTTGCTTCTTCCAAATCCAAGCCCATTAAATCGGCAAGATATGGTGCAAGTTTGGTATTATCAATAACCAATTCTCTGGTTGCCGGTGTATCACCAGGTACATTGGATAATCCTTCAGGCGGAGCAATTCCTTCCGGCGCATACATCCAAACGCCACCTCTTCTATTGGTATGTCCTGTAGTCCTCCATGAAATATTATTTTTTAAGCTATTGATACCTTGTTGAACTTCTGCTACTGCCTCGGCATATTTACTTGAATCCGTACTTCCGCCAACACTGTCGGCATCAGGAAGTGTTAACCCACCGGTATCATGGTCAGGTGCTACCATAATAACTGTATCATTTCTCTTTTGGGCGAAATCTAATGCTACTTTGAAAGCCTCATCAAATGCAATATATTCACTTACTGCTTCTACGAGATTATTATTGTGGCCACCATAATCCACCTTACTGCCTTCCACCATTAAGAAAAATCCTTCTTCACTGCCGTCCAACGCACGTATTGCCGCATCCACCATTTCTGCCAGTGTTGGTTGGTCAGCATCTAAGTAGATATCATAGGGAATCATATCCGGATAATGATTTCCCCAAATTTTTGTTCCTGGTTGAACTTCAGCCAAATCATATTTATCGTTTGTAATGGTATATCCTCTACTTTTTGCCTCATCTACAGAACCATAATAACTTCCCGCCTCAAAGCCAACACCCAACACAACATCCAAGCCTTGGTTCATTACCTGCTCAGACAAAAGTTTAACATTCCCTCTTGAAACATGGTGAGCAGCAAACGCAGCCGGCGTGGCATGAGCCCACGGAACAGTAGCTACAATACCGGTCCTTTTGCCTGCTAATTGTGCCGCTTCTAATAGTGTTGCATGAGGCACGCCTTTACTGTCAACACCTATGTAGCTGTTAATTGTTTTGTAACCGGATGACAATGCCGTCCCGGCTGCAGCCGAATCTGTAGTCCCACTCAGGGAATCGGTTATTTCCGTACCAATTAAATAGTCTGCCAAATACATTGAGTTCCTGGTTATCTTTGTTGCATTCGGAAATTTACTTCTGTCAAATCCCCCCGCTTTTTTAACTGCATTGGCAAAATCAAAAAGTGCAAATCCTCCGCCGTCAGGTATCATATAAATGACATTTTTGATAACCGGTTGACTTCCCGCGGAAACTGAAATTAATGAGTTTGAGAAAATGGACACAAATAATATGGTTATTACCAATAACAAACTAATTTTTCTTTTCATTTTTTACATCCTCTCTATTCTCTAAATTTTGGTTAAAGAAAAGACTTTGCTAATCAATCACAAAGGCAACTTTGAAGCCACGTTAAAGTACTTATGAAATTATTTTTTAATTCTAAAATATTAATAATGAATAAAACAGGAAACAATAGGAATCGAAGGTATGCAAGAAAAGTAGAACTTTTTATTACAAATTTAACATAAAAATAAAGTGTAGATTAATTTAAGATTGAAATGCGGTAAAGCGGATAAGATTCGTATTTTATGTCAAGCCGGATAAAAAAAGAATACTACGTCCTACACTTTTTTCTTTATTTAACCTATTAATTTTTTAACACATTATCCACCCCTTCTTATATTTTAATTAATACTTATAATAACTCATCGTGCACATATAAATTTTAGATAGATCAATTAAAATATAACAAGGGGGGACACTAGAATTCAAGTGAATTTTCTTAAGAAAAAAATGCAGTTCTTATACAAATTAATTTCTGCAACATTATATTAATTTCTGCAATATCAATTCAATTTACAACATATGGAACCCATTAAATGTATTGGATTATATATCCTTTATTCCATCATTTCCGCTTGATTATTGGTACCCTGCATGGAATTTCTATATTGCCCCGGAGAAACTCCCATGCGATTTTTAAAAAGACGTACAAAAGAATTATACGTACCGGCACCTACCAGTTTCGCTATTTCTTTAATGGTATAATTGCTATGCATCAAAAGTCGTTTTGCTTCTTCCACTCTCTTGTTTATTAAATATTCTTTAAAAGTCAATCCGGTGGTCATTTTAAAAATTTTAGAAGTATATGGTACCGAATAACCTAATTTTTCTGCCAAAGCCTCTATATTCAGTCCATCAAAGCTATAGTTCTCATTAATATAATTAATGGCTATTTTTTCTATCTTATACATCGCATATTTTCTGGTCTTTTGTTCCTGTGTAATTTCTAAAAACATATTCTTGATATATTCCCTGACATTTTCTATATTATATTCCCTTTCAAAAAATTTAATATCAAACAATGCATCACTATCACAATCATTTTCCTCACTGATTCGATAATATAAATTAAAAAACCGCATAATTAATATTTCACGCATATAAAATGTAATTCTGCTGTTTTTTTCAAAGATATCGTTGATACTACACTCTATTATATCATCCAAAGAATTTTTTACTGCAAATGCTATCTTTTCCTCTATACTATCAGGAAAATAAAGTCTATCCATCTTTAAATCATCACTCTTGGAATACAAAAATATTTTATCAATATCCGCGCAAATCCCATTATTACCTGCCATGGTTGCGTGTCTGTAAAGCAAATTAATTTTGTCACATCCCGGTAATACATCACTCATAGCTACATAAAGAGTATCACAACAGATTTTTTCAATATGTGTTTTCATACCATGAAAATAATTATAATAAAAATCCAAATTTGGCGTATTGCTATTTACTATCACCACGTATTTATATTCACCAATACCTACATATTCCACTTGCAATTTATCCTCCGTTTTTTGAGCCTCATGCATATACTGGAAAAAGAATTCTACCATACTGACATCACGGAATTGTATAATGCCAACTGCGAAATGTGAATATTTAAAAATATCCGCAATGCTATCTTGATAAATTCCGCTTTGGATAAAATTGAATAATATCAGCTTATTACTATATTTACTCATCTCTGTTTTTAAATTACCTATACTCTCAATAATATAAGTATATTCATTTTTAATTTCAGAATTGTCATTAAACAAATTTCTATAGTACAGCAATATGTTATAAATTGGCTTGTAAGACATTTTTGCAAAAAACCACAAAAGTGATACCACAAAAGCAATTAATATAACTAACTCTATAACAATCACTATGCTGATACTTTGAATAGAGCCAATTACATTTGACAAAGGCGTTAATCGAATATAGTAACCTCTAAAATAGCCGGATTTATTAAACAATACGATATGATCGTCAACTTGTAACATACCGCTTTTATTGCTTTTGTTTGCAACAATACTCTTTAATATATCACTCCTATCACCCCCGTAATTAGATGTAAACAGCACCTCTCCATCATCATTTGTGATGTATACTTCTTCATTTTTCGACATATTGTTTAAAATCATTGTTGTATACTTCTCCGTATTCACACAAGTAATGAGTCTAAAGACTTGGTCATTTACCATAATGCTTGTGACAATAATCATTGAAATCGGCGAATTCTGTCGTGTTCCGCCCATAAAATAATCCGACGAAAAAACAAGGAATTCTTTATTTGTCATCAACGTTTGATTCAATTTATCGGCAGCTGCCCGGCTCCAATTATAATTTTTGATCATAAAATCATTAACGCCGTAAATCCCTTCATCAGAACATACAATTTCCTTATACGGACTGTACAAAAATATTTTGTCTATAAAACCTACACTGATTTTTATTCGATTAATTTCATTAATAAGCCTATATTGATTGGTTATGAGCTCAACCTCGTTCATACGGGCAATATTATCTTTATTCGTTAGAAAGCCATAGGCCAAACCATGAATTTCATTGAATTTTTAATCCATAAGTTCACCCAAATGTTCCAGGTACTTCTTTCCGTATTCTATCTCTTTGTTAATTAATACTTTCTTTATGATGTAGTAGGAAACTGTACTGGCAAAGAATATCAATAAAACAACAATAAGGTAAGACAAAACAATCTTACCTATTATACTTTTTCTCTTAAATAATTCAACTATGTTTTTAGGTATAATATACTTCATAGTTAAACCTTCTCCTTAAAACGAAAATATACATCTTAGGGAGACTTGATAATTGTCCGAACAAAAAATCAGCCATGAACTTGCACCTACATAAAACTAAAAATCTTTATCGGAAATAATAGAAACATTACAATAACTTGTTTTATAGGACTAGCATTTTATAACCTGGATTAGAAAATAAAATTAACATATTTGATAAAAGAAAGCTTTTCATATGTACATAATATCAACATCTATAGGTTACTGTCAAGTATATCTTTACAATTTTTTCGATCTACAATCGTATATCTAACACAAGGCCAAACTTTGTTCCAATGTAGGCGACATAAGATGCCACACAGCAGATACAGTTCGTATGCTCCTAAATCTGTATTCCCTAATTTCTATTTGCCTTCATCCTGAATTTTGCGGGCGACCACAGGCAATGCCATCCACTTAATATACTATAGAATGAATATGGCTCATATATTTCGAAACCTGCATTTAATGTAGGGACACCATACATGGTGTCCGAAATCATCTTATTACAAGCGGAGCTGTTGCACAAACGAGTGGGTATTGAAAACAATACCGTCAACTTAATATACTATATAAATGGATACACTTCATATATTCCTAAATCTGTATTCTTCGAGCACAGATTTTTAGTTGATGAACATTATTCCAAAAACTAAAACTTCAAGGCTTTTCCATAATACTCATCAACTACATTAACTGCACTTTTTAAACCGCATCAACGCAACATTATAACACTTTATCCATATATGAACATGTATCCATAACATGGTTTGTTAAATTGATGGCATTACATGTAAATTCACTCTCTTATGCGACAGCCCCGCTGAAAATATTGGCAACTTAAACTGCCGACATTGCCTGTACCCTATTGCAAATTTTCTATTTTATAAAGAGTCGGATAGTTCCATAAATACGTTCTGATATATTCACTGTTAAAATCAATTTCCAACTCGTATTCAAAAACCCCTTTGCTTTCAGCATTCACTACAAACGGAATATATTTTATACCGGTAAGTTCCTCCATTTGTTTTTCCTGTCCATCCATTACTCTCATTACGGTTTTATACCCTGCAACCGCAATTGTGTACATCCCCACTGCATCATTATTTTTTACAAATTTAACCTTATAAATTTTTCCCGACGGATTTTCCTCAATGTCGTTTTCATACATTTTAAACGTAGCATCATTTTTTGATGTAAAACTCTTGGTGTATGATACAATGGATTTTACATCCGGTGAATACCACGAGGAAACATCCTCTGAAATATTTAAAGTATATTTTTCAGATGGTTCAAGCAACTTATCAAACTTTATAACCACTGTGGTATTTCCATTATTACTCTCTATATCATAATCATAGTTTAAATCTTTTCCACCTTGACGAACTTTAATGCATCTTTTAACGGATTCTTCCGTAATTACAGTATTAAAATCCACAATAATCCTATAAAGAGTGGAAGTCATTTCATCCTGTGCTGCTAATTCCTTTCCATCATAATTCACAAAGCTTATCTTATCGACCTCCGGATACAAAAATTTCAAGTTTCCGCTAACCTTTACATTATCTATATACATTTTGCCGTTTTTATCCTTGGCAGGAACATATCCAAATCCTATGCCCACAGTAGGATTTGTACCAAAAACTCTTTCTGTGTCCACCACATATTCCTCACCACCATCCACCGAGATTGCATATGATGTAACACTGCTAACACTGCCGCTCTTTGGTATGACCCTTAATTTTATTGTGTGCCACTCATTTGCGGAAACAGTAAGATCTGTTTTTGTAACCTGAGATGTGGTTCTGGTTTTGGCATAGAAAATATTACCTTCTGCATTCGTTGATGCTATGGCTATGTTTTGAGCATTGTTAGGGTTATCCGGATTCACATCACCAGGTTCAAGCAAATAGGTGTACCAGTACATATTTTCATACAGCAAGTCAAATTCTACGCTATATTCGGTTTCCGGAGGTATTTCTATCGGAAATTCATAGACAAATCTTGACTGAACACCGGACTCCGCAGGATTAACAAATCCTAATGCAAAATCTTTTTCTTCCCCGCTTCTGCCGGGTACACTTTGTGCATACGTCTGTTCAAGTCTTCCTATATTTCTCCATCCATGCGGAAGTGTGGAATTATCCTCATCTTCCGGCATTGTGGAGGAGTTCGGCATATAAGTATAATCATTAAAATCGATATTAGCAAATTCTGTATACTTATATTCATACAGGTATTCCGTCCTAAACTCCACAGGCTTCAGCATGCAACTGTTTAAAACCCCGCCTCTAATATTGCTTGACAACATTAACGTATGAACGCCTGACTTCAGCTTCTGATTGAATTTAATCTTAAACCGGTTAGCACTTGCCTCCACAACATCAAAATCGGTTATTTCTTCTCCGCTTACAGTGTTTGTAATCTTAATATTGTTGGGGATAAGCATATCAGGATTTATATTCTCCGATAACTTAATCTCAATCTCTGCATTTTCCAATGGAACCCTGTCGGAGCCAATCACTTTCCCCTCAATGCCTTTTTCACCATAGTAGCGGGTAACGCTTAAATTATCCACCAGCACATAGTCAGGAGCACTGGAATCCGATAGAGACTCACATCTTAAGGCAAAACTTTTAAAACCTTTGGAAGAACTGAAATAAACGGGATATTCATTGATCAATTGCCCATCAATGTAGTAATTGGCATTTGCTTTTGAATCTGATATTTCAGTGGTTACGATATCAATTCTGTGCCACTGCAGAGCATCGTAATTTATGTTAGCTATTCTATAATCCCACCCCATCATACTTTGGGTGCTTGTTACATTCGATGATATAAAATATCTGATTTGCCCTGCTTCAGGCGAGTTTAAAAAAATTGTTTTGGAATAGTTGTCGGTTAAAATAGTTGTTGCATCGTCCCCGCTTCTTCCGTCATAAAACAGTACAAGAACCCTTCTCGTATTTGCTGAAAACTTAATGTCAAAACTGATGTGCAGCTTTCCTTGTGTTACATTACGGCCAAACATTAAAACCGGTTCACCTGAACTCCTAATTTGCATAGCAGTGTTATTCTCTACGGGGTCATAATAGGAACCGTAATTTTTCCTTCCGGACAAATTGGTAAGAAATATCCAGTTGGAATCGGGTTGAATACCACTTCCTACCTCTGCTTTGTAGTTTTCAAAATCATAGAAAAAGCTAAATGCCTCGCCGTCATCTGCCAAAACCGTACAATGTGGTATTAACCCAAACAATAATATGACAATAAGGATCATGCTGATTTTTCTCATGTTATCAATCCTTTCTTGTTTATTTCACCAATGTAAGATATGTAAACAGTCTTGAATCTTTCGTTTCGCCTATACCGCTGGCATATTCAATCCAACCACGCCGCTCTCCGCCATCATTGTCATTAAACAAAAAGGAATAACCAAGTACATCTCCTTCTTTCGGATGATCACCAGGCCTTAAAAGGCTTCTCCACGGCATCATAAATTCATATATTGTCTTATCCCCCGAACGCTTTACGGCGACAACCGCATCTTTGCAATATCCGGGCTCATAGCAAGAATCCTGAGACAGATATCGATAAGCAACCGGTCCTTCCGGTGACAAGGATAAGCCAATCTCATGGAAGGTTGAATACCTCTGTCCAATGGCAACAAACCCTTCTTCCCCATATACAATACCAAACTGCATACTGTCACCTTTCCAGTTAGATGATCCCGGTTCGTTTTGACAGAAAACATCATCTGTCACTTCTGCAAAAATATAAATATTGTCCTCATCCCACATAATACCGCTTTTTCCTGATAAGTCATTGATACCGCCCCAGTCATTCATTCTCTTTATTTGGTTTGGAGAATCGGCATACATAGCTATATTCATGGGCCATTCACCCTTTTCAAGAACTCCGTCAATTTTAGGCTTTTTCTCTGCATATTTAGCCAGGGTAAAGTCGATGGAATCCGTATATTCCAATACTTCTCCGTCATCAAGTTCAATGATGTAATCCAGCAAGTACTGTCCTTTTTTTGTGATTTCAGGAAGATTAAATGTAAATTTTCCCGTTCTGCCCCTTGGAATAATTCCTATATCCAATTTACCAAGCTTTGCAAAGCTCTCAGGAGATTTAAACTGGAGATATCCCTTTACCGCTTTTGACTGGGACATATTTTTAATGCTCATGGTGGCTTTCCATTGATTTAGATCCACTTTATCGGCAAGGCTGACGGAAAGGTCGGTTGTAATTGAAATCTCGGAATATATATTAACATCAATACTGCTAACAATTTTATCTCCGTCCATAACATGAATTGTAACCAAACTCTTTTCACCAAAATCAGCTGTGTTCTTTAATGATACGACAGCCTTGTTGTTTTCAAATCCATCGTTTTTCACAACCTCAACACATGAAGGCAGTACAACATCGATTGTATAGTTATCCGGTACAAACTTTTGAATTTCCACATTCACAATATTATTTTTGGATATATGAAAATCACTGCCGTTATAATTTAAAAACTTTGTATTATCCAGCCTTTCAACTTTTTTAATATCCCCTACCAAGTATATGGGAGCATCATCAGCCAAAAATGTAAATACTCCGTTGTTACCGTAAATCTCTTTGGAATTGCCCATGGAATCATAGCAAATCACTTTATATCGGTTCCCAGGTCCAACGTTACAAATTCTTTCCTATCCACTGAATACAAGGTTACAATTTTGGAATGAAACTTATTGCTTTTGAACCTGCTGATTCTGATATTTTTATCCGGGGAATCAAATATGCCGTCAGCTTCGGATTCCGCCATAACGTAATTATACCCTGTAATCATTGCGTAGGAAACTGTTGGTACATACCATTTGCCATACTTTGGCGATTGGGGACGTCCGGGACTGACATGCCCAAACTGATCTTCACGGTCTGTCTCAACCGTCCCCTTCTTTTCAAAGTTATAAAAAACGATTCTTTCGCCCAAATCCTTTGACTTATACAGAATTGCGGATCGACAGTTGAATGCACCTTTTGTCCGTTCATCACCAACGGTATCATCCGCTGTTGTATAACCTGCTTCGGTAATCCAAATATCCGGGTCATGAATCCCCATTTTTTCATATTCATCCTTATACCACTGTAGGGCATTTTGCATGTCTGAATGCTCGGCTGCCATTTTTGTATAAGGATGGAGAGCAATAGCTTCGGCATACTTCCATAATTCTGCATCCATTGTCTCTTTAAAATAATTTTTATGAACAGTGTTCGAAATACCGGTAAGGGACGGGCCGCCAAGCTTTGCGGTAGGATCCGCCTTTTTTATCTCCTCATAAGCAATCTTAAACATTTTCATATAAACATCTCCGCCGTCGAGATATTTATTGAAACTGGATATATTGGGTTCATTCCAGATTTCATATTCGTCTACGAAATCCTTTAAAATGTTGGCAGTGTATCTTACGTAATTTCTCCAGCCTTCCAATTGTTCAGGAGTTTTAGGCAAAACTATTTCTGCATCGGCGTAAAGTGTATTATTATAACTCATAATAGGCAATAAGTGCAAACCGTTTTCCTTTAATGCCTGAACAACAATTTTCATTGGATGGCCGTCCCAATTTAAAGCTCCCTTGGCTTTCTCCATCTCCAACCAACTTACACCTGAGCGAATACCGTATGAATTTGACAGTTTAACCATTTCCACACCCATATGGATCTGCTCTTCCGGATATCTATAAAAGTGAGCTGCAAACATGATGTCTTTATTTAAAATACCGTCGGGGTCTGTCTTTACAATGGCCACTTCAAAAGGCTTGAATAAAGAATCAATTTTTCCATCGTCGCTTTTTATGGTAATATAATACCAATACACATCGCATCTTGTGAGTTCACCGATATTTAAATCAATGTTTTTTACTTCCCGTGGTCCAAAGGAAAGAGTTTCGGTTTTAGCAAAAGGTACAATATGGTCTGCATTTTCCAACCAATACCTTACATGAACCGTTACCGCTTCATCGGTAAGATTTTCAAATTTGTGATGAATAATCTTGTCCTTTGAAAACCATTTAAACGTATTCCCTATTTCATCAATGGACGCTGTAACATAAATTGGATTTTTGCCTATTATACGCTTTACAACTACCCGTCTCACCGCAATGGATTCCGAGGAAATCTTGGTTCGATCGCTTTGAGCTTTGATGGACAGCCTAAAGTCGTATTTTCCGTTAAGTCTTTCGGCAAAAAGAGCGTCGGATACGGAAAATCTGGCTGTTTTCCATGTCCTTCCGTTTTTGGTGTAAATGGTGCCCATTGTTTCGGTATCCCGGTTTAAAGAATCGTATTCAATTCTTATATAACCGTTCCCGGAATCATAGTATTCAATTTCAAATTCATAGACAGAGCCACCGTTATTATCCTTTTTAAACTGATCATCAAAAGTAAAATTAATGTAGGCCTTTGCATCACCTTGAAGCGTATCCATAAGCCAGCAATTTGATCCATCCCTGACTACAACATTGGCTCCCGTATCATTTCCCATTTCAACGATCTCAAACCCCTTTTGCACAAGTGTCTTCCCCAAAATAGCCTCTGCTACGATTCTTCCAACATTGTCATTGACTGCAAACGTTTGAGGTATAGAGTTCCATATTAATATTAACGAAAGTATAAAGGAGAAAACGATATTTTTTTTCAAACACATCCTCCTTTCATTTTGTAATTTCACAAAATCTTTACATATAGGAATCATCTTATTTTGATTATCCCACCTATTTATAAACAAATATTTGTCTGGCAATTCCACTTCTATAGTTTGTAACAATGAATGAACAAGCATTGCCTGCCGACTTATAGGTTATAATATCCTTTAATGTACCTTCAAAAACTTTATGCCCGTCTTGTTGGCTGTTGTCAAAAACAGTAATACTCACTTTGCTTGCATCCAATACTTCGTTTACCACTCCTCTATATAAGTCAGCAAATTCATAAGTTGATTTTATAATGCCGTTATTAATATCAAATACATAAGACTTCGATAGCTGATATCTTACTTCTCTAAAAGCCCACTGTCCATTGATGTCAAATTTTCCTCCGTACCAATATGGGTTGGAGTTCCCGTTTTCAAATGTCCGTGTCCCTGCATCATACATTTTAACGATATTAACAACCACATTCCGGAAGGGATCGGTATCCACCCTTATAATATCACCAACTTCAAGCGCATTAAGTTTATCTGCTATGGTATCGTCAACCAAATATGAAACTTTCGATCCACCCGTATATCCGTTCATTTTGTTTAACACTTCGCCGTCCTCGCTCAGTGCTTTTGAAATACTTTCAAACATAAAGATGGTTTCATTTTCATATGTAGGTTCCTTTCTTACTACGATTACGTCTGTATAAAAATTACTGTAATTATACTCATAGGTTTCAATATAGTAATAATCATCATGCGTAAATTCAAAAGCGGTTGCATACATATCAGGAGTTTCTTCCCTTGCAACACCGTTAATAACAATTTCTCCGGCCGCATTTACCATAGGCACCACAAAAATTTTAGTATATGCGGGATTATACAAAGTATCCAAACCAAATCTTTTGGCGGAATTATTGTATAACAGCTTAACAGTACCGTCGTGTTTCCTTGTCAGCGTATTTTCAGCATCTTCATTTGCACCTACATAAAAGGTATCGATATAGTTTATTGCTCCGTCACTGTTTAGCTTTATCCTTATTAACTGACGCTGCAACAGAACCTTAACACTTCCGCTTGAACCTTCGGAGAACGAAGCACCGCCGGGAAACGCTCTAAATAAATTTCTATAATCTTCTCTTTTATATCTTTTCCCATCAATAGTAACTGTTTCTGCCAAATAGTATGTATCCAAGGTTTTATTCTGGGTATATAACCTAAGTCCGAATTTAGCATCAACACCTCGATCTGAAAAAGCCTTTATCAAATATGCCAAGATTATATCTTCTGACTCCGATAACTGAACGTATGCAATATAACCAAATTGATCAAATGTTACCGTTACCTTATTACCTACCTGAAATAAAGTCCGCTCGCTATTCCATAACGATTTATTGACTCTAATAAATTCCCCGTCATCTATGGATACTTCAAATTCACCATCATTAACGCCGGTAATTGTTCCTGATAATTGGTTCTGCCAAACGACTAGCTCTACGAACTCATTATTACCTGATTCAGCTACACCTGATACAAACGGAAATACCGTAGGCATGTGAACTTCAGAACCGTATTCATTAATTAAACGCATTACCTTATAATCATCTAACTTTATCTGCCTTGTAGTATCATAATAGTTGTAAAGAACGAACCGTGTATCATCATATGCACCTGCCACAAATACTTCATAGCTTTTTACAATTAACGTATCAAATTGTCCGTCATTGTTTTTATCAAACAATCGAATCAAACCCTTTTTTGTGCCTGAAATGAATTCGTCAAAGACATCGGATGCTTTTCCTTCATATGGAGTGCCGTTATAAATTATAACAGCTCCTCTGTCAATTGTTTCATGTGCCAACTTAGAAGATTCTTTAGACATATAATAACTAATTTTATAATTTTCAACATCGAAGTCTTCGATAAGATCAGAAACGAGAATTAATTCTTGATTTCTGCTTTTTATCGGTTCGGCATAATAAAGGGTATAAGTATCATCTAAATTTTTTCGGTAAATATATTCTACATAGCAGCCAAAATAATCGTTTATTGAATATCCTTTATATAAAGAAAACTCCTGGCCGTCAATGATCACTTCATCTTTTCTTGCTTTTTTAGAACCTTCCATATAAGCACCATACACAGATGTTACATTGCCTTCTTCGACATAAATATTATGATAAACAGAGAACAACGTTTTTTCTTTGTCAACCTCGCTCTTAGTGCCTTTGTTGACAAGGATGTTCACGGATAAACCATTGTATATAATTTTAACGGCCTCGCTAAATGTGAGGGAAGAAGGATTTTTTACCTGTATATCGATGCCTAATCTGCGGGCCAAAACAGTATAGCCGTACATCCCCATGTTTTCAAGCAATGCAAAACTTTTATAGCCGGCAGCATTGACCATAATCTTACAGGCCTGTTCATAGGTTATTGGTTCATTCGGGTAAAATAACTTATCGGGTGAAGGATCAATAATTCCCATCTCAAGAGCTCCGTTAACACTTCCGACAGCCCAATGATCTTTTGGTACGTCTTTGAAATAAATCTTGTCTGTTACCGGTATAATGTTAATAGCTCTTGCCAGATATTCAATGAATTTCGCTCTTGTAACCACGGCATTTCCATCATAACCGTTTTCCAGGTCTATATTTACAATACCAAGCCTGCTTAAAACCGTAATTTCTTTGGTAATATCCATTTCCTCTTGAGTAGCGTCTATTTCATCAGCATCCACCACAATATTAAAACTTACTGCTTGCATGATTAAGAAAATGGACATAACAAAACAAAGCGTTTTTCTTTTCATGAGGCTTCCTCCCTTCTTTCGTCTATTTTATGGCACTTATTACGTAGTAAATGATTTTCGCTGCTTCCGCTCTTGAAGCAAATCCATTCGGATTGAAATTGCCGTTCTCATCGCCGGAAATGATTCCTGCCTTTTGTAAGCTTGAAACTGCTTCTCTAGCATATGTAGCAATACTACTTTCATCATGAAATACCACCTCAGAATTCTTTTCAGGTAATAAAATATCACATGCAGCCAATGCCTTATAAACCATGACACATAAATCCTGTCTTGTAATATCTAAACCCATACCGAAAAGAGTATCCGATATGCCGTTCGTAATTCCTGCAAGATAAGCTGATTTCACATAAGGATAACTCCAATGGTCTACATTAACATCGGTAAACGTAAAGTCATCATCAATTAAATCAATACTTAAAGCAACCGTTATGATTTTTGCAAATTCTTCACGCTTTACCGTATCAAGAGGATAAAACTTATTTTCTTCTTTACCGTGAATAATCCCTTTATAATAAAGTTGTGTAATGGCTTCTTCCGCCCAGGGCACAATGTCAATATCGTCAAAAACCTTGATGGTCTCAACTTTATTTGCTTCCGTCACAATATCATGGGTAATGGTCTGGCCGATATAATAATTCTTACCCGGGTCTGTACCGCTTCGTACACCATTGCCTCCACCACCGGTTGATACCAGTTCTTTATAATTATTAATAAAATCTCTTAACTCTGATATGGTGTTGAAACCATTGGATTGTGAAATGCTTGAGCAAAGAGAAGTAGTAATCTTGGAACTGTCTATTCCTATTCTGCCGGAATATTTATTGAGAACACTTCTTATGGTGCCCACACCGTCATTTTGATTTACACAACATAAAATAATGTTATCAATAAGTTTTTCATCAAAATCCTCTACACTGGTGATATTGATTTTTGACATTTTAATTGTCAAAAGCTTTGAGAATTCCTTATTGTAAAACTCAAATGCATCACTGAACTGAAAATACTTTGAATAGGAATTTAAATCATCAATCTTCCCTTCGTTTAACAGCGAAGCAACCATAGCCTTTTCTATTAATGTAATTGCTTCCTCTGCGCTTAGGCCGTTTGTATTTTGAAGAGAAAACCTTAAAATACCTGCTACCGATTTATGTTCTACTTCATCAAAGATTGAATCAAAGATACCAAGATCCATTCGTCTTGATATAAGAATGGATTGTATAGCATCCTCATCAGAACGATTTGCAAGCAATTCTGAAATTGCATCTTCATTGTTTTGCTCATTAATATAACGAAATAGAATTTCTTTCGGTTCTTTCAGAGACGAAGTTCCTATATAAGCTCGATAAATGCCGTTTTGCGGAAGACTGAACTCAAATTTGAACTTGCCGTTTTCCGTTGCAGTATTTTCAGTATAATACACAATACCGTCAGCATCCCCATTTAACCAATAATCATAATTCAACCAATCGGCACTATCCTTAACAACTGTGATAGTAACATATTCACCGGCCTTTAAACTTTCAATTTTGCCGGATATGGAAATGCCGCCATCGCAAATAAAACTTTTCATGTCTTGTGCATACGCAACCGAAAAAGTACATAATGCAATGATAATTCCCGCCAATACTTTTCTCATATACACAAATTCCTTTCTGTTTAAATGTGTTTGTCCATGAGATTGTAAATCTTTTACAATCTCATGGGCATTTCCCATAACAGGATTGTTCCTTCAATTATGTTCTATCTGCTTATATGGTTTTATCTCTGACATATTACTCCACACAAATAATTTAACGGTACTTGCTCCGGAGATAATGCTGCTAAAGTTTTGGTATTGAGCTGTAAGTTCAGCATCTTCAATGATATCAACCCCTAACAGAGTTCCATTACTGTCATAGCCTGCAATAATAACGGCAACTTTTTGACCCTGTCCGCCCTGTGTTTCAGAAACAATCCAACCGTTGGCCACATTCATATCCAGTGCAAGATTTGCGGATAAACGGTCTCCTTCAATTTTTTTATTGCCAACCTTTATGACCGGGTCAAATCCGTATGCAATCATTGGTTTAAAGCCTGTTTTCGTAGAAGAATAATAAATAAAGTTGTCACCATTTTCATAATTTAATGTATCACCTTCTATTTTAAAGGTAACCTCCCTATATTGATTTTCTATACACTCATTGATATAGTCAGAAACATCAATTTCATAATATTTGCCTTCCATGCTTCTCGGTACGTCGAAATCTGTAATATGCACCATATTTTCTGTCTTAAGATACGTGTACTCACTTTCTACAAGATTGGCTGTTAAAGTATTCTGACTCCAAGGTTTCTCGTAATTGGCAGTCGCATATAACTTATCCCTCACACTACTTAAGAAAACTCTGGATACGGGAAGCAGAAGCTTGACAATACCATTTCTGTTTTCAGGTACCTTACTTAAGTCGACTTTTATAAATGCTTGCCTAATGTATGCGCCTCCCTTAATATCATTCTTTACGATAAGAATCTCTTCCGACCCAAAATTTTTACCCGACTCACTGCCAAGTCTTACATATGTATCCTCAGCAGCCGGCACTGCAAGCAATCCGGTAGGAATATTAGGAGAAACATCAAGTTTTACAGCCTTTGTTATATCTTGCTCTTTTGAAGCTAATGCAACACCACCGTTTGAACCGGGAGTCTCTTCCTGAATCAGCATAAGAGTGATGCATCTGGAATATGTATTATCAATGTATTTCGTAAACATCTTGCCAATCTGAACCAAATGAAGCCCTGCATCCTTGTCGTATTCGGCAAATCGCAACGTACCGGCCAGATTCTCAGGTTTTAATGCAGCAGCATACATACTTGCTGACTTTGCACCCGTTAAAGTTTTCTCACTCCAGTCATTATCCGGACAGTAGTACACATTTACATTAGTCATGTTATCTAATCCGTATCCTGATTTCGATACATAATTAACGGATAAAACAGCGGTAATATCATCGGATGTAAATTCTACATCACTAAGGTCAAACTTGATAAACGCTTTTCTTGCCGCAGAATTGTTTTTAATGAGCAATAATTCATGATTATAGTTCATATCTTTTGTACTACTTGTATTATCCACATAAATATCTTCCAAAACTCTGAGTGTTGCGTTGTTTTTCCTGGAAGTTCCGGAAATTGTCCGAACCACTATATGCGGACCTAAATACGTCTTTTTTTCCCTTGTGTAAAAAGAAAAACCTGAGGAATCATTGCCAACCTGCTCTACCATAAGTGACAAATTGCCAATATCCTGTGCATTGGAAACGATTTCTGATATATCAATATCTATCCAATATTCTGTACCTTTGCAGGAATATATAATATATTCCACTTCCTGTTCACCTGTAACCACTTCCGCAGGCAAACCGTCTTCCGTCCATTCCGCAGTTACACCGATTACCTTAATTATTGTGTCATGCAAGTTGTCGATACCTGAAACATAGAGCCTAAGTCCGGCACCTGCAATATCACCTGAATATTGTGACAAATCAAACTTTAACAATCCCTTGCGATTTCCGGATATAGTAATGGTATCAGCAGATGGATTGACATTATCTCCAGCCATTTCAACATCATTATCAGCTAAAATCACTTGGCCGTTTTTAATATGTGATTCCGGAGGAACAATTCCTTTGCACAATGTCAAATACGGTTCGCAACCAGCAACCGTTCTGTCCGCAAAAACATATCCCCCTTGACTGCTACTCAAATTCGTTTCTTTTATTTGAAGAACAAGAGTAAATTTCTTGTTCATATCATTGATTCTCAAAATTTGAGAAATATCAAACTGGTGATATTTATTTGCATTTCCGGAAATGGAAGGTAAACTAATTAAATTATCTCCAACTTCAGCTCTTTCCATATTTTGAACAATACTAAAACTTGTATCACTTTCCGACCAGGAAATATCATTGGACCAGTAAACTGCAATCTTTGTGGGATTGTCTTGTCCAAAGCCATTTCTCTGTAAGGCATAAAGATTGAGATACACACTACCGATTTCATTTAAATCTATATCCGTCAAGTCGAATTTTAGCAAAGCCACTCTCTGGGTTGATCCTTGCTGCCTTTTAACCAATATACTTGCATCAGTATATGCTTGATTACTACTTTGAAGGGTAAGATCTTCAGAAACGATGACTTTATAATTTCCATCTTCATCCGGTATGGCCGTTGCATTTATACTAACCGGAACAAAAATTGACATTATCATTGAAATTGTCACAATCATACATAATACTTTTTTCATACAAAACCCTCCTCAATTTTAATAAATCTATTAATTATTTTTAATTTCATTCATCCTTTCCTTAAATCTGGCATATGCAGTATTTGCTATCTCAACCAATCGGTCAACGCCTTTTGCTTTCACTTCCGCAATGAACTGGTCATAATCGTCAAAACTTCTTTGCCCTGTAACCAAGCCGATGGACCATTCATTGACAGCAGTGGTAATATCGTTTTCTATTGCATTTTTCTCTTCTATTTCAGCTTCCGTATACGTTAGATTAATTCCACCATTTGCCGGTATATAGCCAATTCCGTTTTCTGCATATTTTGAAAGCGCCTCTCTCGTATTCAACGAGTATTTATCAAATTCCTGATGCTCTTTATTGGTTATAACTCTTTTCATATGAGGGAGATTGATGCCAAGCTCCGTATCCCTTGCCACCGTAGCTCCCGGATTATAGTCAGCGACGATATGGTTTAAAAACTTATACTTTCCTTCCGGAGTAATTGAATAATGCTCATTTTTAATGCCGTACTGTGCAATGTCCATGCCCTCTTCAGAATAGAGCCAATCGATAAACTTCACAATCCTCTCCGGCGCTTCGGTTAATGATGATACTACCATGGAACAGAAAATATTCGTAGATTCCATTAATTGATAGACTCTTTTGGGATAAATGTCCGGACAAATTGGATTGATGGGTGTAAGAATAAAGTTGTCTTCACCGCCTTTTAACAATTCCTTATGCGCTCTTGAATATCTATAGGAATAACCTGCCCAGTCCATATAGAACACGCCTAACCCGTTGATTAGCTTGGCCTCAAACTGTGCAGTAGATGCCGTAAACAGCTCCGGATCCAATAAATTTTCGTTCCATAGTTTGTGCAAATATTTTAACATTTCTTTATAGTTCTCTCTTTCCGGTCCAAAAACAAATCTGTCTTCTTCGAAATTGTAGTGCACATCTGATCTTGCGCCAAATGTAAAACCAATATCGTTAAATATCTGCGTTCCGGTTCTGTTTATGATACCAACCACTTCCGGATGTTTCTGTTTGATTGCTTTTAAGACTTGATACAATTCATCATAAGTAGTAGGAACTTCCATACCAACTTCCTGAAGAAGATCGGTCCTTAGTGTCGGCACATATCGGAACTGTGCAACCAGGTCTGCCTCTTCCGTACATTGAGGAGCAATATACAATCCTCCGTCGTCTGCAAACATGGAAGCATAAGCAACCGGATCTTTTTTAATGGCATTAAAAAAATTTGGCATACTTTCCTTGTATTCATTAAAATCTATCAGCATTCCTGATATACCTAATTTTTTAGCCGTATCACTGGGAAGCGGTGACACCAAATCAGGTAGATTGTTTGAAGCAACCAAAAGATTTACTTTCTCTAAATGTGGTTGTTGTGCCGCCATTTCAAAATTAACTTTTAGTCTGAACTTTTTTTCCAGTATATCGTTCCAAATAAATTTTTCTGCCCCTGCTGCACTTGATGATAACATAAAATCAATTTCTATCATCTCATCATCGCTTACGGTCTGGGTTGACTTTTTGCATCCTGTCAGCAAGATTAAAACCGATAAAAGAAACAAGACTATTCTTATAAAACGTTTCATAACTATCCTCACCTTCATAATTTTATATTTTTGATGGACACTCCCAAAACATGCTGCAAATTGTATATGTTGTGCAATTTCAGCCCTTTACAGACCCGATCATGACACCCTTTACAAAATATTTCTGAACGAATGGGTAAACACAAATAACAGGTATTAAAGATAGTATGATGGCTGCTGCCGTAAACATTTCCGAGGTTGGCATGGAACCTTCCAAATCTAATATGTTTAAACCAAGGGTATCAATGTTTTGATCTAAAACCATGTCTTTTAATATTACTTGGAGAGGTTGACGTGATTTATCTTTTATGTATATCATGGGCTGAAAATAACTGTTCCAATGGGTTACAAAATAGAACAACCCAACGGTGGCCAGTGCTGTCTTAGATAAAGGAAGTATAATTTTGAAAAAAATTTGAATATCATTTGCCCCGTCAATTCGAACAGATTCTATGATTTCCTCCGGAATGCCATTCATATAAGTTCTTACAATAATCATGTTATATGTACTGATAGCACTTGGTAAAATAACTGCCCACATGGTATTGTATAATCCCAGCCAATTCACAAGCAAAAAGTTAGGGATCATACCACCTGAGAAAAACATCGTAATAAGAATAAACAAGGTAATTGTTTTTTTCCCTAAAAGTTCTCTCCTGGACAAGCCAAATGCAAGCATGCTGGTAAGTATTAAGTTAATTAATGTGCCAATGGTGGAATATACGATGGTATTTTTATAGGAAACCCAAAACAGCTTATATTCTATCAACTTCGAATATGCATTAAGATTAACTCCTTTTGGCCACAAAGTAACAAGATTTGCCTGTACATATTCTGCCGAACTAAGTGAAATTGCCAACACATAAACAACCGGATATAAGGTAATAAATATTAAAAAAATCATCAAAGTTATGTTGGCAAAATCAAATATTCTGGATCCTAGCGTCTTTTCGTCTAACATGAGTGATTACTCCTTACCACAAACTAGTATTACTGACTTTTTTACTGAGGTAGTTGGTAATTATTATGACTACTAAATTAACCGCGGCATTCATCATTCCAACTGCAGCTCCATAACTGTAATTCATCTGCTTAATCCCGTTTCGGTAAACATACGTTGATATAACATCAGCGGTTTCATATATGCTCTCATTATACATAAGTAAAACTTTCTCGTACCCCACGTCAAGAATACCGCCCATTTTTAAAATAAACATGGTTATCACCGTCGGCATAATTCCCGGAATGGTTATATGCCAAATACGCCTGAACCTTCCTGCGCCGTCCACAGTTGCTGCCTCGTATAACTCAACATTGAGCGCCGCAATGGCCGCAATGTAAACAATCGCCCCCCCAGCCAAAGTCACACCATATTCCGGAAGCAACATATATAGGCACAAACCAATGCTTCTCCATAAAAAAGTTGATGGATTGTCCCCCAAAAGCATTGATAATCTTATTTACTATTCCGGTAGTAGGCGATAGAAGTTGTTTTAGTAAACCAACAATGATAACTAAAGAAATAAAGTGAGGAAGATATGTAATGGTTTGTACGGTTTTTTTTAATTTTGTATTTCTGATTTCATTTAATAAAAGTGCAAAAATAATTGTAATAGGAAAACTACATACAAGAGAGCTGATACTTATTTTAAAAGTATTCAGAACAATTCTTCCAAAGTAAGGATTTTGTAAAAATTGTATAAAATATTTAAAACCAACCCATTCACTCTTTAAAATTCCTTTTGAAAAATTATATTTTTTGAATGCTATGATTAGTCCATACATAGGTATATATCTGAATATTGCATAATACGCCAAGCCTGGCAACATCATCAGAAAAAGATATCTTTGCTTGTAAAGAGTCTTGAAAAATTTTTTTCTCTTCTTATTATAACGTTGACCAGGTATGTTACGATACAAGTCGGTTTTTATAGCCTCTTCCACTACCACAAGTCATCCCCCCTTTCATTTTTATATGTCCATCATGCTCTACGTGCTTTAATTATATATCGCTAACCCACCGTTTGAAATATACACTACATAACATTAATATTCATTTTATAATAAATGCACGTAGATTAAATTTTGCAATGGTGGTTTATTTAAAGTTAATGCACACAAAAAAAGAAGTGGCTATAAAACCACTTCTTTCTTAACTGATCTTTTTATATTTTCTTACCCCGTTAATATTTTCTTCCACATATATTCCTTTAATTTTTATTCCTAAGTTTTGTGAAATCTGCTTGATCAATCCCAATTTATGCTTTCTAAACCTCAAGGCATAACTACAACCACCGGGAGAAATGGAACGCGGTGTATGAATTACGCCCACATAATCACCGTCAGGTATGATCAGTTTTTTCACTCTGTTAGCAAAAGTTATTGATGAATATACAGCAAGACAATATTCCATATCACAACCACCTTATCCAAACTTAGTCTTAGATATTCTTTTATTTTTGCTTGGGTTATTAAACAATAATGATAAAATAAAATTCCTGTTGTAATATATTATGTAACATGGCAGGCGGTTGTGATTTTTTAATTTTTAATATGCTTTTCCCCAATAGACCATATGTTTAGCAGGTTCACCGCAGCAAACACACTGTTCCGAAATATTTTCCTGTTCAAACGGAATACAGCGTGCCGTAGCACTTGTTTGTTCTTTAATCCTATCCTCACACTCCTGCTTGCCGCACCACATTGCTTTAATAAATCCAGGGGTATTGGTAATAATGGTTTTAAATTCATCCATGGTATGAGCAATATATGTTTTCTTATCTCTCATTTCCTTTGCCTTTTCAAAAAGCTCTACCTGTATTTTGTCCAAAATCTGAGGTACAACGGTCTCAATATCATCGAAAGATACAGAAATCTTTTCCCGGGTATCTCTTCGAACCAATACTACCTGATTCTTTTCAATATCCTTCGGTCCTACTTCAAGGCGCAAAGGCACACCCTTCATCTCGTACTCGCTGAACTTCCAACCGGGCATTTTATCGCTGTCATCCACTTTTACACGAACCTTATCCGATAACCTTGATTGAATTTCAAAAGCTTTATCCAAAACCCCTTCCTTATGTGCAGCAATAGGAACAATAATTAATTGAATGGGAGCAACGGCAGGCGGAAGCACAAGCCCGTTATCATCCCCATGAACCATTATAATGGCTCCTATTAATCTGGTCGTCACTCCCCATGAAGTTTGATGCACATACTGCAATTGGTTGTTGCGGTCGGTATATTGGATATTAAACGCACGGGCAAATCCGTCTCCGAAATTATGACTTGTTCCTGACTGCAATGCTTTACCGTCATGCATAAGGCTTTCAATGGTATATGTGGCCTTGGCGCCTGCAAACTTTTCCTTGTCTGTTTTCTTTCCTTTGATGACAGGAATGGCAAGTACCTTTTCACAAAAATCCGCATATACGTTCAGCATTCTCAAAGTTTCTTCTTCCGCTTCCTGGGCAGTTGCATGAGCAGTATGGCCTTCCTGCCATAAAAATTCCAGCGTCCTCAAAAACGGTCTGGTAGTTTTTTCCCAGCGAACAACAGAACACCACTGATTGTACAGCTTGGGCAGGTCCCGATAAGAATGAATGATATTGGCATAATGTTCACAAAACAGTGTTTCCGAAGTGGGCCGGACACATAATCTTTCGGCTAATTCTTCCTGTCCGCCGTGAGTTACCCACGCCACTTCAGGCGCAAAACCTTCCACATGCTCTTTTTCTTTTTGAAGAAGGCTTTCCGGGATAAACATTGGCATATAAACGTTTTCGTGACCGGTTTCCTTAAAACGTCTATCTAATTCTTTTTGAATATTCTCCCAAATGGCATAGCCATACGGCCTTATCACCATGCAACCCCTAACACTGGAATATTCAACAAGTTCGGCTTTCTTTACAATATCCGTATACCACTGAGCAAAATCCTCTTCCATAGAAGTAATTTCTTCAACGAATTTTTTATTCTCGGCCATACTTTCCTTCCTTTCTTAAAACTTCATTTCAAGCGTTAATTGTAACACAAAATCTTACAAAAATAAAGCACTTTTATAATTACAAGCAAACTTAATTTGGCGATGAATATTATGGAAAACACTGCTTCTTTTTTTGGAATAATATTCGTCAACTATAGTTTTTGTAAAGTACAAACCGCATAGGCGGCAATTCCTTCTTCTCTTCCGGTAAATCCTAATCCTTCGGTGGTAGTGGCTTTTATATTCATTCTGTCATTCTCTATATTAAGCGTTTTAGCAATATTGAGTGTCATTTGTTCAATATACGGTGCCATTTTAGGTTTCTGTGCAACAATGGTAACATCAATATTATTAATCGTGTATCCCTTTTCTTCCAAAATATTCTTTACTTCGCTTAAAAGCAACAGACTGGATATATCTTTAAACCGAGCATCACTGTCGGGAAACCACTTCCCTATATCCCCCAGTGCTGCCGCGCCTAGTAAAGCATCCATAATTGCATGAATTAATACATCGGCATCTGAGTGTCCTAAAAGTCCTTTTTCGTAAGGAATTTCCACTCCTCCTACAATTAGCTTCCGCCCTTCGGCAAATCGATGCACATCATATCCATGTCCTATTCTCAATCCTCTTCCTCCTCTTCAAATTCTTTGCACTCCAAAATGGACTCCGCTACGAATATGTCTTCCGGAGTAGTAATTTTAATATTATCGTAACTACCCTCAACCATTTTAACCTTACAACCTATCTGCTCCACCAGCATGCAATCATCAGTAGCATTGATACCGTTTTCTAATGCATATTGATAAGCTTTTTTCAAGATGTCCGTTCGAAATACCTGCGGGGTCTGAACCGCCCATAAACTTGAACGGTCAGGAGTATTTATAATCATGCCATGTTCATCTACTACTTTAATAGTATCTTTTACCCTGACGCCCAATGCTGCCGCATTATATTCCACAGCCTCCATAACCGTCATCTCTATATATTCAGGAAGGATTAAAGGCCTGGCTCCGTCATGCACGGCAACTAATGTGGCCGTACTACTGATCTCCTTTAATCCGTTATAAACTGAATCTTTTCTTTCCTTTCCCCCTGTAATAATCTTTTTCACCTTGGTTAATTGCAAATCGTCAATGATTTCCTTGCAAAGAATAATGTCCTCCTCACGGGTTACCACGATTATTTCATCAATTACTCTGCATTCTTCAAAAGCCTCTAATGTATAAGCCAAAACAGGCTTCCCCAAAAGATTGATAAACTGTTTATTTCTTCTCGTTTTCATACGTGTACCGCTACCGGCAGCCACTATGATTGCCGAACAGTATTCCTTTTTTATGTTCCCGGCATGCTTGTTAAATAATTTTTTTATCTTATCCAGCACAACAACACCCCCGGTATTCAATGGAAAATGGAGAATGCAAAATACAGAATGAATGATATTCTTACATTCTTACTAAATTAATATATCATAATGTGGCATAAAAATCCATTGTAATATTTAACGGGCGACCACAGATCGCCCCTACACATAGAAAAATCAACATAATAGACAACAAAAAACAAACAGGCGAACTCCGTTCGCCCATCAATCATTCTCCATTCTGCATTTTCAATTTTTAATTCTCCATTTCATCCTGCTTTTTCTTCTTCACATTTTAACTTTGCAAATATCATTCTACCGGCAGGGGTTTGAAGAATACTGGTTACCGTTACATCAACAGACTCTCCTATATGTTTTTTGCCTCCGTCCACTACTACCATGGTACCGTCATCTAAATACGCGATTCCCTGTCCGTTTTCCTTTCCGTCTTTTAAAATCTGGACCAACATATCTTCTCCCGGCAAGACAACAGGTTTAACCGCATTGGCAAGTTCGTTAATATTCAGAACGGATACTCCGCTAAAACTGGCAATCTTATTCAAATTATAGTCATTGGTAATAATAATTCCGTTAATCAACTCGGCCAGTTTAATCAACTTTATATCTACCTCGGAAATACCTTCAAAATCCTGGTCCAAAATTTTTACGGAAATATCCGGCTCTTTCTGTATAATATTTAAAATATCCAAGCCCCTTCTGCCCCTGTTTCTTTTTAAACCATCTGAAGAATCCGCAATATGCTGCAATTCTCTGAGAACAAAAGTAGGAATCACCAAAAGCCCTTCAATAAACCCGGTTTTACATATATCAGCAATTCGCCCGTCAATAATAACGCTTGTATCCAGTATTTTGGGCCGTAAATACTGAGGGTTTGACAACATGCTGTTCTTTTTTAAGATAAATGAATTTTTATTGAACTCCTCCTTCTTTTTCAATGCAATATGAATCCCTGTATAACCCAACAGACCGTTTAAAAAAAGTGCGATAATTACTCCGAACACCGGGATTTTCAGAATAGGAATGGAAATCAAATTTGCAATAATTAAACCGATTATAAGTCCTAGTGAAGCAATTGTTATTTCTTGAAGTGGTTTCATTAGAAGTGCTTTTTTTACATAGTATAATTTTTTTATTAAACCGGAAAATATCCATATGATTGAATAAATAAAAATAATTCCTAATAACGCAAATAATGCATAGCATGCCGTCCTAACACTTGCATCACTCATCAAATCAGGTGGCAGATATTCATCGATTAAAGGCAAAAAAATTACTCCGATAATACCACCAATCACCGCAAGTATACCTTTCCGCACCCACTTAAGCATTGAAGGTTTCACCTCCTTTTGTATGTATTTATGAAAAAGACACACTAAGATATTTCCAATGAATTATTCACTAAATTATCCAACATTTTTTCAATATCTTCCTGTGACATACTTTTTGCCAATACAAGTTCGCTAATAAGAATTTGCTTTGCACTGTTAAGCATTTTTCGCTCTCCTGTGGAAAGGCCTTTTTGTTTTTCTCGTGTCATGAGATTCTTAACGACATGAGCCACCTCATAAATATTACCGCTTTTTATTCTGTTCATGTTTTCCCTATATCGTTTATTCCAATTGCTGGACATATCGGTTGCATCCTTCTTAAAAATCTGTATCACATTTTCAGCCTCAGATTGATCAATGACCGCTCGAATCCCTATTTCCTTCACATTCATCATAGGAATCAAGACTTTCATTTCACCGATAGGCATTTTCATAATATAATACTTTTGTCGTTTACCAAGAATCTCACGCTCTTCAATTGCTTCAATCACACCGGCACCATGCATCGGATAGACAATCTTATCACCGATGTTATACATGTATATTACCTCCTTAAAAAGCTACATAACAAATATTTCCATAACATTAATTTTTTAAATATTAGTTTTATTTTTAACACTTTTACATATAAGTATACTACAAAGCTTCAATAATGTCAAAAAATTATTATTTTAACATGGATCTTATATGAATGCAACCTTTTTGACAAAAAATAAATATTAAATTTTTGTAACTTTTTTGTTTCAAATTCCTAAATTAAAATTGTTGGAAATTTAGTACATTTATTACTAATCCGTTGACAAATTACTGCAAGTAAAAGTATAATAAGCATGAACAAATAAATCATCGTCATTGCGCTTAAAAAGGAGGAAAAATATGATGAAAGATTCTCTTACGGATCAATTTCAATATACCGTTGCAGAATTATTGGTTAGAAATAAAAGTATTTTGGACTCACTAACAAAATACCAAGATTCCAATGCGCGTGTAAATCGGTCCATTATTAAGGCCGTTACTCAATGCGGCTGTATAAGAATCAATGCCAAAAAGCAACCGTTTCATGCAGATAAAGATTATGATGAAATATTAAAAGAAATGTCAACCCATTTGGAAGGTTCTTTATGTGAAAACTGCAGGGACATCATTGAAAAAGAAATCGGGCGGAATCTTTTCTATTTGGCATGCATATGTAATACGTTGGATTTAAACATATACGACATTCTTATAAAAGAAGATGCTCGTGTAAGAATGTTGGGAAAGTATAGTTTAAGGTAAAAATGCGGATTTATATACTCTCAAATCTGTGTTGACTGTAGGGACACCATATATGGTGTCAGAAATCGGTATATTCCTATACGGACGCCATTGTATGGCGTCCCTACAAGAAACAATCTGCATTCCTCAATTTAATGCGTTACATTTTATAAAAAATTAAAAAACAGCAAATATTATCCTTGTACCACATCCAATGCTTCTCTTAGGTTTTTAACACCTATGACTTCAATGCCGCTAAGCTTTTTTAAATTTTTTGCATTTTCTTCCGGCACAATACACTTTTTAAACCCAAGCTTATAACTTTCATGAATTCGACTTTCCACTCGATGAATTGCTCGGACTTCTCCGGTAAGTCCCACTTCTCCCATTACAACGGTATCATGATCTATTTCAAAATTCTTAAAAGCGGATGCAATGGAAATGGCTACCCCTAAATCCGCTGCAGGCTCATCAATCCGGATACCTCCTATTACATTAATATAAGCGTCCTGATGCTGCAAATGAAGTCCGACTCGTTTTTCCAGCACCGCCATTAACAGGGTAACCCTATTATAATCAATTCCTGTGGACATCCTTCTTGGTATACCAAAACTAGTTGGTGATACCAATGCCTGAACCTCGGCAAGCACCGGTCTTGTACCCTCCAGTGTACAAATGACACAGGAACCGGAAACATTAGCAGGCCTTCCCGATAAAAACACCATGGACGGATTATTGACTTCCATTAACCCCTTGTCCTGCATTTCAAATACACCTATTTCATTGGTGGAACCAAAACGGTTTTTAACCGCTCTAAGGATTCGATAAGATTGATGTCTTTCCCCTTCAAAATATAAAACACAGTCCACCATATGTTCCAATACTTTGGGACCTGCAAGGGTTCCTTCTTTTGTCACATGCCCTACAATAAAAACAGCAATATTATTTTCTTTTGCAATTCGCATTAAACTGACAGTAACTTCTCTAACCTGGCTTATGCTTCCCGGTACGGAAGTGAGTTCAGGCTTAAAAATCGTCTGAATGGAATCTACTACAACCATATCAGGCTTGACATTATTTATGCCTTGAATAATAGCATCCAAATTGGTTTCAGATAATAACAGCAAATTCTGAGTGGCAATGTCCAACCGGTCAGCCCTCAATTTAATCTGTTTTATGGACTCCTCCCCTGATGCATACAATATCTTATGGTTTTTACCTACATGTTCACATATCTGCAAAAGCAAAGTCGACTTACCAATTCCGGGGTCTCCTCCAACCAACACTAAAGAACCTCGTACAATACCACCTCCTAACACTCGATCTAATTCACTGCTTCCGGTAGAAAATCTTTCTTCCTGAGTTACGGTAACTTCTGCTAAACGAACCGGAGAGGAATGACTTGTAATGGTTGAAGTTTTATCCGTATCCGTCTGAATTTCTTCAATCAGAGTATTCCACCGATTACAAGCAGGACATCTTCCCATCCATTTGGATGATTCATAACCACAACCTTGACAGATAAAAATTGTTTTCAGTTTGGCCATTATTATCACTTCTTTCTTATATTCTATGAATATATATTTGTACTATTTTTTTAATCTGATGAATAAATACCTAATATAAATAATTTTTTCCAATAATTATTGATGGTTGAACCATTAAAATCAAAATATTCCTTTGAAACCATACCTTACGATAAGAAAAGCTATAAAATTTGCTGTAATCACTGAATTCTATTCAATTTTACATCAAATACAGAATTTTTTGCCTTGCTTTTTTATAAAAAATATTGTATCCTTTTAAAAGAGTGTGAAAAAATAAACATTTTCTATTGGTCATAGTCCTTTATAAAAAAGCAAAAAGGAGGGATATTCTATAAGTTCATATCTATAGTTTTATAAATAAATTATACTCGATTATTGATTTTATTTAAACAATGAATTGTGAAATCTATGTGAAATTTCCATATAATAATATTCATATATTTTTTTGTTCTTTATATTTTTTACATTATTTGTATGCATAATATTTAACTTCGGAGGTTAAAAAATGAACGATAATTCATTAATTTTATACTTAAGTATCATCATTCAAATTTTTGTTTTGTTCATAGGAACATATTACTTTATAATATCCATATTTGGTTGGCTCCCAAAAAGAGAAAAATCTTCTGAAAACATCTCTAATAAACAAAATACTTTTGCTCTTGTTGTCGCTGCTCATAATGAAGAAGCCGTAATAGGAAACATGGTTGAAAGTTTAAAAAACCTAAATTACCCCAAGGAATATTACGATATATTCGTCATTGCCGATAATTGTACCGACCGAACTGCTGAAATTGCAAGACAATACGGTGCCATTGTTTATGAACGCTTTGATGACAAAGCAAGAGGAAAAGGTTTTGCACTGGAATGGATGTTCAATAATATTTTTAATATGGATAAAGAATATGATGCCATTGCTGTTTTTGACGCCGATAATATCGTATCCAACAACTTTTTAACCGAAATGAATAAACAATTAAATAAAGGATACAAGGTAGTTCAAGGTTACATAGACAGTAAAAATCCTTTCGATTCGTGGATTACTTGTGCATATACCATATCTTTTTGGACCATTAACAGACTGTTTCAGAAAGCAAGATATAATCTCGGCTTATGTTGTCAATTAAGCGGAACAGGCTTTGTAGTAAAAACCGAAATCCTAAAAAAATTAGGATGGGGTGCCACTTGCTTAACCGAAGATATGGAATTTACTATGAAACTGGCACTGAATAACGAAAAAGTTGCATGGGCTCATAATGCGGTGGTATATGATGAAAAGCCTTTAACCCTTTCCCAATCGTGGAAACAGCGAAAAAGATGGATGCAGGGACATGCTGACGTGGCAAGCCGTTTCTGTAGCAAATTAATAACCAAAGCAATAAAAGAAAGAGATATTATAGCATTTGATTGTTGTATTTACTTATTGCAACCACTCAGAGTTATTGCATCCGGCTGTATCACTTTGATGGCATGGTTACAAACATGTTATCCGGAAGGAAAACTCCCGTTTTTCCAACTCTGGTACCTGTTTGAAGGGCATCCTGAAATATGGTATTTCTTCCTTATCGTTCAGTTTCTATATATACCTTTTGTTCTTGTTGCCGAAAGAAAATTTAATTATAAAGTGTTCATAGGTTATTTGCTGTATTTCTTCTACTCCCTTACATGGGTTCCTATTACCATACAAGGCATTCTCAATAAGAATAACAAAGAATGGTTCCATACACAACATACAAGACAAATCAGCATTAAGGAACTTGAAAAGGTTGCATAAAGCATTGTCAATATACAATAATATTGATGACACGGTTTTCTTACAGGGAACGCATTATATATTGCGTTCCCTATAAAATATTTAATATATACAAGATACAGCCTTACGGGCGACCACAGGTCGCCCGTAAAATTTTATACTTTACAACAGCACAATTCCCAATATTCCTGAACAAATTACTGCAAGAATCGGGTTCATTTTAAACCTTTTAACGGCAATCAGGATAATAATACATATTGCTAACGCACCGGGTACAATTTGAATTCCCTCAAACGGGTTCATAAAGCTCCCCACAAAAATTCCCCTCAGCCTATCAAAAGGCAATTCATCCTTAAATATTGACATTTCAGCAAAAAATATTACGGCAGAACTGATTAAACCGATGGTTACAGGTCTGATTCCCCGCAAGACAGATTCAAAAAAAGTACTTTCTTTAAACTTTTCAACGAATTTCGCAACAATAGTAATTAGAATAAAAGAAGGAAGAGAAACACCTAAGGTAGCAAACGCGGAACCCAATACGCCTGCTGTTTTAAAACCTATATATGTAGCTGCATTAACAGCAATAGGTCCGGGAGTCATCTGAGATATAGCTACAATATCTGCAAATTCTTGTGCTTCAACCCAACCATGAACTTCAATTTCCGATTGTATCAAGGGGATCATGGCATATCCGCCACCAAAACTAAATAAACCTATTTTAAAGAACGTCCACATCAACATGATATATATCATTTAATTTTCCTCCTATAAGTAAGATATCCTACGATTCCACCTGCAATAATAATCCATATTACGCTAATATCAAATACGACAATTGCAAGAAAAGCAATAATAGCCATAATAACGCCTTGTTTATCCTGAATCGCTGACTTTGCCAGTTTGACAGCCGCCAAACCTATCATTCCAACAACGCCTGCTCTGACACCCGTAAAAGCCTTTTGTATATAAATATTGTCATGGACATTTAAAAGAAAAAAAGCAATTATTAATATAGTAAAAAACGACGGCAATATGACACCTAATGCTGCTGAAATAGCTCCAGGCATACCTGCAACTTTATACCCTATAAAAATAGACGAATTAATGGCAATAACACCCGGAACGGATTGAGAAACGGCAAATACATCCACAATATCATTTTCACTGACCCATTTTTGATGATCGACCACCTCTTTTTCAATCAAAGGCAACATTGCATATCCGCCACCGATGGTAAACGCTCCGATCTTAAAAAATGCTAAAAACATTTTCCCTAAAAGCGGTAAATTGATTTTTTTCAAAATAACATCCATCCTTTCATTCCCCGTACCCCTACATATTGTACAACATATTTATGCGAATTATTTGAATAAATTATAAATTAATTATATAAAAAAATAGATGAAGCTATCGCAAGAGACATAAAACGTTATGCGATAGCACCATCATTTTGCACTTCATTCATAAACTAATTTCTTAAACTTTGTATTGGCGCCGGTATCCTTCCGCCTCGTTTAATAAATTCATCACTTTTAAACGGATTTACCCTCATCACCGGCCCCGAACCTAAAAGTCCGCCAAATTCCACTTTATCCCCTACATCTTTGCCGGGTGCAGGAATAATTCTTACTGCAGTGGTTTTATTATTCACTACCCCTATGGCAACTTCGTCGGCAATAATGGCAGAAATGGTTTCCGCACTGGTATTGCCGGGAACTACTATCATATCCAATCCGACAGAACACACACAAGTCATTGCTTCCAGCTTTTCAATGGATAATGCACCTTGAATAGCCGCATCAATCATTCCGGCATCTTCACTAACCGGAATAAATGCTCCGCTTAATCCTCCAACATACGAAGATGCCATAACACCGCCTTTTTTAACGGCATCATTCAACAGAGCAAGGGCTGCCGTTGTGCCATGGGCTCCACACTTTTCCAATCCCATTTCTTCTAAAATATGAGCCACGCTATCCCCGATAGCAGGCGTAGGAGCCAATGACAAATCCACAATACCAAAAGATACACCCAATCGCCTGGAAGCTTCTTGGGCTACCAACTGTCCCATTCTGGTTATTTTAAAAGCGGTCTTTTTAATGGTTTCAGCCACTGTTCCGAAATCCGCACCTTTTACCTTTTCCAGTGCACATTTTACCACACCGGGACCGCTGACACCAACATTGATTACGCATTCAGGCTCACCTACCCCATGAAACGCTCCTGCCATGAAGGGATTATCCTCAGGCACGTTTGCAAAAACAACTAATTTTGCACAGGCAAGTCCGCCCTGATCTGCCGTTAAATTTGCCGCTTTCTTTATCACTTCACCCATTTCTCTGACCGCATCCATATTAATACCTGCTTTGGTAGTTGCAACATTGACAGAAGAACACACCCTTTCGGTGGTACTTAATGCTTCCGGTATGGATTGAATAAGCTTTTTGTCTCCCATGGTATATCCTTTGTGTACCAATGCTGAAAATCCGCCTATAAAATTTACGCCTGTAGCTTCTGCTGCTTTGTCCAAGGTTTCGGCGAATTTAACATAATCTTCTTCGTCACTACTTTCCGCAATTAAGGAAATCGGTGTAACCGATATTCTCTTATTGATAATGGGAATCCCGTACTCTCTTTCTATATCCTCTCCTACTTTTACAAGGTCTTTTGCCAAACGGGTTATTTTATCATAAATCTTTCTTCTTGCCTCATTCCCATTGGAATCACAACAATCTCTAAGAGATATTCCCATTGTAATGGTTCTAATATCAAGATTCTCTTCCTGGATCATTTTAATGGTTTCTATAATTTCAAATGGATTAATCATTTCTCTAGGTATCCTCCTTAAATCCGATGCATTGAATTAAAGATTTCCTCATGTTGAATCCTGACGGATAAGCCCATTTCATTCCCCTTTTGTTCCAACTGCTGTGCCAAATCCGAAAAATCGGTAGTAGCTTTTGATATATCCACCAACATAATCATTGTAAACATATCTTGCATGATGGTTTGAGAAATATCCAAAATATTTACATTACAATCGGCCAATATAGTGCTCACCGCTGCAATAATGCCCACTCGGTCATGACCTATAACGGTAATAACTGCTCTCATATATGTTTTCTCCCTTCAATAAATATTAAAAATACTTACTTATAATTTTTAATACTGCTATGCAATATACTGAAAATACTATATATAAAATTAGTCCTTAAAATTATAGCATTGAATTAATGAAACGTAAAGTATATAATTATATAAGGTGATGTGGCCCGAAACAAGTTTACAGGCTCTTAGCCTTGTAGCTTCCGTTTTCGGAATAATATTCATCAACTAAAAAATATACACCATTAATATAATAAAAAACAATCTCATGAAGTAAAGGAGATGCTATATATGTTAAACAAAACCATTCAGTTGTGGGAAAAAGGTCAATACCAGAGTGAAATGCCGGATCATTTTCAACCTACATTGGATACGTATATTTTATCCGGCAATAAAAAAAGGCCTGCCGTTTTAATATGTCCGGGAGGCGGATATGGCTTTACTTCCGACAGAGAAGCCGAACCCATAGCAATGCAATTTAATGCCGCAGGTTTCCATGCTTTTGTCTTATATTACAGCGTGGCACCAAGAAAGCATCCTCAACCGCTTATGGATATTTCCCGCGCTATGTGCATTATTCGCGAAAACGCAGAAGAGTGGAACATAGAATCCGACAAAATTGCTGCTTGCGGTTTTTCTGCCGGCGGACATTTGGCAGCAAGTTTAGGTGTATTGTGGAATGACCCGGTATTAGACAATGTATCCGGTATCACAAAAGGCATGAACAAACCCAATGCCTTAATCTTATGCTATCCGGTTATCACGTCCGGTCAATATGCTCATAGAGGCTCTTTTATAAATTTATTAGGCCAACAAGCCGATGAAAAATTGCTGTCAAAAATGTCGCTGGAAAATCAAGTCAACGAGCACACCCCCCCTGCCTTCATATGGCATACTTTCTCCGATTCTGCAGTGCCTGTAGAAAACAGTCTGCTGTTTGCACAAGCCATGCGTGCAAAAAACATTCCATTTGAACTTCATATATACCCCGAAGGACCCCACGGCCTGTCTCTGGCCACTAAAGAAACTGACAGTGGCAATATGGGTGAATATCCTCATGTAGCAACATGGATGCATTTATGTACGGAATGGCTTGAACTGCTATTTAAATAGTTTTTTCGTTAAACTGCTAATATTTGTTGATTTTAGAGACGAGCACTGTCCACTCCTATAAAAATTGATATTACATTCGCTGTACTTGTAGGGACGCCATACATGGCGTCCGTTCATGAATGCACTTGATTTCGGACACCATGTATGGTGTCCCTACAATATAATTAATACAATATGTTTATGCAAGTTAAAAATTTTACATAAGAAAATCACAACTCTCCTAATCTGTCATAAATATTATGAAATTGTTCAATAATATTTATGATGTAAAATTTTAATCATAAGGAGAGATGAATGTGCTGAAAAAATACTTGATTTTACTAATTGTTCTATCACTATTGGTAGCTGTATCCTGTACCAAGCAGCCAATAAAAGGTACCGAATCTTCCATTTCTGAAACGGGAGAAATTAAAAAAATAAAAATCGTTGTTGACCAGGCAAATATAAGAAGCGGCTGCTCTGATGATACATCCGTCATACACACAACAACCAAAAACAACAAATTTGATGTAGTCAGTCAAGTGGCTGATTGGTATGCCGTAAAACTGCCCAATAACCAAATCGGATTTATACCTCAGAAGGACTGTACGCCAATTGTACCGGATGATACAAAAAAAGACATAGCACCCCAAAATCAGACAACACCCGGTACTACTACAAACGACACAACCAATAATCAAACAACACCGGGTACTACTACAGGAACAACCACCAATGCCGGAAGCAATACCAAACAAACTACGCCGGACAATACACAGATAAACAACAATACATTAACCGCTCAGGAACAGGAAATGTTGAAGTTAGTAAATGAAGCACGCGCTCAAAATAACGTACCTGCTCTCCAGATTGATATGGAATTAACCAATGTTGCAAGAATAAAAGCACAGGATATGATCGACAATAATTATTTTAGTCACAACTCGCCCAAATACGGAAGTCCCTTTGACATGATGAAATCATTCGGCATCAGTTATGTTCAAGCAGGAGAAAACATAGCAGGTAATCAAAACGTTCAAAAAGCTCATGAAGCGCTTATGAACTCACCCGGACACAGGAAAAATATATTAAATCCGGATTATACTCATATAGGAATAGGAATTCGTTCAGGTGGTCAGTACGGAAACATGTTTTGCCAGATGTTTATCAGTAAGCCGCAATGACAGAAAAAAACCCGGGCGATCTGTAGTCGCCCGCAAAATTAATAAATATATTATAGATATTGAATAACAACTTCTACCGCCAATGTGAATACCAAAGCGGAATTAATGAGCACAAAATTCTTAACCGCCACTACAAACGTATCCTTTTTGGTTTGCTTTTCATAAAATATCTTTATGTTTTTACTTACTACAAAAAATGTAAGAAGAGTAATGGCAGATACCCACGGTATGACTTTCAATGCCAACATAACAATTAAAATAACATAACAGATATAATATAATATTTTAAAAAGCAATAAAGACCTATCTTTCCCCATGTATATCGGAAGAGTATATCTCTTATTTTCTATATCGTCTTCAATATCACAAATATTATTTGCCAGCATAATATTGGCAATACCAATAACAGACGGTATGGACACCAAAATAATGTATAATATTTCAGTGATATTGAATTGAAAACTCAAAAATCCTTCTTGCCAAGTGAATACGATAATATTTTTATCAAATATATGGATATAAACCGACAAAAATGGTATAATGAATCCCATTACTCCGCCTGAAAAAATCTCACCGAAAGGTGTGCGGGATATAGGAACAGGCCCACAAGAATAGAGAACACCTATCATAAATGAAAAGATTCCCAAAAGCAGAACCACAATATCCGTATGAAGAAATAATAAGATTCCAAATATAATTGCAATTGCATATAATACGAATATTACCATTAAAACCGTAGATTCCTTCAAATTGTCCCGAACAATAGCATTATGCTTTTCATACCCATATCCATGTCTCTTATTCGCTCTTTTATAATCCTTGTAATTATTAACGGCCGTAGTGGCCATATCTACACATAATAAAGAAATCAGCATCAGCAAAAAATTTAACAGCTTGAAGGTGTTAAAGCGATACAAAACATAAAAAGTTCCAAGCAAAAACGGAATCATACTCGCTAACTTTGTTTGGATTTCCACCAGTTTTAAAAAACTGCGCAAAGACATATTATCCTATCACCTCATCCTGAATAATTGCCAAAATACCTAAAATAATATGATAATATGATAAAAATTTTTTATTATGGTAATAATGTAATTATAAAAAAATATCTGCAACTACTTGAGGAGGATGTTTATGAAAATTAAAATAACTTTGTCAGCGCTAACTTTATTCATTGTTCTATTCATAGGTTGTACGGCCAATCAACCTAAACCGTCACCTTCACCGACACCTACCGCTTCGCCCGGCAACCCTTCTGAAACTGAGCCCGACGTAATTACCACTGCTTCCATCGTAGCGGATGAAGCTTCCTTTGAAAAAGCTATAAGCAACAACGGCACCTGGATTATTTGCGCAACAAAGAGCTTAACCTTTGACAAAGAATTAGTTCTGGAAGGTGAATATAAAAACGGCAAGAAAGACGCAAACGGGCAGGATGTTATTCAACGAAAAATTGCTCTATATTCTCAAGATGAAAACCGTAACATAACGGCACGTTATACTTTGACTGCTCCGAAACTTACCATAAACAGCCCTGAAGCCAGTATTCAACATGGCACCTTCAAAGGCGACCTTTATGTGGCTGCCAGCAACTTTCAACTGGTAGATACGGTAGTTGAAGGAAACATATACTTTATTACAGAAGAAGCAAAGTCTACTTTTAAAATGGATGATAAAAGCAAGGTAACCGGAGTACAGGAGTTGAAAGTAGAGTAAGATGTAACTAATGTATATACTGCAGTTGTAGGGACGCCATACATGGCGTCCGCTTATACTTATTATAAATAGTAATTTCGGACACCATATATGGTGTCCCTACAATAAATGGATAACGATTTAAGAATATATGCATGGTATCCATTATATTATTCGTGAATCATCGATATATTTTACCTTACCACAATATTCACAAGCTTTTTCGGAACAACAATGACTTTAACAACCTGTTTCCCTTCCAAAAGCTGTTTAATCCTATCACTTTCCATTGCCGCCTTTTCGGTCTGCTCTTTGTCTAAATCTGCGGGAATTTGAATCTTATCCTTTACCTTTCCGTTTAATTGTACAACAATTTCAATAGAACTTCTTATTAATGCTTCCGGGTCATATTTGGGCCATGATTGTTTATGAACGCTTCCCTCTTGGCCTATACGAGCCCACAGCTCTTCTGTAATGTGAGGAACAAACGGCGCCAGGAGAAGAAGAAGATTTATAATGCATTCTTTTAACACTCCCGCATTGTAATTCTCCTCTTCCGCTTTTTCCTTATACTGGTATAATGCATTTACAAGTTCCATAATCGCACTGATTGCCGTATTAAAGTTAAAACGCTCCCCAACATCCTCACTGACTCTTTTAATAGTATTATGCAGTACAAACCTTAAATCTTTATCCTGAGAAGATAAGCTACTCTTCTCAATAGGAGCGGCATTTTTGATAACATCAGCAAATTCTTCTACACTCCTCCATACTCTGTTGAGGAAACGGTATGCCCCTTCTACCGCTTGATCGCTCCACTCCAAATCCTTCTCAGGCGGAGCGGCAAAAAGGATAAATAATCGTGCAGTATCCGCACCGTATTTATTGATGATTTCTTCCGGGTTTACTACGTTTCCAAGAGATTTGGACATTTTGGCTCCGTCTTTCAATACCATTCCCTGGGTAAGTAAATTTTCAAAAGGTTCTTCCACCGAAACATATCCTAAATCATGCAAAACTTTTGTAAAGAACCTGGCATACAACAAATGAAGGATTGCATGTTCAACACCGCCAATATATTGATCAACAGCCATCCAGTAATCAACGGCTTCTTTGGAAAAAGGTTCCTTATCGTTGCACGGATCGCAATACCTTAAAAAGTACCAAGAGGAACAAACAAACGTATCCATGGTATCTGTTTCTCTTTTACCCGTCTTACCACATCTAGGACACGGTGCATTCACAAAATCTTTTGAACCGGCCAAAGGGGATTCTCCCACACCGGTAAACTTTACATCAGTCGGTAATACGACTGGTAATTGTTCCTCCGGTACGGGAACAATACCACAATCTTCACAATAAATAATCGGAATGGGTGCACCCCAATATCTTTGCCTTGATATCAGCCAATCCCTCAATCGGAAATTCACTTGACGCTTGCCTATTTTCTTTTCTTCCACTTCCTCTATAATCTTTTGTAATGCTTCTTTATTGGTAAGTCCGTTAAACTTTCCTGAGTTCACCATAATACCTTCTGCCGGAAAAGCTTCGGTCATTGTATCACCATTTAACTCTTGACCCTCAGGCTGTATTACAACTCGAACCGGCAAGTTGTACTTTCTTGCAAATTCAAAATCACGTTGGTCATGTGCAGGTACACCCATAACAACGCCTGTACCATAATCCAATAAAACATAATTGGCTAAATAAAGTGGTATTTTTTCACCGTTCAATGGATTAATGACATACCGCCCTGTGAAAACGCCTTCTTTTTCCGTTTCGGTTGAGGTTCTGTCAATTTCATTTAAAAATTGCATTTTATGAATAAAATCCAAACACTGCTGCTCTTGTGGCATACCCTTAATCAATTCTCTCACCAATGGGTGCTCAGGTGCGATGACCATGTAAGATACGCCGAAAATAGTATCCGGACGGGTAGTATATACGGTAAGAGTCCTATCCGTTCCATCCACTTTAAACTCTATTTCCGCACCTTCACTTCGGCCAATCCAGTTTATCTGCATGGTTTTAACCTTTTCCGGCCAGCCCTTTAACTTCTCAATATCATCTAATAACCGTTGCGCATAATCGGTAATCTTAAAAAACCACTGCTCTAAATCTTTTTTCTCAACAAGAGACTTGCATCTTTCACAATGACCATTGACTACCTGCTCATTTGCAAGCACAGTGGCACAAGAAGGGCACCAATTTACATAAGACTTTTTCTTGTACGCAAGGCCGTTTTTATACAATTGAAGAAACATCCATTGCGTCCATTTATAATAACTAAAATGGCAGGTTGCAACCTCCCTGTCCCAATCATAGCTTATTCCCATCCTCTTAAGCTGCTTTCTCATATTTTCAATATTGGACCATGTCCACTCATTGGGATGGATTCCATGTTTAATGGCTGCATTTTCCGCCGGAAGTCCAAAAGCATCCCATCCCATGGGATGTAACACATTATATCCGTTCATTGACTTGAACCTTGCCACTACATCACCGATAGAATAATTACGTACATGCCCCATATGAAGGTTTCCTGAAGGATAGGGAAACATCTCCAACGCATAAAATTTGGGCTTTTCATTCTTCACTACCTTGAAAGCCTTGGTATTTTCCCAATGTTTTTGCCATTTTTCTTCAATTTCCTTAAAATTATAGTTCATTTTCTTTCCCTCCTACTTAAGCTCTTCCCGTAATGTATTCTATATCCACATACTGTGCATCCGACCACAGACGTTCCAAATTGTAAAATAATCTAGCTTCATAATGAAAAATATGTACCACCACGTCACTGTAATCCAAAAGAATCCAACTAGCAGTGGAATAACCTTCTTTATGGCTGGGTTCATAGCCAAGTTCCAACATTTTTTCTTCTACTTCATCCGCCAATGCTTTTACCTGGGTTGCTGAAGTACCGCTACATATTACAAAATAATCACTAAGCACAGAAACATTTTTAATATCCAATACTTCAATATCTTTTGCCTTTTTATTGCTTAAAATTTCAGCAATTTTTAAAGCTTTCTTTTCAGCACTTAATTCCACGCTGTTTTTTGCCTCCTCTTATTTGATCTATTTCAATTATTTTACTATATATTATTTAAGATTTCCATATCAAGATACAAAAATTTTAATCTCTGCTATGACAACACTTTTTCCCTGTGCAAAAGAATATAATTCCTTGCATTAATGGTACTGGGATGAATTAGCCCCCCTTTGGATAAAACGTAATGGATGGTGCGATTAACAGCAAGCAATATTGCTTCATCCAGATCTTCAAAAGCCTTGTTCCTTATTTCATTGACCTCCGGAAAATTTCTTCCCGGCTCAATAAAATCAGCAATATATATAATCTTCGTAAGCAAACTCATATTTTCCTTAGCAATGGTGTGATAAAATATAGCCTCCAATATCTCCGGGTCATGGATGCCGAATTCAACCTCTGCAAGTTTTGCCCCCAACGGCGCATGAATCAACTGCACTTCTTTCTGTGAAATTTCATCTAATACTATACCAAAATTACTGCACATTTGCAACATTTGCAATGGTTCGATGTTTTTTGCACAATCATGCAATAAAGCCGCAATAACAGCTTTTTGAACATCACAATGATACAATTTTGCAAGCTTCTCTGCAGCATCTCGAACGCCCAAAGTATGCTTCAACCTTCCGGAAGTCAGCATACCTGACAATTTCTCAATCATTTCCTCTTCTTTCATTAGTAACGTCCCCTTTGATTAATAAAAATTGCTTTTATACTCTAATAAATAATTATTTTCCTTTTACTCATTTTCCCGATATAACATGTTTTTATAGATATAGTTTTCCACCGCCTCAGGTAAAAGGTATTTAATCGAAAGCCTATTCTTTACTCGGAACCTTATATCCGTCGAGGAAATTGCCAGCGAAGGCACCTCTACAAAGTGAATTCTGCCGTTATAGTTGGATTTTAAGTAATCGATGTCCGCATAAAGCTGCTGCTTCTGATATCCTGGCCTTGCCGCTGCAATAAATTCACAGGATGTCAATAATATTTCAGATTCTTTCCAGGTTAAAATTTCATTTAATGCATCCGCACCCGTAATAAAATAAAATATCGCCCTTCCTTGAAACTGTTTCTCAAATTCTCGAATAGTATCAATAGTATAGGTATAACCTTCCCTGTCAATTTCTATTCTTGATACCTCAAAATAGGGATTGGTTGCTGTTGCAAGCAATGTCATCAAATATCTGTGATTTTTATCGGTCACTACCTGATGAATTTTATGCGGTGGATTGCCGGACGGCACAAAAATAACACAATCAAGCTCAAATTTCTCTCTTGCCGATTCTGCCGTTACCAAATGCCCAAAATGGATAGGGTCAAACGTACCACCCATGACACCGATTTTCGGACGATATTTCTTATCCCTTTGCATTTTATCTTTAATAATTTGCAGCACGTCCAACACAACCTGTCTTGTTAAATTAATCCTAAAATATTATATCACATTTCAATACATCGTAAATAATTTTTATAAAATAAAAACCTGTGTTAAAACATTTTTAGCACAGGTTTTTTGAAACTTAATTTTGAAACTTGATAATATTTAACGTGTATATTTTTCAACAATGGCTTTCATTTGCTCATACTGTTCTTCCATACTTGCTACTAACTTCAATTGTGTACGGGCACGGTCCAAATTGTGTCCTTCCCTGTGAATTTTAAAATAGGTATCTCCATTTAAATAATCCGTAAGAAATCGGATACCGCACTCCAACGTCATCATTTTGGCTCCAAAAGGAAGCAATTCAATTTCCATCGGTGTAAGCGATTCCGCAGCGGATTCCATGAATCCTCTTGTAAAACTTTCAAATAGTTTGATGTCCATCCACACTTTCGATAAGTCTTTCTCGTCTTCTGCTGCGGAACTGGCACCAAATCGTATGGCATCCCCGAAATCATATAAGGCAGACCCGGGCATTACCGTATCAAGGTCTATCACACAAATGCCTTTTCCGGTTTCATTATCAACCAGTACGTTATTGAGTTTTGTATCGTTATGAGTGACACGTAACGGAATCTCTCCCTCATCCAGTAGATTCACAATAACAGACGTTTCTGCTGCCCTGTTTTCAATGAAACGAATTTCTTGTTGAACCTCTTTTGCCCTATTCATCCTATCGTTTTTAACCGCTTCTGAAAAATCACGGAATCTTTTTTCGGTATTGTGAAAATTCACAATGGTTTCATGCAAGGCCTCTGCAGGATAATCATGAAGCAGCATCTGAAAAGTACCAAAGGCTTTCCCTGCATTATAAAAAATATGTTCATCCTCAATAATTTCATAAGTTTTGGCATTTTCTATAAACTTATACCCTCTCCAATAATCCCCTTCGGCGGTTTTATAAAAACTCTTTCCGTCTAAGGCTGGAATAATATTTAATGTTTCACGGTCGGGATCTCCTCCGGCAGCAATGATTTTTTTGCGAAGAAAACCGGTTACGTTGCAAATATTTTCCATAAGTTTTTCCGGTTCTTTAAAGACATTTTTGTTGATTCTCTGCAATATATAGCGATGAAATTGTCCGTCTCTCTTTCTAAAATAAGCTGCATAGGTATCATTAATATGCCCGCATCCATAAGGTACGGCTTCCACAAACTCTCCTTCAAAAGCAATATGACGAACTGCTTCATTCAAACTCATTCATATTCCTCCCATAACCTTTCAGGATATAATCCCTGTTGAATCAATTCCTTTAAAGCTTGTTTGACCATTGGCTTATCTTCCCTATAGGTAACACCATACCAACGTTCCGGTGATTTCAACACTTTTACCCGTGCTTTTCCTTCCTTAATTAATCTGCCTATTACAGAAGGCAAAAAATATTCCGCTTTAAGAAGATTCTCTTTGTTGTCTTCCAAAAACTTGGAGAAACGCACTTCAAGTTCATAAAACAAACTGGGCGTAAATCCCCAACTATTCATCGAAACAATGCTTCCCTCAGGAATGGGTATCCAGTGCTCATCATCCACCGTATACTTAACCATATTTCCAAACTTCATAATTTTGGTACGTTCATGAATTTCCTTTAAATACCCGTTTTCATCCACAGAACATACACCACGGGCCACATGTCCGTTTTCCGTTAAGGTATTTTCCAAAACAAACCCTACCATACAGTATTGATATTGTTCCTCCTGCTCCCGAATATTGACAAGATAGTCATACAGCATTTTAAAAGTAGAGGCACCATAAAAATCATCCGCATTAATAACCGCAAAAGACGTATCCACTACCCTCCGGCAACTTAATACGGCATGGGCGGTTCCCCAAGGCTTCACCCTTTCTTTCGGAACTTGAAAACCGGGTACAACATCATGAATTTCCTGAAAAACATAGGCCGTTTCCACAATCCTATCGATTCTGTTCCCGATTTTTTCCCGAAACGCTTCTTCCATATCTTTTTTAATAACAAATACAACCTTGCCAAATCCGGCTTTGACTGCATCATATATGGAATAATCCATAATGATTTCACCATTGGGGCCAACCGAATCAATTTGCTTTAATCCCCCATACCGGCTGCCAATACCGGCCGCCATAATCACCAGCGTTGGCTTAATCATGGTTTTATTCCCCCTTTTCTTCATTTATTCTTCGTACCCGTTCGGATTGTTCAATTGCCATCTCCACGCATCCATACACATGTCGTCAATATCTTTTTCCGCTTTCCACCCCAGCTCTTCAAGAGCTTTCGATGCATCTGCATAACATACCGCAATATCTCCCGGCCTTCGAGGCACGAACTTGTACGGAATTTCTTTTCCTGACGCCTTTGAAAACGCTTTGACTACTTCAAGCACACTGTATCCACGTCCCGTTCCAAGATTATACGTAACAATTCCGGGACTTCCCTCCAACTTTTCAAGTGCTTTCAAATGAGCTCTTGCCAAGTCCATAACATGGATATAATCCCTTATCCCGGTTCCGTCCGGCGTGGGATAGTCATTTCCAAAAATATTAAGTTCTTTTAGTTTTACAACAGCTACTTGCGCAATATAGGGTACTAAATTATTAGGTATACCTTTTGGATCCTCTCCTATCCGCCCACTGGGATGGGCACCCACCGGATTAAAATAACGAAGAATGGCAACATTCCAAGTTTGGTCGGAGACATACAAATCACGCAGAATTTCTTCAATCATCCATTTTGTACGCCCATACGGATTGGTTGCAGATAACGGAAAGTCTTCCGTAATAGGAACGGTCTTCGGCTCTCCGTAAACCGTTGCGGAAGAACTAAACACCATTTTTTTCACGCCGAATTCTTTCATTACTTTGCATAAAATCAATGTCCCCGAAACGTTATTATGATAATAACGAAGCGGAATGGATACCGATTCACCAACTGCCTTCAGTCCTGCAAAATGAATGACCGCATCAATATCGGAATGCTGAAAGACTGTTCTCAAATGTTCCTCATCCAACAAATCCACTTGATGAAAGATTAGCCTTTTTCCGGAAATCTCTTCCACTCTTTTCAATGCTTCTCTCTTGCCGTTTACAAGATTATCAACCACGATTACCTCATAGCCGGCCTCCAAAAGCAAAACACACGTATGACTACCAATATACCCGGCACCACCGGTTACCAATACAGCCATAAACATCCCCCTGTCTTATATTGAACCTATTTGAAGTATAACATCTATTCCGATAAATGTATTTATACAATCCTTTCACAAATTTATAAAATATTGCTCAACTCAAATAATTTAGCCTTTACAAACTATAAAAAAATGTTTATAGTAAACTTATACAGTAATTTTGATAATCAGGTGATACTTATGATTGAAAATTTAAATCCAATAAGCTTTGCGGATTTTGGAAATATAATCTGCCAAGGATTTGATAGCATAGGCAGCAACAATCTTTCCGTTAATATCTATGAAAAAAACATTACATCGAAACAAATCGATTGCCTGATTATGCACGCACATTCCAGCACTGCAATGGATATCGTGAAAGATATAGCAATTTTATGCGTAAGCCATGAACCTAATGAAACGGCTTTACGATATTTTTTACTTGACAAAGCGGTTTTCATCAAACCCGGAATTTACTATAATGTAATACCTCTATACGGAAAGTGTACCATTAAGATTGCAGAAGCTATAAATGATTATTACCAGTGTCCTGTAAATAGTGTTACACCCTCGCTGTCCATATATCCTAAAATAGAAATCAGCAAAATACATACTCTTTTCTATCAGGAAAAAGAACGTGCCTTTAAATTTAACGGAGAATCCCACAGTTCATGGGAGTTTACCTATGTGGACAAAGGGTATATGTATACGGAAGTGAACGGAAAAAAATTCCAATTAAGTCAAGGGGAAGCCATGTTCTACGGACCCAATCAGTATCATACCCAATACACCGATATCCATTCATCCGTATGTTTTATTACCATTGTATTTGATATGAAGTTACAAAACGCCGGTGAATTTACGAATAAAACATTTACCGTTGATACGGAAATAAAAGAACTTTTAAAGAAAATTATTCATGAAAAACAAAACAATCATTATTATTCTGACGACATTATATTGTGTTACTTTAAAGAAATGACTATAAAGCTACTGAGAAGTCTTAAAATTGAAAACACCATCCATACGTTGGACAGTGCTTCAAAAAACTATATTGAAAACAGTGTTGTAAAAAAAGTCCTAGAATATATCCATAATAATATCGATAAAAAAATTACCTTATCGGATATATCACAATATGTTTTTATTAGTCAATCTTACTTATCCAGAATTTTTAAAAAGCAGATGGGAGTTACGCTCATCGAATACATCAATCATTTAAAATTGGAAAAAAGTAAGGATTTAATCCGAACGGGCAAATATTCCCTGACACAAATTGCAGATATTCTTGGCTTTACCTCCGTCCATTATTTTTCCCGACAATTTAAAGAAAAATACGGGATCAGCCCCAGCGGCTATTCAAAAGCTATCCGATAAATTGCCTTTTAAAAACTCCTATGGTCTATGTATAATGTACTCAAATATTATTTTTGCTGCTTCTTTAGCAGAAATTTTGCTGACATCAATTTTCTCTGTATCCATTTCAAAATAATTTTTTAATCTTGATATACTTCTGTTAATAACATCTTCAGTCCTTATTCCCATTTCTATATCCTTTGTAATGCGGGAAATTAACGCTTGCAATAAGATTTTTCATTTTCCATCCTCCAACGCTTAAATAATCTCTGGTTTGTTCGTAATAAAATACGAATTCGTACTATTTACTTTTGCTTTGCACTCTACAAAACTCGAACCAAAATTCAATGAAACTGTCCGGTTTATCTTAATGTTGTAATTAAAATATTCTTTTCCCTAAAATCGCCAAATCACGTTTAACCCCATCAAAATTCGCAATTTGCGGTAAAAGCCCCCACTTCTCAAAGCCAAAACTTGAAAATAACCGAATGCTAGGTTCATTATGTGCTAAAATAAAGGCAAGTAGTGTATCAATTCCTAACTTAGGACATTCTTCAATGACTTTGTTTAAAATCTTTTTACCAATTCCTTTCCCCCTGTAATTTTCATGAAGATAAATACTTATTTCAGCAGTTGCATTAAAAGCCGGCCTCCCATAAAAAGACTGAAGGCTTACCCAGCCACATGTTTTACTTTTATACTCTACAATCCACAAAGGTCTTTTTTCAGGGGTATGTTCATTAAACCAATCTATTTTATCATCTACTGATACAGGTACAGTATCACCAATTACCGTTCTGCTTGGAATAGTTGAATTATAAATATCGACAATAATTGGTAAATCATCAATTGTCGCATTCCTAAATGTAATGTTTTCTAACATAAAACTCATTCCTTTTTTTATAATCTATACATATATCAATACACAACGCCGATACAAGCCAATGTTATCGTCCGGCACACTTCATCCAACAATTCAGGTATGTATTTAGCATATCTCCCTTTGTTTTTGTTTCAACAACACCTGTTATATCAAATCCTATAACTTCTTATCAAATCTGATTGCTTTTTACTCTCTGTATTAAATTCTTTACTGTTTCCCTAATTATATCTCTTGCCTTTCTATAATCCTCTTTTATTTTAAACACATATTTGTATTTTCCATCATCTGTTTTAAGAATCAAATTATCATCATTTACTTCGTAAGAACCAATGGCAATATAACTAACTGCTCAACGCAGAATAAGTAAAAGTAAGTCTATTATTATCTTCCAAAATTTTTTCATATCTCCGGCCCTCATTGCAAAATGAAATTTACCTTTTAATTGCTATAAAAATTTCTATAATAATCTTTATATTCTTTTATAATCTTTGTCCATTTAATTAACCTTTCACCCAAATAATCAGGCTCTATGCTGTTGCCGTTTAATCTAATAATGCACACATATTCTTCTCCCTCTTCATCAATACAGATTTCATTATCATATCCATTCTCCCTTAAATATTCAAAAAAATATATTTTCTTTAAACCTTTTCTTCCTATAGTAAAATTTCCATAATGCCTTATCTCAATCAAACTTTCATCCTCATATACTCTTGTGTTAAACCTTTTTGAAAAGTAATACGGTAAATTTATCTCTAAAGTTTGTCCCAAAGAATTGTAATTTTTTTCAGGAAATACTGTTGTTAAAATCGCACTTCTATTAATTTCTCCTGTTGATGCATTAGCCCATTCTGTTGTTGCTACCAAAATGCTATCCTCTTTCTGCTTAATTTCATAAGTATTTAATTCTTCTTGTGTGCCTGACGGATTCCCCCACCTTCTTTTCCCTACTTTTTTGAAATTTGCAATTCCATTTTCTAAAACATTAAATATTTCTTTTATCCTTTTTTCACTATCGACCTTATTCATTTAAATCCCCCTTCTTTATCTTGTTAGATTAATAGGACTTCCAACAAAATATATAGTATTATCTATAAATTATATCATATATCTTCCATATGTGTTTTTCTTGTTATTTACCTTTATAAAACTAATATTCATTTAATTAGAATTCTATAGAATTATCAGAATATCCTCTTTACACTCTAATACCTTTTTAACTTCTTTATAAATTCTTTTCAAATAAAACAAATCAATCCTTTGTAATCCATTTATCATTTCCAACCAAAAAAAGTGTCCGGGGATGCCGGACACTTTTTTATGTGGTTTAATCTTGTTTCACTTAATCACTGCAACGTCTTTTTTCGAAAACATTCTCCGCTCCCTCAAAGTCTTCTCTTTGCGGCGGGAAGAACTCGTCAATGGGGAACTTGATTCTTTCAAACAAGTCACAAGGATTATCTTCTGTTGCTGCAATACATTCATTTTCAGGTACACAGAAATCGAATGCAGGAATCAGCAACTGAACATTTCTCTCAAGTTTGATAATTGAGAACAACCCAAGAGATACAAACACTCTCTTTCTTTCCGCTCTGGATACCAATTCATCATCAAATGTATTTGCAATGCTTGCAGGTATTCCTGATAAATCAAAATCTTCGAATAGTCTATCCGTAATATCAACTAATTTGGCTGCCAAACAAATCGGATCGACTACTTCTACTTTGGCTTTCGGTAAATTGGTCTTCTTCCAAAGTTGTGGATCAAATTCGTCTTCTTTGAACTTGGACTGGAAGATTTTTGCGTTTCCTTCAGAACCAAAGAGTATAACTTTCTTGTCAAACGTTGCCAAACCTTCTACTTGGGAAGGCCTTGAAACACCTGTGAAAACATCTAAGGTAATTCTGAAGAAAAACTTAATATCCACTGTGTAAAATCCTCTATTGAACGGAACAGGTTCAACATCGGTAAAAGCCCAGAGAACTTCGGATTTTCTACATTTTACGTTAATGGCTCGGTCTATTAATTCCTGTCCGCTTCTTGTAAAAAATACTCTCAAGTCCTCCAGACAATCTTTTTCCCTACATGAGTCATAAACTTTATCGGTTTGTATACATACGGCTTCCCTAAAATGCGGCGTGCCTTGAATTGGACCTGGTCTCAATCTTTCACTCATATTCTATCCTCCCGTCAAAATATTTTCTAAGATATACTAATCTTCAATAACATAATATGTTAATTATCGGTTTGTGTGATTATTTTATTAAATCTTTTAAATCAACAATATAAAAATGGCGCATATAAATAGTATAAAAAGTTTTTCAAACCAAAAAAGAAAGCCAAAACAATGGACAGGGGGCATTGAAATGAATAAGACCTTAACCAACCAGTTTATTGTAACAGACACGGCCGAACAAACATGGTACTTTTTTTATCAAATAGGAAACGGCATTTGCTTTAAAAAGAAAAATAAAAACCGGTGGGACCCTTATGAAATACTTTTCAAAGACGGTCAAAAAGACTTTGATGTAATCATTGATTCAAGAAATAACCTCCACCTTGTATGTCAAGATCAACTGGGGAGTATTATCTACCTTATGTATAACGGCACCCAATGGCATAAATATACCGTTCTTCAAAACAAATCGAAACGCCCATACCCGAAATATTTTAAAATGTTGCTTATTAACGGCTGGATCAATCTATTCTACGTAATCGAATACAAGGGCAAAAAACTATTGATCCACCAAATATTAGATAACCACATTTCTCCTAACGTAGTGGATTACATATTTGATGCTTCCGTTCCTTTCCGGGTAGCGGTGGACCGGTCCGATAATATTCACCTCTATTACCAACGGGAATCGGATTCCGGAAAATTAGGTTATAAGATTTTTTTCTGGTCCAAAAAATCATGGAGTGAGTTTATATCCATTGACATAGACAGCACCAACATTTCAGCACCTTATGCTATCATAGATAAAGAAGAAAACATCCATTTCGCATTTTTACGAAAAAATGAAGGAGAGTATAGTATTATATATAAACGCAAGCCTTTTAGCAGCTTCGGCAAAACATCATGGGATAAGGAAATATTGATCCATAACCGATGCGCCCAACATATCATACCTGTTATTATTAAAGAACACCAAAAACTATGGATATTATGGCAGACAGACACAAAAATATTCAGTTGTTATTCAGAAGATAATGGCATCAACTGGTCCAGACCTGCACCGTTTATGGCAGGAAGATACGGAGAAGTTGTCCTGCTGGGCTGTAGAACGCCCGACTTGCTTTTAAAACAAAATATTGTTTGCGACTTGTGCTATGGGTATAAAAATAATGAAGAAATTAGCATTGTTCTCTTATCCGACTATTTAAAAAAGCTTCCGGATTCTTACCACGCCAAACCGGAATACATCATCCCCGGCAGTGAAGTAGAAGAATTTGCAAAACAAAATATGCAATACTTTACCGAACAGACACCATTAAAACCAAATGATAATATAAATCCGGTCCTCCAAAAAGACGATGTAAAAGAGGATGACATAGAACTAACAAAACTAAAGATCATGTTTAATATGCTAAAAGATGAATTTTCTCAAATTAAAAGAAAGCTGCCGGAGATAACTCAACCGGCAGAAAACAAAGATACTCTGGAAAAAATAAATAATATCCGAAAAACCATTGACGATTTGTCCGAAAAAATGAATAATATCATAAATCATTATGAAAATATAATTAATCAGGAACTGAAAGAAATGAAACAGGAACTGGCCAACTTAAAGCGTATCACCAATCGAATCAGTTTTAATGATTTGATGGAGAAGTAGTATACGGACGCCATGTATGGCGTCCGTACCATAGACAAACCATGTTTATTATTAATATACTATATATTCAATTCTTGATACTATTCTAAAAAAACATTGATAATTGAAATTGACAACACCGGAAATATACCTTATATTAACCCGTCCGATGTAATAATTTCTTCAATGGCTTTCTTCAAATTTTTATCGGCTTCGGTATGATAGAGAATGTCCAGTTGTTGTGCCAATGATTTTTTATTATCAGTCATATCATTGAATAATTTTTCCTTAATACTATTGCTGACCTCTGCCCGTTCCAATACCGATGCCAGCCAATCTTCAATATCATTTTTATGTTCACATACCGCAGAATCAAATTCCACTTTGATATTGCCGGAAACATTGGATATTTTAACCGTGAAAACACCGTTATCATATGACGTTTCTGCAAATATTCTGTTTCCGTTGTTGTACACCAATACGTCACCGCTATAATCAATTCCGATAAATTCAAGTTCATAATTTCGCTTTTGAGGAATTACTGAAACATCTCCCTCAACATCTACAGTAAACACCGGCCGTTCACTCCAATCAAGCGTTAATTTGCTGATTGCAAACTTGCCGTTTTCATATTCACGGCTAATGCCATCGTCTTCATACAATTCAAACGTATTGGAAGCTCCTGAATATATTTTAATAAGTAAATTCTTAGGGTTTTCAATATCATTTACATGCTCCAGCCGGGCTAACGGTATGATGCCGCCGGCCTTTACAAAAACAGGCATATGATAAAGGTCACGATAAGCCTTTATTTTTCTTCCGCCACAATAACGACGATTGGTAAAGAA